>Ga0075522_10001642_pt1 | contig 16912 bp, 15 predicted proteins | sample NGEPerA_FD_74796 | JGI IMG/M metagenome (GOLD analysis project Ga0075522, IMG submission 74796) | Arctic peat soil microbial communities from the Barrow Environmental Observatory site, Barrow, Alaska, USA - NGEE PermafrostL2-A | ecosystem: Environmental > Terrestrial > Soil > Wetlands > Peat ... | reverse complement strand
ACCCAGATCGTGCGCCAGAGTATTTTGAAGTCCAGTCCCAATGTCCAGTGGTCGATGTAATCCAAATCCAAGCGCACCCATTCGGCGAAGTCCTTGACTTGATTGCGCCCGGAAACCTGCCAGGTGCAGGTCAACCCCGGCTTGACGCTGAGACGGCGGCGATGGGCCATGTCATCGAAACGCTTGACTTCGTCCACGGGCAGCGGGCGCGGGCCGACCAGGCTCATTTCAAAACGCAAGACATTGAACAATTGCGGACATTCATCGAGGCTGGACTTGCGCAGGAAGCGCCCTATGGGAGTGACCCGCGGGTCGTTGGTCACTTTGAAGACCGGGCCGGACATTTCATTCAAGGCGGCCAATTCGTGTTTCAACTGCTCGGCATTGGTCACCATCGTGCGAAATTTATACATGACAAATGGCCGGCCGTTCAGCCCGCTCCGCTGCTGCCGGAAGAGAATAGGGCCTTTGGAAGTCAACTTAATGGCGATGGCGGCCAGGAGCATCGGAATGGCAAAGACGGCCAGCAGGATCAGCGCGCCCACCAGATCGACCAATTGTTTGGCCAGCCGCGGCCAGGGCATTTCCGGCCCGGAGTGAAAGACCAAAATCGGCCGGCCGTAAAAATCGTCCAGGCTGGTGCGGGAAATTTGAGTCTTGAAAAAGTCGGCCAGCAGCCAGGTTTCGATCCCTTCCAACTCGCAGGCGTTAATGGCTCTTTCCACCTGGCCGAAGACGGTGTGGCTGGCGTGGATAATCACCATGTTGATGGAATGCTCGTGCAAAAAGGACACCAGATCTTCAATAGTGCATTGGTTCAGGTCAAACACCCCGATGATTTCCAATTCTTGCATGCCCCCCGCGATGGCCGTGCGCAGTTGCCCGGTGTCCTGCTCCACCCCGACGAGAATGACGCGCCGTTTAAATTGGGACTGGCCAAATTTGCTCCGATACGCCCAGCGAAATACCTCCTCCTTCAGCAGCATCAAGCCAAGTGCAAACAGGCCAAAAAGCACGATCACCCCGCGCGCTCCCTCGCGCCGCAACATAAATTGCACCAGAATCAGCCCGACGGTGGAAATGAGGCAGGCTTTGGCCAGTTGCCAGAAGACCAGGCGCCGCGCCGAATAAATCGGACGCTCATAATATCCCTGCCAGTCCAGGATTATCGGAGTCAGCGGAAGGATCACCACGATCATCCAGGCATATTCGGCCGCAAAGCCGGTGATTTGATCAGCTTTCTCAAATCCCGGTATCGGGATTCCCTTCCAGTAATAACGCACCAGCCAGCCCAGCCCCAAAGCCAGCGCGAAAATACCGGCATCAATGATTTGAAAAATCTGGATTCGGATTTGTCGGTTTCGGCGCAGCATTTGGTTGTACGGAAACTAGTTTGGACTCATTTTGCCGGAGGCCACCGCGGAGAACCGTCCGGAGGGCTGGCCAGTGACCACTTGAAAATCCGGCGCCGAGGCTTGGATAAATTTCTCCAAGCGCTGGCAGGTTGCCTCGTCCTGCCCCGGAAGACAAGTCGCAAAATAACTGATGTAGGCCCATCGCTCCAGATACCCCTTGGTCAACATCGTCCGGGCAATCGACCACAGCCGCTCCCCTTGGTCGCCGGTTATGTTATCGCCGGAAACGAACCAATAAATGTAAACCCCATGGACCGTGCTCAACTGGCCGTGCGCGTCCTTGATGCGCATCGACGTGCTCAACTTGACCGCAGGGAGGTCATACGCCATGGGCCGTTGCATCGGCACATGAATATGGTCCGTCCCCACAATGCTCCATCCCTGGGCCACCAGGCAGAATTGGGGTTGATGGATGCTGGTGCGGTCAGCGCCCATCAAAACCACGCTAATCATCGTGCCGAAACCATCGGGCAGCAGGTAAGTGCATCGCCCAAAAGTGGTGTCTCGCGGCAACGCCCAGACCTCATTGGTCGTAATGGGCTGGCTCCTGGCGCGCCCTCCCATCACTTCGTCCGGCAAAACCACGCTGTTGCTCGAAACCAGCCGGCCGTCCGTGTCATAAATGGACACCGCGCCCACCCTGACCCCAGGCTGGCCGAGATGTTGGTGGGCGCGAATTTTGCCCAAAAAGCCAGCCGTCAGGGCCATCAACCCCACCGCAACGGCAAATAGGATCCACTTGCTTTTCTTCATCTGGCAGCCGACGGAGATTTATCCTTGAGCCAATGACCCGCGATCATCAGGCCCCCGACAGCCACCGCATAGGTCAAAAAGCCAAAGGAATGATGGACAAGGTCGCCGGCCCGCCGGTCAAAGGCTTGCGTGGCCAAAACGATCGCCGTCAGGCGCAGGATGTTGCAAAAAACCACCAGCGGAATGGTCAATAGGATCATGACGGCCCTTTTCCAGGCGGTTTGCAAAGTCAGGACCGAAAAAACGATGCTCAACCCCAGCAAAGCAAAGAAACTGCGAATGCCGCTGCACGCGACGGCGATGTCGTAATTAATTCTTCCATCAGGACTGGTCAAAGTGGTGCCTTGTTGAACAAGATTGATCCCCAAAATGCCGTGGCAAATGCCGTAAGTTACGTCCGTGGCTAAGAGCCGAAGCGGGAGCGTCAAATTTTCAATAAAAGTCCCGAAAGGCATGCAAAAGGCAAACAGAATAAACGGGAAAAAAGTGGCCTTCATCGCTTCCCAGCCCCAAGCCAGCCCCACCAAACCATAAAGACCCAAAAACAGCGCCACAATCGAGGCGCGCGGCTGCTGCACCAGGAACCCAAAAGCATGCAAAGCCAGGGCCATCGCGACAAAAAACAAAGCCGGCCACCACAAGCGAGGCGTGACGGCGGCCAATTGCTCGCGTCTGACCCACAAAAGGATAATGACCGCAGGAAGAACCAGATTGCCCTGGCTGGAATCGAGCGCAGGAGCATTCCACGCATTATACATCCACTGAAAAAGCGAAGGAGTATCCGAAAAATTAAACGAGCTGACCCCGAAAAAATAGAACAACAAACACCAAGCCGCCAGCAACCCAAAAAAGAAAGCCCTCTTCGGCAAGCGGTTCCAATAAAGGAAAAACTCCTGTCCCAAACTCTGCCCCGAAGGCAGCGCCGTATGTTCAATAGCATCCATTGGAAGGCGCATTCTACCCGGCAGCCTTCCGCGGCGCAACACAAACCAATCCCCGACCGGAAATCAACTCACCCACGCCGGAAAAGTCTACGGCACTCCCGGTTGGTCAAGGGGTTCCATGCGGATCAGGGATAGGCAGGGTGGGAGGCATGGCGAGGCATTCCTCCTAGTGGACCATTTTTGGATGAAGGGATCCTGAACGCCGACCTTACGGCGTGGATTTTCCCGTTTGACGTGCCGCCGCCTTTTGAGACACTTTGCCGCATGACAGCAAACGGCGAAGAGAACCCCGGCCTTGGTATCCATGTCGCCTTTGCTCCGAGCACGCCATCAGCAAATGTTTCCGCCGTCATCTTGGGTTGGGGCGGCATCATGCCAGGCAGCGGCGCCTTTTTCGCCGATGATACTCCAACACCCATTTGGCGAAGGTGTAGGGAGCGGGCACTTCTCCAAGCCGAAATAAAAGCTCTCGAAAAGGATATCCTCGACCTGCTCAAGGAGGTCGTCGTATGAGCGACATCAAATTGTTTGGAATTTCTGGAAACGCCGCGAAGGAGATTCATGGAACGGCCCACCATCTAGAAAAGCCTCTCCAGAGCCTCATTGAGGCAAATCTCGTTCCGCTCCTGGGAATCCGCTTTGTCGTCACGGAATACTCTACCGGCAAGACTCATGCGGGCCGCATTGACACCCTTGGTCTCGACGAAAATGAATCTCCGGTCATCATCGAATACAAGCGATCCAGCCACGAAAATATCATCAATCAAGGGCTGTTCTATCTCGATTGGCTAATGGACCATCAAGCAGAGTTCAAACTACTTGTGCTTGAAAGATTCGGCAAATCAACGGCTAATGCCATTGATTGGACCGCCCCCCGCCTCATTTGCATCGCCGCAGACTTCACCAAATATGACAGCCACGCAGTTCAGCAGATGGATCGAAACATCGAGTTGCTTCGCTATCGCCAATTTGGGAAGGACTTGCTCTTGCTCGAGCTTGTTAACGCGGTTGTCTCAGGCGTTCCAATTGCCAAAAAGCTAAGGAGTATCAAGACTGGCGGAACCGACAAATCCGTCGCCGAGTCGCTTGCCGACATGATTCCCGCGATCCGCGAAGTGTTCGAGTCCCTCGAAGGTTATTTAGTTTCGCTCGGCGACGATGTTCAACGCAAAGACCTCAAGCTCTATGTCGCGTTTAAGCGACTGCGGAATTTTGTCACTGTCTGCTTTCAAAAGAATACCCTAATTCTTTTCCTCAACGTTGAGGCCGAGCAGATCGATTTGGAGGAAGGATTCACACGAAATGTAAGCAATATCGGTCACTGGGGCACAGGAAACGTGGAGGTAACGCTCAGAAAGTTGTCGGACCTTGACAAAGCAAAGCCTTTACTTCTTCAAGCATACAATGGCGGACCCCATGCAGGATAAGCCAGATCTACACTGCAAGCCAGGCGACATCGAATGGGTCGTGCTGGCGTCCTCACTATTGACACAACATCAGGACGGTTATTTGCATACAACAGGTTGGAGACGGAGGTTCCATCATTTTCTGGGTTGCCTCGCGCTATACATTTTAAGCTTCACGGTCATTTGCGAGAACCACCGGCCTTGTCATCCAGTTTGACAACTTTGGCCTCAATCGCGGCGGCGATGATTTGGGAGGCAATGGCAGTTTTGTGTTCCGGCAGGTGGAACCGTCCACGCAAGGATTGGGTGGTCATGCGTTCGCCCATGACCCATCTCAAAGCGCAATGTTGATAGCACGCGCGGATGGGGTCGTCACGATCCATGTCATCAAAATTCTTAGGTCCGAAGATGACAACGATTGTCCGGCGATGGGTGGCGCGGAAATCCGTCACCGAACGGCACCAAGTAATTCTTCAAGGGAGACCTTTTGGAGGTTGCTAAAGACCGCTCTTGGCTGGTCAAGATGACAACGGCCATCAACCAACACTGGCAGCGGCAAAACACCCGCAAGAAAGACCATTCTGCGAATGGTTCACAGAATCGCCATTGCCTCTACAGGGCCTTGGCCACTCCCTAAAAGCCAATTGATCATTTTGTTTCAAGATGAGTTTCAAAAAGGAACGTCGCCAAACTGGACGCCGCCCCCACCGCAAGTTTTGCGTGACGCGGTTTTAGCCCGCTTGACTTTGCGTGTTTTCCATGACCAGAACCATAAAGCCCTCGAAGTTCGGCCAAGCCATTGCCAACAGTCCCCAAATTGCTAAGGAGACGTTTGATGACCTCGTAGCCCCTAGCGGAATCAGGAACACCGTCCGGCACGAGTTTTAATTCTTTAAAGGTTTCCTTGGTAAGTGTAGGAATGTGGGGCGTTCCCAAAACCGGCTTCCCGCGCTCCGCGAGTATCGTTTTACAAACTGTTTCTATGAGTTCTTTGGCCGTGCCAATAGCTAAATCTGGGTCAGCGTCCACTGAAGATTCCATGCGCCGAATCTGTGCGGACAAATGCCCGGCGTCGAGGTTCTTCGCGTGAGTCTTAAGCGATTCCAATGTGGGTGCGCCTGCCAAAAGACGTGAAGCGATCTGTCGGCAACGCTCAACCACCGTCGGGCCGTCGCCAGCAGCATTCAACCCGTGGGCTGTTGAATAATCTAAAAGTGAAAGGATTAGTTTGCCAAGATTGTAATCCGTTTCCAATTTCCAATATGTGCGAAGTTTATTTGCCTTGGACGTTCCCCCGGACGTGTAGGGTTCGGCGTGAATATCAATATTCGCCGACTCGAACATGAATTCGCCAAAGGTTCTGTCCGAAAAATTCAGCACGTAACCGCCTCCCATGCCGAGAAATTTTTCGAGGCTGTGTTTATCCGCAATTGTGAGTGAACTCATGGGTTTCTCCTGATTTTTCAAATCAATCTATCAGTGTGATCTTTCACTTACGCTGCTTCGATATTGCCGGTGCAACAATTCGTTCAGGGAGTTTGCGCGGAGGGGGTGGCGGCGGATTCCCTGCGCTCGTTTTCGGTGGTTCTGCGATGGTCGTCACGGGTTCTTGTGCGGGTGGATCGTCAAGGTCCTTGGCTCCAATTTCATTTGCCCGTTGAGTCAATGCGTGTAACGAGGCCGTATCCAAACCGAGGGCTTTCATTTTGAAATGCCGCTTGATGACTTTGTAAGGATTAAGCACTACCGCAAAACTTAAATCTCCTTCCGGGCCGGGCTGAGTCTTGATGAATTCAAGTTTTTCCAGAATTTTCATCCGTTCAGCCCATGTTTGTTCAGCGCGTTGGCCAGAAAACCCGGCATGAAATGCCATTTCCCTCGGTTTCAGGTTCAAAAAGCAATCATCATACATTCGACACCAGAGCTCGAAATATGTTCCTGACACGGGCTTTCCTTTCGATAGGCGGTCCATCAGAGTAAGAAGCAAGGGCAATGCTCTTGGGATCGTCGTAAATCCGGTGCTTCTCTGGCGTAGCCAAAGCTCGGTTTCCGCGACATCGGGAAAAATGCGCTTGCGAAGCTCAGTTCGTTTTTCAGCTATCTTTTGATTCCGTGTCATAGTATATTTTCAGTTGAGCGTAGATCGGGCCGGGGTTTGGACCCCCGACCCTTTCAAACTGATTTTTGTGTGGGTGCGAGTTTGAGCAGGTTTGGGCCCTGCTCGCTCGCGCCTTTCAGTTCGCACAGTTATCGTAATCCCTGACCTCTTTATTGCAACGATTTCTTTAGTGCTACTGAGGCGTTTTGGGAGACTGCGCATTTTTGGCCTAAGACAAAAAATGCCACCTGCGCTTAGAACTCGATATTTGAGTTGCGATTAACGTGCGAATACCATCTTTTAAAGCTATGAATTCAGGGCACTTCCGTCGAAAGGGTTAGTGCTCCTCGTTATCCTGTTATCATATGTGCTCGTAGGTGCTCTCAACTCTCATATGCGAACGATGGGGAGCGCGACGTGATGATATTCTCCGCTAATCCCCCGCAAGCAACTCCAGCAGTCATCGGCACGGTTTTCGCCTCGTAGTCTTCCAGCGACCGTAGTCTTCCAGCGACGGGACGATGACCTTTGCCTGGTTAGAATACGCCCGCGCAAACGCCTTGGAACTGTGCCCAAGGGCCTGCTGCGCGAAGCGTTCCGGCATTCCCACGGTCTTTGCACGTTCCGCCCATGCGTAGCGGTAAACTAAGTTTGACCCCCCCTCAGCAGGCAAATTTGCGCTCTATGGCGTTTGCAGTGCTCCTCTCCCAAAATTAGTGCGCACCGTTATCGTCTCTTGTGGACTGGCTGCCTCGTGAACGTTTGAAAAATAGCGCGCACGGTGAGCGGCAGAGTTTCCTGGTTTTGTGCTAAAATGGCAAGGTGATGGTAATGGACGATGAAAAGCCGGGGTGGCGGCCAAGCGCACCCGGACTGAACGAAGCGCCTGCGAGAGGCAGCCAGTTTGTTGTAGGGTCGAGGCTGCGCCTCGACAGGTTGAGCCGCAGGCTCAACGCTACAACTTCGGCCTTTTTTGCATTTTCATGTAAGTGTCCCGTGGGGGATTTGACCAGATTAAACCAAATTAAAGTGAAACCCGATGGGGGTGGGCGGTCTGGGTGGACAAGCAAGGGAGGCAAGCCACCGGCCCGGTTTTGACTTCTCACCCGTCTTGAAGCAATATGCGGCTGCGCGCAATGAATCTTTAAACTATGAGTCTGGAATCCATTGAAACCGTCCGGGCCGAACGAGATCGGCTGGCTCGGGCGTTGAAGGAACAAACCGCCCAGGTGGAAGCGGTGAATAAGGAGTTCGAGCAGTTCAGTCATTCGCTCTCGCATGATTTGCGCGCCCCTTTGCGGGCCTTGGAGGGGTTTGCCCAGATTCTGATCGAGGATTACAGCCCGAGTCTTGATGCCGAGGGGAAGCGCTGTGTCGAGATTCTTTGCCAGAGCGCGCGCAAGGCTTCTTCGCTAATCGAGGATTTGCTGGTTCTTTCCCGCTTGTGCCGCCGGCCATTTACGGTTCGGCCTTTTAATATGCGGGGGGTGGTGAGCCGTCAGGTGGCGGAATTGCAGGCGGAGGGGGTGACCGCGCCTTTTCAAATTGACGATCTGCCCGATGCGGTTGGCGATGCTGAGTCGGTGAGCAAAATTTGGGAGCAATTGTTGCGCAATGCCGTTAAGTTCACCGGGCGCCAGTCTAAGCCGCTGATTGAGCTGGGAGGACGCATCGAGGCGGAGAGGCTGGTCTATTTTGTGCGCGATAACGGGGTAGGGTTTGAGCCCAAGTATGCCGGTCGATTGTTTGGGATTTTCCAGCGTTTGCACGGCGAGCAGGAATTTGAGGGCCGGGGCATTGGCCTGGCCGTCGTCAAGCGGCTGGTGCATCGCCATGGGGGCGAAGTGTGGGCCGAGGGAACGGTGAATAAGGGCGCCACTTTTTCCTTTTCTCTTCCCCTGCCCCCGGCGTCCGGAGCGGCGCCCCCATAGTTTGGCTGGATTTGCGGAAATGGCCATGATAAGGTAAGTTAGTTCAATTGACAGTCATTGAGCGATTTTGACAAGGAGTGTTGGCGTTATGAATGAAGTTGCCGCAACGTTGCCGCCCACGATGAATTCGGTGGAGAAGAAGGGGTCTGGCGAGACTTCGGCCCGGACGTTGCGGATTCTTATTTTGGAGGATGTGGCGGCGGACGCCGAACTTATCCAAAGGGAGTTGCGGCGCGCCCAGATTGCCTTTGTGGCCCGTTGTGTGGAGACGCGCGAGGGATACTTGCAGGGGCTGACGGAATTTGCGCCGGACATTGTCCTTTCCGATTTCTCCATGCCCGGCTTTTCGGCCATCGAGGCGCTGGATTTGCGCAATGACCGGCCCGATCCCCCTCCTTTCATCCTCGTGACCGGTTCCCAATCGGAAGAGGTCGCCGTGCAGTGCATGAAGGACGGGGCCGATGATTACATTTTGAAGGCGACCTTGAAGCGCCTGCCTTCCGCGTTGCTCAATGCGATTAAAAAGAAACATGCCGAGCGCGAACACAAACAAGCCGAATTGGCCATTGAAAAACTGGCGGCCTTTCCCCGCCTGAATCCAAACCCGATTTTCGAGTTGAATTCGATGGGGACGCTCAACTACTGCAATCAGGCCGCCGAGGAAATGGCGCGGTCGGTGGGCAAAGCGCCGTCGGAAATCCTGCCGGAGGACATCGTGGCCGTGGTGCAGGAATGTTTGCGCACCGGGAAAAGCAATTGGCGGCGCGAAGACGCCCTCGGCGCGCGCATTGTGTCCTGGATGGTTTTTCCCATTTTGTCCAGCCAGTTGGCGCATTGCTATGCCGTGGACATCACCGAGCGGGTCAATCTGGAAGCGCAACTGAGGCAATCTCAAAAACTGGAATCCATCGGCCAATTGGCGGCGGGTATCGCCCATGATTTTAATAACATTCTCACCATTGTCGGCGGTTATTCCACCATGCTGCTGGAAGAAAAGCTGGTGGAAGGCCCGGCGCGCGAGCCCGTCGAGCAGATCGCCCTGGCCACGCAACGCGCCGTGAATCTGACCCGGCAGCTTCTTCTCTTTAGCCGCAAGCAGGTCATGCAGCCCTCGCCGCTGGATTTGAACGACGTCATTGGGTCTGTCACTAAATTTCTTCGGCGCATCCTCGGGGCCGATATCCGCCTGCATTTCAATTACTCCCCGCATCTGCCGGCGATACACGGGGACGCGGGCATGATCGAGCAGATCATCCTCAACCTGGCCGTCAATGCGCGCGATGCGATGCCGCGCGGGGGGAGTTTGACCATTGGGACGAACACCATTGAGATCAACGCCCAGCATACACGGGTCAATTCCGAGGCCAACACGGGGGCGTATGTTTGCCTGCGCATCAGCGATACCGGATTGGGAATTCCGCCCGAGACGCTGTCGCACATTTTTGAACCGTTCTTCACCACTAAAGAAGTCGGGCGGGGAACCGGCCTTGGCCTGGCGACGGTTTACGGCATTGTCAAACAGCATCAGGGCTGGGTCGAGGTGCTGAGCGAGCCGGGCAAAGGTTCGACCTTCCGCGTCTTTTTGCCGGCCGGGCCCGGCGCGGACGAACCTCCCGACAACGAATGCGAACAGACGGAAAACTGCTGCGGCACTGAAACCGTTTTGGTGGTGGAAGACGAACCGGAACTGCGCGCCCTGGTCTGCCAGATCCTGCGCCAGCACGGTTATACAACGCTCGAAGCCGGCTCCGGCCCAGAAGCAATTCCGATCTGGCGGCAGCACGCGGACCGGATTCATTTATTATTGACAGACATGGTCATGCCCGGCAACATGACGGGCCGCGAGCTGGCCGGCGTGCTGAAGGCGGAGGGGCCGAGCCTGAAAGTCATATACACCAGCGGCTACAGCGCGGAAATGCTGGCCAATGATTTTGTTTTCAAGCGCGGCTTAAACTTTCTGCAAAAGCCCTACCATCCGCACGCCTTGCTCAAGGTCGTTCGGGACTGTCTCGATTCCTAAGAAGCCTGTTCAAAATAACATGAACACATTGAAGAATTTTGTTTCACACCCGCTGCCGGCCTGAAGCATAATGCGCGCAATGATTCGAGGTGGAGTTTTGGTTTGTCTTTGTCTGGCGCTGGGCTGCCGGTCGATGTCGCCGGGCGGTTGCAGCGGCGGCCCTCTGCAAATAGGCGCGGCGGAAGTGGATATTACGCCACCGGTGGGGTTTCGCATGGCGGGGTATTTTGATGAACGGATTTCCACGGGCATCCATGATCCGCTCCACGCCAAGGCCATCGTCCTCCAGCAAGGTCATACCGAGATCGCACTGGTTTTTTGTGATTTGATCGGCTTGTCACTTCACGTCACGACCCGTGCGCGCGCGCTCGCCGCCCGGCAAACGGGCATCCCGGTGACGAATATTGTCATCAGCGCGACTCACACTCATACCGGGCCGCTCTTTGATGATGTCCGCCTTGATTATCTTCATCAGGCGGCCATGGCGCGGGAGGGAGTGGATCCGCACGAAACCATGGATTACCCGGCTTTTTTAACGGCGCAATTGGTCGAGGTCATTGTGGCGGCGCAGACCGCGCGGCATCCGGGCCGGCTGGAGGCGGGAGTGACGCAACAGCCCGGCATGACCTTCAACCGCCGCTATTGGATGAAGAACGGCAAGGTCGTGACCAACCCCGGCCAGTTGAATCCGAACACGGTTCGTCCGGCCGGTCCGTCCGACCCGGACGTGGATATTCTGCTGGCGCGTGACACGGCGAACGGGCCGCCTTTCGCGGGAGTGACGCTCTTTGCCATGCATTCGGATACGACGGGCGGAACGAAATTCAGCGCGGATTATGAATACTCGGTGGAACGAACCTTGCAGGAAGCGTTCGGGACGAACTTCATCTCCGCCTTTGGCCTGGGCGCGTGCGGCGACCTCAACCATATCAACGTCAATAAGAAAGAACCTACCGGCGGCTTCGAGGTGGCGGCGCGGCTGGGGCGGACTTTGGGCCAGACTGTTCTCGACGCCGTCCCGCATCTGGCGGAGGTGGCGCGTCCCGAGTTAGCGGCGCGCAGTATGACGTTGCGGGCTCCGTTGCAGGACGTTTCGCCGGAACAACTGGCCGAGGCCCGCGCTTTGACGAATCGGCTCGGCGATGCAAAGGTTAACTTTCTCAAGCGGGTTGACGCGGTGCGAACTCTCGATCTCGCCCAGCGGGGCTCAAGCTGGCCGATGGAAGTGCAGGTCATTCGCCTTGATAACGAAACCGCCCTTGTTTGCCTGCCTGGCGAGATTTTCACCGGCTTGGGGCTGGCCATCAAACACGCCTCCCCTTTCCCGCGAACGATGGTCCTCACTCTGGCCAATGACCGGCCGAGTTACGTGCCGACCAGACAAGCCTTCGCGGAAGGCAGCTATGAAGTCAGCAATTCGCGCGTCAAGCCCGGCGTGGGAGAGACGCTGGTTTCGACGGCGTTGCGGGAGTTGAATGACCTCAGGCATTGACTGAGCTTGCAGCCCGTTTGACGCCGTCCCTGACCGCGGCCATTTTATGACATGAAAAAGAACCCATTAAAAGACGGGGCTTTGACCGAAAACTCGGCCGGCATCGGCACGGTCAACAGGACCATGGTGGAACAACGCGCGGCGCAACTGGCGGTCATCAACGGCCGGTCCGCCCATGAAGTGCTGGAGTCCGATCTGGCCCAAGCCAAACGCGAACTGACCGGCGGACCGGAGATGGATCCGCATGAAGCCGCCCTTGAATCCGCGCCGGAATCGGATCGTTGGAATCCCGTGCCTGGCTCGACCGGCTATAAAGTCGCCGCAGCGGTCAGCGAGGATGAAGACGAAGAGGGACGGAGCGACAATGAGCGCCTGGTCGAAGAAGGCATCGCGGGAGCGGAGCACGATCAAATGCTTCAAGCCACCCTCAATGCCAAGCATAACAGCGATTGAAATCCTCCACGCCTTCCGTCCTGGTCATTAACGGCGGCTCGTCGAGCATCAAGTTTGCGCTCTACGAAATCGCCGATCCGCTCCGGCGTTTGCTGGACGGCAAGATCGAGCGCATCGGGCTCCCCGGGACAAATTTGGCGGTGAGCGATTCTTCTGGGAACCCGCCGAAGAAGATTGATGTCAAGACTACCGATCATCCCGCCACGGTAAATTTTTTATTGGACTGGCTGGAAAACGAACCGGCGATCGCCAGACTCCAGGCCGTTGGCCATCGCGTCGTCCACGGGCTGACCCACTCGGAACCGGAAAAGGTCACGCCCGGCCTATTGGCCGAATTGCATCGCATTATCCCCTATGACCCTGAGCACTTGCCCGGGGAAATTGAACTGATTGAGGCTTTCGCCCGCCGACGGCCCGGCCTGCTGCAAGTCGCCTGCTTCGACACTGCCTTTCATCGCACCATGCCGCGCGTGGCCAAACTGCTGCCCATCCCGCGACGCTACGAAGCAAAGAATGTCCAGCGCTATGGTTTTCACGGGTTGTCGTATGAATACCTCATGTCCGAACTGGCGCGCCTGGGCGATCCAGCCGCCGGCAAAGGCCGGGTCATCCTGGCCCATCTGGGCAACGGCGCGAGCCTGGCCGCGGTGCGCGATGGGAAAAGTATTGACACCAGCATGGGCTTCACTCCGGCGGCGGGTTTGGTCATGAGCACGCGTTCCGGCGACATCGATCCGGGGTTGGTGGCGTTTCTCCAGAACAGCGAGCAAATGACCGCCGGCCAATTTGACCACCTGATCACCCACGAATCAGGGCTGCTGGGCGTTTCCGAAACCAGTTCCGACCTCCGTGACCTATTGGCGCGGGAGAACAGCGACGTGCGGGCGGCGGAAGCAGTCGCCCTTTTCTGCTATCAAGCCAAAAAATGGATTGGCTCGTATGCGGCTGCCTTGGGCGGGCTGGACACTCTGGTTTTTGCGGGCGGCATTGGCGAAAACGCCGCGTCGATCCGCGCCCGGATTTGCGACGGCCTCAATTTTCTCGGCATAGAACTGGACGAAGCGCGCAACGCCGCGCATGCGCCGATCATTTCCAGCGAGACGAGCCGCGTCCCCGTGCGAGTCATTCGCACCGATGAGGAATTGATGATCGCAAGGTCGGTTGTTCCCTTTCTAAAGACATAACTCACGAGACAGGATAGTCTTTAATCCGGCGGCCCCTGTTATCTGTCCGCCACGCTTTTTGCAATTTCCACGGAGCAACGTTAGACGGTTGGATGACTATGTAATGGTAGGTTGAGGTATCGCCACTCTTCCTGATGCCGAAAGTAACAGAAGCAGAATACGATTCGAGATCTATCGCTCCCTTGTCATTTCTTGACCAGCCGGGAAGCTGGCCCTTGTTCTTAAGGCTCTTTAGGAATTTCACCGCGCCATCCATTTTTTCCATCGAGATAGCATTGCTCAGATGAAGCAGTTCCAGCGCCTTCTCGAAAGCGGCATCCCGGCCAGTTTGAATGTCAGCCACGGAATTCTCTACCCAATAGCCGGGTTGCAAAATATCGCCGTTGGAAGGCAGCGCGCGTTCAAAGTATTCGCTCGGCAACGAAATCATAATGCCGGAATGGGGAAGCTTGAAGGATGTGAACGTGGTGGGGCCGGTGGGATTGTTGCCTACAGTGGTTCCTACAATCACGGCCAGCTTGTTATCCTGAATCAGCCCCATGAGGAAGGAGGCCGCGCTCGCGGTATTTTGATTGACTAGAACAATGATTTTCCCGATGAACACCGGACGATCTGGATCGATATAGAACGGCAGCTTGGGATCAGTAATGTGGGCAAAAAACGGCAGCTCTTGTTCCGGCGTGGGCAGCAACTGTCGGAAAGGAGGCTCCGTCCCAAATTTTTTTAGATACCACGAGCGCAGCTTTCTACTTCCGTCGGGATCATAATAAGCAAATACTTTCGGGCTGTATTCAAAGACTTTGGAATCGCGCAGATCGGCGCGCCGAGTGAGGTAGTAAATCAATTGCTTGGTCAATTCCCGCTCCCCTCCTCCATTGTTTCGGAGATCAATGATTAGGTTGGTAATGCCCAGGCGATTGATGTTTCCGATTTCCGAGGCCAGATAATCCTTCAGGATGGGCCGGTCGGGATCATAAATACCCCTCATGACGTCGAAAGGTTTTTTGCGATGGAACTGGATGTCCAGCCAGGCCCTGATCAAGGGACGAACCCATGGCCGCACCATATCCAAACCACCCAGGATGGCCGTCTTGTCGAAACAGGCGTTGAATTGAAAACAAGCTAAATTCTGCTCGGGAAAAATCCGAAAGTCATACAAGTGTTCGGAGCGCGCGGTAATGAGATGAGGCGGGCGCGGAACGCTCTGCCAGCCAAAATTCCCCTTCCATTTCGGCGCGATCCAAACCGGCGGGTGACCGGCAAATTCAAGTTCAAGGTTATTGCTGACCGAAGAAGTCAATCCAATGAAACGATCAATTTCGGGACGGCTGTAGCCAAAAGGCTCGAGGGAAGTTTTTTTGGTCCATGGGTTTTCCGCGCTCTCGAAGGCAGCCAGCTTTTGTTCGACTTTTAAAATAGGCTGGCCGCCGAGAGCGGTGATTTTTTGCCCGAGGAGCGAGCGATCATAGTCGCGGGCAATGTCCGACACATACAAATCGTTGCCCACATAATGGACTTTGAACGGGTAAAGGCCGCTGAAACGGAGCGGCCTGGGGTTGTCCGCGACGGTGGCGTGTTGATTATTAAACGCCCCCAGGTAGCTTGAGATGTCAAAAAGAAATGTTTCATAACTGCAATCGGGCCGGCCGAGTTCCTGGAGAATTTTTTGTTCCATCGCGGCGCGTTTGCTAGGCGGAAAATAACGGTCCTCCAATGGAACGACTTCCTGGCCCAATGTTTTCAGATACAGAAAATCCTCCTGATACCGATTGGGCGCGGGGAGGCCGGCCATAGGTTGGATTTTCACCGGGTAATCCTTCATTGCCTGATCGCGCAGAAACGAACGGCAACCCATTGAACCGAGGGTTAGAGCGAGCCAGGGTAAGAGCAAAAAAGCGCCGAGCGGGCCGCCCTTCAAGATTGTTCGCATGGAATTTCTATCGTTCGCCACTGGAAGGCATAAAGGGCCCCGGCAATTAAAAGTGGGATGGCAAACCTAACCCATTGCGGGTTCCAAGAGATCAATACTGATAGACTATGAGGATTGAGTTTGACCCTAAGGAACATCGCGCAAAAGGAGCAAATGGCACACGCGGTCGCCATCCATGCCATCCTCACCGCCGACCGCCGGGCCAGCCAACAAAAGAGAATCGCCACCAGAGCCGTCGCAAGGTAGTCGGCGCAGTGAAGCGCTAAAACAAGATGATGAAATGAATCAGGATTCTTGGCGGCCAAGTGAAGTTTCTGATAGTTCCAGCCGAAACCCAGCGCGAAACCCAGCGATAAATTGGCGCATACGAGCAAGGCCCAGAGCACTGGGAATACCAAAAGCGGCAATCCACAGAAGGCAATGAGGACATGACGGCCCCACCATGAGGTTTGTCGTAACGCCATCATCAGGCGCCCGGCCAAAGTAAACGGATCGCCGAGTTGTGTGTTCGCCTGGGATTCCGCGCTGGCTTCCGATAAACCTTCAAGCAATGCGGCTTGTTTCAAGTCTTCCCGATGGTCCGCGACTTCCTGAACCAACCGCCGCAACTGCCTCCTTGGACACCCAAGCTCCAACAACTCAAATCGCAACCGTTCAATGAAATCAATCCTAAGCATGTTGTCCCCCCATCAAAAATGAGATGCCCGTCGTCACGCGTTTGTATTCGGAAGTTAACTCTTCCAGCCGTTTTCGGCCGCGGGCGGTGAGTCTGTAGTAATTGCGATTCCGGCCTTCCACCTCGCGCCGTTGGCTGCTCACCTGTTTTTGCGCTTCCAGGTAATGGAGGTAGGGGTAAATACAGCCTTCGCCAAAAGATAAAGCCTCCCTGGTTTGGACGCGGATTGCCTCCACGATTTGGTATCCGTACATTTCCCGCGAGGCCAGCAGGCGCAACACCAATAGCTCTGGAACGCCGTTCAAAAAACTGGGGTTGGTCTTCTTCATGGCCCGTACCATACCTATAACGGTGATGCACGTCAACATCAAACTGTGATGCTTATGTAAAAGAAAAGCGGCGCTGACGCGCACGCGCTCCCAAACCTATCGGTTCTTCGGCGGCGGTTTGGCGCGCGAAGCGCCATGGAATGCGGAACGTCCAGTTCCGCTTTTAGCCCTAACAGCCTGTTGAAATAAAGGAATTATTGAAAACAGTGCGACGCGGGCGCCAAAGATATCTCGCGATATCTTCCACCCATAGCTCCAATAGCCGCCGGAGTCTCTGGGTC
>Ga0075522_10001638_pt1 | contig 16936 bp, 10 predicted proteins | sample NGEPerA_FD_74796 | JGI IMG/M metagenome (GOLD analysis project Ga0075522, IMG submission 74796) | Arctic peat soil microbial communities from the Barrow Environmental Observatory site, Barrow, Alaska, USA - NGEE PermafrostL2-A | ecosystem: Environmental > Terrestrial > Soil > Wetlands > Peat ... | reverse complement strand
CCCCTGAGGCCCGCCCAGATAATTGGCAAAAGTAGTGCCACCGACATTGTATTTTTTCAAGCTGCCCGACACAGAGCTATCAATTACCGTAAACGGAGATCCGCTATGAATGATGGTCTTACCGGCAAACGTCCAATCGTCCAACAAGGCCTTCGAAGCTCCGTTGTGGAAAGGCGATTTCGGCTGCCATACAAAGTTGAGATTGAAGGAATGACGCACATCATAATCGGCGTTTCCATAGTTTGCTTTGGTATTTAGTGGCTGCTGCGCAGTGAGCGTGCTGCTATCTGTGCCGCCGGAGAAGCCGAGAATTCCGCCGTTCGAGACCACATCGAGAGCGTGGCCGAAGGTATAACCTGCGGAAAGCAGGAGACCACGCGACATGTTGCGCATAAAAGAAGCCGTAAAGCCGTTATAGTTTGAGTAACCGTCGCTATTCAGCACGGAAAGCGTGCTGAAGCGGGAGTCTGGGACAGACGAGGGCAACCCGGCATAGCCGCTAGGGCAGAACGATGTGGGGCAATAGCCATTCATGTTGTCGCTTTCAAACAATTCACCCGTACCATAATTGCCGACATAGTTGATGCTCACCCTCATTTTTTCGCCCCAGGCACGCTGGATTTCCAAGTTCCACTCCCGATAGATCGCAGCGCTCGTATAGGGGCCCGCAACGTACATGGTGGGGGGAGTGAATGTGGGAACGGCGGCCTGTAATTGGGCTAGGGTTTGCCCCTGCGAGAACCCGGCATTGAACGCGGCAGAATTCGCAGCCGCCTTGGCCACTACGTTTCCACTAACCGCCGGTGAGATGGGGCCGGTTACCGAGAAACTGTTGTCGAGCGGTGCGTTGGTCATAAAGTTGGGGATGATTTGTCCCGGAAAGCCCTGGACAAACAGGCCAAAGCCACCCCGGATCACGGTATTTTTACTGCCCGCCGGCGCCCAGGTGAAGCCGACTCGCGGAAGAACTGAAAGCACGGAACTCTGATAGAACGCGGTCCGCGCCTTAGCGTCGATGGCTTGGTTATAAGGGATGCCGGCCGAATGCGTGAGCGAAGTGAACGGACTTGACAGCCTCGAAAAGCAATCACGCTCGCATACGGGGTTGGAGTTATGCTCGAATCGGAGCGCCAGCGTGAGGTGGAGATCTCTGGTCACCTGCCAGTCATCATTGCCATACCAACCCAGATTGTAGTACGCAGATAACTGCTCTAGCGAGTTCGGGAAGCTTTGGGTAAAGGATTGGTCGGCATTGCCATTATAGAAACCGTTCAACGTCGCCGTGGCGGTACCTACCGTGCTTTTAGAAAGATTGTAGCTAAACAGATCGCGGCGAAGGACGATTCCAGTTCGAAGCGAATGTTTCTTGAGAACATAGGAGAAATCGTCGACTATTTGATAAAACGTTTCGGCGCGGCCGTTGTAGCTGGTCTGGGTGAAACCAAAACCTGTAAATGCACTGCCGGAAAATTTTACCGCGAGGGGGGTGAGAGCGAGGGCCGCGGGAATACTGGGGGGTTGGGACTTTGGTTTTAGGTAACTGAATGCCGCAATGAACTGGTTCGCCGCCTTGGCGCCAAAAGTATGGGTTTCATTCACCTGGCCTTGCCAATGCGGCTGATTGCTATAGATGTTCAGAGCAGGGGTGAACGGGCTAGTCGAGGACGCTTGAGAGCCGTGATCGGTGGAAATACGGAGGAAGGCGTGGTCACGAGGACCAATGATCTGGTCGATGCGCCAGCTGATTTGCGACTCGTTGGTCAAGGTGCTGGGGGTGGCCTGAAACTGTAACGCGCATGGCACGCCGGTGCCCAGCGCGGTAAAGGTTCCACAACCTCCGTTGCTGAGGATATTCTGCGCTGCCGAGACTCCGGCGGCGTTGTTATAAACGCTGAATACCTGTTGATAGAAAGGAATGGACAGAGGACTTACGCTTTGAAGATGCGCCAGCGTAGCCGCCTGAAACTGTGGGCTGGGAATGTTTACCGCAGTTGAAGTTGGGAGGACCACGCGCATGATCGTGTAATCCGCAAAAAAGAACGCGTGATTCCGGAAGATTGGTCCCGAAACGGATCCGGCGCCCTGATTTGCATTATCAAAGGACCTAGCGACGCCATGCCTCTTGTTGAAGAAGTTGTTCGCGTTCAGAGCGCGCCCGTTCCAGTTGTAGAGCAGATCGCCATGCCAAGCGTTAGTTCCAGAACGAGTTACGTACTCAATCTGGGATCCGACCAGTCTTCCGTACTGGCCGGAGTATGCATTTGTAATTACGGTCGCGGTCTCTATTTCGTTCACTCCGAGAGTCAGGTTTGTCGCGCCTGAACCGTTGCGATTGTTGTACATATTAGTACTATCCATGCCATCGATCTGGAATAGATTGGCTGTTGCCCCCAACCCGTAAAATGAGAAGCTGCCTTTTCCTTGCTGCGTATTGGTGACAGCTCCCGGGGCGGTTTCACCAAGGACTGTAATGTCCTGTCCGGAGTTAGGCATCTGTTGGACCTGCTCAAGGCTGAACTCGGTCGAAACGTCAGCATCCTGTACTTCGATGATGGGTGCACCACCGCTGACTTCGACCGTCGTAGAGGTTTTGGCTACTCCGAGCGTGAAGTCCGAGGTAACGCCGATGCCGACGCTGACTTGAATCGCCCGAGAGAGAGTCTCAAAGCCCTCCGCGCGGGTAGTGATGGTATAGCTCGCAGGCGGAACGAAGGCGAAGCGGAACGATCCCAACGGGCTTGTGGTTTGATGTTCGGTTGCAGATGTGGCTAGATTGGTGAGGGTAACCTCGGCGCCAGAGACTAAGCCTCCGCTTGCGTCCGTCACCACTCCGGTAACCAATCCTGTAGTGCTCGATTGAGCCCGCGCGTGCGCAGCAAGTATCGCGAGAAATAGCAAGGTGCCGCACGTTACGGAGATCCGAATGAGGTTGCGCATCTTGATGTTTCCTCCAAATTTGGTGTTCATTTTTCTACTTCGATTGCGCGGGTTGGACCGCATCGGGGAAGAGGTCTGGGGCTTGGAAAGTCGTAAAGGGCGCCTCAGGATCAGTCAACGGCTTACGAGGCAGCATCTGGTCGCGCATAGCCGAGTTGTAGACAAAAATTGCTTCAACCACAGCGGCTTGTTGCAGATCGCCGGGGACCAACCCCTCATAAACGTCCATGTTGGAGTGGTGACGCCGCGTATGGTAATCGAGAGGATCCTGAATGAACTCGAAGCCCGGAATGCCAATTGAGTCGAACGAGATATGGTCGGTGTTCGAGGTATTGATTAGCGTCAATGCAGTTACACCCATTGACTTGAGTGGCTCAATCCATCGAGCGAAGATAGGTTTTAGCGCGAAATTTCCCTGGAGATAGATGCCGCGTATACTTCCGCTGCCGTTGTCTAGGTTGAAGTAGGCCGAGACCAGTTTCTGGTCAGGCAGAAGAGTGATCGGCCCAACCGCTTTGCGATGCCATTCAGGCAGGTTCATCTGCGCCGGGGCCGTCGAGAGAGGAAAACTGCCGAAGTGACTCCTCACATAGCCTAGCGATCCCCTGTGTCCCTGCTCTTCACCGCTCCATAGCCCAATTCGGATTGTCCGGCGCGGTTGCACATGCAGTGCCAACAAGATGCGCATGACCTCCATCGACACGGCGACACCGGCTCCGTTGTCTGCAGCCCCTGTGCCCGCAACCCAACTGTCAAGATGGCCGCCAAACATGACCACCTGATCCTTCAAGACCGGATCCGTGCCAGGAATCTCCGCGAGGGTGTTGTAGCCCAACTCGTGTTCGCCTGTATATTTCGTCTCCACGTCCATCTCGACGCTCACCGGCACGTGTGCCTTAAGCAGCCGATACATGCGGCCGTAGTGCTCAATTGCCATCACCACAACAGGAACTTTGAGGCGGTGATCGACGTTGTAAGGCTGAGTACCGAGATACGCTCCGTTGTCATCGAAGATGATTCCGCCAGAACCACCGGCGTCTTCCTGGGCTTCACGAGCGGGGATGATGACCGCAGCCACGTGTTCATCTGCCAGAAACCTGGCGATTTTTTCGCGTAGATCTTCCCGCTTCATCTTCTCCGGTTCTTGAGTCTTTTCGTTACGAACCCTCGCGGGATCCGTGGAGGAGTATTCGGTCAGCTCTTTGAGGTCGCGGTCAGAAAGGCGCGTAAACAGCGGACCTTCGACCGGCGGCACGGGCCTCATGGCTCCGAATAGCAGGATTTTGCCGCCGAGTTTGCCCTGGTAGCGGGCGAAATCTGCTTGCTGCTCGATGTCGACCGAGACGACATCGCCGGTCACCGGGCCAGCGGTGGAAGGTGACCACGGCGTTGCCTGCGCGATGAACACGGCCGTATCCGGTGAGACCATGCGCACCCATGTGTTCAACTGCTGCCAACCCAGTCCAGACTCACCCCACGACTCAAGATGAGCGTTCGTGGCACCCATCTCTGCCAACTGGTCTCGCGTCCACTTGTTGGCCCGTGCCATGTTCGGAGACCCGGTAAGCCTCGGCCCAATGTCATCCGCCAGAACGCCGGCAAAGCCCATCACTGCCGAGTGATGGAACCCCTGGTCGGCGATGCGCTGATACATCGCCAGGTCGAGCTTCTCCGTCGCCGGCTGCACCGGTTCTGCTGCCGATCCCGATGTGCCACCCGCCGAGGAGCTCTGCGCAGACAGTGGCAGGCTTAGCAAAAACAGCGCTGTGAGCCGCAGGGCGTTCCGGTACTTCCAGTTAAGAATCCGCGGCTCCATCAATGGGTACTTTCCTTTCAGGGGAGGCTAAAGCAACGTTATAGCGCCCTTCACAGAAGGTATTTCGCTTCTGCGCACTCAGATTTTCATCAAAAGGAATTGCTTCCCAACCGGATTTCAAGCGTTCCCGCCAAAAGGCAGCGATTGCGCTTCATGGCGAAATCCAGGTTCGCTCCCGATACGGTGATTGGATTGAAAGCCTTGCCCGTGGAATGCGCAGGGGTTAAGTGATTGGGATTGGATGATCATGACCATTCTCACGGTTGTCGCGGCTGTGGGCCTCGGATCGGCATAGAGATGCAATGAGCGGCCCCGCCGCGAACAGGTGCCGTTGCCGTCGCAGATGTTCAGCTCTGAATTCTGCTCAAGTGCGTGCGCACGAACGTCCCTTTTGACGTGTCTTTCTGTGCCTGGCCCACGGGAAGCGCTTGTCCATGAAATACAACATGAACTCCTGGCGCGAGGATGCGCGCAGCAAACAAGCTCTCCGTCAGGTTTTGCAAGCCGTCGCTGCTATCGAATCCCAGTGGCGTCATGGCTCCAGTCAGGATCACCGGTACAGCCATATCGGGAAGTGCACGTTCAATCTCCAATCCGCTCTCGACCATGGTATCCGTGCCATGTGTAATCACAATCGGGCAACGGGAAGGAAGCAGCTTCGCAACTTCAGCGACAAGTGCGATTCGATCGTCCTCCGTGATTTCCAGGCTGTCCTTGTTCATCAATGGCACGATCTCAACCGCGCAATCAGGCAACCGGAGATGAGTGATGTAGGCGCCAATTCTCCTCGAATGGTTGACCACCGTACATAGCTGTTCGGAATACTCTTTCTCAATGGTTCCGCCTGTCGTGATCAAGTAGATGGTTTTCATAATCGATTCAGCACTTGGTCATCTTCAGAGCCGAGCAGGCTTTTGAGTTCAGGTTGTGAGGCAGATGCATATCTGGTGCGGTCCGGTACATGGTCTGGATTACTTGATCGAGCGAGACCTTGTGCTTGCCGGCATCGTTCCAATCCGTGAAGGCGCTCGACCGCGCTCATAACCGGAAGCAGGAATGGATCCAGGAAAGCCGGAAGCGAGCATCCTCATAGTCAATTCTCTTTCCTAGATATCGTAGCCGCAACCACTTCCAGCAGCCGGTCGATGTCGCTCTGATCGTTGAATACGGAGGGCGAAATCCGCATGCGGTGCTGGTCGAAGGTAACTTCGATGGAATGCTTGCGCAACGCCTTTTGCAGGATCTCAGGATCTGGGACAGCAAACGCTACGATGTTGCCGCCGCTCTCCGGTGGCGTAAGCGTAGCCAAGCCCATGCGCGGGAGTTCGATCTGCAGGCGCGCCGTGAGCGAGCGCGTGTGCGCCTGAATGCGATCCACGCCAAGCCGGCTGATGTACGCAAGGGCCTCTGTGAGACAGGCAATGCCGGAAAGCGAGTACGCGCCAACTTCAAAGAAGCCTGGAGTGCCGGGAACACCCTTCCACGTTGCCGGAGTTCCGATTGGCAGGTCGCCCGGGAAGATGTGGCTTTCGAATTCGGTCATCTGCATTTTTCCGTAGACGGTACGCTGCACAACGGATCCCAGAAGATCCTGGCGAACATAGAGGAATCCAATGCCCTTGTCGCCCATCAGCCACTTGTAGGAGCTACAGGCGCAAAAGTCTACTCCGGAGGCTCGGACATCCAGTGGGATGGCACCCACGGCCTGCACGATGTCCGCATAAACGTATGCGCCATGGGCATGGGCCAGGGTGCACACCTGCTCAAGATTGTGCATGAAGCCGTTGGCGAAGGAAACCAGAGAGAGGGCAACCAGGCGGGTTTTGTGATCGACTGCCCGCTCGAGATACTTCATCTCAATGCGGCCGTTGCGTTCTTTGACGATGCGCACATCGTGGCCCTTGCGCTGCAGCGAGCGATAGAGGTAGATCGAACCCTGGTAGTGCAGTTCATCGGTGACGATATTGCCGGCGGGACGGGAGGCACCAATGCTCTGGAGCACCAGATTCTCGCCCATCATCGTGCTCTGCACGTAGCCAATCTCAAGCGGCGTGGCGTTGATCAGAGCTGCAAACTGCTTCCTGACGTCGACCTCCATCGTGCTGAGCATCGGACAAGTAGCTGGCGAGCGGGTCAAGATGTAATCCACATACGACCTGACTGCGGAGGCGGAGGCGGAGCTGATTGGGTGCCAGTGCGCACAGTCGAGGTAGGTGCTGGAACTGTCGATTGGAAATTCTTCCCGCGAAGCAGGAAGAGCACCGGAATAAACCGCATCGCGTAGGGGGACTATCGCGCCACGGCCTGCCAGGAGGGCCGCTGCGCCTCCGATCCATTCCCTACGGTTCATATCACCCCTCCTGTTCGACCGCCGCCCCAGGACAAGCTGGGAACAAGCGTTACGGCTACAGTTTCATCATCGCCTATCTCCGCTGGGCGTTTTTCCACGACCGCGAACAGACTTCTGTGTAGAGACGAACAGCGGAACACGCGACAGGGTGCCGGTCGGTCGCGCCTCGGCCAGAAGTGAGCCTGCCAGAATACTCTTCGCTCCCGCCGTGATTGTGTCCGTTCCAGAAAGGGGAACGCTCGTCTTGTGTGCATTGTGTGCAGAAAAATTCGCTGCTCGAACGGCACTGACTGAAAGGGTTGACCATCAGGCCTGCGCACATCCCTGAAGAGGTTCGTGGGCCGACCGCATTCACAGGACGCGGAGTTGCGAGGAAATCGAGACCCTAAGGCGACTAGAGATAGATCGTTTGACCGAATCCGTTCCGAGTGGCAAGCCTCTGCAGATGCCCGGCGACCACGAGGTCCTGAAAAGCCACGCCAGTGGAATCGAAGATTGTGATCTCGTCTTCGCTCGTCCTTCCCGGCATCATCCCTGCGCATATCTCGCCCAACTCGGCGCGAACATGCGACTTCTCCACCAACCGAAGTTCGAGCGGTTTCTGCATCTCACCGATGCGAATGCTCTGAGCGCGCTTGTCTGCAAAGAGCGTCGCTTTCGACACCAGGTCTTCGTGCAGTTCTTGCTTGCCCACGGAGTCGGCGCCAACTGCGTTGATGTGCGCCCCTGGTTCGACCCATTCAAGTCGAAGTATGGGTTCACGGGCCGCAGTCGCAGTAATAATGAGACCTGCCTCTCGGACCGCATCCTCTACAGTCGAGCAGGCTTGTGCATCGATGCCTTTGGCGCGCCAGAAAGCCGCATACTCGTCCCTTCTCTCGCGATTTCGTGCCCACACCTTCACAACTTTAATCGGATGGATAGCCATCCAGGCATCGAGTTGCGCATAGGCCTGATCCCCGGCACCCAATACAGCCACCCGATCAGCTCGTTCCCCCGAGAGCCACTTCGCCGCAATGGCACCGCCCGCTGCTGTGCGCAATGTTGTAATGACGTTTGCAGCAAGGACGGCGTGAGGTCGCCCTGTCACCGGATCGGTCAACAAAATCGCAGCGTTATGATTTGGAAGTCCTTTACCCATGTTTGCCGGACAATAGCCGCCAAGCTTCAGACCTATCACGTCTCTCGCAGCGGACCCTTCGTTCGTGGGCAACTCAATATGCCCGGCTTTGACCACCCATGTCCCCGCAGCGAAAGGAAGGTATTCCTTGAGCACCGGGAGTGTCTTGACGTGTCCGCGCGCATCTTCGGCGAATGCGAACTCCACTAGTTGGATGACATCCCCGATTGTGAGCACTTCACGAATTGTCTGGTCATCGAGAAGGAGCATCGGCATCAACGTGGAGCGTCTCTCTGTGTGAACTCCCACGTTTGAAGGGTTAAGAGGCAAGGCCAACTCCTATTGTGCAATTGAACTCCAAGCGCGAATACAGAATCCAGAGGGCCCACGCTTGCAAACTGGGCAGCTTCCATTCGGGACAGCGATGTTCGCGGCGCATGGCATGGCACTGGGTCTCTAGACAAACTATCGCTCGGAGCGCTGAGCCTTCTTTTGTCTCGGGGCACCTATAGTTTCACCTGAGAGAACAGACCCATGCGCGCGAACTGTGGCGCACTGGCGATGAGTACGCAGCGACCGCCTTCTCGAATCGCGCCACTTCGCGTCGGTCTTCGCGAACAAATTGAATGTCAAAGGTGACGCGCATTTGCTACACTCTGCCTGTCGTGTAAAAATTTTGGTGGAATCTGTGATTCGACCCAACCCCAGTTGCCTTACTTGGAGGAGTCTATTCCATCATTTGTCACCATTTCGACCGACAGCGTGTCTCCCGCCCAGCGCTTTGATCTCTGGCATGACACCATGTGGGACCTGTTTGGCGGATTGGAGACCACGTCCGCCCAAGCTAGCTCGTTCAGCGGCCAAATGGCGTACACATTGGTTGGAGACGCCATCCTTTGTCGTCGTTCTTCCAGCGCATACAACTTGAAGCGGGTCAAGCCGTTTACGAAGTACGGAACAGATTGCATAAAGCTGTTACTCCAAATTCGCGGTCAAACTTGCCTTGATCAGGCAGGCCGATTCGCGACTCTGGTGCCAGGTCGATGGTGCCTCTACGATCTCAGCAGGCCTTACGATATTTCCCATTCAAGTGATACCGAAGTTTTGCTGCTTACTCTGCCCCGACTCAAATTGGAGAGCAACAAATACCTTTTGAGTGATGTCGTCGTCCAGACCTTTCAGGCAGCCGGCGGTATGGAGAAGCTTGCGTTTGACTTCGCAAGCCGGGTCTTTGAAGAGGCGTCCGATTTGAACGCGGACCCCGCAATGATGACGATCGACATGATCGCCCAGCTTGTCCGCATGTCCATTCTCGGAATGAAAGGCGAGGCGGTCTATCAGACCCCGGCAAATATACTTCGAGAGCGAGTAAAGGCGTACGTCAACAGCTTCCTTCGCGATCCGAATCTCAGCGTCGGTGGCATGGCCAGGTATTTGAACTGTTCAAAACGTTACCTTCATAAGATCTTCGAGGAAGAGCACTGCTCGATCTCGGAACTGATTTGGGAAGAGCGACTGACGCGCTGTTTCCGCGATCTCAAGAACCCGCTGATGCTTGACCGGTCGATCAGTGATATCGCCTTCTATTGGGGCTTCAACAGTTCGGCGCATTTCAGCACATCGTTCAAGAAAAAGTTCGGCGTCACGGCCCGCAAGTGTCGCCTGAGCCTTCAGGACGACAATCACGTCCAATAGCAGCCCAGTCACCACCCAAGGCATCGAACGCGAAACAGGAGTTCCGCCCCAATGCGCAATCGTGTCCTTTTGGCCGGAGCGCTTATGGTCGGATCGGTAAGCAATTCCTTGTGACGAAACTCTGAGTGCGCAGGAGCGAAATACCTCCCGCCGACGGCGATATATCGTTACAGTCGACCGGGGTTACGCTCTCTGCCAAAGTGATGAGTCTGCCGGTTGATAGGTCCGGACGATCCAGCTATACGTCCGGTAGATAAAGATGAGTGGGCACAGTTTTCAAACGGAAGTTCCGAGATCGGTCATCACGCAAACGATCGTCGATTCTTCCAGCATCGTCCCACCAGACGTTCTCCCTCAAGCTCCCCTGAAAGGAAGGAACCTATTGACTGCCGCGCGGACCGTTTGCCGGAACTACCGGAACCATACATGGATGGTTGTGCTGATTTTCTTGAGCCTTCCTTTGTCCGCACAGAAGTCTGCGGATGGTCGTTCACAAGGAGTGGAGGCAGCGCAGTCTGAACCAGTCCAGCCGGCAAGGGAGAAGATCGATCTTGCCATGTACCAGCGGGTCACCGACCAGGGATTCAATCATTCTGGGATTATGGGTTACGCGAGCGCTCTGGCCGATGACATTGGTCCACGGCTGACTGGGTCGCCAAATATGGCGAAGGCGAACAAGTGGACGCGGGATCAGCTAGCGGCGATGGGTTGCGCGGACGCGCATCTTGAATCGTGGGGAGAGTCCGGGATGGGCTGGCAGCAGTTGAACACCTGGGTTCGCATGGTCTTGCCGGATACAGCTGTGTTTATAGCGCAGGCGACTCCATGGTCACCTTCGACCCATGGAGCGGTGACTGGGGATGCTGTCTGGGTTGACATCAAGCAGCAAGACGACTTCGCTCGCTATAAGGGCAAACTGGCTGGCAAGATCGTGCTGCTTGGCCCCATGCGGCCGGTCCCTCCGATCGAAACACCGCTCTTCAAGCGCCTCGGTGACGGGCAATCACATGCCATTCCCCACATCCATAACAGGACTGCGGAATTGAAAAGAGGGAATCTGCTCGACAAAGTCGCGCAATTTCTTGCAGACGAACATGTGGCTGGGGTCATTGAGCCCAGCCGTGATGCGCAGGAAGACGGGGGCGGTTCCGGTGGGACGATCTTTGACGACAACGGAGCAACCCTCAGCCTCCTACCCTACAGCGCCGAACATCGTGTCAAAGTGCCTGTTGTCGTCATGGCGATTGAAAACTACGGTCGCATGTACCGTCTGCTCAAGGCCAACGTGCCGGTCAGCGTTCAGATGGATGTGGAGACAAAATTCACCGGCGATCACGAGCAAGGCTACAACACCATCGCGGAGATTCCTGGCACGGACCCAACCCTGAAGAGCCAGATCGTCATGTTTGGCGCCCACCTTGATAGTTGGGCCGCGGGCACGGGTGCCACGGACAATGGCGCTGGTGTCGCAATTTCAATGGAGGCCATGCGCATCCTGACGGCACTGCATGTGCAGCCCCGCCGCACAATCCGGGTTGCTTTATGGAGCGGTGAGGAGATGGGCCATAGGGGTTCGCGCGGTTACGTAACGAGCCACTTCGGGAGCTATTCAATCTCAACCGCACCCGATCAAATGAAGATACCCGAATACCACCGAGAAACAGTGGGACCACTCACCATCAAGCCGGACCAGAAGTTGGTTTCCGTCTATTTCAACCTGGATAACGGCGGTGGACGTATACGCGGAGTCTATCTCCAGGGAAATCTGGCCATAGATCCAATTCTTGCGCAGTGGATGGCGCCGCTCAAGACAATGGGCGTGACTACATTGACCCAGCAGGATGAGAGCGGAACCGATCACATGTCGTTTGATGCTGTCGGCATTCCCGGCTTCCAATTCGTTCAGGATCCGCTCGATTACCATACGCGGACGCACCACTCGAACATGGACGTATACGAAAGCCTGCTGCCAGACGATATGAAGCAAGCCGCGGTGGTTGAGGCAATCTTCGTCTACAACGCGGCTATGCGCGACCAGATGTTGCCGCGCAAACCTCTGACGAACCCCGAGTCCACGCCTGGTACGCCACAGAGCCCCAGCATTTTCCCCGACGTGGTCCAACCGAAGTAGAAGAGTGAACACGATTGACCTGGCCCCTAGCCAGACAAGGTGCTGCTCAGAACGGCTGCCCGGCAGAGCCTATCCCTGAATATAAGATGTAGCCGAATCCGCTTCCGGAGAAAGTCCCGATGCCCTCTCTGTGCCGCTCAGCCGTTGTCGTGTTTGCCCTGTCCGTTTCACCGCTGCTCTTTGCGCAGACCTCGGCGCCGTCGCCAATGGCCGCCGACATCCCCGATCACTTCACCCCGCCGCACACAGATTACAACTACACCGTCCGCAACGTCATGATCCCCATGCGCGACGGTGTCAATCTGTTCACGGTCATTGCAAGTCCCAAAGGCGCGCATGACGCGCCCATCGTCATCACGCGTACCCCCTACAACTCCGCGGCTCACATTCGCCCCGACGACTCTCCGTACATGCTCAATGCGCTACCCCTCGGCAGCGACGAATTTGTGAAGGCCGGCTACATCCGCGTTTATCAGGATGTCCGCGGCAAGTACCACTCCGAAGGCACGTACGTGATGACTCCACCGCCGACCGGTCCGCTCAATCCGAATGGACCCAATGACACCACCGATGCGTGGGACACCATCGACTGGCTGGTCAAGAATCTCACCGAATCGAACGGCAAGGTGGGCATCGTCGGCTCTTCGTACGGAGGCTTCACCGTCGTCATGGCGCTGCTCAACCCGCACCCCGCGCTCAAGGTCGCCGGTGCGGAGAGCCCCATGGTCGATGGCTGGATTGGCGACGACTGGTTCCACTACGGCGCGTTCCGCCAGGATGGCACCCTCGACTATATCGGCAGGCAAACAGAGGTGCGCGGCCTGGGTAAGACCATTCCCCGCCTCAATTACGACGACTACACCGATTATCTCGAGGCCGGCTCGGCCGCGGCCTTTGCAAAATACGGCGGCATCCAGAATCTCAACTTTTACAAAAAGCTTCACGACCACCCCGCCTACGATTCTTTCTGGCAGGAGCAGGCGCTGGACAAGTTGATCGCGAAGCTTCCGCTCAAAGTGCCCGTGCTGTGGGAGCAGGGACTGTGGGACCAGGAAGACATGTGGGGTGCCAACCACTGCTATGAAGCCCTCGAATCCAAAGACAAGAACAACGACATGAACTTTCTGGTCATGGGCCCGTGGTCCCATAGCCAGGTCAACGGAAAGGGCTGGTCGTTGGGACCGCTTCAGTGGACCGGCGACACCTCACTCCAGTACCGCAAGATGCAACTGGCGTTCTTCAATCAGTATTTGAAGGACGGCGCACCCAAGGCCGACACGCCTCCCGTGTGGGTCTACAACACCGGCGAAAATCACTGGGACCGCTTCGACAAGTGGCCGTTGAGCTGCGACCAGGGCTGCGAGTATCAGTCGAAGCCCTTGTATCTCGCCGCCAATGGAAAGCTTTCCTTCGATGCACCGGCAGCAGTCGCAACCGGCGCAAAAGCCCAGTACACGCAGTACGTCTCCGATCCCGCCCATCCCGTGCCCTTTTTGCCGCGTCCATACTCCGAGGACGACAAAACGGCCTGGCGCACTTGGCTGGTTCATGACCAGCGCTTCGTCGATGGCCGGCCCGACGTGCTTACCTTTGAGACCGATAGCCTTAAAGAGCCGGTCCGTCTCGCCGGCAGCCCCATCGTACATCTTTACGCCTCAACCACCGGCACGGACAGCGACTGGGTGGTCAAGCTGATCGACGTCTATCCCGGCGAAGACTCCTCCGACCCGGAGATGGGCGGTTACGAACTGCCCATCGCCACGGACATCTTCCGCGGCCGCTACCGCACCAGCTTCGAGCACCCCCAGCCCATCGAACCCAACAAGCCGCTTCTCTATCAGTTCGGCCTGCCGATGGCGAACCACGTATTCAAGTCAGGCCATCGCATCATGGTCCAGGTGCAGTCCACTTTGTTTCCGCTTTACGATCGCAACCCGCAGACCTACGTCGCTAACATCTTCGACACTCAGCCCGAGGACTTTAAAAAGGCTGAGCAGAGGATTTGGCACGCGCCCGGCGAGGCCAGTTTCATCGATCTCCCGGTCATGCCCTCTCGATAGCGATCGCAACTGGGCCGACTCAACGCCGCAAAATAAAAACTCCCCCTCGATACCGTCTTGGATTCGGCGGTTCGAGAGGAGATGGCCTAGCACAGAGATTTTCGGATATTGGGAACCGGATGCTCCTCGCAAGGCAGCAAGAGATACATTCCCTGCGAAAAGCAAGGTTTACTCATCGAACGTTGACGCTAGACTAACCCGCTCATTCGGTGGTCGGGTCGCCGGAGGCCGGCAGCGGATGGAGCGTTCTCAGCACGCGCTGACCGGTGCAGGAGCCCATCGGGCAGGTATCGGGTTTAACGGCTCATCTGGAAGGCGGCGCATCAAGGCGACGCCCCCACAAGCAGGGCCGTTCTGTAATCAGGAAGCGGGGAGTGGATCTGGAACCCCATCCTCTACGCCCTTGACATGCATCTCTATCGACAGACCCATGAGCCTGCTCCTGAACCCCTTTACCTGCCGCCTAAATGTGCAGCAGAAGTATGTAAAACACCTCTAATCCGGCAGTAGATCTATCGAACTCAGCATACATAACCAGAGCTACGAGCCAACGCTCTCTCTATAAGTCCGCAGATGGGCGATCTGTTGCGAAACTACGAAGAGGGATTCCGTCAGTTGCAGCCGTCCGTACACTTCTGCTTCAGGTAGAAGGTTCTCACCTGTGAGTAAATGAGCTGCGACTTATTCGGCAACTCTTGTTCCAACTCTCGGAATTGTCGCTGAACGTACGGATAGTAATCCGTCACATTCCGCTTGATTTTGCGAATGATGAGTTCAGACAAGTCCGACTTGCATTTCTCATCCACGCTTATTGGGTCGAGGTTAAGACTTTCATCCTCAGCCTCGGTGAAGCTGGCGCTCCTGAGAGCCGAAACGATATGGCGGATGGCGTCCTCAATCGGGTACTCGCGCATCAAGGCACGTTGCCGTTCACGTTCGATCAATCCTTGTTTGAGTTGAAAAAGCTCGTGGTATTCCTCGCGGTTGCGAGGCTTATCGAATCGCGTGTGGCATCCGGTGCAGAGCGGGATGATGTTGTTGAGATCGTTCCTGTCGGAACTCAACAACGGAACGTCCTTGAGTTCCAGTGCTTCGGTCGATGTCGGATTGAGCGGGAAGATGTGCGCCAGCTCGTAGAACCGAAATGTCCGCGATTTCTTCTTATGAAACAGAGCCACTCCACAAAGCGGGCAACAGCCCTCGACCTGCGTATTGAGGGCGATCTCCTCTGCCTGCGTATACGAGCGTCGTTCAAGAGCCACGAAATAGCCTTGGGTCGAATCGGAATAGATGAATGGCAGAGATCATAGCAGCTAGTCCAAGCAATAGGCATTGAGAGTCTTGGTAACCCTTGCCGCTTGCATCTACAAGCGCTCTTTAGAACGCTTTCCCTGTAGGGAGGAGTTCCACTCCTCACCTGTCTACAGCCGCTACGCGTCTTCCGCCACCCTCCTCAGCGGGACATTCCTTCCCGCAACGCCCTCCCTGGAACAATCCGCTTCGCGATAACGAACGGTTGACAGACCGTGCGCTAAGGGGCTCTGCCCCGGTCGCGCGCTGCAAGGCCATTCGCCCTACGGGTTTTGGCTCCCCCACGCTGCGCGCGGTCCCCCCAAAAAGCTTCGCTCGAAGACCTTTCCGCTTGCTACCCCCGCCTTCGCCAGGTGGCGTTCGGCATGTCCATGCCGCGTTTCAACGCGGACGTGCAAACGCAAAAGCGGGAGGCCAGATGCGAACCACTCCACCAGCCACACCAAACCCTTTCACATGGCGGCGGTTCGCCAACGTGCGGATGGGCGACTACATCCTCGGCGAGGACACCGTAGACCTCGCGGAGTTGGGCTTTTGCGGCGATACGGTCACCGTCTCTTGCTCCACCTGCGAAGAGGTTCTGGGGAATGTCCCCGTGGAACTTCTCAGCGATGGGCTGGAAGACATCACCACAACCCACATCACTCCCGCACTCGATTGGCATGGAGCAAAACACCATCCGCGCCCTGCGTAAGCCACGGCTCGACAACCCAAGGAGGAAACGCCATGAACACCGCATTCGCCACCACCAGCACCGTTACCGCCATCAGCGAAACCCCCAAACAGCCGCAGCAACGGCAGACCGCCAAAGACATCATTGCCGCCAACGTCAAGAGCCTTATCGAACAGCTTGAAGCTGGACACTCGGATGCACTCACCGCATACCTCGACGCGATGAGCCGATTCCACAACTACAGCTTCGGAAACATTCTGGAGATTGCACGACAGCGCCCGACCGCAACCCGCGTTGCAGGGCTGTACGCATGGAACCAGCTAGGCCGGAAGGTGAAGAAGGGCGAGAAGGGCATTCGGATTCTTGCTCCCATTGTCGGTATCAAGCGCAAGAAGGACGAAGAGGCAGAACGGGACATCACCAAGCAGAACACCCGCGTTCTAGTTGGCTTCCGCAATGCCTACGTCTTCGACGTGGAGCAGACCGAAGGCCCAGAGCTTCCCACGCTACGGGAGATGACCGGAACGGTTGGTGAGAACCGCGACCGTCTTGTTTCGTTCATCGCAGCCCAGGGCATCGAGCTTGCCTTTACCGAGAAGATCGCCCCCGCGTTGGGTATGAGCTACGGCGGAAAAATCGCCATTCTTCCCGGCCAGTCTGAGGCCGAGGAGTTCAGCACCCTTGTTCATGAACTCGCACACGAGATGTTGCACAAGGCCGAGCGCAGAACGACAACCACGAAGGTGGTACGCGAGACAGAGGCCGAGGCCATCGCCTTTGTGATCGGCAAAGCTGTAGGGCTGGAAACCGGAACGGCGAGCGCCGACTACATCAATCTCTATC
>Ga0075522_10001637_pt1 | contig 16952 bp, 7 predicted proteins | sample NGEPerA_FD_74796 | JGI IMG/M metagenome (GOLD analysis project Ga0075522, IMG submission 74796) | Arctic peat soil microbial communities from the Barrow Environmental Observatory site, Barrow, Alaska, USA - NGEE PermafrostL2-A | ecosystem: Environmental > Terrestrial > Soil > Wetlands > Peat ... | reverse complement strand
AGTGCATGATTCTCAGGGGCACGTCGTGCCGACGGCCTCCAACAAAATCCGTTTCAGGCTTATTGGACCGGGGAAGATCATCGGCGTCGGAAATGGCGATCCGAGCTGCCGTGAGCCCGACAAGCCCGGGACTTCTGACTCAGCTTGGCGCAGCGCCTTTAATGGGTTGTGCATGGTGTTCATCCAGGCGACAAAACATTCCGGGATAATACGGCTCGAAGTCTCAGGGGACGACCTCACCACCACGCAGGTGGAAATCCGAAGCGTTGCAACAAAGATACGTCCAAGCATTGCTTGAGGTCATATACGCGGTCGACATTCAGTTCTATGTTGCCATAAGTGCAACACGGGGTCGCTCGTGCATCCTCTGGATGCGGTCGCAATTCAAGAATCAAAGACAACTCCTCAGGCAACGCCAAACCATCTCTGCTTCATCACGGTTGACTTTCAGGCGCAACTCGCCAGTATGCACCTGGGCCTGAAGAAAAGGGGCAGCAATGAGCAAGAAGAAACGAAAAAAAGGAGTTCGTACGCTTCCGTTGCACGTCGTCTCCGGGAGTTATGGAATTGCCAGGCAAATTGCTCTGTCTGCGAAATCGTTGAAGCGTGCACCAGGGCATTGAAGCGACGCTTGTTTACAGGGAGATTTGGCCCCGGGAACACGGTCACGCCTACCATCGCGATACATCAAACCATGCATTCATCGATCAATCATGTTGTACTCAGCGTGCATTCCATCCACATCGCCTTCGGCAGTGGCAGTACCTCCACGAAGATCGCATCCCGAAACAAGAATATCTTTGGAGGACTTCAATTTCAGAAGCGCGCGTGCACCTTTAGGAGCTTTGGTGCGCGACACCCATCCGCCGGTCACGTCGTCCATCTGCAACATTGGTTCTCCATTGGCCGCAGGCGTGGACTGCAAGCCGTCGCACTGTAGGTTTTGAACGTCATCGAACAGCAAGGTGGGTCGCCATTCCTCGACCGGAGCCGAGAACGAGATGTTACGCATGGAAAGACCACGCACATGACGAACATACAAGCCACTTGCGGGCAGCCACCCGAACATACGCGATTGCGGATAGTCAGCAGGAACCTCAGGCACGGGATGTGACACCCACTCGGGCTTGCCCGGCATGACGGTTGCTATGCGAATATCTGAAAGACGGACGTCCTCTACTTGCAGACCTGGCAACCCGGTGATGGAGCTAGTCAGGATTGCGTCTGTAGCGTGCAAGCCGTCGATGACGATGCCGCGTAGTCCGTTCTGCGGTGTGACGTTGTCCGTATGCCGCGTACCGCGGCGAATACAAATTGGAGCACGCACGCGCCGCATCTGAATCCCGGTGATGACAACTCCGTCTACCCAACCGCCGTCAACGGCGCTCAACTGGATGCCTGCGATCACGCGCGACGGCAGGGGTACATCGTCGTTGTAGATGACCGAGTTCGAGAAGGTGATGTTCTCAAATCCGCCGAAAGTTGGGGTTCCGAATTTGAAACCGTTACAGCAGCCGGTGAGTATACAGTTGGTGACCACAATGTTCTTCGATACGCGAACCGGGGCGCCGTTAAGAGACTCGCTCTTAAGGCAGATTGCGTCGTCTCCGGTCTCGATGATGCAATCCGAGATCGCCAGATCCTGGCAGCCGGTGGGATCGATGCCGTCCGAATTGGGGCTGTAAACCGGATTCTTAATAACAATCCCGCGGATCTGGACGCGGTCGCAATTGAATGGTCTGAGAGTCCATCCCGGAGCGTTGCATAGGAAGACATCCGAGATGCGGACATCCGTGCAGCTTTCGAACTCAACCATGGGCGAGGGGTGCTTCGGGGTGTGAGTCCAATCAAGGTGGATGGCGTCGCTCCAAACCCGGTCTTCCGGCACCGGTCCCCGGCCACTTTGCACCCAGAATGCCGAGCCGTGACCATCGATCTTGCCCGGACCCGCCAACCCCACATTCTGCGCTCCGCTGGCGTAAATGAGATGCCGTGGTTGGTAGTCGTTGATGTCGCCACTGCCAAGCAGAGTAGCGCCGGCCTCAAGATAAAGCGTGACATTGGACTTGAGGACAACCGTGCCACAGAGGTAGGTGCCCGGACCGAGATACACGATGCCTCCGCCAGCCGCTGTGCATGCGTCGATTGCGCGTTGGACCGAGGGAGAGTCTTTTGTACGACCATCGCCAACCGCGCCGAACGAGCGTGGATCGAAGATGGCCGGACGTGTGCCGTCACTCCTGGCTAGGGCGCCGGTTGTGGTGCCCATAGTAGACGCCGCAAAACCGGCAATAGCTGAAAGCATTTCTCTGCGATCCATACGGTTTTCTCCTAAGCCTTGGTCCGCTGCCGAGCGGGATAAATTGTGAACCGCCAACGCCATGGAAGGCGCATTTCTCAGGATCGCTCGCCCTGTCTCGTTGTAATGAGGGTGTCCTGTTCCGGATCGAGTTCAACGCTGATGTCCTTGTATTCATCGAAGAGGCCGGCGTTATGCATCTGCCAGGCAATCGGTCCGGCTCTGCCGGCCGTAGGATCGCAGAAGTCCACAAGCTCGACGGCTTTGCTTCCTGGTGGTTGGGCGACAGCCATTCGCGCCGTGCCCTTCCTTGCATCTACCAGCAGTTCAACCTGACTCCATGCATGGCGGTCAAACGGACTCTTGCTGATTGTTGTGAAGAACTGGGATCCCGAATTATTGTTGCCGGGCCGGTAGTCCCAATAGGAACCCATTGGAAGCTGAAACTGGATGCCGCCCAGCGCATCGAGCGGCACCTCGTTCTCCTCCGGACGCTTGCAGAAGACCAGAACGCATGCCTGATGGTCCGGATGTCCGGACAGGTGTCGCACACTGAAGACCAAACGGTATCGGGTATAGTCCTGTGCGGTGTAGATTACGCCGCGTCCGACGCCGGTGCTTGCCATCATGCCATCCTTCACGATCCAGCCTGGGACAGCACTCTTTGCTATTTCGACAGGAAACGCATCCTCCAGCAACAACATGTTCAAACGAATTAGCTGCCCATCGCGTGGATTCTGCTGGAGCAACGCTTCCGTCTCCGGTCGAAGCCTGATTTCACGGAAACGGTCCGGCGTGAAGATGGAAGGTCCGGCAACAACCTGGTTGATCTGTTTGACCACAGCCGAGAGCAGCGCCGCAGCGTTCGCATTCGATGCGGCATACGTGGTGAGATCGATCTTTACCAGACTGTCGAATTGCGCTCGCAGAAAAACGCATATTGGATCCTGTCCATGGGCAAGTCTCGCGGTGAAGGCCGCCGGATCGACAATGGCGCCGACGGATAGCTTCGTGTCGTTGTTCTCAATCTGAATCCAACCATGCAACGTCTTGCCGTCGAACAGACTTGTCGCCGATCTCGCTCTCTCTACCGCACACCATGCTCGACCGCTCGTCAACGCGGAAATCGTCAACGCGCCCATTCTGACAAACTCTCTTCGGCCTATGCCTGCCACTTTTCGAACCATTGGAGCCTCGGGCGCTGAAAACGCTACAAATCGGGAAACTTTAGAGCGACCATATTGCCTTCCCAAGGAACAGCAGCGGAGACAGCGGTTACGGAATCGCTATTGCCGAAGCCAGTTGGCGAAGGGCGGAACACTGGACATCAAATCCTGCTGATTCACAGCTCGGCAGTTCTTCAACATTGCGATGCTGAGATGTCTACCGAAATTAGTCCTACCAAATTATGACCGTAAAGACAACGTTGTCAATACGTTGACAAGAAAATCCTATCTCTGGAAGGTGGCTCTGCCCTCACTCCAGCTTCACTGATCTTGCGGCCTTCGCTGGAAGAGATTGACGAGATAAGTGCGAGTGAAGGACCGACTCGACTACGAACAAAGTTGATGCGATTCGTAAGCTGTTGCCCGTATCGGGCTGCCCGAGATGTTTATTTGAGACGGTTTGGTAGAAACTTCTCAGCGTTGTTGTTTCAGGTCCAGGGTATAAAGATTGCCGCTCGAAACTTCAGCATGCATCAGAGGAACATCATCAGGCGTCAAACCAGAGAAATCGGCAAGGGTCATACTCCCGGCATGAAAGTTGTCGAGGTCAGCGACCTCAGCAATCTGTCCATCTGGAACATTCACGCGATAGATCGGCTTCCTATCTACAAAGGAGGCGTGGAAGTATAGAGACTTACTGTCCTTCGACCAGAACGGATGGTCGGCCACAATGTCCGACAGTGTTTTCCATGTGTCCGTCTTTGTGTCATAGAGCATCAGCTTCTTCTGATCAAGAGTTAGAGCCGCGAGATAGCGCCCGTCAGGAGACCATTTTGGGCTGTACATCCCCTCGGTGTGGGGGACCGTACTCACACGATGTGTTGCCAATTCCATCGTCCTGAGAGAGTTCGATCCATTACTTTGACCCATCAATTCAGGGATAACCCCGAAAATGATGGATTTGCCATCTGCGGAGAAGGAAGGATCTCCAAGGTTCCGATTTTCCTGGGTCAGCCGTCTTGGAGTACCACCTTCAGCGCGGACCGTGTAGATTTGCCAAGGCTCCTTTGGACTACGTGACATGAATGCCAGTTGTGTATTGTCGGGCGACCATACAACCATAAAAACCTGCATCGACGCAGGGGTCAGCAGCACTCTCTCCGTGCCGTCGCTTCGCGCTCTCCATAAATGGCCGTTCGGGTCGACCCATGCGACCCAGCGACCGTCGCGAGAATAATTGACATGGTTAGCGACGGAAAGGAATCCCTGCACCGGGACATATTGCTTTTGAGCGGCATCGAATTGCTCCAATCGCGAGTGTATGTCTTGCCCTACGAAGAAAATCTCTTCGCCGGTCCGGCTGGGCACGGGTGCTTTGAAGTTGAGCGGGCCGCTCGTGATTCGTACCGGGTCTGAGTCCGACGATCCGTCGATTTTCCAGAGGTCGGTGGTTCCATCTGTCGTCGCCTCGAAGACGAAATTCTTCCCGTCCGCAGTCCATGAACCGCAACATTCACGCGCGGCGACACTCCACGTCTTCATAATTTGATGCGCAGTCCCCTGGCTGCCGGAAATTTGCCACAGCGAGGAGGTGTGATTGACCGCGTCGATCATGGTGAACCTCAGCAACTTGCCATCGGGAGACCAGCGGGGCCAAAAGGCTCGGCCGGGGACAGTCGCAAAAGCCGTGGACCGGCCATTTTCGAGAGATACAACGGAAAGTTGGTTGCCGGAAGCGTACAGGATGTTTCTGGCGTCCGGCATCCAGGTGGCGGACTGGGTCATCACATCCGAAACCCTGAAGGCCGATCCACCATCAATGGGGACGATCCACAGTGGCTGTTGCGACGCTGCACCCAAATTGCTTCGCAATAGCAGCTGGGTGCCATCCGGAGAGATGTCCTCAACCTCCGGAACTCCGATCTGGCTGGGAAGCGGGAGAGATTGACTTGCGCCAGTCGAAATCGAAATTTGCGCCAGCACGACCCGTCCATTCTCGTTCGAAGGCGTGAACAGGTGGACACCGTCCGCCGCAACGGCAGATAAAGTGCCGAGCAGAAGTACCTTGGGAGAATAAATTGTCCCGTCCTGAGTGATTTGGAAAATGCGAGGCAGGACGGGTTGGAGTCTGTGCGCGTTCCAAAACAGCAATACCCCGCCGGCGGTCATACACCCGAGCAATAAAAAAGCTGCGCGATCTAGATACCTATGTCTGCTTGATCCTTGAATCAGCGCAGGGGTATCGCTCTGCACACCTGGAATGTGCAGATTCTGCCGAGCCTCTGGGAGAGGCGCAGGCGCAACCGCCTCGATGTTGTCGGAAAGACTTTGGGAAGATGCGGCCGGGAAAGCGACGGGTGCAATAAATCGAAATCCGCGTCGCGAGAGAGTCTCGATAAAGCGGGGATTGTCGGCGCTGTCACCGAGTGCCTCTCGCAGCTTCTTAACTGCGTTGGACAGCGCGTGTTCAAAATCTACGATTACGTCCGGTCCCCAAACGGCTCTTTGAAGTTCTTCACGGGTTACGATTTCGCCCGCATTCTCCAGAAGTATTCTGAGAACTTTAAAGGGTAGCGCCTGAAGCCTAACACGGTACCCGGCCTTCCAGAGCTCTCCCGCTTTCAGGTCGGCCTCAAATAGACCGAATGCTGCGCGCGACTGATTTCTGTTGGCCTGTACGGATTCCATCCTGCTATGAGCATACATGTCCGACGGATCCAATTGCCACGGGACAGGTAGTAGTCCGCAAAGATGGGATAGGCAAGTGAATCAGAACTGATGCTCATCGCAACCCCTCGTCGTTTGGAGCGCTTTCGACACTCGCCATCAAGATACCGAAGTCCGTAAACTAAAGATTACAAATGCCTTACTTGGTCATAAAGAAGACAGGAGAAGAAGAGGGCTGGCCCCTTGCGCACACCGTGGAGAAAAGCTGATCTTCCATCGCGGATGTGATTTGAAACTCCGAGCGCGCGAAACAAACAGTTCTCGCTGTGCCCCGAGGCGGTTCCTCGGTGCTGGAGAGACTTGTAATGAAGATAAGCGCTATGTCATACCGTTCGTTGCGACCTGGACAACGTTGTCAAGAAAGCCTGGTAGATAAAGCTGCGCGCTATTCAATAACGCCAAGTGGAGGAACTTATGTATAGGATGCCATCTCTTAATATGATTCGGAAACAAGAGCCGCTCAAGAGGGACTGGGTTTCAAACGTTCTGTTTGCTCTAGTTCTCCTGGCCGCCCTCTTCGGTCGCACGGCGGCGGCGCAGGGCGTGCAGCAGTTTGAAGGGCATGTCGCGGATTCCTCGGGCGCTGCCATTCCTGGCGCGACGGTTACGGTGCACAGCGAGGGTACTGGGACTAATGTTGTCGTAAAGACGAGCGGTTCTGGAGATTACACGGTTCCTTATCTGAAAGTGGGCAGATACTCCATCACCACGACAATGGCAGACTTTGAGTCCGTCAGCAAGACTCACATCAATCTTGACATCGATCAGACCTCCAAGATGGACTTCACGCTGCCCAACGGCAACGTCAGCGAAACTGTGACGGTGAATGCAGACGGCGCGCAGATCGAGTTGGCCAAGGCCGACCGCGGCGAAGTCATCGAGTACGAACGTGTGCAGGAGCTTCCTTTGGATGGCCGCAATGCGTTCGAACTCTTCGCCCTTAGCCCTGGCACCCAGATCACGACAAACCCTCTCTATCAGCGTCAGCAGGACAGCATCAGCGGGGGCCTGATCGTCAACGGCGTTTCCATCAATCCCGCGGCGCAGTACATCGATAACCTGACCAATGACAATGCCGGGAACTACGCGGGTTACAACGTTCCGCTCGACTCCGTGAGCCAGTTCAAAGTGGTGCTGAACGCTTATGACGCATCGTATGGGCGCTCGGCGGGCAGCGCGGTCAACGTCTCGGTGAAGTCCGGCACGAACAACGTCCACGGCGTGCTCTACGAGTATGCCCTGCGACCGTTTCTCAATGCGAACCTCTGGACCTATGACTACGCCCCTACAACGTTGAATGCCAAGCACCGCCGCGACCAGTTTGGCGTTCAGCTTGACGGACCGATCGTGGTTCCGCATCTGTATAACGGCCGGGACAAGGCGTTTTTCGAGTTGCAGTGGGACCAGGCATACGAAAGCCTTCCGAGCGCGTCCCCCTCGATCTCATCCGTGCCCAACCCGGCATGGCTGACCGGCAACTTCCAGGGCGCAACCTACTTCAACTCGACCACCAACAGCCTGCAGCCGCTGATCATCTACGACCCGCTCTCGCCGCTGACGACATTCAAGGACCCCATCGACGGCAAAACGAAAACCATGCATCAGCCGTTCCCAAACAACATCATTCCCACCACCTGCACACCTATCCCGCCGTCAACCCGGTGCAGCACGATCAACCCGGTTGGCGCAGCGCTGGCGCAGTTCTATGCGGGTCTCCAGCCGAACTATAATCCCGGTCCGGGTTTCGCCCCGTATTCGAACAATCTTTCCTTTCTCCAGGTCGAGAGCGACATTTCGCGCAACGGTACGGTCAAGCTTGACTACGTTTTCAGCGATCGGGACCGGGCCACCCTTCGCTGGGGCGGGTACGAGCGCGCCGATACGAACCCCAGCGCGTTTCCCGCCAGCAACCCTGCCAATTCAATCTCCAGTCAGGTTCAACCGGATGAACTGCAGTTCGCGCTGGAAGAGATTCACACTTTCTCGCCGAACCTCATCATGAACAACAAAGCCATTGTCAGCACCTATAAGCAGGGGCTGACCTACGGAACGCGCGGCGACTACCTCAGTCAGCTCGGCTTCTCGGCGAACTTCATCAGTCAGGCGTTCACGAAGAACATGATCCCGAATGTTACGGCGTCCAGCAACTTGGGCCCGAGTTCAAATTCGGTCCCGTCATTGAGCTCCTCAACGCCGGGGCGTCGAAACATCGCGCATGAAGCTGCGTATGAGCCGGACGTGACATACATACGCGGCCGCCATACTATTCGTGCGGGATTTGACCTTCGCCTGTTGCAATACACGACCAGCGCACCGGGTCAGAACAACGTGTTTGGCTTTACCAACACCTTCACAGGCGAGCTTGGCCCCGGATACGCGTACGCCACCGGTTATACGGCGGGCAATTCGATCGCCAGCCTGCTAATTGGCGACCCGAATTCGGGCAGTTCCGGAAACCAGATCAACCCGTTTTATTCACAGCATTACTATGGCATGTGGGTGCAGGACGACCTCAAGTTGACCTCAAAGCTGACCCTCAACATCGGTGTCCGGTATGATCTCTTGGGAGCTCGCACCGAGCGCCGTAATCAGGTCACTGCGGCTTTCAACTCGACAGCCGTCAATCCCGTCGATGCTCAGGTGACCAACCGTGCGGGACTCACAAGCGCTTTGTTGGGGGGCCTCACCTTCGCTGGGGTCAATGGGGTGCAGCGAGGAGCGTATGCCACCAACCTGGCAAACATCGCGCCTCGTTTCGGAGCGGCCTACGCGTTTTCCGACCGCACGTCGCTTCGCTTCGGCTTCGGCGAGTTCTTTGTAAATGACGAAACCGTGAATGGCAGCGGCGGATTCTCTTCCACAACCAGCTACACGAATTCACTTGATAGCGGCCTTACTCCATATGGGCACCTCTCCGACCCGTTCCCGGCATTCGTGCAAGCGGCGGGTTCGAGCCAAGGCCTCGCTACCGGTGTAGGCGGAGGCATCAGCTTCGTCAATCCCAACTACCAGATACCCTCTGTGTGGCAATACAGCGCGTCGGTGGAGCAGTTGCTCAGCAAGCGAGACACACTGGACATCAGCCTTACTTCCACCAGAGCGCACGGGCTGCCCGGCAGCGATGACCTCAACCATATTTCGGCCGCATACCAGGCCCAATGCGACCCGGCACGCGGAGCACCCAGTGGCGCACGTCTCACTTACTGCGACGGGACTGGCGCTCCTGCCAAGGTGGCGAGTCCCTTCTATCAGGTCGCAGGCTTTTCGGGCACCTCCTATTACACTACTTCGTTGATCGGGGCCAGCAACCTAACTCGTCCTTTCCCGGAGTTCACCAACATTACCGAGACCAACCTTAATATCGTTCACAGCTGGTACAACTCCATGCAGGTAACGGCCTCCCACAGGGCTTCGCATGACCTTACATTTCACTTTGCCTATACGTGGTCGAAGAACATGCAGGCGGGTGCAATCATCGACACGGTCAACCGGGTGATTCAGCGGCAGATTGTTGGAAATGATCGCACAAATGTCGCCACGATCTCGGGAGTGTACTATCTCCCGCTCGGCCGCGGCAAAGCCATCTTCGGACACGCAAACAGGTTAGTGGATGCGCTGATCGGAGGCTATGAAGTGGCGCCCTCTTACCAGTACCTGTCAGGAGAACCGTTTTTCCTGGGTAATAATTTCGTGCAGACCGCGAACGTAGGCCAGTCGCTCACGCAGCTTCCCTTTGACGCGACTCATGCGTACAACCGCCTCCGTGTTGCGAGTCCGTGCGTGGGCGTACAGGATCAAGATACGGGCCTGATTACCCCAGGCAATCCATTGAACTATGTTGCGAACAACTGCACTGCTATTTTGGCGTACCGCCTTAATTCCGCGTACTCAGTCCAGCAGAACGTGGTGTACTCCGGTGTCCGCAACCCCAGCACTCACTACTTCGACGCGAGCATATCAAAGCGGTTCACGTACAACGAGCGCGTGAGCCTACAGCTGCGTCTGGATGCGAATAATGCGCTGAACCACCCAAACTTCTCCTATGGTTCGGGTTCCTTCAGCAATCAAAGCAGCGTGCCGGACGCCATTACTAACGATCCAACCAGTAACAATTTTGGCACAATCCAGAAAGGGCCACAGGCACCGGGCAACCTGCCTCGCGAAATACAACTTGCGGCAAAGTTGATCTTCTAATCGTCGCTGCAAGGAAGGACTACCGATCCTCCGGAGCCACATCGACTCCGGAGGATTTTTATAAGGGGACCACAATGGAACAGCAGTTTCATAGATGGATTGCGTTGGTAGTCTTCACTTTTGGAATGGGTGGGAATGCGCACGCGCAATCTGCGCCATCTTTGACCGGTAAGTGGGTCGGCACGTGGCGGGTACTCGACAACGGGGAGCGGGACCGGATGTATCTGGACCTGCAGCAGACCGGAACGCAGGTTGCAGGAAAGGTAGACACGATCGGCCACACCTGGCAAGTGAAAGGGCCAGTCACGGGAACACACTTCGAGCTTTACTTCGGCGCGCGCGAAACCAAGCCGCGCGTCACCGGCGATATTCAGGGAAGCGAGCTGCACCTTGTCCGCGACGAAGCCCATTTCGTCGCCGTACCCGCCCAGTCCTCGGAGGATTACCCCAAGCCAGAGCGGCTGCCGATCCCGGCTCTGCATGACGTACCATCGAACGGACTCGCGAAGACTCCGCCGATGGGTTGGAACAGTTGGAACCTCTTTCAAGAGCACATCGACGACATGACCGTGCGAGAAATGGCGGATGCCATGGTCACCAGCGGCATGCGGGATGCAGGGTACGTGTACGTCAATATCGACGATACATGGGAGGGTGTGCGTGATGCCGACGGGAATCTCGGCTCAAACAAAAAGTTCCCCGACATGAAGGCGCTTGCGGACTATGTCCACTCCAAGGGCCTGAAGTTCGGCATTTACTCTTCGCCCGGGCCGCGCACCTGCGCAGAGTACCCGGGCAGTTATGGGCACGAGCAGCAGGACGCAAAGACCTTTGCTGCCTGGGGTATTGACTACCTGAAGTACGACTGGTGCGGCGCGCGCATGATCTATAACAACGACGCGTTGCAGGCCGTGTATCAGAAGATGGGCGAAGCGCTGCTCAAGAGCGGCCGCCCCATCGTCTACAGCCTGTGCGAGTACGGTAACGATCATGTGGAAACCTGGGGCGCGGAGGTTGGCGGAAACCTGTGGCGTACTACGGGCGATATCAGTGACACGTGGTCAAGCGTGATTGCAAACATCGAAAAGCAGGCTCCTGCGGCACCCTATGCACGACCGGGACATTGGAACGATCCGGACATGCTGGAGATAGGCAACGGGCACATGACAGACAACGAGTACCGCACGCATATGACCCTGTGGGCGGTCACCGCCGCACCGCTACTCGCGGGAAATGACATTCGGAGTATGAGGCCGGCGATCAAGGAAATTCTGATGAACCGCGAGGTGATAGCAATCGATCAGGATTCGTTAGGGAAACAGGCGACGCCGACGAAGAGTGGAACTATCGAGACATGGATAAAGCCTCTTGCCGACGGCTCGATGGCCGTAGCCATCGTGAACATGGCCGAGGTTGAGGCGACAACCGGCATAAAAGGGAGCGACTTAGGACTTGACAATAAAATGACCGCTGTTCGAGATCTATGGGCGCACACGGACGTCCCATTTCCCGGCGGCGTTTACAGTGCGAAAATTCCGCCCCACGGGGCCTTGCTGTTGCGAGTGAGAACGAAGAATTGAATTCCTGACAGCACGGAGCTAGATAGTCTGGACACCCGTCTATCGCAATATTGCGAAACTTAACCATACGAGGAAGTCTCGGGAGACTTCGGTCCTTGACACCATTGCTGCCTCAAGAGCGTTCGCCGTGTCTACATTCATGCACTGGCAGAGACGTTGATCAACCCAAGAATAGGATGAGCTGGTTTGCGGGTGTAACAGTCTTCACGGCTCTGCAATATGCGCGAGATGGTCATGCGTTTTATCCACTTCAAAAGGGCCTCAAATGTTTAAAGTCGTATGTTCCGCTGTCCTGCTCTTAGCGTCCTCTTTTGCAACTGGCCTGGGGGCCCAAGCTACCGATAACACTGCGGGTCACAATGACCATATGTTTCCTGCGGCTCCGGCAGCCCGCAGCGCTATCGATTTCGATCAACGCGGCTTCCTGGTCAATGGTAAAAGAACGTTTATAGTCTCGGCCGGGCTTGAATACGCGCGCACCCCGCGTGCGCTGTGGGCCGACCGGTTGCTGAGGCTCAAACGGGACGGCTTCAACACGGTCGAGTTCTACACCTTTTGGGATTTCCATGAGCCTCACGAGGGGCAGTTTGCTTTCACCGGCGACCACGACCTGAACGCCTTTCTGCGGTTGGTGAAGAGCATGAATATGTATGCAATCGCTCGCGTGGGCCCTTACTCCTGTGCGGAGTGGAGCTTGGGAGGCTATCCGATATGGCTCAGATTCAAGCCTGGCGTGGTCTTACGCACTGAGGACGCGCCCTTTCTGAAGGCGGTGGACAGTTTTTGGGATCAGCTCCTGCCGATCGTCGCGGCGAACCAGATCAACCATGGGGGTTCCGTCATCCTGGTGCAGTTGGAAAACGAGCATCCCTTGGCGTGGGGGACTCGGATGCCTACGCCATACTTCCGCCACCTTCGTAACCAGGCATTGAAGCATGGCATTGAGGTGCCTTATTTTTTCAGCGGAATGCATCATGGCAGCGATCCGGCTGGCGATCAGCCCTCGCTGGATGACCCTTCGCGCCCTAATCCGTGGATCTCGACCGAGTTCTGGAGCGTCTGGTTCAGCCAATATGGCTCGCATCCGGGGGATGCCTCCACCTATCGGCGCCGCACATGGAAGGTAATCGCGCACGGAGGCGATGGTTACAACATCTACATGGGGTATGGCGGGTCGAACTTCGATTACAGCAACAACAACGAGGACGCCGCGAGTTACGACTATGGCGCCCCGGTAGGCCAGGGTGGGGACCTCCGTCCGACCTACTACGAGTTCAAAAAGGCCAATTACTTTGCGCGTTCTTTCGCCAATGTACTTGAGGACAGCACAGACAACTCGCCCCAGTGGGCCACTGCTTCCAGCAACCACGATCTCAAGGTGACCGCGCGCAAGGGTCCTGAGGGAGAGATCATCTTCGTCGATTCTCCTCCTGCGCCGGTGGAAAAGGTTGCCAGCCCTGACCCCAATAACCCCACATTCGAGGCGGTCACCGGCACAACGGCAGTGAAGAAGCTCACAGCAGCAACCTTTAGCGTCGACGGAGCGAGCTTCGAACTCGCTCTCGAACCGGGCGAGATCGCACCGCTTGTTCATGGTGTCCAGATTGCATCCGGCGTGACTTTGGAGTGGAGCTCCGCTCGGATACTGGGCATAGCGCGTTTTGGTCACACCACAACCCTGGTGGTCTTCGGAGACGCGGGCCGACGGGATCAACTGATGTTCTCGGCCACATCGATCGAGGCCGAGGGAGGCAATGCCGCAAGCCCAAGCCTGACGATTGGAGAGGCGTACTCGGCTGTCGCGCCCATCGTGCGGAATTTTCGGGCCGGACCGGAGCATGTGCGGGTTCTGCTTTTGACGCGCGCGCAAGCCGACCGTACCTGGTTCCAGGGTGAGGCAGGGCACGAGCTGGTGATTACCGGGCCGGCCTTTCTAGGTGCAGTAGGTGTCACCGGCGAGAAGCTGACGGCACAGGTTGAGACCCCGTGGCTGGGTAGCAGTTCTGGAGCCGTCCCCTCGCCAACTATTGTTTACGGCGAGAAGGATCCCGTGACTCTGGCGCCTGTAACTGCGGCCACTGCGCACTTGACTTCGCTTGCGCTCACTCCATGGCAGACGCGTAACGGTTCGGCGGCCCAGCCTCACTTCAACGACACCCAGTGGACACTGGCAGCAAATCCCATTGAGATGGGAGCGGATGGCGACCTTTCCTCGTACGCGTGGTATCGCAGCAAGGTGAAGGTGCAGCAGGCGGGAAATTATCTGCTGACACCGAGCGAGGGCGGCGACCATGCGAAGCTCTATGTCGACGGCAACTTCGTCATGGAGGGCAGCTTCGCCGCACGTCCGTTACCGCTGCCGCTGACGGCGGGAATGCACAACATTGCGATCTTCGTCTCGCACTATGGACGGCAAAAATTCTTCGCAAACCTCGGTGAATTTAAGGGTCACGACCCTAAGGGGTTGGCCGGCCCGGTTCTGATCAGTCAAGGCAGTACGCAGGAGCTGACCGGCTGGCGGATGCAGAACGTGGGGGGCGATGGAAGCACCGCGGCGCCGCCGCCGGCTGAAAGCCACGATTGGAAACCGTACAAGATCGGAGGTCCTCGCGGCAAGAAAACGCCGGAGAATAGCGGCGCGGCCTGGTTCCAGACACTGCTGCCGGCCATGCAGCCGCAAGGCCGCAGGGTGTTGCGTTTCACGAGTGTGGATGAAGGCGCGACGGTCTACGTGAATGGCAGACAGTTGGGATCGTTCAAGGGGCGCGATCAGGCTTTCAGCGTCGAACTTCCAGCCGACCTATCCGGTGTTCTGCTAGCAAGCGTACTGGTCCAGGGTGGTGGCCGGCCGCACGCCATTACCGGCCCGGTTCTCTTTGAGCAGACGAGAGGCGATCACAGAATTGAGCGATGGCGCAGCCACGGTGGCCCTGACGTGAGCGCAAACCCTGCGAAATGGACTGCTTTGGGAGAGCAAACAACCGTAGCCGTTCCCGCGTTCTACCGTTCTACCTTCGAACTCACGCCGGATGCGCTTACCCAGAGCGGCATCACCTGGCGCATCGGCACGGAAGGCCTGGGCCACGGTTCGGTGTGGCTGAACGGGCACAACCTCGGGCGCTATCCTGAGCGGATTCCGGTCGACGGCGAGTTCATGCCGCAATGCTGGATGCACGCCGGTTCTAACGAGATCGTCATCTATGACGAAGATGGGCGTACACCGCGTCGGGTGCGCTTGTACGCTGAGTCAGGAGCAAGCCGCGATCTCGCAATGCAGACGGAGGATGTAAATGGCGCGTGGTTGTCCCAGACTAAGGCCCCCAAAGGCTCGCGTGCGCTTCTGAAATCCAAGTAGTCAGAAGACGTTCTTGTTTCAGGATGCGATCTTCGCGGCTGTACTGTAGTAGCCGAAGGCGATGTGGAGGGAGTCCATGCAGAGTACAACATGAAGGATCGGTAACGGATTTGCTACTTACATCATGCAAGGCTTCGTAGCGCGTCTCGATGACGAGCGCCTGCTGAAGCGCACCAACATCGTCTATCAACTGAATTTGTTATCACCGCATTTACAGAGGAAAATCTCATGTTCCCAAAAACATCAGCTCTATCGCCCGCGCGCATCCTCACCGCCGTCGTCTCATTCGGTCTTCTCGCACTTCTCGCGCTGCCGGCGCGGGCTCAGGATGGTGGTTCGAACACACACCCATCGCCTCCCGCGCCCCTTCAGGATTCCTATCCTTCGCCGTTGCCTTCCGTGCATGCCACAGGCTCGACCGCCAAGCCGCTCGTGAAGCAGCTGCCCCGCTTCAGCGCCGTCAGCGTACCCGAGTCCGGCCCCGAAGAGTTACCCGTCGTTCCGCTCGTTGCTCAAAATCCTGCCGCCACAAGTCTGCCCGATAAAGGCGCCTCGCAGCGTCCCATGCTCTATATCGGCGAGGGCTACAACAAGATGTACCTCATCAACCACGGCAAGACGCAGTGGACCTACTCCACCGGCGGCGGCAACGAGTACGACGACGTGTGGATGCTCTCGAACGGCAACGTCCTCTTCACCCGCATGTACTATATCGCCGAGATCACCCCCAGCAAGCAGATCGTCTGGCGCTACGATGCCCCCCGGGGAACCGAAATCCACACCTGTCAGCCTATCGGCTTCGACAAGGTCATGTTCGTCCTCAACGGCCTGCCCGGTCCCCGCCTGATGATCGTCAACATCCACACAAAGGCAGTCGAGGTCGACCACCAGCTTCCCTCCCCCAGCCCCACCGACGTCAAGAGCATCCACCCCCAGTTCCGCCGCATGCGCATCACGGCGCAGGGGACCTACCTCGCCTCCTTCCTCTCGATGGGCCGCGTCGTCGAATACGACAAGGACTTCAAAGAGATCTGGCACTACGACATCCCCCACCCCTGGGCCGCCATCCGACTCAAGAACGGCAATACTCTCATCACCGCCGAGCAGGCCGTCCTCTCCCGCGAAGTCAACCCCAAGGGCGAGACCGTCTGGGAGCTGACCAAGGACGACATCCCGCCGCAATACTGGTACGGCAACGCACAATCCGTCACTCGCCTCGACAATGGCGACACCATCGTCTGCTCACGCGGCGGCGATCATCACGGTCCCCAGCTCGTCGAGGTAAACCGCGCTAAGAAGGTCGTCTGGGTCATGCAGGACTGGGCCCACTACGGCCCCGCCACCGCAGTCCAGATACTCGACGACGCCGGCTACCCCGAGCGCCCTGGCGACAGCACCCACTAGGAGCGATTCGTAATGAGTAGGTTAGCGGTTCAACTCCGCTCATCGGCTCCAAAATCTCATAGAGACACGAGACATTTCTGCTGAATAGGAAAATCACCACGTTTTATGCGGACGGATTGGCTGAAATCAGCCTACTCCAAAACGCGGGCGCTGTTGACCGGTGAGGCTGTGCTGTGTCGTAAGGAGTGGCTCCCCTTCGGGCATCGTTGAAATCGGCCTGTTCCAAT
>Ga0075522_10001634_pt1 | contig 16963 bp, 17 predicted proteins | sample NGEPerA_FD_74796 | JGI IMG/M metagenome (GOLD analysis project Ga0075522, IMG submission 74796) | Arctic peat soil microbial communities from the Barrow Environmental Observatory site, Barrow, Alaska, USA - NGEE PermafrostL2-A | ecosystem: Environmental > Terrestrial > Soil > Wetlands > Peat ... | reverse complement strand
ACGCGCCACAGGTTTTCGCTCAGCTTTTCGAGCGGACCGTGTGGCAGCGCCTTCCAAGCTCCCGTCGCGTTCGACATGCGGCGAACTTATAGCGAGCGGGCCCCGAGTCAATGCGAAGCGGTCCCCTTGGCGGTTGGGACGCCGCCATGGGTCTCGGCCAAATCCTGCTGCTCGGCGCGCCGATGCTGGCGACGGGCGCCGGCGGTGCCATCACCGGCGGCAACTCGCTCATCAACGTGCCGCCCATGATCACCGTCGGGATGCGGCGGCGATCGTTCGTGCGGGCGCTCTTTCGACTCACCGTCGCGGCGCTGGCGGCGAAGCCGCTGCTCTGGGATCTGCTGCTCCGCCGCTGAGCGCGGGGCCGGTACCGCGATCAGGACTTGGTGCAGCGCGCCGGCGGTGCCGCGGCGCCGGGCAGCGCGGCCGCCGCGGAGAGCACCTCGCCCGCGTGCAGTGCCGGATCGACGTCGGGCCAGACGCGCGCGATCCGGCCGGCCGGATCGATCAGGAACGAGACCCGTGCCTCGCCCAGACCGAGGAATGCGCTCGGGACACCGTAGGCGTGCTGGACGGCGCGGGACCCGTCCGCCACCAGCGGAAACCGGAGCTGGTGTTCTTGGGCGAACTCGCGGTGGCGGGCCGACGACTGGGTGGAGACGCCGAAGATGGTCACCCCGGCCGCGCGGAAGCGCGACCAGCTGTCGCGAAAGGCGCAGGCCTCCTTGGTGCATCCCGGCGTGCCGTCGCGCGGATAGAAGTACACCACCGCCGGACACCCGCGCACGTCCGCCAGCCGCACGGTCCGATCGTCGAGCGTCTGGCCCGCCAGATCGGGCGCCGGGGCGCCGACCTGGAGCAGCCCCTTGCCGCCGTCGGCGCGCTGCTGCGCCGCGCACCCCGACAGCGCGGCCAACGCCAAGATCGCGAGGCGACGGGTATCGGTCGGGCGGCTCGCCTTCGTCATCGGCAATCGAACCTTAGCATCTGTGGGATGTGTGCCGCCGGTGCCGGTGCGCGGCGCGGGTCGACGCCGCTCAGCTGAGCAACGCCAACAGATCGGCTTTGGTGAGCCCGGTCGCCGCGCCGCTGCCGTCGCCGAGCGCGGCGTCCATCAGCGCGCGCTTGCTGTCTTGCAGGGCCAAGATCCGTTCCTCGACGGTGTTGGCGGCGACGAGGCGGTAGACGAATACCGGGCGGGTCTGGCCGATGCGGTGGGTCCGATCGGCGGCCTGCGCCTCGACGGCCGGGTTCCACCAGGGGTCGCACAGGAAGACGTGATCGGCGGCGGTCAGGTTGAGGCCGCTGCCGCCGGCTTTGAGCGACACCAGCATCACGGGCGGGCCGTCCTCGGCCTGAAAGCGCGCCACGACCTCACCGCGATCGCGGGTGGCGCCGTCGAGCCGCACGAACGGCAGCTCGGCGCGCGCCAGCGCCGGTTCGATCAGATCCAGCAGGCTGGTCCACTGCGAGAACACCAGCGCCTTGTGACCCTCGTCGACCGCGGTCTGGAGCGCTTCCAGCAGCGCTTCGACCTTGGACGAGGTGGCCGCGGTCTGGCCGGGCACCAGCGCCGGATGGCAGGCGGCCTGACGGAGACGCAGCAGCGCCTCGAGCGCCTTCATGACGCCGCCGCCGTCATCGAGCAGCGCCAGGATGTCCTGATGGGTCGCGGCGCGAACGGCGTCGTAGACCGCGCGCTCGCCGTCGCCCAGCTCGACCCGCAGCACGGCGTCGGTGCGCGGCGGCAGCTCGGGCGCCACGTCCTGTTTGAGCCGGCGCAGCAGGAACGGCCGCACCCGCTGGCGCAGCGCCGCGGCGGCGCCGGGCTGCCGGTCGGCGATCGGGCGGGCGTGGCGATCGGCAAAGTCGGAGCGGCCGCCGAGGAGTCCCCGGTTCGTGAAATGCATCAAGCTCCAGAGCTCCTCGAGACGGTTTTCGACCGGCGTGCCGGTGAGCGCCAGCCGGAACGACGCCGGCAGTGCGTAGGCGGCGCGCGCAGTCTGGCTGTCCGGGTTCTTGATCGCCTGCGCCTCGTCGAGCACCACCGTGTGCCAGCCCGCCGCCGCCAGCGCCTTTTCGTCGAGGCGCAGCAACGCGTAGCTGGTCAGCGTCACGTCGGCGGCCGGATCGAGCGCGCGGTTGTGACCGTGATAGACGCAGACCTCGAGCGCCGGGCGGAAGCGCGCCAGCTCGGCCCGCCAGTTGAAGATCACGCTGGTCGGCGCGACCACCAGCGTCTTGCCCTGGTTCGGATCGAAGGCGCACATCGCCTGCAGCGTCTTGCCGAGCCCCATGTCGTCGGCCAGCACGCCACCCAGGCCGGCGCCGCGCAGGAACGCCAACCAGCTCACGCCGCGACGCTGGTAGGCGCGCAAGGTGGCGGTCAGATCGGCGGGGAGCGGCGCCTCGGGGATTTGCTCGAAGCCGGCGATGAGCGGCGCCAGGCGATCGAGCCCGGCCGGTGGCGGGTGCTCGAGCTCGGCGCACAGCGCGGCCAGCGCCGGCAGCGCGTGCGTCGCCAGGTGACCGTCGTCTTGTCGCGCGGCCAGCAGATCGGCCACCCGCTGCCCGTGCTTCTGCAGCCAGCCGAGCGGCAGCGAAGCCCAGCCCCCGCCGAGCAGCGGCACGATGCCGAGCCCCTCTTGCCAGGCCCGCACCACGGCGGCCGCATCGAGGGCGCCGGTCTTGGCGCCATCGCCGCCCGCACCGGCCACCGCGAACGTCAGCTCGAAGCGCACCGCCTCCGTTCCGGCGGCCGGATCCCCGTCGGTGGTGAGGTGCAGGTGTGGCTCCAGCTTGGCGGTCGGCTTGACGACCCCCGCCGCGCCGCCCGCCAGATCGCCGCGCCAGCGTTTCAGCTTCTCGACGAAGCGGGGGGCGTCGGACCCGCTATAGTTGGTGCGGCGCCCGGGGAGCAGATCGAGATCGGCGCGCAGGCGTTCGAGCGCGCGGCGCTCGCCCGGCGGATCGCGCAGCGGCACCGGCCCGCGCAAATAGACCAGCTTGCCGGCGTCGACGCGCGCGCAGGGGGGCGAGCCGTAAACCAGCGACGGGAGCACGCTGAGGCCGCCGCCCGCCGCGGCGTCGAGCTGATCGAGCTGCAAGACCACGCGCGGCTCGAGATCGCGGACCACCGGCGGCAGGCGCCGGCTGGCCACGTCCAGCGCCGTGCGCCGCGCCAGATCGGGGAGCACCACGGTCAGCAGCTCGCCCAGCTCGGCGGCCCCGAAAGCGCGCCGGATCGGCAGGTGCTGCAGCCAGACCCCCGTCAGCTCGGTCTCGGTGAGTCGATGCAGCGCCGCGCGCCCCTCGTCCTCGCATAGTGCCACGCTGGGCGACAGCACCGCGCGGACCCGCGGGTCGGCGGCGATGGTGAGGCGGACTTCGACCGCCGAGCCGGGCGCGTCGATCAGCGTCGCCACGGGGCGAATCTCCTCCTCGGAGACGGCGGTCGCGACGCCGTCGACGGCGACCCGCGGCAGGCCGGCCAGGATCTGCAGCAGCCCTTCCAGCTTGGTGGGCGACAGCACGACCCGCGTGCCGCCACCGCCGATCTCCAGCAGGCTGTCGGCGCGCAGATCGGCCTCTTCGACCTGCAGGCCGGCGGCTTGGGCCGGACTGGCCAGCCGCGCTTGCAACGATCCGTCGAGCGGCGTCTCCGCACCGTCGGACGCGATCAGGACCCGCGCCAGACGCAGGCCTTCGCTCTGCCGCGTAAACCGGTAGCCGATGCGCGCGCCGAGCGCGGTGACCGCCAGCGGTGCCGCCGGCCAGTCCGCCGTCCCCTCGGCCGTGGCTTCGCCGAGCACGATCGCCGCCGCCGCCACGTGCTCGCAGGGGCTGACCCGCGACGGGCAGTCGCACTCGAACTCGATCTCGGTCGGGTAGAGCACCACCGTGGCCGGCACCAGCCGCCCGGGGGCCCGCACGCGCAGCACGATCTCCTCGGCGTTTCGCGATTCGATCGCCACCGCGCCGGCGCGTGCCAGCGTCACGCCCTGCGACCACAGACCCGATTTGCAGCGCTTGCGGATGGAGGCCAGCAGCGGGCCGGCCTCGCTCATGGGGCGATCATCTTGTCGACGATCGAGCACAGCGCCGCCAGGCGCGCGCCGCCGCGCCCGATCGCGAACGCCTCGGCGGCCGGCAGGCCCATCTTGACGCTGCAGTCCTCGAGCGAGCCGGCGCGCGCGCCCAGGTAGGCGCTGGCCGCCGGACGCAGATCGACGCGCGCGGCGGCCAGCGCCACCCCTTCGCCCTCCAGCAGATCGAGCGGATAGCGTCCCCAGGCGCACAGCAGATCGTCGGGGCGCGTGAACTCCGCCCAGCGCGCGCGGAACGAAGCCCAGCTCTCACCGGCCGCCAGGCGCTCGGACGGGATCTGGATGTGGCGCGGAATTGCCGGGGCCAGCGGGTGTCGCGGCGCGATGACGGCCTCGAAGGTTTCGCCGGTTCGCGCCCGGCGCGCCACCCAGTGGACGATCTCGGCCGGGTGGCCGCCCGGTCGGCGGGCCGGCCAGGCGTTGGCTTCTCCGTGCAGACAGACCACGTCGCCGGCCCGCTCGCGCAGCAACGATGGCGCCGGCGGCCGCCGGGCCTTTCGCTCGCGGTGGAGCGCGTGGCGCTGGCGCGCGCCGCGGACGTGGGTCGCGTAGTGGACCTGGGTGTCGATCATCGCCTCGAACGGGCGCAGCAGCGCCGCGAACCGTTCGGGCGCCCCTTCCAGCGCGCCCAGCACCTGTGCCAACGCCTCGACGGTGGCCACGCAGTGCTCGGCCGGCTCTTTCCGGATCCGGTAGTTGCTGGGCCGGCGCGGCGTGAAGCGGATCTGCGGCAGCGCCGACAGCGTCGCGTTGCGCTTGAGCAGCTTGCGCGCCTGCCACCAGGTCCCGTCGACCACCACCAGCGTGATGGGGCCTTTGGGCTGCGCCTCGGCCAGATCGATGGCGTGTGGCCCGGGGAACAGCAGATAGGCGGGCCGCTCGGCGTCGGCGCCGCCCAGCGCGGCGCGGACCGACGCGTCGTCGTCGAAGTCGATCCCCACGTGCAGCTCGGAGCCGGGCAGGCACAGGTGGGCCAGCCACGCCGTCCCAATCGGCACCTGGCTCTCGCGCGGGTGCTGCAGCAGGAGCACCCGCGTGCGGGTCTCGAGCGACACCAGGTGCGCGCAGTAGCAGACCGACGCCGGGCGCCGGCAACGGTCGCACATGGCGCGATGGGGAACCGCCTGGGGACTCACGCGGCGGAGATTAGCAGCTCCGTCGGGCAGGTCGATCGCGCCGACTTCAGCGCATCGGACGGGACGATTTTCCGCGCGCCGCGCCGGGCCGCTTGCGGGTCGGATCGCGGGGGGGCTTGGCGCTCCCTTCCAGCGCCGAGCGCAGCTGCTGCGCCAGCGCCGCGCCCTGGCCGGAGGCCTTGTCGCCCAGGCCGAGGATGGTGTTCGAGAGCGCCGCCCGCAGATCGGGGTGCTTGGCGTGGCGGCATTCTTCTTCCAGCCAGGTCGCGCCGCGGTGGCCGGCGCCGAAGGCGATCACCACCGCGGCCAGCGTCTTCGGAAACGCCAGCAGCAGCCGGCGACGCGCGTCGGAGCGCTCCGCCGCGCGCGGGGCGGCCGCCACCGCCGCGATGGCACGCGACAGATAATCGAGCAGCGGCTGCGAATCCGAGAGCGCCGCCAGCGCCTGCCGGTTGGCGAACACCTCGACCACCACGGCCGAGGCGCCGAAGGAGATCTCGCGGTCCTCGATCTCGAGCCACTCGCCGCCACGCTCGACCAGCGTGTCGGCGCCGCCCGGCCGCGTCGCGAAGGTGGTCAGCGCGTCCAGCGTGCCGATGCGGACCGGCATCCGCTCATCGCCGGCCAGCCCCGCCAGCGCGTCCCAGGCGGAGCCGACCTCGCGATCAGCGCGCAGCCGGGCGACCCACCCGTGCGCGGCGGCGACTGGCAAGAAGACCTGCGGCGTGTCGGGCGCCGCGTCGTTTTCGCCCAGGCGCCGGAGCAGCGGCGCCACCGTTCCCGGCAGCGACATCATCTCGGCGCCGAACGCCGCCGCCAGGCGCAGGTTGGGACGCGTGCCGTGGCCGCCGGCTCGGCAGAGGAGATCTTCCAGCGGCGCGACCTTGCCGGCCAGCGCGCCGGCCAGCGCCGCCCGCAAGGCGTCGTTGCGCAGACCTTCGGAGGGACCGGGGGACATCGACGCCAGGGTACCGCACGCTGCCCGCGCTGGCCCCGGCAATCGCGACCCGACCCACACCGGTCTCAGAAGATCTCGGGCGCGGGTCGCGATCAGAACAGCTCACACTGGCGATCCTGTGCCGCCGGCTCGACCGGGACGAGGCATTCGGGATCGTCGTGGCGGACGCGGTTGACACGGGTCGAGACGGGCGTCGCCAGCCAGCCCGCCTCAGGCGCCGGCGCCAGCAGGTCGAGCACCCGTGCGGGCTCGTCGGACAGCCAGCCGTCGAGGCGCTCGGGCGGCAAGATCAGCGGCATCCGGTCGTGGACCGCCGCCACCAGCCGGTTGGGGCGGGTGGTGAGGATGGTAAAGCGTGGCAGATGGCCGGCGTCCGCCGGGCGCTGGTAGAGGCTGCCCAGCACGATCAAGCCGCCGTCCGAGCGGTGAAACCAGGTCGGGCGGTGCCGGCGATCCCACTCGAAGAACCCGTCGCAGACGACGCCGCAGCGCCGCGACGCGAACGCCTCCCGAAATCCGCGGCCCGAGCCGACCTGCTCGCCGCGCACGTTGATGAGCGCCCGGCCGCCCGCCAGGTAGCCCCACGTCGCCGGGACCAGGGCCCGGTTATCCGCGCTCGCCGCGCCCGCGGCGCCGGCGCGCAGCATCCACAGTGTCTCGGACGGCGCGGCGTTGTAGCGCGGGCGATAGAGCTTGGCGTCCTCCTCCGAGAATTCGGCTTCGAGCTCGTCCGCGACGTCGCGAAGCCGTTTGCGGGTCAGGGTCGTGCGCGCGCACATGCGCCGAAGCTTAGCGCGGGGCGCCGGCAAACCGCGCGGCGCGCACCTGGGGCGACCCCGAGCGCCGGGTCGCCCACAATTGTCGGCATATGTGGTGGCCCCGACTTGACGGATCGCGCGCGCGACTGTTTTATGCCTGCTTGATGTACGGATCGTACTCGGGACCCCTGGAGGGTCCCGCGCCGCCCGCGATGGCGCCCAAGCGGAGGCGGGTGAGACGCCCGGGGCGGCTGGCCGCGATCGCCCGCCGGCTGGCCCTCGGCGCGGCGCTGGCGGCCATCCCCTCGGCCGCGCTGGCGGCGGAGGGCGGCACGTCGGCCATGGCCGGCGCCTCGCGCCCCGAACTCATCGATCAGGCCAAGGCCGCGCACAAGGCGGGCGACCACCTGACGGCGGCCGGCCTGTATCGGCGCGCAGCCGACATCTCGATGGGCCCCTCGCTGGGGTGCACGCTGGCGCTGGAGCAGGAAGAGGCCGGGCTGCTGGCGGACAGCTACCTCGACGCCCGGCAGTGCGCGCGCGATGCCACCGCCGATCTCAATCTTCCCGATCGCCCGCGCATCCTGCGCGACTGCCAGGATCTGGAGCTGCGCCTGGCGCCGCGGATCGGGTACATCGTGGTCGAGGTGGCGGATCGTCCCCCCGGCGTCGATATCTCGGTGGCCGGTCAGCTCGGTGGCCAGGTGACGCTGGGCGTTCCCTACGTCGTCACGCCCGGATCGATCACGATCAAGGCCAAGGCCCCCGGGCGGATCACGCACTGGGAGAACGTCGACGTGGCGCCGGGGGAGACCAAGACGTTCAAGATCGCGCTCACGCCGCTGCCCGACGACTCGGGGCCGCTGACCGCCGCGCAGAAGCAGGAGATCCGCGCGCACTACCAGCGCGCCTCGCGCGACTACGACCTCGGCAAGTTCGGCGACGCCATCGACGAGTACCAGACCATCTACGAGATCGACGGCGATCCGGTGATGCTCTACAACCTGGCGCAGGCCTATCGATTGTCCGAGCAACCCGATCGGGCGCTGCAGTTCTATCGCCGCTACCTCGAACGTTCGCCCCAGGCGCGCAACCGCGACGCGGTCGATCAGAAGATCTCGGCGCTCTTGAAGGTGCTGGCCGACCGCGGCAAGGGCGCGCCGATGCTGCCGCCGTAGGCGGAGGCCGAGGGCGAAGCTCGACCGAGCGCGGCGACGGGCTGTCACCGTCGGAGGCGTCGGGCATCCTGAGGGCCGGGCCGATCCCGCCTCGACAAATTTCGGCCCGGGGACATAGTAGCGGCAGAAGCTGCGCCCCTGCGAAGCTGCGTCCTTTGGAAGGATTGGTGGAGCGTGTTCTTGACCTTGCTGGTGGTCGGATTGGTCGGCCTGGGCTTGATGGCGGTGCCGGCCTTCGGCGGACACCACCACGCGTTCGGCATCCGCGGCCACGGGCACGCCCCGCCCGTTGGGCGTGCCGCGGGCGGACCCGGCGGCCACGCGCCGTCGGCCGGCCTCGCGCAGCGGTTCCTGCCGTCGCCGCGCGCCGTGTTCAGCCTGCTGGCGCTGTATGGGGCCTTCGGCAACGCGCTGGTGCACGCGGCGCACTTCGGTCGCGGCGGCGCGGCGCTGCTCGCCACCGTGCCGGCGCTGGCCATCGAATGGATTGTCGTGCGACCGATCTGGAATCTGCTCTACCGGTTTCAAGGTCAGGCCAGCGCGCCGCTGGAGGCGCTGATCCTGAGCGAGGCCGAAGCGGTGGTGCCGTTTCGCAACGGACGGGGTTTGATCGCCACCGTCCGCGACGGCCGCCGGGTCCAGCTCAGCGCGCAGCTTTGCGAGGGACAGACCACCTGGCCAGTCGTCTTCGGCCAGCGGCTCCGCATCGAGGACGTCGATGCCCGCCGCGAATGCGTCACCGTCTCGGTCTTGCCGGACGATGGATCAATCGGACACGCAACCTAGCAAGGAGCGATCATCGTGGAACCATCACTCGTTCTGGTCGGAGGCGCCGTCGTCGGGGTGGTCGTTCTCACCTCGATCATCATCACCACCTTTTTGCGCAGCGTCGATGCGGGCGAAATCTTGCTCGCCAGCCGCGGCCGCAATTTGCAGATTTACCGCGGTCCCTGCAAGGCGCTGATCGTCCCGATCATCACGCAGACCCGCGTGATCCCCGCCCAGGCCATCAACGTCGACATCGAGATCACCGATCAGACCGCCGACGTCGATGCCAGCGGTCGCTCGGCGCCGGTCAAGGTCACCGTCCGGGCCTCGGCGATCGTCAGCGTCGGCGAGGACGAGGCGATGGTCAACACGGCCGCCAACAAGTTCTTCTCCAAGTCGGTCGCCGAGCAGCTCTCGACGTTGACCGACGTCCTGTCGTCGGCCGGTCGTCGGGCCATCAACTTGCTCAAACACGACCAGCTCTTCAGCGTCCGAACCGGCGGGGCGGCGCCGGGCGCCACCGCGGCCTTGGTGGTGGCCTCGCCCAACGCGCTGGCGATCGCCCAGCGCGGCGAGGACGACGAGCTGGCGGTCATCATCAAGGACGCCTGCTCGCGCGAGCTGATGGACATCGGGCTGTCGTTCAACAGCCTCAACATCAAGGCGGTGTTGAGCGAGGTGGCCGAAGCGCGGCGGCGCGAGTCGGGCGCCCGGGCCAAGGCCGACGCCGACGTAGTGCAGGCCCAGGAAGAGCAGCGCGCGCGCATCGCCCAGCTCGAGGCGGCGCAGAAGATCAACGATCAGGAGCGCGCGCTCAACATGCAGATCGCCTCCAACGGCGCCGCCATCGCCAAGGCCGAGGCCGAGAAGCAGGCGGCGGTGCGCCAGCAGCGTGAGGCGGAGCTGGGCGCCAGCCAGATCACCCAGGCCCGCGCCGACGCCGAACAGAACGTCATCAACCAGGAGGCCGACGGCCGCGCCCAGGCGGCGCGCATTCGGGCCATCGCCCAGGCCGAGGCGGAGGCCATCCGCATCAAGGCGCAGGCGCTGATGGAAGCCGGCGGTCCGTATCTGGATCTGCGGCGGCTCGAGATGGCGCCCGCGCTGGCCGAGCAGGTGGCCAGCGCGCTCTCCAACAGCCAGTTCGTCAACTTCGGCGGCGGCGACGGCGACCACAGCGCGGTGACCACCGGCTCGAACGACGTGCTCCGCGTCGTGCAGACGCTGATGGCGGCGCAGATCGTCTCGGGAAATCGAGCCGGCGGCTTCGGCGTCGGCGCCGACGGTGCTGGGAAGGGCGCCCGGCCCGGCGCAGGCAACGGAACGAAGTAGCGCGACATCATTGTCGCGGATTGCGTCCCGCGGACGCGGGCGGCCACGCTAGAACCGCGTTTTCATGTGACGGGGCGCGGCACGCGGTGTGCAGGGATCCCAATTCCATGGCGACGACGTGGATAAATCGATCCGGGTTGGCCTTTTTGGCTCTGGCGATGGCCCTGGGAAGCGGGTGTAGCTCCAGCTCCGCTGGAAGCGACGGCGGCGGCGGCCACGCCGGAAACGGCGCAGCGGGCACGGGCGGCGGCGGGGGCCACGCCGGGAACGGCGCAGCGGGTACGACCGGTACCGGCGGCATGGGCGGCACGAGCGTCGGTGGGTCGGGCGGCGCCGGCGGGCAAGGCAACTCGGGAACCGATGGTGGCGTTCTGGCTTGCGCGATGTCCGTCGAGCAGGCGTGTGCGCGCGACTCCGGGCCCGGCGCCTGCGATCTCACCTGGTCGGCCGTGCTGGCGGACCGCTCGCTCTGCACCGGCGACACGATCTATTCCCGCAACCTGGTCGCCGCCTGCGGCGGCTACCAGGTCCTGAGCATTTTCTCCATCGATGGCGGAAGCGACTTCTATTACGACGGCACGACCGGCGCGCTGGTCGCGATCCTGGGCGTCGGAATCACTGCGTCGACTCCCTGCATCGGGGGGCCGGTGGCCGGTTTTGCGCGCCCGTCGAGCTGTACCACGCAGACGCCGCCTCCCCAATGCGCCGGCGACGCCGGCAGCGACTAGAGCTCGGCCTGGGCCGCTCACCCGAAGACGAGCTGGGCCGTCTTTTGCCAGGCGGGGCGCGCCAGCAGGCGATCGAGCCAGGCGCGCAACGCCGGGTAGGGCGTGAAGTCGAAGCCGGTCCGGCCGACCAACATCAGATGCGGCGCGTACGCCACGTCGGCCAGCGAGAAGTCCGTCTCCAGCCAGTCGCGTCCGGTCAGCGCGCCTTCCAGCACCGGCAGGTAGCGCGCCAGCTCCTTGCGCCCCGCGGCGGCGGCCGCCGGATCGGCGGCGTTGTTCCAGTGGGCCTGGATCTGCGGCAGGCCGCGGAAGATCGGATGGCAGGCTGGCGAGACGTGCCCGGTCTGGAAGAACAGCCAGCGCTGCACGGCCGCGCGCCCGGCCAGCGACGCCGGCAGCAGCCGGGCCTGGGGCCATTTCTGGGCGACGTACCAGTTGATGGCGTTCGATTCCCACAGGAGCAGGTCGCCGTCGATCAGCGCCGGCAGCTTGCCCATCGGGTTGACGGCCAGATAGGCCGGCGCGCGGTTCTCTCCGGCGCGCGGATCGATCGGGCGCGGGATCCACTCGGCGCCGGCTTCGTTTAGCGCGAAGATGGCGCGCGACGAGTTGCCGGAGTTGCGCGAATAAAAAACATCCATGCGCGCGATGTTAACGCCGCCGCGGTAGAAAATCGCATGCCCACCGCATCCAGGAGCGAACCATGATCGTCCTCGTGACCGGCGCGACCGCCGGGTTCGGCGCCGCGATTGCCCGCCGGTTCGCGCACGCCGGCCACCGCATCCTCGCCGTCGGCCGCCGGGCCGACCGCCTGGCCGCGCTGAAGATCGAGCTGGGTGACGCGATCGCGCTGGCGCTGCCGCTCGACGTGCGGGATCGCGGCGCGGTGGAGCGCGCCATCGCCGGGCTGCCGCCGGAGCTGGCGGCGATCGATCTGCTGGTCAACAACGCCGGCCTGGCGCGCGGCCTGGAACCGGCGCAGCGCGCCGAGCTCGACGACTGGGACGAGATGGTCGACACCAACGTCAAAGGGCTCATGACCATGACCCGCGTCGTGCTGCCCGGGATGGTGGCGCGCGATCGCGGGCACGTCGTCAACCTGGGATCGACCGCGGCCAGCTGGCCGTATCCGGGGGCGAACGTCTATGGGGCGACCAAGGCCTTCGTGCACCAGTTCTCGCTCAATTTGCGGGCCGACCTGGCGGGGACGCAGGTGCGCGTGACGGTCGTACACCCGGGGATGGCGGGCGGCACCGAGTTCTCGAACGTCCGCTTCCACGGCGACGACACGCGCGCCGCCAAGGTCTACGACGGCGCCGAGCCGCTGCAGCCCGAGGACGTCGCGGAGACGGTGTTCTGGGTCGCGACGTTGCCGGCGCGCGTGAACATCAACTCGATCGAATTGATGCCGGTCCGCCAATCCTTCGCGGGGTTGTCGGTCTCGCGGCGGTAGCGACGCGCTCAGCTTTTGCGGACCCCCCACGCTATCGGCCCAGGAAGCGACGGCGTCGAGCTATCGCCTTATTCGACAAGCGGGATGCCTTCGCGCTCGGCCTCGTGCTGAACGGTCCCAAAGTGCCCGCGCCACTTGCGGTAGTCGGCCCGGCTCATCACTACCAGGTCCACCGGCGCGCGAAGCGGCGACGGCGATCGGCGGACAAGACGTCTCAGGCGAACCGATTCGGCAGCCCAGTCGCGCAGGCCGCCCTCGATCACCATCAAGTCGATATCCGAGGATGGGCCGGCGGTCCCACGCGCGTAGGAACCGAAGAGCGTCACAGCCGCCGAGTGGGAAGTTGATCGCGCAATCTCTTCCGCCAGGCGTCGGATTTCGCCGAGGGGAACCGTCCCCCTGCGGGCGCGCTGCGACCAGCGGGCGGCGGCGGCCTTGCGGGCGATGCCGCGCGTCGTCGGGGCCCGAGCGCCTTAGCGCGCGCCTTGCCACCCTGCGACTGGGGGGAGGCCGTGGTCATTCAGCAAGCATAGCAAGCACGGGGCGGATCTCGCAATTGGTCGGGCGGCGTGCGCCGCCGCGGGGGCTATTGGCCGGTGGCGGCGTCGCCGGTGTGCGGCGTTCCGGCGTCGGTGCATGTGACGCCGTCGAGGCGCCAGGTCGGGTTGCGATCGTCTTCGCCGGCCGTGTTGTCGGAGTAGGGACTGTCTTGCAACCAGACGCCCAGGACGCCGCCGGTGTGGGTGAAGGTCACGGGCGGGCTCAGCAGGCTGGCGGACACGCAGCTCGCGAAATCCGAAAAAGCCCCCGCGTCGGGCGCGTAGCCGGCGGTGCCCGGGAGCACCAGGATCTTGTCGCTGGGGGTCGCGCCGACCAGCCACCAGGCGTCGGTGCCGTTGGCATAGGCGTTGACGGTCCAACCCTGCCCGCTGCCGTACTTCATGCAGCCGTCGACGTAGGTCAACCGGTAGGTGCCGGCGGGAAGCGGCTGGTCGTTATTGAAATAGGCCGGCGTGCCGAAGAGGCTCAAATCGCTCGCGCTGGCCTGGCTGGTGGCCTGCCCGAACGTGCAACTCGGCCCGGCATCCTTGGCGGCGGCGTCCTTGGTCCCGGCTGCATCTTTCGCGACCGCGGCATCCTTGGTCATGGCGGCGTCCTTGTTGCCGGCGTCTTTGGTCCCGTCGGCATCTTTCCCGATCGCGGCGTCCTTGCTACCCGCGGCGTCGGTGCCGGTGTCCGCGTCGGTCGGTACCGCGCCGTCGCGGGTGGGATGCTTGCTGGAGCTGCAAGCGGCGGCCAGCAGCAGGCTCAGGACCAGGGCGAATTTGGCGGCGGGGGAGGTCCGGATGTCGTCGGTCTGCGAGCTCACGCGGCCGAGCATATCAGCTGCGTTCCTGGATGTGCGGGTTGGAAGGTGCCGGTATTGACGTTTTTAGGCTTGGCGGACTATTCCGGCGGAGGCGCCAAAGACGTGGCGCCCGACGCCGCGATGATGCCCGCAGCGGGGGATCACGGTGTAAGGAATTAACGACAAGATCGGGCGGTTCGAAACAGATCCTTGACGAAGGATCGTTCGTCTCCACGTTGGCTCGGTGGCAGTTTTACAGACGCGCGGTGCCCAGACTCTGGCCCACGCTCTTTTGCGCGTAACCCTGGGCCTCAACATGTTGATGCACGGGTTGGTACGCATCGGGGCCGGGCCCTCCCACTTCGCGGAGAAACTGGTCAAAGAGTTCGGCGCAACGGCTCTGCCTGGCGGCTTGGTTCGCGTTTTCGGCCTGGCGCTCCCCTTCGGAGAGGCGCTGGTCGGCCTCCTCGTGCTGCTCGGGCTCTGGCTTCGTTGGTCGTTGGTCGCGGGAGCGCTCTTGATCATGGTGCTGCTGTTTGGAACGTCGCTGCGTGCGCAGTGGGACGTCGTGTCTCAACAGATGATCTACGCCGTGGTCTATTTCCTGCTGTTGGCCTTCCTCGAGGAATGGGATCACTATTCGGTGGACGGTTGGCGGGCCGGCCGGATCCGACGTTCACCCTAAGAACGGTGTCCCGAAACATCGGGGAGCACAGGTGGATGCGCGACCGAGCGTTGCTCGACCTTCGAGCGTGCCGTCGCGGGCGACGACGGCCGGTCGGGTCATTCCGGTCACGACCGCTTCTGTCGGCGTCCGGTGAACAGGGTCTTGTCGTCGACGAAGCAGAGGCCGTTGCCCCGCTCCGGGAACGTCAGAAGGTGCCGCAGGGATAGGTAAAATCCAATGGCGGACACTGTTGATAGAGCCGCACACAGGCTGGCAGAGGCGGCAGGTCGGCCAATTCTGGCTGAGGCGTCCGCGTCCCCGGCTGGCCCTCGCTGATCATGTTGCAGGTTGGAACGCCAATGCACATCTGGCTCGGCTCACCGGCGGCAATCTCATTGAGGCAGGCACTCAAGAGCTCGACTGTCGCGTGGCAGTTTGCCGCGGGCAACGGGCAAAAATAGTCAACGGGAGCACTGCTCAGCTCCTGCTTGCACGTTTCGTATGTGGCCTGGCAATTGGCCTGGTAGGTGCCTGCGTCCTCCTGATAGGTGCCGCCATCTGTCGAAGTGGCAGCCGCTTCGATTCCGGCAATCCGGCAAGTGGTCTCGGCGGTCAACCCGCCGGTGAGAAAGGTGCCGTAGGCCATCGTCAGGTCCTTGCAGAGCTGTTGTGCGTCGCTGGCCGTGAGCTTTGAGATGGTCTCGGTGGCAGGGACCGTCGTCTGGAACGGCCCGCCTGGATCGGGAATCGGGGCTGCGGGCGTCGATCCGCAAGCCGCGGCGACCACGCCGAGGATCGGCACCTGCCGGAAAAAGAAGCGCTTTTCGAACCCACGCACCATCGCCACGGTACTCGCGCAGCCGACGAAAGGCGATTCGCGGGGGCGACCGCTTCTATCGGCGGCCAATGAACAGGGTTTTGTCGTCGACGAAGCAGAGACCGTTGCCCCAGGGGTCGAAGGCGTAGAAAGAACGCTCGTGCCAGGGACGGACGACGATCTCGGCAGCGCTCTCGCCGTGGACGGATTTCTTGGAGAGGGCGTCGAGGTCCTTGGCGCGCGCGTGGAACGCCTCGAGGTCGTCGACGGCAAAGTAGAGGTATTCGGGAATCGGGGTCGGCGTCCCCTCCGGCTTCAGCAACGCGAGGATCATCGGACCGCAGTCGAAGTAGACGCGCCCACCACCGACCGGCCGGCCCTCCGCGCCGAGGAGCCGCGAATAGAACTCGGTGGCGCGATCGAGATCGCCGACTTCGAGGATGATGCGGAAGATGCGGGCGGGCATAGGGGAATATTAGCGCGTATCGCCCCCTCGACCATCGCCAGGGCGTCGGAGCCGGCAGGTGATCGTCCGAGAGAACGTGATCTCGATCCGAGGATCAATGTCCGGATTCAGGCGGCGCGTCAGGTGGACGTCGGACCCAGGAACTCATTGAAGCCAAAACAGCGGCTATTTCCTTCTCGTTCGGCTTGCTTTTAGGGCCAAAAGGATGTTGCCGTGATAAAGGTTCTTTCGTTGTGGCTCGCGCTCCCATGAAAGGTGGTCGCGAATACTCTGTATTTTGACTGCCGCTTTTAGATCTCGCAGCGCGAGCCGCGCAGCACCATGACCCGATTGCTCTGGGCGAGCAAAGAGTTGGGCAGCTGCTCCATCATCGTCTTCCCAATTGATGGACGCCTCGCGTTTTCCGTCGGCGCGATTCATGGCGGTTTTCGAGCTCGGGACGAAAGCGACAGTCTTGACGTATCCGTCAACGACGTGGTCTGATTTAGAAAGGCCTCTCAGGCAGCCTTCGGGAAGGGAGCGTCGGCGAATCTTCTCAATAGTACCTCCGGCTCCAGAAATCCGAGACTTCCCGACGCCGAGATGGGATGCGATCCATCGAATGAAGCGAAGAACCATCCAGATTGCCCCTCTTCTGGTTCTATGGTGAACCCAGCTCGCTTACCTGGTCCGACGAACTCAATAATGAACGACCCATCGGGAAGTTGGGAGGCCGAAATCGTAGGTGGCGTTTCTTCTGAGTCGGCGAGAGCGTCGCGCAGACCAGAGGCCACAGCGAGAGCCTCATCTCGCATTCGATCATTGGTCAGCGCTTGCGCGTGACCTTCGACATCATCCAAAGGATTGCTGGAGTCTGTCCATACCGTCGCTTGGTCCGACAGCGGCTGGAACTGCAAACCATTACTGCCAACGAGAATCGAGCCGAATACATCAGCAGAAATGCCCGTGGATACGATCCTTATCTCGTCGTAGCAGTGCTCGCGATTTTGGTCCGGCAGGTGAGGTGCCTGGGCCAAGACCACGGCAATCGGGTATGACAGACTGGCAGCCGTTGTGGCCATGATCTTCATAATCTTACCGGAATTATAGCGCGTTCCAGGACTGCGCAGACGTGCTCAAATTCTCCAGGAAGTGCGTTCTGAGCGTGGGTTTCGCGCGGCCGGTGTAGCGGCGGCGTGACGGCAGCGGCTCGGAGCGCGAAAAGAGCTTGAAAAAGGCTCGGCGCAAGCGCTTGTGGTTGTTATCGAT
>Ga0075522_10001630_pt1 | contig 16979 bp, 9 predicted proteins | sample NGEPerA_FD_74796 | JGI IMG/M metagenome (GOLD analysis project Ga0075522, IMG submission 74796) | Arctic peat soil microbial communities from the Barrow Environmental Observatory site, Barrow, Alaska, USA - NGEE PermafrostL2-A | ecosystem: Environmental > Terrestrial > Soil > Wetlands > Peat ... | reverse complement strand
ACCTGATCTGCCGACCATCCCGTCCCAACCCGCACACAAAACCGTGAAGACGATTTACGTTGTAGCAAATACAGAATCCGTGGAGTTGATCCTCAACGGCAAGTCGCTTGGAGTGAACTCGAAACCGGACAACGGTTTCGTCTTTGCGTTTCCCGATGTCGCGTTTGTGCCGGGAACTCTGACGGCCGTCGGCAGGCATGCGGGCAAGGCTCTGGCAGACCAGACGCTTACCACGGCCGGCCCGCCAGTAGCAATCAGGCTCACCACGACGACCGGTCCGCAAGGCTTTCACGCCGACGGACAGGATGTCGCATTCATCGATGTTGAAGTTGTGGATGCAAAGGAGCAGCGCTGCCCAACCGACAATGCAAGAGTCGACTTCACGATCTCCGGACCGGGCATTTGGCGCGGAGGTTACAACAGCGGCTTGATTGACTCCACAAACAACCTGTTTCTGAATACCGAATGCGGCATCAATCGAGTTTTTGTCCGCTCAACCCTGTCCGCCGGAACAATTACCGTTACCGCCAGCCGTCCAGGCATCAAATCGGCGCAAGTTCAAATCGTGGCGCGGCCTGTGAATCTGACAGATGGTTTTTCGACGTCGGTTCCACAACTTCTAACGGGTCCATCCGAAGGATGATTGTGTGGAGAGATCCAGTTGCTAACCCGGAAGGCAGCTTGCGAGTCAGCAATGTGCGGCGTCCACCAGGACCTTGGATGGCCTTCCGCCCAGGGGGAGAAGCCTGAGCTTTGAGATTTAGAGTCGAACAACCTGATCAACCCAGGTTTGGCTGATCATCCGCGCGCTTGATCCACTTATAGACGCGCGCCGAGTTCTTCGAGAAGTATTTTTCTGCCGCCTCTCTTGACTTGGTGGAGAAGAAACGCTTCACGAGCGCAACCTCTTCAGGAATTGTGGCGACGCCGTAACTGTTGGGATAATCCGTTCCGAAGATGACGCGATCTTCACCAAAGGCGTCAAAGAGATATTCAAGTTTGGCGCGAAGCGGCTCATAGTCCTTCACGATCTCCCCGTCGGTAGATCGGGGATGATACACCTCGGTAAGTTTCACGAAGATGTTGGTTCGCGCCGCCATCTCCTTCACTACGGCTTCGTAGGCCTGTTGGTTATCCTGGGTCGGATCGAACGAAGGCAGATGGTCCATGATGATGCGAAGATCGGGAATCGCATCAGCCAGCATTACGTTCGCCTGCATCAGGTCCATGCTCGGATTCGCAGTGTCGAGCGCCAGGTCGGCCTGAGCCAGCAACTTTAGATTGGCAACTTGATCGGGCTTGAGGGCGACCTTGCCATCGTCCGCGCTGTAGAAGTGACTGGAACGGATTGCCCGATAAAGCGGGTCCTTGTGAAAGTGCGTCACATACTGTCCGAAATCCGGCCGACCTGAATCCAGACTGCCCGAAACGCCAACCATAATCGGATTGTCGCGGCACTCTTCGAGGTACCAGAGATTCTCGTCGATCAGGGGACTGGACTCAACGACGATGGCGCCCACAATGCCCACTGGCTTCGCCAACGGACTGTACATAGACGGAAGCGACGTCTTGGAGACCGAGCGATAGGCCGGAGAGCCCATATACCCCGCGCCCAGAGGTCGCGTTCCATCAAACAGGTGGATATGCGCGTCAATGATCGGGATGTTTTCGACACTCGACGATTGCGCGAACACGCCATCGCAAGCCGTCATTGCTGCTGCTGTCGCACCCGCGAGAAACGTGCGGCGGCTCGGACCTATCTGCATAGAATCGAATCTGTTAAATGCTGTCATCCTTTTACGTGGACCTCCCAGACCTTCGACATGCGCGACGTACCAGCAGGGCCGGTGACGTAAAGAATCGCCGTGTAGATGCCCTCTTTGCCGGGCTTGGGTTTGTATTGATGGGTTGGGTTCTGCTCCGTTGAAGTTGATCCGTCGCCAAAATCCCACTTCCAGGAAGTGATGTCTCCCTCGGACTGGTCTTTGAAGGCAACGATTCCACGCTCCATGTCAACAACTTTGAACGACCATTGCGCGTCAATCTGTTTGCGGAACTGCGATTCGAGCGGCATCAGCCGAAATCCGACGAGTTGCGACGAGTTTCCGAAGAACGTATGTTTGTGGCTCAGGTTCCAGAAGTGATGTTTCTCCGAATGAACGTCATCGTAGTCGAGGACAGCCCACGAAAGTCCGATCAACTTGTTTTCAGTCAACTGAGACTCTACCGCACGCTCCGGACCTTCACACCCGGCGTAATCAAATGGAGTAATCCAAAACTCCAGTACAAGTTTTCCTGATTCGCCCGACTTGAAATTGTATTTCATTGCGTGGTTCGCGTAAGGCAGCTCCTTTGTGTATTGGGCGCATCCCCAGTCCATTGCCCAATCCTTTCCCTCCGCGGGCGTGAAAATGTGGTAGTTCTGAGCCTGATCGCCCTGGTAGGAGAAGTATGCATCCGAACTGCTGATGCGGGGGTCCAGTGCGGCCATTTCGCCGACAGCCTCCATTGTCCACACATCGCGGTGATAGATATCAATCAGCGGGCCGCCGGACAGATCGCCGTCGACGACAACTTCAAAGATGTCGTTGTGCAGGTCCGGCCGAGAGAAGTCCCAGTAGTTGTCGTAGGCCTCATAAAGAAAATACAGACGGTTCATCCCCTTGACCCATCCAACCTTTACCTTCACATCCAGGTCTTTCGGATCGCGATCGGTGCCATGTCCGCCCGGCGCCAAAGTATCCTCCAACTGATCCATGCCAATCGCATAGCTGTCAGGAACAATCGCCCAGTCGTCCGCATCCCCATCGATTCGTGGAATCTTGTCTGGAGGGAACTGAAAGATCTTGAATGTTACGTCCTGGCGTTCGAGAGCGTTCGCTGGAAAGAGCATCAGGAACAATGTGCACAGCAGAAACCGGGACCGAAACATCGACGGACCTCCTCTATCGAGCATTCATCAGCGGTCGATTCGTTTGGTCATGTTATCCAAAGCGTCCATGTCAAGCGGATATCCCAGGCCCGGAGCCGTGGGCGCATGCACGTACCCGTCGGCATCGATGCGGAATTTGTCTTTGTAGTAAGGACGGTCAGCATACTCGGCTGGAAATGGCATCTCGAACCAATAGGAATTTGGCAACGCCAATTCCACATGGAAGTGCAGCGCCATGTCCCCGGTGTTGCCCCAGTTATGAGGTGTACATTCCAGGCCATGCGCATCTGCCAAAAGCCCTACGCGCATGGAGCCGGAAATTCCACCCACGTTGTCGGCAATCAAGCGCACCACGTCCAACGCGTCACGCTTGATGTATTCGGCGAAATCGGAAATCGAGTACAGAAACTCTCCCACATGGATGGGAAGGTTCAATGCCGCGCACAGTTCGATCAAGCCTTCCTGATCGGTTGACCGCACCGGGTCCTCAAACCACGCATAGTTCAGTTCATCCAGCAATCGCCCTACGGCCATTGCCTCAAATCGATTGTATTGCTGAACCGGATCGTGCATCAGAACGAATTCATCACCCACCGCTTTGCGAATTTCTCGAATCTCTTCCATGTGTCCGATGTAGCTCGGAATCTCCGGCCCACTGGCATGTTGTCCCTGGCCGGGGTGTATCTTGTAGGCTCTGTATCCAAGCTTCTTGGCATTCAACGCATCAGGCACATAGTCTTCAACCGTCGGCAAGTGCTGGGAACTCGCATAAGCCATCATGCGCTCCTTTGTGGGAGCGCCTCCTGACAGAATTTTGTAGATCGGCCGGTCGACAGCCTTGCCTAAAATGTCCCACATACAAACGTCCGCAGCGGCAGTGTAATAATTCGGCCAGGAGCCGCCCCCGTGCGTGAAAACTCCCGACCCCGCAGCCGCGCCGCCGTAAGCAGGTCCCGATCCACGAGCCGGAGCACCGCCGAATTGGCTGGGGCGTCTGAGCATTGGTCCATCAAACCCTGCGCGAGCTTTCATGCCGGTGGTCGAAGTAAGAGTCGGCAGCAGATCGATCACGCTCTTTCCCACCAACACCGGCTTGGCCCATTCGAGCCACCCGACCGTGATGTCACGATCTCCGATGGTGTAGTTGCCTTCGATACCGCTGTTCGTAACTACGGAGATCAATTCCCCAGTCTCTGAACCATTGAGCTTGTGCAGCTTGCTGATGTCGGTAACATAGACCTTCACTTCCTTGATGGTGAGGTCGGGAAGGTCGCCAGGTTTCGCGCCCACCGACTGGGCAGCCGCAGCAATGGGATTGGCAAGAGCGGCAAAGCCGGCCCCCGCGAATCCAGTTGAGTTTGCTAGAAACTTTCGCCGCGATGTGGTTGCATTCATGATGGTCTCCTAGTCACTAGTTGGGCAGTGCAAACGAGAGGACGTTTGATCCCGAAGCAATGGCAATGTATTGTCTTCCATCGATTGCGTATGTCATGGGTGAGGCCTTGATGGCATGGTTGGTCTCGAAATGCCAAAGATACTTGCCAGTGCCGGCATCAACGGCGGCAAATCCTCCGCTGCTTTCTCCGAAAAACACCAGTCCGCCGGAAGTGGTGAGCACTCCTGAATAGTTCGATTGCACCGGCCCCGGCAGAACAACCTGCCAGACCGCTTGGCCGGTTTCGATGTCGAATGCGCGAAGAATTTTCTGCGCCGGATCCCCAGGGTCGTTATATCGGCGATAACCTGCGTCCTCGGCCTTGATGTATGTGGTGCAATCTTCTACCGTCATCACGTAATACAAACGTGTAGAAGGATTGTAGGCCGATGCGTACCAGTTGGTGGCTCCGCGCACCGCAGGACATGTCACAGTTCCCTGCAAGCTGGTTTCGTTGGCAGCGAGCAGTTGCGGCGTCCAGGTCTGTTCGTCGATTCCGCTAGCCCAGTTCAACTTCGTCACCATTCTCGTAGTCAACAAGGGGCTTCCCGTTTTCCTCTCCAGGACGTAAAGAAATCCGTTGCGATTGGCATGCAGGAGCAACTTGCGATCGAGGCTTTTCCACTTCGTATCTACCAGCACGATGGGCTCATTAGCGTCCCAATCATGCAGGTCGTGTGGAGTGAATTGGTAATACCACAGCATCTTCCCGGTCTTCACGTCTATGGCCAGATCGCTGTTGGTGTAAAGATTGGAGCCGATCCGTTCATCGCCATCGGTATCCGGATGCGGATTGCCGACTGCCCAGTACAAGACGTTCGTTTCCGTGTCGGCGCTGCCGGTGAGCCACGTTGCTCCACCGCCCAGCCCGAGCGCTGTACCCTTCCAGGTGTCGGCTGCCGCCCCGGTGTCATCGGGTTTCGGGATGGTGTACAGCTTCCACGCGAGTTCGCCGGTTGCCGCTTTGTACGCGGCAATATATCCGCGAATTCCGTTGTCTCCGCCGCTGACGCCCGTGATCACAAGATCGCCGACGACAAGGGGCGCAGACGTACCTCCATAAAGACCCTTTGCGCCTTCTGGTGTGTCCACGTCCCAAAGTACAGCACCGGTCAGCCGATGCAAGGCGATCAGGTGTGCATCATCCGTGAGATAAAAGATGCGATCTCCCAGCACAGCCACGCCGCGGTTGACGCCGATGGCGGCATCGCTGGCTATCGTGCTGGCGGCGCTCTTGGGCCGTTCGTATCGCCAGATCTCGCGACCCGATCTCCCGCTCAGGGCGAAGACCTGATTGTTGCCCGTTACGTACATCACTCCGTCCACGACCACCGGGGTCGTCTCAAGGCCGTTGAAGGGAATCGAATAAATCCACTGCGGCTGGAGTCCGGTAACGTTGTTTACATTCACTTGGTTCAGGCGACTGTAACGATTGCCATCCAACGTGCCGTTGTATGTCGGCCAATCTCCATTCTTCGGATGGGCAATCTCGTCGATCTCAGCTTGCGTCGGCAGTGCCGGTGGGTCTTTCAACGTTCCAATTGCGGAGCTGTTCAGTCGGCGGAGAAAAGCAACCAGGTCCCGCACCTCGTCATCGCTGCCCTTGTACGCTGGCATTGCAGAGTGTTTGTCGGGAACGATTCTCTTGCAGTCGCTATCAGCCAGCAGGCGCAGTTGGCCTTCGTTGGCTTGCAACACGAGATCGTGGGTGCCTTGCGCGCGCGCGAATCCACGGATCGTGCGTCCGTCGTTTAGCGTCGCGGAAGTCATCCCCCAACCGTCGGCAATCACTGCGTCCGGATCGGTCAGCGACTGTTGCAACTGTTCCGTCTTGAGCCTGCGACCGACATTCGAAAGATCCGGCCCATTAGCGGTGCCGCGGCCTCGGATCATGTGGCACGTAGCGCATTGACCGGCTCCAAAGAAGATGCGTTCTCCCGCCTCGGCATCACCTGCGAGTGCCGTCGCGGACTCTGCTGGACTGAGGAAACGGATGTACCTGAGCAAATCGTCAATCTGCGCGTCAGGAAAAGGGAAGGCCGGCATCTTGTCTTTGCCTTTCCGGATGACGTCCGCGATCTCGCTGTCGGTCATGCTGCGCAGCCTGGCCGAATTCACGAGCGTTGGCGCGCGGTCTGTGCCCTGAGCATCGGCGCCGTGGCAAAGAGTGCAGGTTCTCGTAAATAACAACGGCGCCTGCGCGGACGGCGTCGGAGATGGATGCACGTCTTGCGTCCACACAGGCTGAAACACAATTCCGAATGCGAGCACCATCGCCGCCACATGCAAAGTGAAGGGCGATGGATACCGGAATCGTGAACTCATGCGCAACTCCCCAACTGGAATTCATGATGGCAAGAGAAAAGTGGCGTCGTTGCTCGTCCCACTGGGAATAAATCGCATCCCGCTGCCGCCTGACAGCTTTCGATGGCGCGGATCTCGACGCTGGCAAACCTATCTTCAGCCACGGAGGTAAGGTTTCAAATAAAGATCGAGCGCCGCGCGAACAGCTTTCCTATCCTCTTCGGTCAACTGCGTTGGCTTATTAGCGGGATTCCCCATTCCCGGCATCGGCCGCGACTTGGTGTTCTCTTTGAAAATGCCGCGAGCCACCAAGAGATATTGGTCCGCGTGCGTGATGGAATCAAATGCCAGGATGCGGCCAAACATATCGAAGGCTTCTCTTTGCTTGCCAGCTTCATAAAGTTCAAACGCTTGCTGATAAACATCGGCGAGTGCGACGACGGGACAATAACCGGCGAATCCAAGTTGCATTTCGTCAATCATCGTCCGAACTCCCTTGCCCGCGAACACACCTAGTTTGTCAGCCGTCTTCTGCCTGATTTCTGTGATTCGCGCCAATGGATCACCTGCTTCATCCTTCACCACACGCATCGTGGGGATGGAGCAGAACATGGCGACGATCAATTCCACGGACATGTCACCAATCGTCTGTACGAACAAGGGAAGATCCGTGGCACTTCCGATCGCTTTGTAATAACTCAGCATCGCTGCATCGTCTCCCGTTGGAGGCAACGAGCAGATAGCGTCTGCGCCGTGCTGCGCTGCATGTTTGGCAAAGGCAATCGCACCCGGGAGATCTTTGCTCTGCGTTTGCACTCCGATGACAAGCGCCGTCTTGCCACCGTTGCCCGCCGCGAGGATCGCCTCGGTCCCTGCAAAGCGCTCGCTCGTCGACAACGTCGACCATCCGCTCGCAATCTGCGGCCAGATGAAGCCGGGAACAGATGCGCGGTTGCAAAACTTCACCTCGGCTGCCAGGCAATCGAAATCCAATTTGTCATCCTGGGTGAACGGCGTTTGGCCAATCGGAAAAAGTCCGCGCAGGGGTTTGGATGCGGAATCAGTTGCTCGTGCCGCGAAGGAGAATCGCGACAAGGCGGCTCCTGCGCCGGCAGCTCCCAGCGTCTTCAAAACAGCGCGACGATTCAGTTCGTGAGTCATGAATTCCTCACAGGTTAAGTTTCGGTATTGATATACAGATTGCAAATGACACTGTCAAGGCATTTAATTTCCGTGAATTGACAGCCCTAATCGCGGTTCCTATAATCCGCCCTCAGAACGGTTCCGCCGCAGTTCCACGTGGATCAGGCTTCACGCAATTCATTCTGCACAGCGGCTCACCCTGTGCAAGCTCATCGTTGCTGAAGTATCTGCGTTCGAGTATCAAAGAGTCGAGGAGAAGGATTTGCCGCACCGTACTCGGAATTCCCTCAGAGCTTTTCTCGTGGCAGCGATTCTCACCACTCACGGACTTCATGGGTGGATGGTCGCCGCTCAGAAGACGCCTCCGGCACAGAGTTCCAATATCCGGATTGCAACCGGCAGTGGCGTCCTCGCATTGCCGCAGGCAAAGAAACCGATGTTCAATATCCTTGCATTCGGCGCCGTGTCGGGCGGACCTGCGCTCAAAAATCAAGCGGCAATCAACTCTGCAATCGAGGCAGCCGCAAAAGCTGGGGGCGGAACAGTTGTTATCCCGGCAGGGACCTTCAAATCCTATTCGATTCGTCTGAAGAGTAACGTGGGCCTTCACTTTGCATCGAAAGATTCCATTCTCAGAGCGGCCGTTCCGGGAACCGGCGCAAATCAGGATGGAGGTTTTTACGACGCACCGGAGCAGAACCTGTTTGTCGGCCTTCAGGATCAGGGACACTCTCACTGGGCCAACAGTCTTATGTACGGCATCGATGTTGAGAACGTGATGATTTCGGGCCCTGGCTTGATCGATGGGAGTTACATCGATTCAAACGGAGCGACTGTTGAGCTGCTCGCGGGATTCGATCCGCGCGAAGTCAGCTCTAGAACTGCGTCAGGAACTCCCGGCGCTGCAAACAAAGCCATCGCCTTGAAGGATGCAAAGAACATTGTCTTTCGCGACTTTCATCTCAAGAACGGCGGCCACTTCGCCATCCTTGGCACCGCGGTTGACGGCTGGACGATCGACGGCGTGATTGTAGATACGGATCGCGACGCGATCGACATCGATGCTTGCCAAAACGTGACAGTTCGGAATTCGGTGTTCAACTCGCTCACCGACGATGCCATTGTCATGAAGGGCTCATTCGGCGCAGGACGATTTCTGATCTCAAGGAATATTCTCATTGAGCATGATACGGTCAGTGGATATGATGCCGGCTCGGTCCTCGACAACGTATATTCCACGCACAAGCTGATTGCCACCGATCGCGACGGCCCGACCGGTCGCGTCAAATTCGGGACGGAAGGAACGAGCGGCCTCGATACCGTCACCATTCGCCACATCGTCTTCGATCGGTCCCGCGGATATGCGCTTGAATCCGTCGACGGTGCGGAACTGAAAAACATTCTATTCACTGACGTTCGCATGAAACACATCAGCAGTTCGCCCATTTTCATTGTGCTTGGCGATAGAGGCCGCGCTCCTGTCACCGGCATCAGCACCGCTCAGGATGTGGCGCCCGCAGAAAATGTACGTCTGACCGAGACCGGTTGGATACTGCCCAGTTTCCCTGGCGTCTATGGCAACTTTCCGCCGGTAAGGTACGTCCCCTCCTACGACAAATCAACGCCGGTTTCGATTGGCGGTGAGACCTCCGGCGCGCTTCCCTACGGAGGAGATACATTCACCCCTGCTTCAATCGGAAGCGGGCCTCATCCGATCACGATCGTCAATCCAATCGCACCTGCGCGGCTCAATCCGAATTCCATCAAGCCCGACGATCCTCGTTTCGCGAATGCTGTTGGTGTTGGCTTTGCCAAGGTAAAAAACATCGAAATCCGGAACGTGGTGGTGGAGGACGCCGATCCCCGCTACCCGATTCTGCTGAGCGGTCTGGTCGATCACCCGATTGAGAATGTCAGCATCACCAATGTCCAGATCGAATATCGCGGCGGACTCAAGATGGAAGATGCAATCGAGCAACGGCAGTTGAACACAACCTGGGCATACGCAACCTATCAAGGATCGCCCGCAAGGCAATCGCTGCCGTGGCTCGTCAATTCGTTTTTCAGCAAGAACGAGGCGCTTCTTCCAAGAGTCAGCTGGGACGCCGCAGCGGACAATTGCAAAGGCTCGTGGAGAGACGATCCATACAACGTTCCAGAGATGACGCGCGAATACCCCGAGCCAAGCATGCTGGGAATTCTGCCCGCCTATGGAATGTATGCAAGGCACGTCAAAGGACTCACATTGTCAGGCGTCACGCTGAAGTATAAGGTCAGGGATGGAAGGCCCGCGGTGGTCCTGGACGACGTATCGGAGTCGCAGTTCTCTGAACTGGGTGCAGCAACGGAACGCGGCGTTCCCGCAATTGTGGAAGTAACAAATACAAAGAAACGGGAAACGGATCAGGAGTACGTCAAGGACACCCCGTATCAGACAACCACTGTGAAAAGCATTGCTACCGGACAGTCGCTGCGCGTCGAGAAAGTGACTGTCGATCGGCCATCGCCCGGAACTCCTCCGGACTCCCTGTACGCGTACCCGACGGCGCCGTCGCCCAGCCATCCCTATGCGTATGCAATTCCCGACGACCAGTACCCGCTGCCCTTGACGGTCTATCGGCCCAACTTTGAGTTGACCGGTGCGAAAAGCGTAGCGGTGGGAAGCAAACTTGAATTCTCTGTCGTCGCTTCTACACCTGCTTCCACCGCGAAGCTCAGTTATGCGGCAACCCATTTGCCGGCCGGGGCAAGCTTCGTTGCTGTGACGCGAATCTTTTCCTGGACTCCGACGCCGCGTCAAGTGGGAACTCATTTCGTCACATTCACGGTCGATGACGGAGTCCTGCCGGTGAGCACTACAGTGACCATCAAGGTATTGGCTACGGCAAAATGAAATATTGCGAGCGACGCCCTGCTAAAGCGGGCCGGGCCCGGGGTTGGCTGATCCGGCGGGCGGATTTGCCGAAGGACCCGAATCTGGAGTTCCCACAGCAGGAGCTCCATTAGCTCCCTCGCGCATTCCGAGTCCGGCTCCGCCGCTGTCGAACAATCCGTCCAGATTGAGCGCGGCCGCAGAGTCGGGGTGCGCTGGATCGAAGTCTATAAAGTTGGCAAGGTCGAGCTTGTTCTGTTTGATCCCCATCACGATGCATTTAGCAAATTCATAGCCACCATACGCAGTTGAGTGCGTTCCGTCGGCCAGAATTTTGGCTGAGTCTGCGCCGGCGTTCTCATAGAACGCAATACTCATGTTGTACAGGTCGATCAGCGGCACATGTTCCTCCAAGGCCACTTCGCGCATCGCCTGCGGATAACCGCCGTGTCCATGGGTCGGCGCGCCGGTGCCGCGAACCCCGCGATCCATCGGCGTAACCAGCACCGGCGTAGCGCCGCGCAGCCGGGCCTCGGCAATATAGACCTTCAAATAAGCCTTGTATGTCGTCTCCGGTTCCACATACGTCTGCGGCCAGCTGTCTTTCGAGTCGTTGTGCCCGAATTGCATGAAGAGATAATCGCCCTTCTTCATCTGGCTCAGAATTTTGTCCAGCCGTAGCGCGTTGGCAAACGACTTCAACGTTTCGCCGGACTGCGCGTCGTTCGAGACGGCAACGCCCGGCTTGAAGAAGCGCGGGAGCAGCTGTCCCCAACTCACGTCGCCGCGGCTATCACGGTCAGTGACCGTCGAATCGCCGGCGATGAAAACCGTAGGGGCTTGTGGCGCCGAGGCGATCTCAATGGTGCGCAAGGCAGCGTGCGGGCTGACGATTTCAATCGTCAACTTATTGTCCCAGTCGCGCGCATTGGCCCTGTCGAACATGTCAAGACTCACTGCATCGCGCCCAGGAGCATTCGTTGGAAGTTTCGGCAGAATTGGTGTGCGGGCATTGACCGTGAATGTCCGTTCGACGACCTGGCCAGCAGGGACTCGGACGCGCTCGAGCGTCAGGCGCCCCGACTCGGCTTTGACTGTCGTAGTTGTTTCTTGCCGGGAGTCTCCAAACGTGACCGTCACATTGAAGTTTCCTTCCGGCACTTGAGCGGAAAACAGGAATGGCTCGTCGCTTGTCGTGGTGCTGTCGTCGTCACCTTGGGCCATTTGCGCTCCCGGCTCATAACCGTAGCCTGCTTCATAGGTATAAGTGGCGTTCGGCGCTACGCGTGTATATCGGGCCTTAGTAGCACCGGCGCTGAAATCAAACTTCAGGTCCATAGGGACTGGCGGCAGCGCGCCGGCCTGCGCCATCGAGGCGGCTGGCATAGAGGCGCAAGCCATGATTGTGAAACACTGCATTAAGTGACAGCGTGAGATTTGCATGGAATCGATATTTCTGTTTCTGTTTCTAGAACCTTCTCGTCATTGTAAAGAATGCGTGTGGTGCCAGCCGGCGCGGGCTGGTTCCGATAGTCGGCCATTGGCGGGTGTCGTAGATGGCATGCAGAAAGGCCGGGCGGTTCCTTTGATCGCTTACCGTTCTCCGCCAAAGGGCTTTCTTCTCTTGCGCCTCTCTCAAGCAGGAATTGGAGATAATTCGCAACTACAGTGAGTTCAATCCAATTGAATAATTCTAAGGGCTTTATCGAGAAATAACCTCTTCGCAATCGGTATTTTAAGGCAACTTAAATGTTCCGGAATGTCCTGGAATCAGAATCAGGAAATGCAGGTATACGATGCAGGCCCCGACCGCCGAACTATCTCCCACTCGACAATGACTGGTCTTGACCTGCCCTCGAGGTATCCCTCTCCAACATAGAGCCGACTTTCATTTTCATCGTCATACGAAATGACGCTCATGGACCAGTTTGTTATTAACGGCCTGGACGTCGTGACCTCACGGTTGGACAGAGTCTTGGCGACGGACGGCTACAGGATCCCATACTATTTCTGAACAAACACAGCATCAGTTTCTGGGATGTATTTTCGGGGGTATTTTAGCAAATATGCTCCATAACTCTTTTATTATGAGATAATTCGGATCCCTCCCTCTCCGCCAGATATAAGTGGTTTAGTTTGTTATGCTTAATCTCAAACTTTCCTTCCGTTTTCGTGCATCAGTTACCTCAGAAAATCTCTCCTGCGGGTGGAGCGCTGCTCCGCCGTGCGCAGGTTCAGCCTGAACCGCACCAGCTTCGGCTCCCATCTGTCCCTCGCCAAAATTCCATCGGCCTGCATTTTCATCACCTTACGACATGACACGTGTCTAGGGGACCGGCTCGCTCTTAACCGTAAGGACGTTGTGATTCCTCGGTTGGACAGAGTTTTGGCGACACACACCTTCCCTCTATCCTCGTCAGATTGTGGCAAGTGGGCATAGTTGAGGCAAACCGGGCGAGTAGATAAATCCACAGGCCTTTGTTCTTCAAGTTCAATACGACCGTATTGGAACCATTCTGCGAGTTCCTGGTTTTGCGCGTTAATCCAGCGATGCGGTTTCCTGAACTCCGCTTCTAAGGAAAAACGGGGTAAACGTCAGTCTTCCAATCGACCGTTGCCTCGCCGGAGAAGTCGAAGATGCCTTGAAGGTGGTCGCCGAAAACAAAGCGCGGTATGCGAAGCGAGCGTGCATGGCGTCCAGAACAGCACAAGCTTGTAATCAGGGGTTGTTGAGAATCGAGCAATTCAGGGCTGAGGTCTTCAATTTCGATCCGAGCGTGTGCCAGCATGCGCGGAGATATTGGGACCGGGCATGGCGGTCTTCCCGATGGGAAGACGATGGCATTCATCGTCTTCGCGGAGATTCTGCCGGACCCTGTTCGACAATCGGTCCGTTGCGACAACCCGAACAATGATTCTCATTTTGCGTGAATATTCAAATCGCCTGGAGCAACCCGTTACGCAAGTAAGACTCACCCACCCGAGTATTGAAGCTAACTTCTTGGGCTCCGTACTTCAACCGGCAAGAACTTCCGCATAACGATCGTATCCGCGCTCTTGAGAGTGTGCCGTTTTGCCACCAGATATCAACAGCAAAACCACCGCGGGCACGCAGGCCTTCTACACGGCCGTCAGGCCATGCTATTGGCAATGCGGGCAGTAACGTCACGCTGCCGTCGTGGCTTTGCAGCAACATCTCGGCCAAGCCGGCAGTGACTCCTTGAATTCCTTGATTACCCTCAAAAGAAGGTACACGATCACTGTCTTCCTTACCCGGGTGGATACTGATTTCGGTGAGCATTTTCTGGAGTATGGCGTGTGCGTGATCTCCGTCGCGGAGGCGTGCGCGAACATTGATCTTCCACGCACCGGACCATCCCAGATTTTCGTCCCCCCGTCGATCAACAGTGACTCGGACCGCGTTTACCAGATCGGGGTTTCTTTCGTTCGTAATCTGGTTGGAGGGAAAGAAGCCATAAATCGGCGAGAGGTGCCTGTGCGTAATCTCCGGTTCATCAAAGTCTTCGAGCCATTCCTCTACTTGTCCGTGCTTTCCGATTCGATCTGGAGGTAAGCGTCGGAATGCCGATTTCACTTCCTCGCGAAACGGTGCATCTATCCCGAGGAGATGGCTGGCTTCGGCGGTGTGGTTGAACAGGTCGCGCAAGAGGTCGTTGTCCAATGTTGGCCCCATGCAGACCTGAGTCCGCGCTCCACCCGGAGTAAAGAATGAGTTCTCCGGCGATACTGAAGGCGACGTTACGAGCCATTGGTGTTTGGGTTCTTCTACCAGAAAATCCAGAAAGAACTCCGAGCACCCTTTGAACAGCGGGTAGATGCGCCGCAGATAGGCGGGATCAGGTTGAAATGCGTAATGCTCCCAAAGCTGTTGCAGGAGCCACGCACCGCCGGTGGGCCAAATGCCGGGACCAGTCAAATCGGTAGGCGCCGTATTCATCCATACATCTGTTCCATGGTGCGCGACCCAGCCACGGCATCCATAGAGTTCACGCGCCGTTCGAGCGCCGGCCTCAGCCAACTGTTCCGTGAACGTCAGCAGCGCCTCATTGGTTTGCGGAAGGCTCGTGTTTTCCGCTGGCCAATAACATTCCTGGATGTTGATATTCAGAGTCCACCGGCCCTGCCATCTCCCTTCCATGTTGTTTAGCCATACGTTGTGGTTATTAAACGGCAGAGTTCCAGGTCGCGACTCGGCCAGGAGCAAGTAGCGGCCGTATTGAAAGTACTGCGCCGCAAACAGCGGATCGCTGGATCCCTGGCGCAATTTGTCCAACCGTGTGGTGGTGTCTTCGGCGTCGGCACTTGCACCGCCAATATCGAGCCGGCAGGCATGAAACTGCGGCTGCCAATCGGCGAGGTGCCTGGTCCGCAGAACGGTATAAGGTGTTTCGGCAGCTTTCATGAAAGCGTCGACCCGTCCGACGGGATCAGCACTGATATCGTTCCACCGGACGTAGCTCGTCGCTCCTGCGAGAACCAGGGTTACGGCATCTGCATTCGTTACGGTGACACAAGCGGAGGTTCGGTCCTCATCTTCCTTTATCCGGTCATGGGTTAGTGTTCCGCCCTCTGGAATCAAGCGGAGCTGCGATTGCCAATGAAGCTTAGCGGGAATGACAGGATGAGCAGAATTTCCGGTGGTTAAGGTCTCGGCCATTCCATCCATCACAATTCTGTCTGTTTCAACTAAACGAGATTTCGCGCTTGGCTGAATGCTCCCCAGCCGGGCAGAGAGCGAGATATTGGATGGACGGTCCGCTGTAATGCGCACCACAAGCACCTGATCTGGATAGCTTGCAAAGACCTCCCTGAAATATCGAACGCCGCCCGCGGTATATTCGGTCCGAGCCAGTGCAGAATCCATGTTGAGTTCGCGACGATAATTCGTTGCTGGGCCGGGCACCGCAAACTTGATACGCAATTCTCCCAAGGGTTGGTAGTCTTGAACGGACACCGGCATGCTCATCAATTTTTCGCATAACTGTTGTGCTTCGATATAGCGGCCTTCCAACAATAGACGCCGTATACCCGGAAGTGCAGCTTTCCCATCTGGATTGTTCGGGTCGTAGGGCGAGCCGCTCCAGAGAGATTCCTCGTTGATTGGAATCAGTTCGTCGTCAATCCTTCCGTACACCATGGCGGCTAATCGGCCGTTCGAGAGCGGGATTCCTTCCCAATATCGGGATGCAGGGCTCCGATACCACCAGCTCATGTCCGGCCATTGCGAATCGTTCTTTTCCGCGGGCGCCAAGATGGGCGCCATGTTGAGGGCTGCGCCAAGCTGAGCCATGGAGAGGAGAAAGTCGCGTCGATTCATTCAGTAGCCCTCAGAGAACTAGCGCCGCCAAGGAGCATTCGTGGGCGCAGCTATCGAGCTTCATTTCTGCTGCAGCTGCGAACCTCGTATAAGAGTCTTCGAGGATCGGTCTTCACCCGAGGCGTCAGTCGCTGCAGCCGATAGTCTGGCTTATATAACGAAATGATCCGGGTAGTCAAAGTCGATTTTCACCAGGGACCGGGCTATTTGAATATCGTCCGAACAGGTTCATGACGGAGCGTCTGGCTCATCCTTGCGCAGAGGGCGCTACACAACGAGAGTGTGCAAAGTTGTGGGCTGCACTAGTCTCTGAGAATGAAATGGACATTCAAACGGGTATTTGAAGCCCCTAGGGGCAGCCTTGTCGAATACAAGGTGGGGATGATCGACCGGGCGGAAGCATGACCAGCCCACAACTTTGCACACTCTCGACGGGGACCGTGTCTACCCTCGCAAACATGGCACGTTTCATCATTGCTGACCTGACCGACCCGAGTTGCATTCCCTACGAGTTAGCCACGGTCATTCCGCACACCGAGGTACCGGTACAGGCCATCATCCTCGAAGACAGACATGCGTTTGCGATGTTCGAAGATCTACTAAAGTATCCCTGGGTGCTACCAGCCTACAGATATCAGACCCCCGAAACGCTATTGGCGAATCTAAATGAGCGAGTGATCGTACCGGCTGAGGAGAAGGTCAAGGAACTCAGACGTAAGAGCTGAATGGATCATTCCCGGGAAACGCGGTAGGGTCCACGTATGGGGTCGTGCCTGGTTTGTCGCCAAACAGGACCTTACTCGAAAATGGGGTTACTTCCGCATTGGCGGTCATACAGGTGTAATGTGCAAATGACCAGCAGAGCATCTGTCACACCCATTTGGTCTGACCCTGATGACTCGTCTGTGTCATTGAGGGTTCTGCAGTCAAGTGTCAGGATTCGCGTATGCGAGTC
>Ga0075522_10001629_pt1 | contig 17002 bp, 11 predicted proteins | sample NGEPerA_FD_74796 | JGI IMG/M metagenome (GOLD analysis project Ga0075522, IMG submission 74796) | Arctic peat soil microbial communities from the Barrow Environmental Observatory site, Barrow, Alaska, USA - NGEE PermafrostL2-A | ecosystem: Environmental > Terrestrial > Soil > Wetlands > Peat ... | reverse complement strand
ACGCCACGCTGAACCAGTTCACCGCGAACGCCATCAAGATTCCCGTGCTCGTCGGCCCGACGGAATGCGCCGCGCTGGGCAACATTCTCGTGCAGGCCATCGCGCTCGGCCATCTGGAATCGCACGAGGCCGCACGCGAGGTGGTGCGGAATTCTTTTGAACTACAAACCTTCACGCCGCAAGATTCCGCGCAATGGGACGCGGCGGCGGCGCGGTTTGAAAAATTGGTGAGCTGAACTAAGAAGCTGCGAAATCCACGTTCGGCACGTCGCGGACGGACGGCGGCACGCTGAAAAAATCTCCTTCCGATTTGAAGCCGAACAGATTCGCCACAAGGTTGCTCGGAAAGGTTTCGCATTTGTTGCGGTAGTCGCGGACGTTGCCGTTGTAAAACCGGCGCGCGGCCTGGATGCGGTCCTCGGTGTTGACCAGCTCCTTTTGAAGCTGGAGAAAATTCTGGTCGGCCTTGAGCTGCGGATAATTTTCCACGACGACGAGCAATTGCTTGAGCGCGTCCACGAGCTGGGTTTCGTCACGCGATTGGTCGGCCACCGCGCCGTTGTTGGCGGCGCAACGGTTGCGGAGTTCGGTCACGCGCTCCAGCGTTTGGCGTTCGTGCGCGGCGTAGCCCTTGACCACGGCGACAAGATTCGGGATGAGGTCGTAGCGGCGTTTCAATTCCGTGTCCACGTCGCTCCACGATTCGCGGATGTAATTTTTCAGCGCAACGAGCGCGTTGTATTGCGCGAGCAGATAAAGCAGCGGCACTCCGATGACGACGGCGATAGCGATGAGAAATGGAATCATGCGTTTTGGGTGAATAAATAATCCGGCAACCGTGAACGGATTTGCGCGAGCCGTTGCAAGTCGGCTTCAAATTGCTCGACCGCGATGCGCGCATTGAAAACGAGCGCGATGACTGCATTTTCGATTTCGACGCTTAAATCGCGATTGGCCAGCAAGTATTCCATCATCTTTGAATTGCAGACGTCGTAGGCGAATTTTTTGTCCGGCGAACGCACGCAAAAGGCTTTTGAAAATTCCGCCGATTCGAACTTGATGTCTTGCGAGCCAAAAATCTCCGCCACCCGGTCAAAAAATCCTTCCGGCCGGATTGTCAGCCGTGAAAATTGACCTTGGGGCAACGTCAGGATGAAAAAACTCAAATTATGTTCTTGCTGGCTTTTGCCGGAGCCGGTCGTGTAATGATAATCAAACGCAAGAATTTCATTTTGCTGATAATTCCCGGAAATCACATTGGCGGCATAACGGTTGCGGCCTTCGTTGCATTGTTTCAGAAAACTGAAACGGTCGGCGATTTGCTCATTTCTTTCCGGACTGAAATCCAGGTTCAGCCGCTGCGCCAGTTCAAAAAGCCCCTCGCGCCGCCGGCGCGCTGCCATGGCGCCGTAAATTGAGGCGACAATGACAATAATGCCGAAGACGGCGAGGATAATGAACTGCACGGGGAAACCTGATTGGCGGTGAAAGCTCACACCGATTTTCTAAACGAAAGCCGGGCGGCAGGCGATGATAATTTTGACCGTTTTTGGGAACGGGACTGGGGCCTGATTTTTTCAGGCATTGAATTGTTTGCGCAAAACCAGGACCGCGTTGACTCATAAAAAAAGGACACCGGGGGATTGCCGGTTAGGGACTGGTTGATTGGCTGTGCTGGACCCGATGGAGAGCCAATATGTTTTTGAGTTTTAGTTCAATGATTTTCTTGAGGGCGAAGGGATTGAGCCGGGCGTAAGCGGCTTGCAACTGGAGTTTATTTTCGGCGCTGACATCCTGGCTCTGGAGCAATCGTTCGTAGGGCGTTTGGGGCGGGTCGTAACGTTTGACGTAACGCGAACGCACGCGCGTTTTGCTCACGAGCTTCATGCTGGGACAAAAAAAGTTTTGATAGGCGCTCCATTCCTGCCGATAGAGGTCGTTGATCAGCGGCACCGGCCGCGGATTTTCCATCCGATCCCAGCCCAACAATTGCCGCACGTGCGTCCAGTTCTTTTGTTCGACGTGGGCGTTGTCATTTTTGTGATAGGGACGGGAACGGGTGAAAGCCACCGGCCTTGGGCGTCGGGTAAAATAGTTGAGCAAGGAATAATTGAGGAACTCCGAACCGTTGTCGCAGTCAAAGCCCTGGAGAGCAAAAGGCGTGTGCTTTTCCAAATCCCTGATTTGTTCCTGAATGCCCGCCGCGCCTTTGTTCCAAACCGCCCGCAACTGGGTCCAGCCGCTGAAAATGTCTGTAAAGACAAGGCTCCAGAGGAAATCGCCGGCCAATGAATTGCCGCAATGAGCCACCGTGTCGGCCTCGATGAAACCCGGCCGGGTGAGGTCCCAGTTGTCGGTGCGGATGGGGATGTGATGTTTGAGCAGCGTGCCCGGCTTGGTGCCGCCCAGACCTCTGCCCGGATAGCGCACGCGCAAGGGTTTGAGCAGCCGGTCTATTGTCGCGGGACTTAACGCCAGCAATTGCGTTTTGCTTGCCAGGTCCAGTCCTTTCAGATGCGGCAACCATTTGGGCAGCGCGGCGCGCAGTCGTTTGGAACACATCTGATCGCTGGCCCGCCAGACCTGCTTGAGCCCGGGCAACCACCGTTCCCTGTCGTAACGCGCCTTGCGTCCGGCTTTGCGCCGGGCGCGCTGCGGATCGGCCGCCAATCGTTTGATGGCATGCTTGCGCTGGTAACCGCAGACCTCACAGTATTCGTCGAGAATTTTACTTTTGTGGATCCGTCCTGCCCGGTGATACCGGGAACGGATTTGACCGAGATATTCGCGCTTGGATTGCAGGCTCATAACCCCATTTTCCTGGGTGTCCGGCATTGTGAGTCAACGAATGGTTTCGCTTCTTGCAAAACTCCTCCCCCGGTGTCCTTGATTTTGAGTCAACGCGTGACGAAACGATTGGCGGGAAACTGCTTGCCTCCGTGCTTCAACAAGGCATAATATCCGTTCGATGATTCGAGCCGTGTTGCATCGCCATTGGTTCATTAAAAAAGATGGGTTGGTAGCTCAGTTGGTAGAGCAGTGCCCTTTTAAGGCATTGGTCCGGGGTTCGAGTCCCCGCCAACCCACCACCCTTCGCTCTCTGTTGCACTTCAAGCCAGACTTGGCCTGCCAGCCAGTTTGAACACTGGTTCAAAACGGTTGCCGGTCGCGCCTTCGTCAAAAGCGGCTTCCATTTTTCAATTTTATTTTTCCCCGCGTCTGCGTTAGAGTTGTTGCATCAAAAGCGGCACGACCATCAAGTTCTGGGGCGTTCGCGGCTCCATACCCACGCCCGGCCGCGACACCGTGCGTTATGGCGGCAACACCGCCTGTGTCGAAGTCCGCATCGGTGACGACATCATCATCCTCGACGCGGGCACCGGCCTGCGGGCGCTCGGACAATCGCTCCTCAAGGAATTTAAGGGACAGCCGCTCGCCCTCACGCTGCTCATCTCGCATACGCACTGGGACCACATTCAGGGGCTGCCGTTCTTTGCGCCCATTTACGATGCCCGTTGCCGGCTGCGCATCTTCGGCGGCGAAGGCGCGCACAAGGGCCTCGTCGCCGCGCTCACCGGCCAGATGGAAAGCACCTATTTTCCAGTCCCGTTCGCCAAGCTGCCCAGCAACATCGAAATCGAGGAGCTGCGCGATTTTAATTTTGTCGTCGGCAGCACCCTGGTCCGCGCCCACCGCGCCAACCACCCGGGCTTTTGCGTCGGCTACCGGCTTTTTTCGCCCGACGGTTTGGTTTGTTTTTTCCCCGACACCGAGCCGCTCCCCGCCGGTGACAACCAGGACATGATTGATTTCATCCGCGATGCCGACGTGCTCATCCTCGACTCCCAATACGACCGCGCTGAATACCGCCGGCATGCCGGCTGGGGCCACGGCTGCGTGAAAGATTCCGTGGCGCTCGCCCTGCAGGCCGGCGTGAAAAAACTCGTCCTCTTCCACCACGACCCCGGCCACGCCGACAAGACCATTGACGCTTTTTTGCGCCACGCCCGCGCGCTGGTGAAAAAACAGAAGGGCAAATTGAAAGTGGTGGCCGCGCGTGAAGGCATGACCATTCAACTGGGCGGGAAGCGTTTTCAGGCGGCCAAACATTGAGGCGCGCCAACGTAATTCAATCCGCGACGCCAATTTTCGAACGACGACAATCTTCCGTGTTCCATGAGGCAGCCGCGCATTCTCCGAGCGCGGAGATGAATTCCACAGTTGACTTGTGCCAGCGGCGGACGGATTTTTATCTCATGAACAATTCCCCAGCCCAGCCGACAACCCGCCGAGAATTTTTGAAAAGCACGGGCCGTTTCGCCGCCGCCTCCGCGCTCGTGAGCATGGCGATTCCGCACGTTCACGCGGCGGAGGACAACACCATTCAAATTGCCCTCATCGGCTGTGGCGGCCGCGGCACTGGCGCCGCGATCAACGCGCTCAACGTGAAACAAGTCCCGCTCAAGCTTGTGGCCATGGCGGACGTTTTCCAGGATCGTCTCAACGGCAGTTACGGCACCTTGAAAGGGAATCCGGTCGGCAGCCGGGTGGACGTGCCGGCGGAGCGCAAATTCATCGGCTTTGACGCCTACCAAAAGGCGATGGACTGCCTGAAACCCGGCGACATTGCGATCTTCACGACGCCGCTGGCATTTCGCTGGGTGCATTTCACCTACGCCATCCAAAAGGGTTTGCATGTCTTCATGGAAAAGCCGTTGACGGCCGATGCGCCCACGTCACACCGGATGCTGAAGCTCGGCGAAGCGGCGTCGGCCAAAAATCTCAAGGTCGGGGTGGGATTGATGTCCCGCCACAGCCGGGCGATGCAGGAGTTGTCGCATCGCATTCAAGATGGCGAAATTGGCGACCTCGTGCTGCTGCGCGGCTACCGGATGCATGGGCCGGGCGGGTCGGCTTATTCAACCAAGTGGCCGGGCCAGCCCAGCGAATTGCTCTGGCAGATCCAGCGCTTCCATAGTTTCATCTGGGCCAGCGGCGGATGTTACAACGATTTTTACATTCATCATATTGACCATTGCTGCTGGATGAAGAACGCCTGGCCAGTCAAGGCCCAGGCACTGGGCGGACTCCATTACAAGCTAAGTCCGGAAGGTGCTCCTTATGTGGATCAGAATTTCGACGTTTATTCGGTGGAATACACTTTTGCCGACGGCGGCAAATTCATCATGGACGGGCGCTGCATGAATGGTTGCAAAGAAATTTACTCCAGCTACGCGCAAGGCACCAAGGGCAATGCGATCATCTCGAGCGCCTACGATTGCGGATTGCCCTCCTGCACTTACAAGGGCCTGAACCCGGATCGCGCCAGCTTGATCTGGGAGTCCAAGGTGTCCCCCGGCGAACAGGACCCGTATCTAAACGAATGGAACGACCTGGTTGACGCCATCCGCAATGACCGGCCCTACAACGAAGTGGAACGCGGCGTCTATGCCAGCGCGGTCAGTTCCCTGGGCCGCAAGGCCGCCCACACGGGGCAGGAAATCACGCTCGATGATTTCATGAAGTCCGACCAGGAATACGCGCCGGGCGTGGACAAACTGACGATGGACTCGCCCGCGCCGTTGCTGGCCGACGCCAGCGGCATGTATCCAGGGCCTGAACCCGGCATCAAACGGCAATCGGAGTTTTGAGACCGCCGCCTGACCAATAATTGACCGCCGTCGCACCGCCCGGCGGGCATTGGCACGGCGTTCGCGCCCGGCAAATCTTTTCGTGTCGCATCGCCGGCTGCGTGCAAACTTCGCACTTCACCTTGACGCGGGCGGGCAGACGTTTATTTTCGGCGCATGAAAAAGATTTTGACCTGGCTGTTCATTCTGGTTTTCACGGCTTCGCTGGCGCGAGCGCAAGACACCGCCACGCAGCAGCAACTCGATCAGTTGAGCGCGCGGATTCAGGTTCTGGAGACCGCGCTGGCACAGCAGGACAAACGCCTTGCCGCGCTGGAAAAGGAAATCGGCGAGTTGAGCGACAAGTTCAACACGCCCGCCGTCAACGACAGCGCCAGCCGCGACGATTTGAAACAGCTCGCCGCGCAGGTGCAGGAGATTGTCAAGAAATGGCAGGACGACCGCGATCTGATTTTGAAGGAAATCGAGAAGCTCGGTAAAGCCGGGGCCGTTGCGCCCACGGGCCGCAAGCCGAAGGCAAACACGGATGCGACGGCGGCGGGCGGAGATAATTCCACAGTGTCGGGCGGGCCGCAGAAAGGCTATTACTATCAGGTCAAAGATGGCGACACGCTATCATCCATCGCCAAGGCGTATCGGGACAGCGATCAGCACGTCAAAGTGACGACGGCGCAGATTCTGGCGGCGAATCCGGGCCTGGACGCGGACAAACTTTATGTCGGCAAGAAAATTTTCATCCCCGATCCGGCGGCGAAATAAGACGGAAGTGGCACGGGCGTCCCGTCCGTGAGTTTCTGCCGTGGACAGCGGACTGTTTTGCAAGCACACAGGCGGGACGCCGGTGCCGCTGATTTCTAGGCTTGGATTTTGCCGCGCGGGCTGCTAACAATGTTCCCGTCTAATGCAGGCCACCACGCCAGCCGCCCAAATTGACCGCGCACCCATCGCCATCCTCGGCGTGCCGTTCGACAGCGTCGACCTGGCCGAAACACTCGCGCTCGCGGGCGGGATGGTCGCCTCTCGCCAGCCGCATTACGCCACGACCGTGGGCGTGGATTTTCTGGCGGAGGCGCTGGACGACGTGGAGCTGCGGCGCATCCTGTTCGACGCGCACCTTGTGGTGGCGGAGGACAAAACCGTCGTCTGGGCGTCGAAAATTCTCGGCAATCCGCTGCCGGAAAATGTCACCGTTCCGAACCTGATTCCGCAACTGCTCGCGCTCGCGGGACAAAACAACTGGCGCGTGTTTTTTCTCGGCGGCGATGAGGCCATCGCGGAGAAAATCCGCGCGCGGCATCCGAAGCTGCAACTGGTCGGCGCCTGGTTGCCGCCGGAAAAGCCGCTGCTGGAAATGGATCACGCGGACATTTTGCGCCGGCTGCGCGAGGCAAAGCCGGACATCTTGCTGGTGGCCTTCGGTTCGCCGAAGCAGGAAAAGTGGATCAACATGAACTACCGCGAGGCCGGCGTGCCGTTCGTTTTGGGCGCGGGCCTCACTTTTGATTTTCTGACCGGCGCGGGCAAACCGCAAAAGCGCGCCCGAAAAAACTTCTGGAAATTCATCCGTGCCGTCCTGTGGCAATGGTGGCGGCTGCGCGCAAAAAAATCCGGGCCGCCGGCGGCCGGGGCGGAGGTCATCCCCGACCCGTTTGGCAACCTCGTCATCCGCGCGCCGGCGCGGCTCGGCGCGGCGGAGGCGCAGGCATCGCAGGCCGAATGGCTGCGCGCCGTCGGGAACAGCCACGTCATGTTTGATTTGACCGACACCGTTTTCGCCGACAGCACCGGCATCGGCGCGCTCATCCGCCTGCGCAAATGTTCGCGTGAATCCGGCCACCAGTTTTTCCTCGTCGCGCCGCGTCCGCCGGTCGAGGCGGCCTTGAAACTGATGAAGCTGGACGAATTTTTCACCATTCAGGCCAGCCTGGCCGGGGCGCGCATCGTCATGGAAAGCGCGGCGGGCGCGCCCACGGTCACCAGCGACGTGCAGGAAAACATATTGCAGATCCGCTGGTCCGGCGAGGTTACCGCGCTCAACGCCGTCGAGCTGGGCGCCTACACCGAGGCCGAGCTGTCGCAGGCTGCGCCGGGCATGAGCGTGGTGATTGACCTGTCGCGCGTGACGTTCGTGGACAGCACCGGCATCGGCCTGATGGTGCGCTTCAAAAAAAATCTCAAGCGCCGCAACATCAGCCTGAAGTTCAACAACGTCATCAAGTCCGTCCGCAACGTCGTCCGCCAGACGCAACTGGAGGAATTTCTCCTCGGCGGAAATTGAAATTCGCAAAAAGCGGTTTGCACTTTGCCGCGCGTTCGCGCATAAATTCCAAATGCTCGCACGGGTTTTTTCAGCGGCGGTCAGCGGCATTGACGCTTACACGGTCGAAGTCGAGGTCAACTGCGGCTACGGCGACACGTTCATCGCGCTCGTCGGTTTGCCCGACGCGGCGGTCAAGGAATCCAAGGACCGCGTTTCCACGGCGCTCACCAATTCGGGCTACAAGTTTCCGATGGGCAAGACCACCATCAATCTCGCGCCCGCCGACGTGAAAAAGGAAGGGCCGAGTTTTGACCTGCCCATCGCGCTGGGAATGCTGGCGGCCAGCGAGCAGTTTGAAACCGACCAGCTTGAAAATTTCGTCGTGGTCGGCGAGCTTGCGCTGACGGGCGCGGTGCGCTCCTGCAAGGGCGTTTTGCCGATTGCGCTCCGGGCGAAGGCGGACGGCAAAACCGGCGTGCTCGTTCCCGCCGAAAACGCGGCCGAGGCGGCGGTCGTGAACGGCCTGCAAGTCATCCCGGTGCAAAATCTGCGCGAGGCGGCGCAGTTCCTCGAAGGCGAAATAAAAATCGCCCCCATGAAAATGGATTTGCACAAACTCTTCGCGCATCCGTCCGAGGACGAATACGATTTTTCCGAAGTCAAAGGCCAGGAAAACGTGAAGCGCGCCCTGGAAATCGCGGCGGCGGGCGGCCACAATGTCATCCTGGTCGGCCCGCCCGGCACCGGCAAATCCATGCTCGCAAAACGGCTGGCGACGATCCTGCCGCCGCTGACTTTGGCCGAGGCATTGGAAACAACGAAGATTCACAGCATCGTTGGCCTGCTGCAATCCGGGCAGGCGCTCGTGACGCAACGTCCGTTCCGCGCGCCGCATCACACGGCGAGCGACGCCGGTCTGCTCGGCGGCAACATCAATCCCACGCCCGGCGAAATTTCCCTCGCGCACAACGGCGTTTTATTTCTCGACGAACTGCCGGAGTTCAAGCGCAGCGTTTTGGAGACCATGCGCCAGCCGCTCGAAGAAGGCATCGTGACGATTTCGCGCGCGGCGGGAACGATGACTTTTCCGTCGCAGTTCATGCTGGTCGCGGCGATGAATCCGACGCCGGACGGAAAGATGCCGCAGGAAAGCCGGTCGTCACCGCGCGAGATTCAAAATTATCTCGGCCGCATTTCCGGGCCGTTGCTCGACCGGATTGATTTGCACATCGAAGTGCCGGCGGTGAAGTTCCGCGAGATGTCCGATGCCCGGCCCGGCGAAACTTCCGCGCAAATCCGCGAACGCGTCATCGCCGCGCGCCAGCTTCAGACCACGCGCTTCGCCGGCAAACCCAAGGTGACGTGCAACGCGCGGATGGGCGCGCGCGAGTTGAAATCGTTTTGCGAACTGGACGAGGCGACGCGCGACCTGCTCAAAAATGCCATGACGGAATATCATTTGAGCGCCCGCGCCTACGACCGCATTTTGAAAGTGGCGCGGACCATCGCCGACCTGGCCGGCGCGGAGAAAATTTCCAGCGATCACATCAGCGAGGCGATCCAGTTCCGCTCGCTGGACCGGCAGTTGTGGGGCTGACCGTCGCGTGGCGTCACCGCCGCCAGCGATAAAAAAAATGAGAACAAGCACGTTCACCGCCAAACTCGCGCCGTGGTTTTTTGCCGTGAGTCTGATTCCAGCCGCCGTTCGCGCCGCCGCGCTGGCGGTGGATTTTTCAAATCCGCCCGCGCCGGGCGAATTGATCCTGGCCGCCGGCAAAACCGTGGCGCCAATCTTTGTCGAGCCGAACAATGATTTTGCCGTGCGGCGCGCGACGGGCGATCTGGCGGAGGATTTTGCCCGCGTGACCGGACGAAAACCCGCAGTGGAAAATATTTTCCCCGGCGGCGAAAAAAACGGCGCCATCATCGGCACGCTTGGCCGGGGCGGAATCATTGACCGCCTGGTCGCGGAAAACAAACTCGATGTGGCCGGGGTGCGCGGCGGGTGGGAAAGCTATGTTTTGCAGACCGTCAAAAATCCGCTGCCGGGCGTCGAACACGCGCTGGTCATCGCGGGCAGCGACCGGCGCGGGACGATTTTTGGCATTTACCAACTGTCGGAAATGATCGGCGTTTCGCCGTGGCATTGGTGGGCGGACGTGCCGGTGAAAAAACAAAATTTCATCGGCGTGCGCGGCGACAGCTTCAAGCAAGGCCCGCCTGCCGTGAAATATCGCGGCATTTTTTTGAACGACGAGGACTGGGGGCTGCGTCCGTGGGCGGCGAAAACGTTTGAGCCGGAAACCGGCTGCATCGGCCCGAAAACCTACGCCAAAATTTTTGAACTGCTGCTGCGGCTGCGCGCGAATTATCTCTGGCCGGCGATGCACCCGGGCACGGCGGCGTTCAATTCGTTCGCCACCAACCGCGAAATCGCCAATGAATACGGCATTGTAATGGGTTCGTCCCATTGTGAGCAGATGCTGCGGAACAACATCAGCGAATGGGACGAAAAAACTTTTGGCGATTACAATTTTGTCACGAACCCGGACGGCGTTTTGAAATACTGGGAGCAGCGCGTCCGTGAAAATGGAAAGTTTGAAAACATTTACACGCTGGGAATGCGCGGCATCCACGATTCAGGAATGCCCGGCGGCGGCACGGAACGCGAAAAAGCGGCGCGGCTGCAAACCATCATCGCCGACCAGCGCGACATGCTGGCGCGCGACGTCAACGCCAACGTCGCTTCCGTGCCGCAGATTTTTTGTCCTTACAAGGAAGTGCTTCCGTTGTATCGGCTCATGCCGGACATTCCCGGCGACATCACGCTTGTCTGGCCGGACGACAACTACGGCTATGTCCGCCAGTTTTCCAACGCGCGCGAACGGGCGCGCAGCGGCGGCGCGGGAGTTTATTATCATGTTTCGTATTGGGGCGCACCGCGCGATTATCTCTGGCTCTGCTCCACGCCGCCCGCGCTCATTGCCGAGGAGATGACGAAGGCGTTTGATTATGGCGCAAATAAAGTTTGGATCCTGAACGTCGGCGATTTGAAACCGGCGGAACTTGACATCGAATTTTTCCTGAAGCTCGCCTGGAATCCGCGCTCGTGGAATGGGACGAACACTTATGACTTGCTGGAAAAACAGCTCGCGCGCGATTTCGGCGCGGGAAACGCGACGGAACTCACTGCCATCATGGCGGAATACTACCGGCTGAATTTCCAGCGCAAGCCGGAGCACATGGATTTTCCCACGAACGGTCTTTTTTCCCGCGACGAGGCGGTGCAACGGCTGGCAGCGTGGCAGCAATTGTCCGCGCGCGTTGACGCCGTGGAAAAAATGTTGCCGCCAGAAGCGCACGACGCTTTTTTTGAACTGGTCGCCTATCCCGTCAAGGCGGCGGCGGCGATGAATGAAAAGTGTCTCGCCGGCTCGCCGGCGGCGGCCGAAGAGATTCGCCGGCTTACGGACATTTACAACCATCACACCGCCGGGGGCAAATGGCGCGACATGATGTCGGACAATCCGCGCGGGCAGGTTGATTTGGGCATTCCAAAAACAATTCTGGAAGCTGCTCCGGTTTCCGAAATCAGAAAAAAAGCCAGCGCTACCAATCTCGCGGAAATAAATTTTGCCGGCGCGGATTTCGCCGAGGAAAATCATCGCGTGGTCATCGAGGCCGAATACGCTTCAACTTTTGTTCCGGGCAAGGATGCGAACTGGCGGAAAATCATCGGATTGGGCTACAACGGCGAAGCGGTTTCAGTTTTTCCGGCGACGGCCGCCGTCCGTTCCGGGCCGCAGAAAATTTTGAGCGAGTCGCCGTGCCTGCAATACAAAATCTGGTTTCGCACTGCCGGCGATTGGAAATTCACCGTCCGCGCGCTGCCGACTTTTTCCGTGGAGACCGGGCAGCCGCAGCGCTACGCCATCGCGCTCGATGACGCGCCGCCGCAAATCATTTCGCTGTCGGTCAGTCTGGACGAGCGCAACCGTGTGTGGCAGGAAGATGTTTTGCGCAACGCGGCGCTGACTTCGAGCGTCCATGCCATCGGCCAGCCCGGCCGGCACACGCTGAAAATCTGGATGGTGGATCCGGGCATCGTGATTGACGCCATCGCGGCGGAAAATGGGGCCGGACAAAACCTTGGTTATGTCTGGCCGGAGGAAACAGCGGTTTCACCGGCAAAATAAATTCCTAATTTTTTGTCACCCATGCCGGACGTGCTCATTGACCGGAAGTGATCCGGTAAAAGCGTTGCGGAAAGTTGGTGGCCTGCAAATCCAAGAACTGGAACAGAACATTCTGGCCGGCGACGGCCGCTTATTTAATTTGCCTTTCCATTGGCGGAGGCGTAGAAAATGAAAACGACGAAAGTGAGATCGTCCCAGTGGGAACTCAAAACTGAATTATTTATGAATTTCAAACTTCGCTCACTGTTTATCGTGCTGGGGTTGCTCGCCGGCGTTCATCCGGCCGTGGCCCAGTTGCCCGTGATAACCTCGTTCAGTCAGAACGGGGTGCTGGTCTGCGCGAATCTGCAAACCGGCAGCGTGGCGTCGGTGCAATGGGCGTCGTCGCTGGCGGGGCCGTGGCAGACCAACTTGGCCGGGTTGACGGCGGTGCCTGTGGGTTTGAACCACGCCATCTCGGTCAGTGTGCCGATGTCCAACTCGGTCAGCGTGCCGATGTTCTATCGCGTGCTGGGGTGGGCGCAGACAAACTCTGTCCCAACGAACATGGCGCTGATTCCCGCCGGTTCGTTCACGATGGGGGACACATTGGATGGCGAGAGCGATGCGATTCCCACGAACGTCTATGTGTCGGCGTTTTACATGGATCAGTATGATGTGACGCTGGCGATGTGGCAGCAGGTCTATAACTGGGCAATTTCGCATGGTTACAGTTTTGACAACAATGTTTACGGGGAGGGAGTGCATGGGCAGGGCAACGCGGCAAATTATCCGGTGGAGACGGTTGACTGGTATGATTGTGTGAAGTGGTGCAATGCGCGGAGCGAGATGGAAGGGCGGACGCCGGCATATTACACGAACGCGGCGCAGACGGTGGTGTATCGCACCGGGGACGTTGATGTGGACAACAATTCGGTGAACTGGAATGCGGGGTATCGTTTGCCGACGGAGGCGGAGTGGGAGAAGGCGGCGCGAGGCGGGTTGCGCGGGCAACGGTTTCCTTGGGGCAACATTATTTCGTGGAGTCAGGCGAATTACTACGGTGAACCCTTGTCTCTTGATCCGACATCTGGTTACGCCTACGACTTTTCCACCGCCATCGGCGTTGATCCGACGTTTTACGACGGGGTATATCCCTGCACGAGTCCAGTGAACTATTTTGCGCCGAACGGATATGGACTTTATGACATGGCAGGGAATGTGTGGCAGTGGTGTTGGGATTGGTATAGTGATTATTCGAGTAGTTCGCAGACCGACCCGCGTGGTCCCACGACTGGTCAGTATGGTTTCTACCGTGTGTTGCGCTGCGGCGGTTGGGATGACGTCGCCTTCTTCGCGCGGTGCGCCTCTCGCTACTATTACTACCCGAGCATCGGCTCCTACTACTTTGGCTTTCGGTGTGTGGAGGGGCTTTAGTTTTTGTGCTTCTAGTCTATAACCCTTTTGAAAGCCCGCGCAGCGGTGAATTTTTTTGAGGAAAATGTGATGGCGGAAGGCGACAACATTTTAATGAAGTCCAAAAAAATCTTCAACGATTTCTTCAATAACCGAGCAGGCGGCGGTCATCTGGCGGGTTAAGTTTGGCGGTGGGCGTGCAGTGTTAAAAACCGCTTGAACCCCTGTAATATTGAGGCTGACCGCCGGTGAAGACTCCGTTCGATTCCGACCCTCCAAATTTTTTGCACATTTCATTTCAATTCGTCACACCATACTGGATGCGGAAATATTGCTGGATATTTTGCACGGGAAAAGCGGCTTGATAAATGAGATTGTTGCCGTTGGTCTGCACGGCGCCCAGTTGCAAAGGAATGGTGTTGGTCCAGGAAAGCAGGTCCGACGAACTTAGAAACTGGCGCGCGACGTTGCCGAGCGAACTGCGTTCCTGAAATTGAAACGCGAACTGGCCGGCGGAAAATTGCGAGCCGCGCACGACCGCGTTCGTCGCGTCGGCGGCGAGCGGATTGCCGCCAACGGCAAATTCCAGGAGGTTCGGCACGCCGTCGCCGTCGGGATCGGCGAACGCGATCCCGATGGCGGAATTTGTGAGCTGCGCGTCGGTGAAATTCTGCAACTGCCAGTCGGCGAAAGTTCCGGGCCGGGCACGCTCGAAAAAAACCATTTCATCCACCTGCACATTTTGCGCGCTGACCGGGTTGCCGTGATAATAGGAGCCGGTGATGTAAAGCTCCGCGTTGGTCGCATAAGCGGGCGCGGACAATTTCACGTCCAAAGCCGCATTGGAAGCCATGATGCCTGAATAGACCGGCGTGCCGTTGAGCAGCATCTGGACGTTCGCCGGACCGTAGCCGCCGTTGGCCGTGCGCGGATAAACTTGAAATTCGGAAATGGCGGCCGGACGCGGAAACGTGACCAGCAGCCATTCGGGATTGCCCGGCGTTGGTCCCTGTCCCGCAGTTATGCCGTAGGAAACCCAGAAGTCGGAGTAATTTCCGTCCACCGCGTTCGTTGGCGGATAGCCGGCTTGAGACGACGATGCGTTGACGGACGAGATAGGAAGCGAATAGGGCGGATAAGATGGATTTGTCGAGACCAATGTCACGGGCGCAGATACTTGCGCGGGGCTTCCGCCGACGCCGGGAAAGGTCAAAGTCGCATTGGTGCCGGAAATCTTCCAACTAACTTGCGCGGCAAGATTGGAGGTCTGCAACGCGCCTTTGCCGGGAAAATAAACGGCGTAACGCGGCGTGAGCGAGTTAGTGGGCATGAACGCCAGGGTGTCCTCCGCCGCGCCAAGACGGTTGTAAGTGGTGGTGGCGGTGTAATTGAAATAGCCCGCCGGGCCGCAGGCGAGGCCGTAATTTCCGCTGACGCAAATCCAGTTGTTCGTCACGTTTTTTGAAGTGCCGGCGCGGTTGATGATGGTGGTCGAGCCGTTGCTCCATTCCAACAGCCGCGAGCCGCCGCAGAGCGGATCATTTTCGATGCCGGTGCTAAAGCTCGCCGCGGTGCTGTTCGCAAAACCGGCGATGGGATTCGGCACTTCGATGATGCCGACACTGTCGCCGGTGTCGTTGAAATAAACTTCGGTCGTGCCGTTCGCGCCGTTGGTCAGTTGCAATTCGGCGATGAAACCATTCCCGTTCGCCGTCAAATTCACCAGCCGTCCGCCGGTTGGCGAACCCATCGCGCCGAGGCCGATGATGCCGGGCAGGCGCGGCGTGGTGACAATCGTGTTGGACGGGAATCCGGCGGCGGGCGGCTCGATGACGGCCATGATGCGCGCGGCCGAGCCGTTTGTCTGCGGGCCGTAGCTGATGCTGACGAAACCATTCGTGCCGCGACAAGTCAGGACGGCCACGTCCGTCAAATTTTCGAGCGCGGGAACCAGCGTGTTAGTCTGGCCACTGGGATAATCCGCAAAATTCCAGTGCAGCCAGCAAATCGCCACGCGACGGGCCTCGACGGCTTCGCGATAAAATCCGCCGCCGCTTGGTCCGACGAATTCGCCGTCGCCGTTAATGATTTGACGATAGCGCGTGAGTTGCGCGAGCCGCAAGTCATCCCAGCGCGCGACCGGGTCGTTGAAGTGCGCGGCCATCCAGGCGATGAAACTATATTGTTCGTAATCGTGCAGTTCCCAGTCGAGGCCGGCGGGATACGCAAAATCGCCGGAGTCCAGGATCATGCCGCTCATGTTGTTGGTCCAGACGGCCATGACGTTATGCTCGGCGAACGGCTGGAGCTGTGCGGCGACATTAGTGTCCGCCATGCGCGCCATAAGCAGCGAATCGCCGGATGACATACCGGCAACCATCTCATAAGTCGGATGATAAAAGCCGTGGTTCTCCAGTGCCCAGTCGTTGTAAAGGTTGTAAGTCGTGATCCAGCTTACCAGCGGGTCGCCGGCGGAGCTGCCGACGGTATAAGTATTGGCGAGATAACTTTTGGCGGCGGCCAGCCACGTCGGCGCATTGTTGCTCGTGCTCATCCAGGCGGCGGCGAGCGCGAGGATGTTTCCCTGCCACGCATTTTCCTCGGCCGCAGTGTCGGAGACATGGCGGGACGCGGGCGCGATGGCGGCGCGATGATCCGTCTCGCTCACCACGACGCGGCGCACGCCGAGAATCGTCGCGGCGGGAAGGTTGCTTTGGACGAGAATGCACGCGAGTCCCATTGAGCCGCTCCATTCGGGCGTCTGCCAGTCGGTGCTGACGCCGCTCCAGCCCCATTGGTTGTGGCTCGTGGTGTTATAGGAGCCGGTGACGTGCGTGTTGAAATCGTAGTTCAACGCCTGCCGGACGCGCGCGAGGCGGTTGGTAAATTTTGGGTCATCCGGCAGCGCGAGACACAACACGGCATACGCGACGGCGATGCCGCTGTTGCCGCGAATGCCGCCGTTGCCGGTGCTGCCGCCATCGCCCCAATAGCCGGAATCGGGAATGGTGCCGCTGGTGTGCCAGATGGTTTCAGCATAGCCCTCAAAATTGGTGAGGCACTGGAGGTATATCTGCTGCGAACTGGTCTGCGCGGAAACGCTTGTCGCCAATTGGCAAAAAGACAGAACGCAGAACAGCGCCAGCAGCCAGCGGAAAAAAAGGCAGACGGCCTGGCACCGTTCGCTGTGCAGCTCAATTTTCACATTGTAAGGCATTTGGCGTCATGGCTGGAACTCAATTTTCAACGCAATCATCCGCGCTCAAAAAAACGCGGGGCGAAAGTCATCCGCCAACTTCCACCCCGCGCGCGAATCCTTCAACTGCCGTTCACGGATGGCGCAGACGATAAAAGACCGTCGGGTTCGCCGGGTTGATTGGGATGACGCTGGTGTTGCTGGCATCGCTCCCCGCGACATCCACCCAGCCAGCCGAGAGGCCGGCGCCAAGACTGTTGGTCTGGGCCTGAAGAATCCAGCCGGTGTGATCCGCCGGCCACGA
>Ga0075522_10001628_pt1 | contig 17011 bp, 13 predicted proteins | sample NGEPerA_FD_74796 | JGI IMG/M metagenome (GOLD analysis project Ga0075522, IMG submission 74796) | Arctic peat soil microbial communities from the Barrow Environmental Observatory site, Barrow, Alaska, USA - NGEE PermafrostL2-A | ecosystem: Environmental > Terrestrial > Soil > Wetlands > Peat ... | reverse complement strand
GCTCGGCGTCGTCGAGGAACTTCTGGTGGTAGGCGCGCAGCATCGGATGCACGGTCTGCTCCAGCCGCCGCATCGCGTCGGCATCGTGCACCACTCGCGCCGACAATCTGGTGCGATCGACCTTGCCGCCCGAGGTCGTGCCGGGAAACGCCGCTTCGATCGCCGGCGCGGCCTCGCCCTCGTAGATCATGTGGACGGTGGCATCCGCGTCGTAGACGGGAACGCCGGCCTCCGCGAACAGTTTTGCGGTGGTCGACTTGCCCATTCCGATCGAGCCGGTCAGTCCGAGGATGATCATCGCAGTGCCACTCGCATCGCTTCAAACCGCAAGCAGGCGTTCGCTGCGCAAAAACGCCAGCAACGGCAGCAGCGGCAATCCGAGGATGGTGAAATGATCGCCGTCGATGCGCTCGAACAAATGGATGCCCAACCCTTCGAGCTGGTAGGCGCCCACGCTTGAGGTGACGGCCTCGCCCGCTTCATCCAGATAGGCCTCGATTTCGGCTTGTGTCAGCCGCCGCATGGTCATGCGCGCGACGCTTACAGTTTCGAACACTAGCTTGCCGTCGCGCGCCACCGCAACGGCGGAGTGAAGTTCGTGGCTGTTGCCGGCCAGTGCACGCAACTGCTCCGCGGCCTGCGCACGACCGGCAGGCTTTGAGAACAGCCGTTGCGCCAATGCCAGGGTCTGATCGGCGCCAACGACAATCCTGCCGCGCTGGCGCGACGATACAAACAGCGCCTTCTGCCCCGCCAGCAGCGAGGCGATGGCGCCTGGCGTCACGAGTCCCGATGCGCGCTGGATTTCCCGTTCGTCGATTTCGGCCGGCCTGGCCTGAAAAGCGATGCCGGCGTTGGCCAGCAGCGCCTGCCGCGCACGGCTTTGCGAGGCCAGGATCAGCGGGTCTTTTCCGCGCCAGACGGTCATGCGAGGCAGGTCATGTGCGGCACATCATCTGATGAATCATTCCGGCAACCGCTGGCGCTGCCGGTCGGCGAATAATTTCAATATCGCGGCCGCGGTCTCCTCGATCGATCGCCTCGTCACATCGAGCTGCGCCCAATTGAACTTGGCGCAAAGCCTGCGCGCAAACGCGACTTCATCGGCGACCACCTGGCGATCGATATAATCGTCATTGCCGGGGCCGGCGCCCATGCTCAACAGCCGGTTCTGCCGCACCTGGATCAACCGTTCCGGGGTTGCGTGCAGGCTGACCACCAGCGGCTTTTTCAGCGTTTCCAGCTGATGCGGGATCGCGATCCCCGGCACCAGCGGCACGTTCGCGGTGCGGACGCCACGGTTGGCGAGATAGATCGAGGTCGGTGTCTTGGAGGTGCGGGAGACGCCGACCAGAACCACGTCGGCCTCCTCCAGCCCTTCGACGTGCTGGCCGTCGTCGTGGATCATGGTGTAGTTCAGCGCGTCGATGCGCTTGAAATATTCCGCGTTCAGCGTGTGCTGGGCGCCAACCCGTCCGATCGTCGCAGCGCCGAGATAGGCCTGGAACAACTGCATCACCGGGCCGATGATCGAAAGGCTCGGAATGTTGATTTCCTTGCACTTGGCTTCCAGCCGCGCAACCAAATCCTTTTCCAGCAGCGTGAACAGCACAATGCCCGGCGCTTCCTCGATTTCGTCGAGCACGCGGTCGAGCTGCTTCTGGCTGCGCACCAGCGGATAGACGTGTTCCACCGGCATGACATTGGCGTATTGCGCGGCCACCGCGCGCGCCACCGTGATCAGCGTCTCGCCGGTCGAATCGGAGACCAGATGCAGGTGAAAATAGTTGCCGGTCGTGGGCACGGTGGACCTGTATATCCTGTGACTAGCTGTGGAGCTTACCTGAGAGAATCGGGGTCGGATCGATCGCTCCGGGATAACTCGACTTTTTCTTCACAGGCCTGTTCGAGGGAATAAGTCATTTCTTGGCCGGAACGATAGTGGGGTTATGTGGACTTGTCTCTTCATAAGTCACCTGTCGCGTGGTGCAAGCGCTTGAAGCAAGTCACATTATTTGAACCGATGATTGCATCGGAAAAATTGTTGATGGTTGTGAACAAACCATCGGAATTGCGGGACGGCGTTGCGTGCGCCTAATCCACGGCTACTTAGACTCAAACCTAAGATTCTAATAATATTGATTTAGAAAAGGCTCGCTAGCGGATATGTCTCCGTTCGAACGGGATCACGCTTGCCGGAAACGCTGATCGCGAATGAAATGTTCCAGTCCTGCCGGCGATGAGCTTTTCGAAAACGAGCGAGGTTGTTTTGGTGTACGAGTGGATCAAGGCGCTGCACATCATCGCCGTCATCGCCTGGATGGCGGGAATGCTCTATCTGCCGCGGCTGTTCGTGTACCATTGCGAGGCTGCGCCGGGTTCAAAGCAATCCGAAACCTTCAAGACGATGGAACGGCGCCTGCTGAAGGCGATCATCAACCCGGCGATGATCGTGACCTGGCTGGCGGGGCTGTATCTGGCCTGGAGCGGTCACTGGTTTTCGGCCGGCTGGCTGCATGGAAAACTGCTGCTGGTGTTGTTGCTGTCGGGAGTGCATGGCTTTTTTGCCCGCTGCGTCAAGGATTTCGCCGCCGACCGCAATCAAAGAAGCCAGAAATTCTATCGTATTATCAATGAGGTGCCGACCCTATTAATGATCGGGATCGTGATTTTGGTGGTGGTCAAGCCGTTTTGACGCCGGGGTCGTCAACAGGGCCGATCAGCATCTCCTTGCGGAGCAGAGTTCGATTTTCTATATTGGCGAAATCCCACCCAACGCAGGTGGATGTGGTTGCGCTTCGGCTTGTTCATTGAGCCGGCCTCCACATCAGGTTTGAAGCCTCTCCGGCACTTTCCTCGCTCAGACCTGCGGACCTTCCTGCTCTCGCGTCCGCATTTCCTCAAAGCACCTTGCACCCCCTCCCCCTAGTTACTCCACAGGACCATCCCAATGCGGGAAATGAAACTCCAAGACCTCAAATCGCAAACGCCGGCTGAGCTGGTCACGTTTGCGGAAGAAAAAGGGGTCGAAAACGCCAGCACCATGCGCAAGCAGGAGCTGATGTTCGCCATTCTCAAGCAACTCGCAATCCAGGAAACCGACATTATCGGCGAAGGCGTCGTCGAGGTTCTCTCCGACGGTTTTGGATTCTTGCGTTCGCCGGACGCCAATTATCTGCCGGGTCCAGACGATATCTACGTTTCGCCCTCGCAGATCCGACGCTTTGGATTGCGCACCGGCGATACCATCGAAGGCCACATTCGCAGCCCGAAGGAAGGCGAGCGCTATTTCGCGCTGCTGAAGGTCAACACGCTGAATTTCGAGGACCCGGAAAAGTCCAAGCACAAGGTCAATTTCGACAATCTGACGCCGCTGTTTCCCGATCAACGGTTCCGGCTCGAACTCGAAGATCCCACCCGAAAAGACTTGTCTGCAAGGGTTATCGACATCGTCGCCCCGATCGGCAAGGGCCAACGCGCGCTGATCGTGGCGCCGCCGCGCACCGGCAAGACCGTGCTGATGCAGAACATCGCACACTCGATCACGGCCAATCACCCGGAGTGCTATCTGATCGTTCTGTTGATCGACGAGCGGCCGGAAGAAGTCACGGACATGCAACGCTCGGTCAAAGGCGAAGTGGTTTCGTCCACCTTCGATGAGCCGGCCGTGCGTCACGTCCAGGTCGCCGAAATGGTGATTGAGAAGGCCAAGCGTCTCGTTGAGCACGGACGTGACGTGGTGATCCTGCTCGACTCGATTACGCGGCTGGGACGCGCCTACAACACCGTGGTGCCGTCGTCCGGCAAGGTGCTGACCGGCGGCGTCGACGCCAATGCGTTGCAGCGGCCGAAACGTTTCTTCGGCGCCGCGCGCAACATCGAGGAGGGCGGTTCGCTGACGATCATCGCGACCGCACTGGTCGATACCGGAAGCCGAATGGACGAAGTGATCTTCGAAGAATTCAAGGGCACCGGCAATTCCGAACTGATTCTCGATCGCAAGGTCTCCGACAAGCGCACCTTCCCGGCGATCGATATCTCGCGCTCCGGTACCCGCAAGGAAGAGCTGATCACCGATCCGCAACTGCTGAAGAAAATGTACGTGCTGCGCCGGATCCTCAATCCGATGGGCACCATGGATGCGATCGACTTCCTGCTCGACAAGCTGCGCAACACCAAGAACAACTCGGAATTCTTCGATTCGATGAATACCTGAGCCGTTTTGAGGGTTTTGAAGAGGGCGCCCGGTCAAAAGCCGGGCGCCTTTTTCGTTGGGTGCCGCGCGATTTATGCTGCGGATTTTGCTGCAGCATGAATGCAGCACGGTGAGGGGATAACCGGTCGCCGGGCAATATCTGCGAGCGGACAAAATGTGAGATAATTCAATCTATTAGCGAGGAAATCGGGGCCGGTTCGCCGGACGCCGAATGGCTCGCGGTGGAGTTCTGCCGGAATAAGTTTGCTGATATTGGACCGTAGGAAAATGCTGCACTTGGTGAGCGGCGCACAATGACGTCATAACGAGCGAGAGCCGGTTACTGGGGAATTGTTTTGCTTGGCTAGGGACTTGGCGGCAAATAGGCGATGCATCCGCGGGACCAGACCATTTTTGCACTTTCGTCGGGCCGGCTCCCGAGCGCGATTGCCATCGTCCGGGTATCCGGACCCCAAGCCGCCACGGCGCTGACGTCACTAGCTGGCAAGGTTCCGCAGGCGCGGCAGGCGACCCGAGGGTTGCTGCGCGACGGGCAGGGCGAACCGATCGACGATGCGGTGGTGCTTTGGTTCCCGGGACCGGCGAGTGCGACCGGTGAGGACGTCGCCGAATTTCATGTCCATGGCGGGCGCGCGGTGCTCGCGTCACTCGTCGCCGCGCTCTCGGCGCTCGATCAGATGCGCGCCGCGGAGCCCGGAGAGTTCACCCGGCGTGCCTTCGAGAACGGCAAGCTCGATCTCACCGAGGCCGAAGGCCTCGACGATCTGATTCATGCCGACACCGATCGGCAGCGCCGCCAGGCCTTGCGGCAGTTGAAGGGATTGCTCGGCGACAGGGCGCGCGACTGGCGGGCGCGGATCATCGAAGCGTCGGCGCTGATCGGAGCGGGGATCGATTTTTCCGACGAAGGCGACGTCTCGGCCGAATTGCTCGCGCCGGCGCGTGACAAGATCGTGGCGCTGTTGGACGACATTCAAGAAGTCCTTGCGGCACAAGGCAAAGCTGAGCGCTTGCGCGACGGGCTGGTGGTTGCGATCGCGGGGCCGCCGAATGTCGGCAAGTCGACGCTGATCAATCAACTGGCGCGCCGCGAAGTGGCGATCGTCTCGCCCTATGCCGGAACCACGCGCGACGTGATCGAAGTGCAGCTCGATCTCGACGGCTATCCGGTGACGGTGATCGATACCGCGGGTATCCGCGAGACCGACGATCCCGTCGAGCAGGAAGGCGTGCGGCGCGCCCGCGCGCGGGCCGAAGAGGCCGACCTGGTGCTGTGGTTGGCCGATACGCCCGATGCAACAGGTCTGCGCGATACGGCGACGCCGCGATGGACGGTGCGTAACAAGATCGATCTCGATTGGCAGAATTCAAACGCGGAGAATTTGGCCACTGAAGCGATCGTGCCAGCGCGGCCACTCGCGGCTCGGCGGGGCGAGCCCGGCGGTGCGGAATTCCAGATCTCTGCCGCCCGCGGCGACGGCATCCCGGGGTTGATCTCGGCTTTGGTCATTTTTGCGCAAGAGTTTTTCGGGCAAGGCGAGGGCGGTTTGATCGCGCGAGAGCGGCAGCGGGAATTATTGCAGCAAACGGCGGCTTCGTTGCAGCGCAGCATAACGATGTTCGAGCAGGGAGAGGAATTCGCGGCGGAGGATTTGCGCGCCGCGACTTTTGCGTTGGGGCGACTGCTCGGCCGGGTTGATGTGGAGGATATCCTGGACGTGATCTTCCAGGAGTTCTGCATAGGAAAGTAATATTTCATTATTCATTGTTATGTTCATTTCTTGGACGATTGTTCCACGTGAAACAGGCCCACAATCTTGTCGGTTGCAGGATGTTTCACGTGAAACAGCGATCGCCGTGAAAATCTGACTTTCGGCTTCAGTAGTCCCACGATACAAGATCGCGCATGAGTGCCCTCACATCCTTCGACGTGATTGTCATTGGCGGCGGCCACGCCGGTTGCGAGGCCGCGGGTGCGGCGGCGCGGATGAGCGCCAGGACCGCCCTGGTGACGCACCGCTTCGCGACCATTGGCGCGATGTCCTGCAATCCCGCTATTGGCGGCTTGGGCAAGGGCCATCTGGTCCGCGAGGTCGATGCGCTGGACGGCCTGATGGGTCGGGTCGCGGATGCCGGCGGCATCCAGTTTCGTATGCTCAATCGCCGCAAAGGTCCGGCGGTCCGGGGGCCACGGGCCCAGGCCGACAGGAAGCTTTACGCCCAAGCCATGCAGGCCGCGATCACGGAAACAGCTAACCTTAGCGTGATCGAGGGGGAGGCCGAAGAACTCTTGATTTCCAATGGCCGGGTCACCGGTGTTCGCCTGGTCGATGGCCGCGAATTGCCGGCGGGCGCGGTCGTTATCACGGCCGGGACGTTCTTGCGCGGGCTGATCCATCTCGGCGAAAGGAGCTGGCCGGCAGGCCGGGTCGGGGAACCGCCATCGCTCGGGCTTTCAGCCTCCTTCGAGCGCGCCGGCTTTAAACTGGGACGGCTGAAGACCGGCACGCCGCCGCGGCTGGACGGCACCACGATCGATTGGTCCGCGGTGGAGATGCAGCCCGGTGACGATCCGCCGGAGCCGTTTTCGGTGATGACCGAGCGGATCACGACGCCACAAATCCAGTGCGGGATCACACGCACGACACCGGCCACCCACGAGGTGATCCGGGCCAACGTGCATCGCTCGCCGATGTATTCTGGTCAGATCAAGAGCAGCGGGCCGCGCTATTGCCCGTCGATCGAAGACAAGATCGTCCGCTTCGGCGATCGCGACGGGCATCAGATTTTTCTCGAGCCGGAAGGGCTCGACGACTCCACGGTCTATCCCAACGGCATCTCCACCTCGCTTCCGGAGGAGGTGCAGCTCGCCATTCTCGCGACCATCCCGGGCCTCGAGCGGGTCCGCATGGTTCGCCCGGGCTATGCGATCGAATACGATCACGTCGATCCGCGCGAACTCGATCCGACCCTGCAAACCCGGCGCCTGCCCGGCCTGTTCCTGGCCGGGCAGATCAACGGCACCACCGGCTATGAAGAAGCTGCGGCGCAAGGGATTGTCGCGGGCCTGAACGCCGCCCTGTCCGCCGGCGCCGCCGATCCGATCGTGTTCGACCGCGCCGATGGCTATCTCGGGGTGATGATTGATGACCTGGTGACCCGTGGGATCACCGAGCCGTACCGGATGTTCACGTCGCGGGCCGAATACCGGCTCACCCTGCGGGCTGATAATGCCGATCAGCGCCTGACCGACAAGGGCATCTCTTTGGGCTGTGTCGGGAGCGCACGGACGCAGCGCCACCGCGCCAAGATGGCCGCGCTGGAGGCCGCAAAGGCGCTGTCGAAGACTCTGACCATCACCCCGAACGAGGCCGCCAAATACGGCCTGGCGCTGAACCGGGATGGCCATCGCCGCTCGGCCTTTGAGCTCCTGGCTTATCCGGAGATCGGCTGGAGCGAGCTGCGCGGGATCTGGCCGGAGCTGTCGGCCATTGACCCATCGATCGCGGTGCATCTCGAGATCGATGCCAAATACGACGTCTATCTCAAGCGCCAGACCGCTGACGTTGATGCTTTCCGGCGCGACGAAGGGCTGTTGCTGACCGATATCGACTACGCTGACGTGCCTGGTCTCTCTAATGAAGCTCGTTCGAAGCTCGAGGCTTCGCGGCCGCGCACGGTCGGGCAGGCGGGCCGACTGGACGGACTGACGCCGGCCGCGCTGGGAATTCTGGCGGCCTACCTGCGAAGGCAAGCGCGGCAAAAGGTTTCGAAGGCAACGGTGTAACGCTGTTTCACGTGAAACAGCAATTACGAGTCAGCAGCTGTCATCCTGAGGAGGCGCGTTAGCGCCGTCTCGAAGGATGGCCACAGATCCGCAGCCATTCCTCGAGGCTCGCCAAGCTCGCACCTCAGGATGACGCTCACCCGGAAGATCGATGTCCCAAGAGATGTCCAAGACAGCTAAACAAAACCTCTCGCCGGTATCGGCCTCAGATAAGGCCGCGGCCTTGTCGCTGACGCCTGTTTCACGTGAAACGGAGGCACGGCTTGATCGTTATGTCGGGTTGCTCGTGGAGTGGCAGGGCAAGACCAACCTCGTTTCGCCCTCCACGCTTCCAAATCTGTGGACGCGGCATATCTCGGATTCGCTGCAGCTCCTGACGCTGGCGCCGGCGGCAAAGGTCTGGGCCGACCTCGGCAGCGGTGGGGGTTTTCCGGGCGTCGTGCTGGCCTGTGCGATGGCAGAGATTCCCGGCGCCAAGATCCATCTGGTCGAGCGCAATGCCAAGAAGGCCGCGTTCCTGCGCGAGGCACTGCGAATTACCAACGCCCCGGGCACCGTCCACTTGGCTGACATCGGGGATAATGTGGATAGCGTGGTGGGGAGGGTCGATTGCGTCACCGCCCGCGCGCTCGCTCCGCTACATCAACTCATCGGTTTTGCTGAACCATTGGTCGGGCAGGGCGCAAAAGCCTTGTTTCTCAAAGGCCAAGATGTAGAGGCGGAATTGACCGAAGCCACTAAATATTGGAAGATTGAACCTCGCCTCCATTCCAGCCGCACCGGCGGACACGGCTGGATCGTCGAACTCGATCGGATCGAGCGGCGCGATCATTCCGCTAAGGCAGATGGCGCTCAGGCATGACCGTAATTGATCAAGTTTATCAAGAGGATAGGGCGCCAGTGCCGCCCGGTCATCCGCGCATCCTGTCGCTGGCCAACCAGAAGGGTGGCGTCGGCAAGACCACCACAGCGATCAATCTCGGCACGGCGCTGGCCGCCATCGGGGAGCGCGTGCTGATTGTCGATCTCGATCCGCAGGGCAATGCCTCGACCGGCCTTGGCATCGATCGCCGCAGCCGCAACGTCTCGACCTATGACGTGCTGATCGGCGAAGCGCCGCTGCGCGACGCGGTGGTTCCGACCGCGGTGCCGCGTTTGCACATCGCCGCATCGACCATGGACCTTTCCGGTCTCGAACTGGAGTTGGGCCACACCCGCGACCGCGCGTTCCGCCTGCGCGACGCAATCGCGGCCCTCAACACCAATGCGACGCCCGACACCGATTACACCTATGTGCTGATCGATTGCCCGCCGTCGCTCAATCTGCTCACCGTCAATGCGATGGCGGCGTCGGATGCGATCCTGGTGCCGCTGCAATGCGAGTTCTTTGCGCTCGAAGGCCTGTCGCAATTGCTGCAGACGGTGGAGCAGGTGCGCTCGACCCTCAATCCCAATTTGTCGATCCACGGTATCGTGCTGACCATGTTCGACTCGCGCAACAATTTGTCGAACCAGGTCGTCGCCGACGTCCGGCAGTTCATGGGCAGCAAGGTCTACAACACCATGATCCCGCGCAACGTCCGCATCTCGGAGGCGCCGTCCTACGGCAAGCCGGTGCTGGTGTACGATCTCAAATGCGTCGGCAGCGAAGCCTATCTGAAGCTTGCGACCGAAGTGATCCAGCGCGAGCGCGAGCTGCGCACGCATTAAAGTTACAGAATCGTAGGATGGGTTGAGCGCAGCGATACCCATCGCGGCATATGACGAAGGTGATGGGTTTCGCGATGCTCAACCCATCCTACGAAAATATCGGCGTCTAATTCGGAGTACGGTTGAGTGAATCCAAGGGAGCTGGCGATGGCCGACGAAGCGCGTTCGCGATTGGGCCGCGGTCTTGCAAGTCTGATCGGCGATGTCGGCGGCGAGGCCGCGCATCTGGAGCGGCCGCGCGCGCAGCGCAAGGTGCCGATCGAATTCCTGAAAGCCAACCCACGCAACCCGCGCCGTGATTTTTCCGAAGCCGAGCTCGGCGAGCTCGCCGATTCGATCAAGCAGCACGGCGTGATCCAGCCGATCGTGGTGCGCGCGGTCAAAGGCGCGACGGACCGCTACGAGATCATCGCCGGCGAACGGCGCTGGCGCGCCTCGCAGATCGCGGGGCTGCACGAAGTGCCGATCGTGCCGGTCGATGTCAGCGACAGCGATGCGCTCGAGATCGCGATCGTCGAAAACGTGCAGCGCGAAAATCTCAATGCGATGGAAGAGGCGCAAGGCTATCACGCGCTGATCAACGAATTCAAACGCAGCCAGGACGAGATCGCCAAGGTGGTCGGCAAGAGCCGCAGCCATGTCGCCAACATGATGCGCCTGACCAAGCTGCCCGCCGAGGTGCAAGCCTATATTTCGTCAGGCCAGTTGTCGGCCGGTCACGCGCGCGCGCTGATCGGCGTTCCCGACCCGGCCTCCGCCGCCAAACGCATTGTCGAGGAAGGCCTCAACGTCCGGCAGGCCGAGGCGCTGGCGCATGTCGAGGGCGTGCCTGAACGCAAGGCGCAGAAGCCGCGCGGCGGCAAGGTCAAGGATCCCGACACGCTCGCGTTGGAAAAGCGGGTCAGCGACGTGCTCGGCCTCAAGGTCAGCATCGAGCATCGCGATCCCGGCGGCAGCGTGGTGATCCGCTATCGCGATCTCGATCAGCTCGACGGAATCGTGCAGAAGCTGGCGAAGAGTTAAATCCCCTCGCCAACGTCAGTGAAACTCGGCAACGATTTCGATCTTGCCAACGATGGCCTGATTGAACGCAGACATTTCCTCCGCCGGAATCCAGTATTCCAGATGGGAGGAGCCACCTGCCTGTTGGACACTGTAACTATCGAGAAAGCGGCGCAGCACGTTAAAACGTGTGACGAAGCCGGACCCACTTGCCGGCACGTTCCAATCGCGAGCGATCTTAACGGCGTATTCTTCGGATAGAACCGGATAGAAGATTGGCTGGTCGGGTAGTCGTGGAGGGAAGGCCCGCATATCGGCATTCCGAATCAATTCAAGCTCACTCGGTCCGACTGGTCGCCAAAGTGTGACGACGTCCATCTCACCCTCGCCGTCTGGCATTTACCGCAATCGACAACAGCGTGCGTTGCGCGATTACGGCGGCGAGCGAGGCCTGCTTGCGCATATCGAGCGCCGCGGTCGCGAGCAGTTCGATGACCGATACCAGCCGCGTTGGATTGAAATGGCGTAGCGCGGTTTCGACATTGGCCTTGCGTGAAAAATGCAGCCGCGGAAAGCCACTGTCGAGCAAGGTCGCAACCGGCGTTCCGTCCGCTGCCGCGAGCGCGGTCTTGTGCAGCCACGCCGCCTGGCGTTGGGCGGCGGAAATGATCATGCCGGGGTAGGTTCCGGCGACCATCGCCTTGGCGAATTCGGTTTCGACCAGGTCCGGCTTGCCGGCGAACGCGCCGTCGACGATCGGATCGATCTTGAGTTCGGACGCGTCGGCGACCACCGCCATGACATCCTCGATCGTGACTTCGCCCCTGCCATGGGCATAGAGCGTGAGCTTGCGCAGTTCGTTGCGCGAGGCCTGGCGGTCACCGCCGAGCAGCGCGGTCAACGATGCGCGGGCGTCGGCCGCGATGCGCAGATTTGCGGTCCGCAATTCGTCGTCGATCAGTTTTGCAAGGTCGCGCTCGCCGTCGGGATAGCAGGCAATCGCGACCGCGGTCTTGGCGCGTTCGCAGGCCTTGCGCAGCGGATTTTCCGCGCGCAACTCGCCGGCTTCGATCACGATGCGGCAATCCTTGATGGGGCTATCCGCCAGCGTGTCGATGCCGCTGGCAAAGCTGCGCGAGCCGGCGCGGACCCGGATGGCTCGTCGGCCGCCAAACAGCGGTACCGTCATCGCTTCATCGACCAGCCGCGACGGCTCGGCCGACAATTCGTCGCCGTCGAGCCGCACCATCGAAAACGGATCGTTGGGATCGTCGACCGCGGATGCCAGCAGCGCATCGGCGCGCTCGCGCACCAGGCCGGCATCGGGGCCGTAGAGCAGGATGATGGGTCGGCCGGCGTCGGGCCGGGCCAGGAAAGCGTCGATGTCCCTTCCTCGAAGCGCGACCACGAGCACACCCTTGAAGATTAGCTTTGGAGCTTAGTTCGCGCTCTTCGTCCGAGAGACGGGCGTGGCCTCCGGCACAGTGCCGGCGGCAGCTTGGGCTTCCGCGGCCGCGGTGGCGGTGAAGAAATAAGACGCCAGCCGGGTCCTGATGTGTTCGGCGATTTCCTCGGCGGCGCGATCCTCGGCATCGCGGATGGCGCGGGCGCGCGCGAACCGCTGGTAGCTGCCGGGGATATCGTAGGACAGATGCGAGAACGTTGTGCCGGTCATCACCGATTTGTTGCCGGCGAGCTCGACCAGATTGAACTGCGCATCGACGCCGAACGTTTCAGTGTCGGGCAGGCCGGTGTTGGGATTGATGATCAACGAAGAACGGGTGGTCGTGAATTTGAGATCGAGCCGGTAAAGCGGCGGCGCACCGACGGCGGCGCCGTAAAGTTTGAACGCCAGCGCGTTGCGGATGGCGACCTGGATCCGCGCTTCATGCGACGCATTAGGCTTGTCTACCGGCGGAAGATCCACCGTCAGCAGCTTGTCCCGCAGGCCGGTTCCGTCGGCATGTTCGGCATACATCGGCTGAAAACAGCCGGCGGTCAGGCCTCCGAGCGCGGCGATGGCCAAAAGCCGAACAGCGATGCCTAGCCTAGCCGACGACATTGACGATCCTCTTGGGCACAATGATCACCTTGCGGACGGTTTTGCCGCCCAAGGCCTGTTTTACCGTATCGAGCGCCAAAACGGCAGCCTCAATTTCCGGATTTTGGGCCGCGCTCGCCACCGTGACCTCGCCCCGTTTCTTGCCGTTGACCTGGACCACCAGCGTCACGCTGTCTTCAACCAGCAAATCGCGTTCGATTTGCGGCCAATCGGCCTCCGAAACCAGACCCTTCTGCCCCAGCACCTGCCAGCATTCCTCGGCCAGATGCGGCATCATCGGCGAGAATAGTTGAACGAGAATGATGGCGGCCTCGCGGACCGACCATGCCAGATCAGGCGCGGGCTGGCCGTCGCGTCCGAGTGCGTCGGCCAGCGCGTTGGCGAATTCCCTTATATAGGCCAGACACACATTGAAATGCAGCTTCTCGATGCCGGCGGAGACCTTGTCGAGCGCGCCATGGGCGGCCTTGCGCAGCGCCAGCGCATCCGCTCCGAACGATGCCGGCCGGGCCGTTGGCGCGGCCTTGGCGAGTTCGGCCGATTCATTGACCAGCCGCCACAGCCGCTGCACGAAGCGGGAGGCGCCCTGCACGCGTTCATCGCTCCATATCACGTCGCGGTCGGGCGGCGAGTCCGACAGCATGAACCAGCGTGCGACGTCGGCGCCATAGGTCGCGATAATGTCGTCGGGGTCGACGGTGTTCTTCTTCGACTTCGACATCTTCTCGATCGGGCCGATCGCGACTTCCTCGCCGGTCCCGGTCAGCACCGCGCGACGGCCATTGCCGCCGGTTTCGACCGTCACTTCGGCCGGCGTGACAAAGGTGCCATCGGCCTTCTGGTAGGTCTCGTGCACCACCATGCCCTGGGTGAACATGCCGGCGAACGGCTCCTTCATGTCGATATGGCCGGTGGCCTTCATCGCGCGGGTGAAGAACCGGCTGTAGAGCAGATGCAGGATCGCGTGCTCGACGCCGCCGATATACTGGTCGACCGGCATCATCCGGTTGGCGACCGCGGGCGTGGTCGGCGCCTTGTCGTTCCAGGGATCGGTGAACCGCGCGAAGTACCACGACGAATCCACGAAGGTGTCCATGGTGTCGGTTTCGCGCGTGGCCTTGCCGCCGCATTGCGGGCACGTGACGTGTTTCCAGGTCGGATGATGGTCGAGCGCGTTGCCGGGTTTGTCGAAACTGACATCCTCGGGCAGCACCACCGGCAAATCCCGGTCGGGCACCGGAACCACGTCGCATTTTTCGCAGTGGATCACCGGAATGGGGCAACCCCAATAGCGCTGGCGTGAGATGCCCCAGTCGCGCAGCCGGAAATTCACCTGCCGCTCGGCGACCGGCATGTTGCCGCGCACGGTGCCTTCCAGCCGTTTGGCCACGTCTTCCTTGGCTTGATCGATGGTCATGCCGTCGAGAAAGCGCGAATTGATCATGCGGCCGTCGCCGTCATAGGCGATGTCGGTGATCACGAAGGTCTTCGGATCCTGGCCTTCCGGGCAGACCACCGGCGTGTTGCCGAGGCCGTATTTGTTGACGAAATCGAGGTCGCGCTGGTCGTGCGCGGGACAGCCGAAGATCGCGCCGGTGCCGTATTCCATCAGCACGAAATTGGCGACGTAAACCGGTAGCTTCCAGTTCGGATCGAACGGGTGGATGGCGCGGACGCCGGTATCGAAACCCTGCTTCTCCGCGGTGTCGATGATTTCCTGCGCGGTGCCGATGCGTTTCACGTCGGCGATGAATTCCGCCAGCTTCGGATTTTTCGCGGCGGCGGCCTGCGCCAGCGGATGATCGGCGGCAATCGCCATGAACTTGGCGCCGAACAGCGTGTCATGCCGGGTGGTGAAGATCTTCAGCTCGGTCTCGCCGGCGGGCGAGGTTGCGGGATCGAGCGCAAAGCGCACCAGCATGCCTTCGCTTCTGCCGATCCAGTTGCGCTGCATCAGCCGGACCTTGTCGGGCCAGCGGTCCAGCGTATCGAGCGCGTCGAGAAGCTCCTGCGAGTATCGGGTGATCTTGAACACCCACTGGTTCATCTCGCGCTGCTCGACGACGGCGCCGGAGCGCCAGCCGCGGCCGTCGATCACCTGCTCGTTGGCCAGTACGGTCATGTCGACCGGATCCCAGTTGATCTTGCGCTTCTCGCGTTCGGCGAGCCCCGCGCGCAGGAAATCCAGGAACATCTTCTGCTGATGCTTGTAATAGGAGGGATCGCAGGTCGCGAATTCGCGCGCCCAGTCCAGCGACAGCCCGATCGACTGCAACTGCTTTTTCATCGCCGCGATGTTGTCGTAGGTCCACGCTTTCGGCGCGACCTTGCGCTCGATCGCGGCATTTTCCGCCGGCAGCCCGAACGCGTCCCAGCCCATCGGGTGCAGCACGTTGAAACCCTTGGCGCGCATGAACCGCGCCAGCACGTCGCCCAGCGTGTAGTTGCGGACATGCCCGATATGGATGCGCCCGGACGGGTAGGGGAACATCTCCAGCACGTAATATTTCGGCCGCGGATCGTCGTTTTTGGAGGTGAAGATCGCCTGCTGGTCCCACTGGCGTTGCCAGCGCGGCTCGGATTCGCGTGCGTTATAGCGTTCAGAGGTCATGAAATCGCAGGGCTTTTTGGGGCCTTGAGGCCGTTTTGCGGAGACGGCGGACTAGGCCACAAAAGCGGCTGCGGGGTCAACGGGTTGAAGGGTCCGCGGGACCGGCCGTTTCGATCACTTTATAAGCTTGAGGAAAGGGATCGATCGCGGCTCAGCTCGCCATCGCCATCGAGCCGGAACCGTCCGTGATCCGCGTAAATCCGTGCTCGACCACGGCGTTACGGCCGCGGTGCTTGGCGGCATAGAGCGCGGCGTCGGCCGCTTCGATGAGGTCGCCCGGCCGCTGGCTGTCGTTGGGCTTGGTGGTCGCGACGCCGACGCTGACGGTCACGATCTGATGCACGCTGGTGACATGCGGCATGGCCTGGGCCAGGACCGCCTGGCGCACCTGCTCGCCGATCTCGAGCGCGCGGGCGCTTTCCGTGTTCGGCAACAGCAGGCAGAATTCCTCGCCGCCGTAGCGGCCGGCAAAACCCATGCCGTCGGCCGCGATCCCGGCCAATGTTTCGCCGAGCCTGGTCAGGCAGGCGTCGCCTTCGGGGTGGCCGTAGCTGTCGTTGTAAAGCTTGAAGTGATCGACATCGATCATCAATAGCGACAGGTCGCTATTGTATTGCTGGCCCTTCATCCATTCGAAGTCGAGCCGGCTCTGGAAGCCGCGGCGGTTGGCCAGCCCGGAGAGCATGTCGATCGAGGCCATCACCGTCAGCCGGTCATTGGTCGCGATCAGCTCGCGCTCGCGTTCGCCGAGTTTTGCGGCCATCGCGTTGAAGGCGCGCGCGAGGGGAACGAATTCGGCCGGAAGGCGGTTGCGTCCGGCGCGGGCCGACCAGTCGCCCTGGCCGAACCGCTTTGCGGCCGCCGCCATCATGTCGACGGGATTGATAATGAGCTTTTCGGCTGCGACCAGCGCGCCGAGCAGCACGAACAGGCAGACGAAGCAGAGCTGCAAATAGGCCGTGCGGATATCGAGGTTGATCGCCGCTGACACCTTGGTCTCGTCGATGCTGACGATCAGGCGCGAGTTCGTGCCGGGAATGCGCGCGAAGTTGACGATGCGCCGGGAATTGTCGGCCGCGACAAAGGCGACCGATCCACTGTCCTTGCCGGAATTGATCGCCTTGTCGGCGACCGAGGCCAGTAGCGGGATCGAATCCAGCTGCCTGCCGATCATGCTGGCTTCATCCGCCGGCGCGGCCATTACCGTTCCCGTGCTGTCGATCAGCACCGCCGAAATTCCCGGGCGGCCGCCGAGATTGCCCATGATCTTCGACATCCAGTTCAGGCTCATGCCGGCGACGATAACGGCATCGGAGTCGTCGCGGATGGCGGACACCGGATAGGCCGCCATGATGATAGGCCGGTCGGTGGCGATGGCGAACAGGAAGTCGCTGACGACGAAATTGCGGACCTCGCGGGCCTTCTTCAGATAATCACGGCCGCTGAGATCGAGCCCGACCAGATCGTTGCGCGTCGCGCATTGGACGTGGCCGTCGCCGCCGACGATCATCAGGCTGGAGATCCAGGGCAGGTTGACCGGCAGGCTCTCGCGCAGGATATCGCAGCTGCGGCCGACGCCGCCCGCCGAAGCACGGATATAAGCCGCCGACTTCAGCATGGTCT
>Ga0075522_10001626_pt1 | contig 17028 bp, 16 predicted proteins | sample NGEPerA_FD_74796 | JGI IMG/M metagenome (GOLD analysis project Ga0075522, IMG submission 74796) | Arctic peat soil microbial communities from the Barrow Environmental Observatory site, Barrow, Alaska, USA - NGEE PermafrostL2-A | ecosystem: Environmental > Terrestrial > Soil > Wetlands > Peat ... | reverse complement strand
CTCGGTCTCGCTTGCCATCCCCACCATAGATCATGCCCCGAGTCGTTTGTCGATCCCCCGCTGCGCAGTAATCAGGTAATTTCTGAGCGGGGCCTAACGCTCCAGTCCGGCCGTCGCCGAAGTGGCCCGCTCGGCCTCGGCCAACAGATCGCGCGCGTCCGGCGTCGGTCGCAGGGCGAAATTCTTCTGGGCCAGCCCGAGCGCCCGTTTTGGATCGCCCGCCACGTGCAGAAAGAATCGCGCCGCGTGGTCGTAGAAGGCCTCCGGATGTCGGGCCAGCAGCGCCTCGTATCGCTGCGTGGCCTGCGAGACCAGCCGATCGGCCTCCACCGGCCGATGGAGCTGCCGGTAGATGGCGCCCAGCTCGCCGACGTACTCGGGATCGTCGGTTCGGGCGACCAGAGGTTCCAGCAACGCGCGGGCGCGATCGAGCCCCTCGGGATCGCCGAAGGCGGCCACCAGATGCGCCAGGTGCCCAGCCACCGCGGCGTACAGGGGTAGCCGCGCCAGGGCCGATTCGAACAGCGGGCGCGCCCGATCCGATCGGCCGGCGCTCTCCCACATGTGCCCTTCCTGGAACTCGCTCCAGGCGATCGCGAACGGAGACACGTCGTCGTAGTCCCGCCTGGCCTGCGAGAAGACCGCGGCCGCGTGGGGGTAGTCGTGCTTGTCGGCCAGCGCGCCGGCCTCGGCGGACAGATTGGTGAAGTTGGGTCGCATGCGGCGCCAGGCCCCCAGCGCCTCCAGCGCCTGGTCAATCTTGCCGGTGGCCTGCCAGATCCCGACGCGGGAATGTCGAACCAGCTCCGGGGGGGCGCCCAAGGCCTCGGCCCGATCGATCTCGGCGCTGGCCGCGACGAACTGGTGCAACGCGGACAGCGTGTGGGCACGCAGCAGATGCGCCTCGCCGCTCTTCGGGGCGTCGACCAGAGCCGCTTTGGCCAAGGCCTCCGCCTCGTCGTAGGAGGCCAGCTTGCCGAAGAATTGCGCCTGATCGAAAAGATGGTCGACGAGGGCCCGCGTGCGCTTCAGGTTGGTCGGCTGGTCGGCGTGCTGCTTTTTGGCCAGCGCCAGCTCGGCCAGGAAGTTGTGGGTCGCGATCGCCCCCGAAGTCGTGCGGACCAGCGGGACCGCCGTCTCCTCGGGTGACCCCGGGGTGGGCGCCGGGGCGGCTGGCGTCGGGTTGCCCGCGCGGCCGCACCCCAAAACGAAAACCGCCGCGACCAACCCGGCCCTCCCGAGAATCATCCAGGGAGCGGTCCGGTCGATCGCGGCGGTCATCTTGTTTATGGAACCGAGCTAGCGGACTAGTTCGGGGGGGCTAGGAACGGGAAGGTCGCGGTCTGGGCCGACGCCTTGTCGTCGGCGGCCACGCCGTCTCCCACGCCCGTGGTCGCGCCGATCGCGAGCAACGAGTAGCTCTCGTCGATCACATCCTCGCTCAGCGTCCGGCCACCGCAATCGGTGTTCGGGATGATGCCGGTTGCGTTGGCCTCGACACCCAGGTAGGTGGTGCAGGTTCCCGAGCTGGTGTCGATGTAGAGCTGGTCATCGGCCAGCACGTCGGCCAGCGCCTTGTAGCGGGTGGCGTCGGTCTTGGTCTTGTCGGCGGCGAACTGATTGCCGCAGACCGTATCGAGGCTGTCGAGGATCGCCAGGTTGGCCTCGAACGCCGCCTCGAAGGTGCTGCCCGTGGCCGGCGTGGCCACGTTGTAGGCGTCCTGCTTGGCCCCATGCATGGTCGCATCCCCGTCGAACGGGTCGCTGATGGCCGTGTTGATGGCGGGCCGACCGATGCGGTCGATCTGCGTCCCCAAGGTCGGCGGACCGGACGTACCGCCCGTTCCCCCCGAACCGGTGGTGCCCGCGCCGCCGGTGGTGCCACCGGCGCCGGCGCCGCCGCCATCGGATGGGTTGCTGCTGCTGGAGCAGGCCGCGAAGAGGAGCGCCGGAGCGCCGATGACCACCGCCAGAATCGTCGATTTATTAAACATGTTCATTTTCCTTTTGAAGATTTGACGGGGGATTAGCCGCGGGCGTGGGTGCTGGCCCATACGCCGAGGAACTTGCCACCCGGGGTCACCAGGCTCGTGGCCACCTGGATGACGATGCTCTGGACGTTCTGCCCAGCGAAGTCGTTGGCCGGAGCGGCGCCCGCCGTGCCGTGGGCGAGCTGCGCGACCAGCGTGCCGGAAGTGGTCGCGTCGAGCGCCGGGCAGCCCGTGCCGTCGAAGGTCAGGGTCGGCGCGGCCGCGATGACATCCGCCACCGTGGCCTTGAAGCCCGTCAGGTTGAAGAAGAACGGATCATCGCGCAGGCCGGCGAAGACCCTGGTCTTGCCGCTGGCGCTGGTGATGCCGGCCGTCGCGCTGGCGTCGCCGGTCACCGACTCGCCCGAGCCGACCCAGCAGGTGATCTTCTGCGTGCTGTCGAAGCCGCAGATGATCTTGGTCTCGGTGGCGGTGCCCCCGAAGGTGGCCGCCGAATTCAGATGGAAGACGTACAGCGTCGCGTCCGAGAACATCGTCCCCGCCGGCGCATTTGGATAGACGTCCATCACCAGGTTGACCTGGGTCTTGTCGGTCGACATCCAGCCGTAGAGGTCGGTGATGTCGGCGGCCGGGTCGTTCATCTCGGCCGGGCCGTCCTTGTGGTCGGCGGCGTGCAACTTGAGCCCAATGGCCGCCCCCGTCGTCAAAACACACGCTCCGATAATCAAGTTCACGCGCTTCATGTGGTCCTTTCGTGGCCGCTATTGCGGGTACACACCGTGGTAAGGAGCTGACAGTAGTCACTCCCAGTACGGCCGGAAGAGCCGGTTGGATCTTCGGGCCGGCAAATTTCTTTGAAAAAAATTCGGCTAGCGCGGCGCCAACCGCAGGATCAGCCAGACCGTCCCGAAGGCGGCGATGACGGCCGAGCCGAGCATCAGACCCCAGCGTTCGAAGCGTCGCGGGTTGCGGCGGGCGGCCCCGACGATGAGCGGAAACGTCAAAGCCAGCACCAGCAATTGGCCGATCTCGACACCCAGGTTGAACGACACCAGCGAGAGCACCAGCCCACGCCGCGGCAGTCCGATCTCGCGCAGCACCGAGGCGAACCCGAGGCCGTGGACCAAGCCGAAGCCGAACACCAGCAGCCAGCGATGGCGCGGCGGCCGGGGAATCAAGTTCTCGAAGCCGACGTAGGCGACCGAAAAGGCGATCGCCGGCTCGACCCAGCGGGTGGGTAGCCAGCCGGGGCGCAGCACCTGCACCATCAGCGTAATCGAATGCGCCACCGTGAAGGCGCTGATGACGCCGATGGTCCCCCGCAAGGCCTGTCTCACCGTGGCCGCCGCCGCGATCGTCTGCGCCGTCGTGCGACGACAGAGCGCGGCCCCCAGCAGGAGCGCCATCAAGAACGACAGGTGGTCGTATCCGGTCAGGATGTGAAAGATCCCGAGACGCAGGTAAGTGAAGGCGCTGCGCCAGATCGACGGTTCGTCGCCGCTCGCCAGCGACACCTCGCGCAGGCCGTCCCGAAACACGATCGTCGAGAGGCTCTCGCGGTCCTTGGCCCCCGCCGCCGGGGCGAACAAGCTCAGCCGGGTGAAGCTCTCGTGAAACCGATCGACCTCGAAGAAAAGGTCGTAGCGCAAGCGGAGCGAGGTCCAGCCGGCGGGACAGGCGAAGCGCTCGACGAAGATGAACGTCGGCTCCATCTCGACGCCGGACGGATCGAGGGCCAGCGACGGGCTGCCCGCGGCGCAGGGTCGGTCGTCCGCGGTCACGTGAAGGCCAGCTTGCAGATAGGCCGAGCGGCGCCGATTCGCCGAGGCCGGGTCGGGCGGGCCGGCGATCGCCGGCATGGCCTTCAGGGCGGTCGCCAGATCGATGGCGCGGACGCGCAGTCTCCAGACGATCGTGCCGGCGTCGGAGCCCGCGGAGACGCCGCCAGCCGACGACCCACGGGTCACCTCGCCAAAGGTGGCGGACTGCTGGTGGGCCCGCGCGGGTGCCGCCAGAACCAGCGGCCACAACATCGCCAGCCGGGCGATCGATTTCGCGCTGGCCATTCGTCGTCAGGGCGCGCGGCGCGGGCGGGCACACTGTGGCCGGCGGGCGTGTTGGGTCCGGAACGCCCCGCCAGGGGCCGCCCCGACCGGCGGGGTGCCCACCGCCGGCTGCCGCGACGGGATCAACTGGTCCGGGCCATTGCCGATCAGATCGGCGCGGCCCATCTGCCGCAGCGCCTGCCGCAGGAGCGGCCAGTTGGCCGGATCGTGGTAGCGCAGGAAGGCCTTGTGCAGCCGCCGGGCCTTGGCCCCCTTCGCGACCGGCACGATCTCGCCGTCGCGTTGCAGCTTGTGCAGCGGGTTTCGCCCGCTGTGGTACATGGCGGTCGCGGTCGCCATCGGGGACGGCAGGAAGGTCTGCACCTGGTCGGCGCGGTAGCGGTTCCGCTTCAGCCACTGCGCCAACGCCAGCATGTCCCGGTCGGTCGTCCCCGGGTGGGACGCGATGAAGTACGGAATCAGATACTGCTTCTTGCCGGCCTTTTCCGAGGCTTCATTAAACAAACGCTTGAACTTCTCGAAGGTGCCGATGCCGGGCTTGAGCATCTTCGACAGCGGTCCCGACTCGGTGTGCTCGGGCGCGATCTTCAGGTAGCCGCCCACGTGGTGGGAGGCCAGCTCGCGCACGTATTCGGGCGAGGTTGCGGCCAGGTCGTACCGGACGCCGGAGGCCACCAAGACCTTCTTCACACCGGGCACCGCGCGGGCTTTCTTGTAGAGCTCGATGAGCGGCCCGTGGTCGGTCTTCAGGTTCGAGCAGATCTGCGGGTACACGCAGGAGGGCAGCCGGCAGGCGGCCTCGATCTGCGGGCTCTTGCAGGCGAGCCGGTACATGTTGGCGGTGGGCCCTCCGATGTCGGAGATGACGCCGGTGAAGCCCGGTACCGTGTCGCGCACCCGCCCGATCTCGCGCAGGATCGAGGTCTCCGAACGGTTCTGGATCACCCGCCCTTCATGTTCGGTGATCGAGCAGAACGAGCAGCCGCCGAAGCAGCCCCGCATGATGGTGACCGAGAACCGGATCATGTCGTAGGCGGGGATCTGGGCGTCGCCGTAGCGCGGGTGCGGGCGCCGCGTATACGGCAGCTCGTAGATCCGATCCAGCTCGGGGGTCGACAGCGGGAGCGGCGGCGGGTTCAGCCAGACCTCGCGATCGCCGTGCCGCTGGACCAGCGCCCGCGCGTTCCCGGGGTTCGACTCCACGTGCAGGAGGCGCGAGGCGTGCGCATAGAGCACCGGATCGGCGGTCACCGCGTCGCTGTCGGGCAAGCGAATCACGGTGCGCGCGCGATCGCGCCCGCGCGGCCGGAGGCTGGCGCGCGGAATCAGGTCGGGGGCCGCGGCGGTCGCCGCCGTCGGGGCGCAGCCGGAGCCCGCGGTGGTGTCGGCGTAGGGATCGATGGGCTGCGCCGGCGCCCCCGGTGTGTCGATCTCCCGCGAGTCGATCTCGCTGAAATCGGCCGGCGTGGCGCCGGGCGCCCGGTGAAAGGCGGTGCCGCGCAGGTCGTCGATCTCCTGAGGCCCCTCGCCGGCCGCCAGCCGGTGCGCGATCTCGACGATGGCCCGCTCGCCGTTGCCGTAAACCAGCAGGTCGGCCTTGGCGTCGAGCAGGATGGAGCGCCGCACCCGATCGGACCAGTAGTCGTAATGGGCGATGCGCCGCAGGCTGGCCTCGATCCCACCCAGCACGATCGGCACGTCGGAGAAGGCCTCGCGGCAGCGCTGGGCATAGACGATGACCGCGCGGTCCGGCCGCTGTCCGCCCGCCCCGCCCGGCGTGTAGGCGTCGTCGTGTCGCAAGCGCCGGTCGGCGGTGTAGCGGTTGACCATCGAGTCCATGTTGCCGGCCGTGACGCCCCACATGACCGTCGGGCGGCCGAGGGCACGGAACGGCTCGGCGCTGCGCCAATCGGGCTGCGCGATGATTCCGACCCGAAACCCTTGCGATTCGAGCAGCCGGCCCACCAGCGCCATGCCGAAGCTGGGGTGATCGACGTAGGCGTCGCCGGTCACCAGGATGACGTCGCAGCACTCCCACCCGAGCGCGTCCATCTCCACGCGCGACATGGGCAACACCGGCGCGATACCGAACCGTTCGGCCCAGTGCTTGCGCCGCGCGAACAAGGTCGGCGGCACCAAATGCGGCGAGATGGGAACGAAACCCGCGCGCCCGGCGGAATCAGCGGCGGCGGGCATGACGCGGCCAGTGATAGCACGGTCGTGCTTCTGTGGCATGATTACCGGCGATGGGCGGGACGGAGCAGCGGCAGTATCCACGCCTGGGGTTGGGGTTGCCGGTCACCCTGCTCTTTTTGGGACACGGTCAGGAAGCCGCGGAGCTGCAAGACATCTCGCGCGGCGGCTGCTTCTTCAAATCGCGCCACGAGGTCTCGCTCGATCGCCGCATCTCGGTGGTCCTCTCGGCCAGCGGCGGCAAGACCTGCCAGGCGTCGGGACGGGTCGTCCGCACGGTCGCCTATAAGGGCTTCGCGGTCCTCTTCGACCAGGACGACAGCGGCTCCCTCGACGAGTTCATCCGCGACCTCACGCCGCTGCCTCAAGAAAGCCGCGCGGCTCTCATCGGCTCGGTCCTCAAGCCCGAGATTCAGATTTACTGATTAGACGGGGGCCTGCTCGCTGCCGCTCGCGCCCCCCGGGCCACCTCGCTTCGCCCGGCGAAGCCGGGCTGTGCTCGCCTGGTCGTTGTATGCTTCGGCTAGTCCGACGTCTTGGCGTCGGTCGTGGCGGCGTCGGGGGTGTTCTTGGCCAGGGTTCCGGTGCCGGAGGCCGTGCAGGAAGTGCCGCCGATAGGGGCGGAGCCGGAGAAGCCGGCCATCAGCGTGTCGCCCGAGAGCGTGAGGGTCCAGGAGGTGACGTTGAGAACCGCCGAGATGCCACTGACCGGGAGCGTGCAGCTCTGGTCGGACGTCGCCGTGGCGGTCGTTCCGCTCACCGTGAACTTGATGGTGCAGGCGGTCCCCTCGACGAAGTCGATTTCGGAGGCGCTGGCGCCGGCGGTGATCGTAACGGTGTCCCCCGTCAGGTCGAGCGGTGGGATGGTCGTCCCAAGGACCATGCAGCTCGAGGGGGTCAGGGTGCTGCCGCTGATATAGGTCCAGGTCCCGACGAACGCGGCGCCATTGCCGCCGCCGCTGCTGCTGCTGCCGCAGCCGAGGAGCAAAACGCTGGAGACCAGGAGACCTTTAAGTGCGCGTGAAATCATGGCCGGGATGCTACTCCAATCCAGGCCGGGCGGGCAGGCTACATCGACGGCGGTGCCGACGGCGGCGTGAGCGCGGCCGTGGCGTAGACGAAGGCCGCGACCCAGTTGATGGCGATCTCGTTCACCTCGTCGTCGGCCTGGACGTCGACCCAATTGACGTCCGAGCCCGCCGGCACGTCGGAGGTCGAGTTGGCGCCGCCCACCAGCAGACCCGGCCAGGGGTCGAAGACGGTGTCGGCGGCCGACGGACGGTGGTGCGGGTGCAGCGGCGGGTGGTAGCCGAGGCCGGTGACCTGCGAACGGTCGTAAAAATTGCGGCCCAGCAAGTGATCGACCGACTTGGCGATCGTGTCGAGGTAGGCCGGGTTGGGGGCCAGCAGATTGGCGACCCACAGGTTCATGGCCGTGCGAGCCACGGCGCCGTTCGACCCCCACCAGTAGCCGCTCAGATCGCGCCCGAACGCGGCGGCGTTGGCGGTCGCGGTCAGCATGTCGGCCGAGCTGGTCAAGCTGACCGAAAGCGCCGCGACGACCGCCGGATCGCGTCCGGTCTGCGCCGAGAGCAGATAGGTGAAGGTCCCCAGGTTCTCGACGTTGTCCCAGTCGAAGTTGACGTCGACCTGCTTGGCGTTGGTCTCGAAGTACGACAGCGCGCCCCCATCGGCATTCAAGGCCCAAATCTCGGCGGCGGCCCAGATCCGGTTGGGGACGTCGGAGGACTGGCCGTAGCTGCCGGTGCCAAAGTCGCTGTTGTCGGCGGGGATGACCGGGCCGGCACTTTGCTGCAAATACGACCAGCCCAGCAGCGCGGCGGCCTGGTATTTGGCGGCGTCGGACGGCGCATACGGCCGATAGACCCGCGCGGCTTCGGCCATCACGGCCACGAAGTCCGCCGTCGCCGCGGTGCCGATGCCGGTGAAATAGCGCTGCGAGTTGTCCCGGTCCGGCATGATGAAGCCTTCGAAGGCCAGCGCCGTCAGCTTGTGCGGCACGCCGCCCGAGGGTTGCTGCGTGGTGAGCAGCCAATCGAGCTCCCACTTCACTTCCCATAGGAAGTCCGGGAGCGGCGCCGTCCCACCAGTCGCCGTCGCGCCGGTCTCGGGGATCGGCAGGGCCAGCGTCGACAGCGTGGGCCCGAAGTGCTCGAAGGCGGCCAGCAGCATGCCCGCGCTGAAGGCGCCGTTGGTGACATACTTGCCGTAGTCGCCCGCGTCGTGCCACCCGCCGAGGCTGGGCGAGATGGTGGCGGCGCCGGTCAGATAGGTGAGGTAGGCGTCCTTCAGGTGGCAGGCCGCGTGCGACCAGGTGTCGGTGCCCAGCGTGATGCTGACCTGGGTGCCACACCGCTGGCCGTACATTCCGATCATGGAGCGGGTGAGGGCATCGCGGAACACGTCGTCCGAGACCTCGAAGGGGGCCGACTGGGCGGTGGCGTCGGTGCCCAAGCTGGGGACCGACAGATAGAAGATCCCCTGCACGTCGAAGCCCGTGAAGTCGGCCGCGTAGGTGTCGGCGCCGGAGTCCGGATCGGTGGTGCGCGCACCGAGCACGCAGCTCCATTGGGGGACGTTGTTCATGTCGAAGATCTCGGCCGTGGCGCCCGACAGATCGGGCGAGCCGGCGCGCTGGACGACGGTCGCGACCTTCTCGCGGAGCGTCACGTAACCGACCGTGTTGACGCGGACGGCGTGGACCGTCCAAGTGGTGGTCGGGGCGGCGGGCGCGTCGTTGCCGGGGAACAAGACCGAGCAACTGGCGCCGACCAGGCCGCAAGCGAGCACGAAGAAGCCGGTTGATCGAAGAACCACGCAGACCTCCCGGATACTAAAGATAAGATCGCAACGCCGATGACCGAGGCGACACCGTCAAGGGTAGCACGCGGCAAAGCATTTCACGGCTGAGCAGCCAAGGGGAGATCTTGGCGGGTCGTGCCGGTGCTGGAGTCAGGTCGTACCGCCGCCGCCCTCGCCGCCGTCCTCGGCCGAGCCGCTCGCGCCGGAGGTGCCGCCGCTCGTGCCGGCGCTGCCGTTCGTTCCCGCGGCGCCATTGGTCCCGGCGGTGCCGTTCGTGCCCGCGGCACCGTTCGTACCCGCCATACCGTTGGTGCCCGCCATACCGTTGGTGCCCGCCGTCCCGTTGGTGCCCGCCGTCCCGTGCGTTCCGGCGGTGCCGTTGGTGCCGGCGGCGCCGTTCGTGCCGGCCGCACCGCTGGTCCCTGCGCGGCCGCCACCGCCACCACCCGTCGTGCCGCCGCGTCCACCACCGCCGAAGGTGCCCGCGGTTCCGGACGTGCCCGCAGTACCGAAGGTCCCGGCGCCGCCGCTGGTGCCGGCGCGACCGCCGCCGCCGGACGTCCCGCCCCGTCCGTTGGCGCCGCCGCGTCCGAACGTCCCGGCGGCTCCGTTGGTACCGGCCCCGCCGCCGTTGGTCCCGGCCGCGCCGCCGTTGGTCCCGGCCGCGCCGCCGCTGGTTCCCGCCGTTCCACCGCTGGTTCCGGCGCGGCCGGTGGCGGTGGTGCCGGCGCTACCGCCTTCGCCGCTGCCGAATCCCGGGTGACCGGCGATGCCGCCGTCCTTACCGATACCGCCGTCCATGTCCAGATCCACGCTGTTGGCGCAGCCGTAAGCCAGGAACGCCATCGGCACGCCGACCAGCGCCAGCCCGATCCACTTCGACGCCTTCTTTTCGATTGGACGCATGGGCCCGATGATACACAAGGCCCGAACCGCGGTGCGCGCGTAAATCAGCCGCGCGGCGCGCCACGTTTGATCGCCATCTCGGCGATCTTTTCGATGAATTCCGGATAGAGGTGGCCACCCTCCTCGGCCGCCCAGGCCAGGTCTTCCCCTTCGGCGAGGTAGGGATTGGGGTTGGCCTCCACGACATAGATGGCGTCGTCGTGGGCCAGGCGAACGTCGATACGGCCGTAGTCGCGCAGGCCGGCCGCCTCGTACGCGCGCAGCGCGACCTCGGCCAGCCGCTGCCTCACCTCGTCCGAAAGGTTTTCGGCGATCATGTTCTGGATCCCGCGCCCCTCGCGATAGCGGACACTCCACTTGGCCTTGAAGGTCGCGATGCGACTCTCGACGGTCGAATCGTTGCCAAAAACCATCTCGATCGGTGGCAGCGCGACCGGCGGATCGTTGCCCATGACACCGATGTAGAGCTCGCGGCCGGCGATGAACTCCTCGACGATGGCGTCGGTCTTGATGCGCCCGTGAATGAAGGTGACCCGCTCTTTGAGCGCGTCGTCGTCGCGCACCACCGAGGCCTGCGCGATGCCAACCGAGGCGTCTTCGTCGAGCGGTTTGACGATGAGCGGGAACCGCAGATCGCTGGGGCGCTGCACCGGCGCGTCGCGGTAACAAACCATGAAGTGCGGGATCCGGATGCCCTGGTAGGCGAACACCTTCTTGGTCAGCGCCTTGTCGCGCGCCAGCATCAGCCCCTCGGACGATGCGCCGGTGTACGGCAAGCCCAACATGTCGAGCACCGCCGTCACCGTGTAGTCGAGCGCCGATTGTCCGCGAAAGCGTTCGGCCAGATTGAAGATGACGTCGGCCGGCTCGGTGCGCAGCCCCGCGATCAACTGATCCAGGTTGTCGCGAAAGCCGAACATCCGCACCTGATGTCCCTTCGCGATGAGCGCGCGGGCGATGTCGAACTCGGCTTCGTCGGTCGACTCGATCTGCTTTCGGTAATCCTGCGACGCCGGCGGCTCGCCATCGGTGTCGAAGAGAACGAGCAATCGCGTTTTCGTCACGCCCTTCCTTGATACCCGATCCGGTCGGGCAACGTCCAGTGCCTAGCGCGTGAGCACGAAGGTGGCCATCGACCGGCTGGGGAAAGCGATGGACCGTTGCAAGTCGACGGCGCCCAGATTTTTCCAGGTCTCCGAGGCGCCGGGACGGAAGATCGTCAGATATCCGGCGGCGTGCGTGAAGGTGAATCCGCCTCATGCTGGCCTACCGGCGCGATCTGATCGAAGCGCTGGGGATCGACGTGGGCGCGCTCGACACCTGGGACAAATTCGCGGCGGTGGGCCGCCGCCTGACAGGCGATCTCGACGGCGACGGCGTCCCCGATCGCTACATGCTCGATCTGCTGGCCTCGGGTGACACCGCGCTCACGACGTTGATCTTCCAGCGCGGCGGCGAGCTCTTCGATCGGGCCGGCAACGTGGCCTTCGACAGCCAGCCGGTGGCGGAGGTGATCCTCTGGTACCTGCGCCAGATCGCGGGGCCGCAGAAGATTGCCTACGACGCGGGATGGGGGCAGTCGGCGGCCAAGGCGATGACCGACGGGCTGGTGCTGTTTTTCCTGACCCCCGATTGGCGCAGCTTTCAGTACCAAACAGAGGTCCCCTGGTTGCGCGGCAAGATGGCGCTGATGCCGCTGCCGGCCTGGACGCCCGGCGGACGCCGCACCTCGGTCTGGGGGGGCACCGGCCTCATGATCATGAAGGCCACCCAGCACCCCGAGCTGGCCTGGGAGCTGGCCACGTTCCTCTACTTCGACCGGGAGAGCCTGAGCCGGCGCTTCGCCGAGACCAACATCGTCCCCGTCTTGAAGGATGCCTGGAAGCGCCCCGAGCTGGACGCGCCCAATCCCTATTTTTCGAACCAACCCATCGGGCGGATGTACGCCCAACTGGCGCCCGACACACCGCCCATCAACTCGAGCCCGGTAGACGCCGTCGCGCGCGCCAAGCTCAACCAAGCCTTCAGCCGCTGCCTCGAATTCTACCAACGCCACGGCGAAACCGGCCTGCCCGCGACGATTCATGCCGAGCTGGCGCGCGCCGCGGCCGACGTGCGCCGGATGGCCGACCGCAACCGCGCGCTCGCGGAGGCCAAATGAGCGCGCCGCTTGGAATTGCCGGTGCCGGCGCGCCGCCGGGTTCCCAACCGGACGGCCCAACGCCGACCGTGCGATCGCGCCGGGCTCGCACCGGTCCTTGGCCCTACCTCTTTTTGTCCCCCTACCTGTTGCTCACCGGCGTCTTCTTTTTGGTCCCTTTCATCAATGCGATCATCCTGGCCTTCTACGAGATCAACGGCCCACGCGGGCGGGTGTTCGTCGGCCTGGCCAACTTTCGGTTCCTGCTGGCGGACACCACCTTTCACACCGCTTTGTGGAACACCACGCTGTTCGCGCTGGCGGCGGTGTTCATTCAACTGCCGATGGCGATGGGCCTGGCGCTGCTGCTCAATGGCGGCGGCCGACGGACCAAGGCCATCCTCCGCCTGATCCTGTTTTCGCCCAATCTGTTCGGCCAGATCTTCGTGGGAATTCTATTTTCCGTCCTGTTCCTGCCGCGCTACGGTCTGGTCAACCGAACCTTCCAGGCGCTGTTCCACTGGGGGCTCGAAGCGCGCTGGCTCTCCGATCCGCGGCTGGTCATGCCGGCCATCGTGCTGTGCTCGCTGTGGATCTGGGTCGGCCTCAACATGATCTACTTCCTGGCCGCGCTGCAGGCGGTTGACAAGGATCTGGAGGACGCCGCGCGAATCGACGGCGCCGGCCGCTGGCAGGTCTTCTGGCACGTGACGCTGCCGTCGATGCGACCGGTGGTGGTCTTCGTCGCGATCATGAGCGTGATCGGCTCGTACCAGCTGTTCGAGCTGCCGCTGGCCCTGCTGGCCGACAGCAACGGGTACGGCCCGAGCAACTCGGGTCTGACGCTCATCACCTATCTCAACCAGGTCGCCTTTCGCTCGGGCGATCTCGGGCTCGGGTCGGCGGTCGGATGGGTCGTCGCCATCGTCATCTTCACCGTGAGCCTGCTTCAGATTCGCGTCTCTCGGCTGGCGGAGGACTGAAGCGACCATGAACGCGGAGCAGGCATTTCTGGTCGGCCTCCTGGCGCTGTTCGGGGTGCTCTACGCAACCTCGGCCGGCTCGCAGGTGCGCCGGCGTTGCGCGCTGCAACTCGGGCGCACCGTGTTGCTGGGACTGGCCTGCGCAGCGGTCCTGGGACCTTTCGTCTGGTTGGTGGCGGCCATCTTCAAGGACCGGACGGTTCTCAACGAATATGTCTTCTTCCCGCCGATCGACAAATGGTCGCGCGCCACCATGAACCTCGACAACTTCCGCGAGCTGTTCCGCGGCCGCCCCGGCATGCACGGCACGGTGCACTTCTGGCAATACGTCCTCAACTCCATCGTCTACGCCACCGTGGGGACCTGCTGTCAGCTCTTCCTGTCGTCTGTGGCCGGATATGCGCTGGCCAAGTACCGGTTCGCCGGCAAGAACGCCCTCATGCTCTTCATGCTGGGCTCGATGATGATCCCGCAGGTTCTGCTGCTGGCGCCGCTCTACAAGATGGCTGTCGATCTCGGGATGGTCGACACGCTGTGGGGATTGATCCTCCCCTGGATGATCAGCGCCTACGGGATCTTCCTGTTTCGCCAGGCCTGCCTCGGCGTCCCCAACGAGCTCATCGACGCCGGCCGGATCGACGGCTGCGGCGAGCTGGGGATTTATTTTCGCTTGGTGATGCCGCTGGTGCGCCCGATGGCCGCGGCTTTTTGCCTGGTCAGCTTCTTGGCCCACTGGAACGCCTTCTTCGCGCCCAATGTTTTTCTGCACAGCCAGGACCAACTCACGCTGCCGGTGGTCCTGCAGCTCTACCTCAATCAATATCGGATCGACTACGGCGTCTTCCTGGCCGGCACCGCACTGGCGATGCTCCCCCCGGCGGTGCTCTTCCTGGCCCTCCAGAAAGAGTTCATCGGCGGCCTCACGTCCGGAGCGGTGAAGGGGTAGCCGGCGGCCTCGACTACTTGCGTACGGACGGCGGCATCATTGCGGCAAACTCGTGCAACCGCGACGCAACCGCGGGTGAACTCCGCAAATCTAATCTGAGCTTTTTGACAATCCTGGGAGTCCCACTCGACCGCCCGCGTCCAGCAATCGCACTGCTCTTCGCTGCATTGCCAGCCTTCTCTGCAAGAGTTCCTGAATCATTAGCCGCCATTAGCCGCAGCTGGTCGCGATCGCCAGCGCTCGGCAGATTGCGGTCATTTTGGACGGCGCCAGGTGGCCGACATAGTTCCGGAGTCGGCGCTTTTCGACGGTTTGCACATGGTCGAGGGTGACAGCCGACTCGTGCTTCAAGCCCTCTGCGGTTCCGACCATGACCTCTGAAGGTGCACCGCAGATGCGCGAGCGTATCGGCGCGACCATCACGGTATCGATCAGATCGATGACGTCTTGCCGACTAACAACGACGACCGGCCGGCGCTTGTCTGGTTTGTGAAATTCGTAAAGCCAGATGTCGCCCCGCTCTACTCGTCGGGCCATGAGCCCTCGTCGCTCCATCCCGTCAGATCGTCGGCCGATTTACGATCTCCGTAGGCTTTCACGTATGCGTCGCGAATCGCGTCCGCGCGACGCCGGCGCAGGTAGACCGCCACGGCACGTCGCATGACCTCCGAACGTCCCACCTTTTTCACTTCCGGGTCGGCATCGAGCCGATGAAGCAGCCCTTCGTCGAAGCTGACCTGTATAGCTTTCATGTATAGGTATTATGAGGTACCCGGGACGGCCGCACAACCGGGGCCAGCCTCACGTCGGGGGCGGTAAACGGGTAGCTGGGGGCACCTCGGTCGAAGCCGTAGGAAGTACATTGGGAGACGTCTCGCGCGGGGCGTGCGACGTCCGCGCCTCGCCGCGGATTCGGCGCGCGGCCTGGACGACGTGGACCACCTGGTCGAGCACCACGGCGATCAGGATCACCGCGCCGACGATAACGAAGGTCCAGTTGGCGTCGAGTCGCCACAGGCGCGGCACGCCATCGGCGTCCGTATAGCGGATTTGGAACATGTTGATGCCGTTGTCGATGACCCGCATCATCGTCGAGCCGATCACGATCCCCAGGATGGTCCCCTCGCCGCCGCGCAGCGAGCAGCCGCCCAGCACGACCGCCGCGATGGCGTACAGCTCGTAGGCCACCCCAACCTGCTGCGACATCTGGCCGATGTAGGCGGCGTAGCAGACGCCGGCCACGCCCGCCAAACCGGCCGAGATGACGTAGGTCAGCGTCTCGACCCGGTTGACGTTGATGCCCGAATAGGCCGCCGCGTCGCGGTTACCGCCGATGGCGTAGACGTACCGCCCGAGGACGGTGTAGTGCAGCACGTAACCGCCAAGCGCGATCACGGCCAGGAAAATCAGCAGCGGGTACGGCAGCAGCGCATCGCCGTCGCGCAGGAAGAGTCCGCCGTTGGCCAGCCGCAACAGCGACGAGGTCCCGAGGCTCAACGTGCCGCCTTGCACGATGGTTTGCGACACCCCGCGGATCACCAGCATCCCCGCCAGCGTCACGATGAACGGCTGCAGCTTGAGCCGCGTGATGAGCAGGCCCTGGCCGAGGCCAATCAGCAGCGCCACGCCCAGCGCCACGCCGACCCCCAGCGCCAAGGAATGGCCACCGCCACCGGTCGCCTGCGACGACAGCTTGGCGATGATGACGCCGGTCAGTCCCACCACCGACCCAACCGACAGGTCGATGCCGCCGGCGATGATCACGAAGCCGCTGCCGATGGCGTAGATCCCCAGCATCGAGATCTGGCGGAGCGTGTTGACGGCGTTGGATTGCCCGAGAAAATCCGGGTTCGAGATGAACAGCGCCAGACAGATCGCGACCAGCGCGCCCGTCATCCCCAGCTCGCGCCTCACGCCGCCACCTCCGGCCGGACCGCGCCCGTCATGAGCGCGCCAATGCGCTCCGGCGAGAACGCCGCGCGCTCGAGCACGCCCGCCACCCGTCGTTCGCGCATCACCACCACGCGGTCGCTCATGCCAATCACCTCTTCCAGGTCCGAGCTCACCATCAAAATTGCCACGCCTTCCGCGGCCAGGGCAGCCACCTGGCGGTAGATCTCCGCCCGCGCGCCGACGTCGATGCCCCGCGTCGGCTCGTCGAGGATTAGGAGCTTCGGCCCCATGGCCAGCCATTTGCCCAGCACCACCTTTTGCTGGTTGCCGCCCGAGAGGGTGACCACCTTGGTGGCGATACCGGAGGTCTTGATGCCGAGGCGGGCGACCTCGGCCCGGGCCACCCGGCGCTCGGTGGCGCGATCGAGCCACCCCCAGCGGCTGTAGCTGCCGACGTTTGGCAGCGAGGTGTTCTCCGCCACCGACATCGGCAGCACCAGGCCGTTGCGCTTGCGATCTTCGGGCGCCAAGCAGACCCCGCGCCGGATGGCGTCGCGCGGGCGACGCGGCGCGAACGGCCGGCCGCCGAGTCGCATGGTTCCGCTGCGGGCCGGCGTCACGCCGAAGATGGTCTCGCACAGCTCGGTGCGGCCGGCGCCGACCAGCCCGGCGAAGCCCAGGATCTCACCGCGCCGTAGTTGAAAGCTGACCCCCGCCGGGGCCCCCGGGACCCACAGATCCTCGACCTCCAGCAGGGGCGCCTCGGCCGCGGTCTGGCTCGATGCGCCCGGCCGCGGCGGGAAGTAGTCGCCGGTCAGCTCGCGCCCGACCATCAATGCCACGATCTTGTCGGTGCTGGCCGCCGCCCGCTCGAGATCGCCGACGTGCCGACCGTCGCGCAGAACGGTGACCCGATCGGCCAAGAGCTGGACCTCTTCCATGCGGTGCGAGATATAAAGGATGGCCACGCCGTCGGTCCTAAGTTGTCGGATCACGTCGAAGAGGCGCGCGGATTCCTGCGCCGACAGCGATGAGGTCGGCTCGTCCATCACGATGATCCGCGCCGCCGCCGACAACGCCCGGGCAA
>Ga0075522_10001625_pt1 | contig 17031 bp, 17 predicted proteins | sample NGEPerA_FD_74796 | JGI IMG/M metagenome (GOLD analysis project Ga0075522, IMG submission 74796) | Arctic peat soil microbial communities from the Barrow Environmental Observatory site, Barrow, Alaska, USA - NGEE PermafrostL2-A | ecosystem: Environmental > Terrestrial > Soil > Wetlands > Peat ... | reverse complement strand
TCGTCGCCCCGAGCCTCCCATGAACTTCGACCTGACCGAGGACCAGCGGGCGATCTTCGAGGCGGCGGCCGCGTTCGCGCGGGCCGAGATGGCGCCGCATTCGGCGCGGTGGGACGAGGAGAAGCATTTTCCCGTCGATGTGCTGAAGGCGGCCGCGGGCCTCGGCTTCGCGGGAATCTATGTCGGGGAAGACGTCGGCGGATCGGCGCTGAAGCGCCTGGACGCGGTGCTGATCTTCGAGGCGCTGAGCGGCGGCGATGTCTCGACGGCGGCGTTCCTTTCGATCCACAACATGGCCGCGTGGATGATCGACCGCTTCGGCGCGCCGGCCTTGCGGGAGAAGTATCTGCCGCGCCTGACGACCATGGAGCTGATCGCCTCCTATTGCCTGACCGAGCCCGGCGCGGGCTCCGACGCCGCCTCCCTGCGCACCACGGCGCGGCGCGAGGGCGAGAGCTATGTCCTCAACGGCGCCAAGGCGTTCATCTCCGGGGCCGGGGTGTCGGACGTCTATGTGGTCATGGCCCGATCGGGCGGCGACGGCGCGGCGGGTGTCTCGGCCTTCGTGGTCGAGAAGGGAACGCCGGGCCTCTCCTTCGGCGCCCAGGAGCACAAGATGGGCTGGGCCAGCCAGCCGACCGCCATGGTCCACTTCGACAATGTGAGGATCCCGGAAACCAGCCGCGTCGGCGAGGAGGGCCAGGGGTTCCGCATCGCCATGGCCGGCCTCGACGGCGGCCGGCTCAATATCGCCGCCTGTTCGCTCGGCGGCGCCGGGCTCGCCCTGGAAACCGCCAAGTCCTACGCCGAGAGCCGCCGTCAGTTCGGCCGGCCGCTCCGGGATTTCCAGGCCCTCCAGTTCAAGCTCGCCGACATGGCCACCGACCTGGAAGCCGCGCGCCTGATGGTCCGCCGCGCCGCCGCCGCCCTGGACGCCGGCGATCCCGCCGCCACCGGCCTCTGCGCCATGGCCAAGCGCTTCGCCACCGACGCCGGCTTCGAGATCGCCAACCAGGCGTTGCAGATCCACGGCGGCTACGGCTACCTCAAGGACTACCCCCTGGAGCGGATCGTCCGTGATCTGCGCGTCCATCAGATCCTGGAGGGAACCAACGAGATCATGCGGGTGATCATCGCCCGGGAGATGTTCAAGCCATGAACGGGCCGCCGGAAGTCATCGTCCAGGTCGAGGGCGCGGTCGGCCGGCTGACCCTCGACCGGCCGGCGGCGCTGGGCGCCCTGACCACGAATATGTGCCGGCTGATGATCGAGGCTCTGCTGGCCTGGCGCGATGACGACGCGATCGTCCTGGTGCTGATCGATCACGCCGGCAACCGCGGCTTCTGCGCCGGCGGCGACATCCGGGCGCTCGCCGACAGCGTGGCCGGCGATGGCGTCGCCGCGCGGGAATTCTTCTTCACCGAATACCGGCTCGACCACCTGTTGTTCACCTTCCCCAAGCCGGTGGCGACGATCATGGACGGAGTGACCATGGGCGGCGGGGTCGGCATATCGTGGTCGGCGCGCTACCGCATCGCCACCGAACGGACCACCTTCGCCATGCCCGAGACCGGCATCGGCCTGTTTCCCGATGTCGGCGGGAGCTGGTTCCTGCCCCGGTTGCACGGCGCGACCGGCGCCTGGCTGGTCCTCACCGGCGCCCGGCTCAAGGCGGCGGGCTGCGAGATCCTCGGCATCGCCACCGACGTCGTCCCCGCCGCGCGCCTGCCGGAGCTGAAGGCGCGTCTGGTCGCCGATCCGGAAGCGGTGGAGACCATCCTCACCGAACTGGAGGCCGATCCCGGCCGCTCGGCGATGATCGAGCACCACGACGACATCGACCGGCTGTTCGGCGGCGAGACGGTGGAGGCCATCGCCGCCGCCCTGGCGGCCGACAGGTCCGAGTGGGCGGGGACCCAGCTCCGGATTCTCGGAACCAAATCGCCGACCAGCCTGAAGGTCGCCCTGCGTCAGCTGCGCGAAGGCGGGCTGATGACCGATTTCGCCGACGTCATGGCCATGGAGATGCGCATCGCCGCCCGCCTCGTCGCCGGCCACGACTTCAGCGAAGGCGTCCGCGCGGTGATCATCGACAAGGACAACGCGCCCAGTTGGCAGCCGGCCGCCCTCGAAGCGGTCACTGACGAAATGCTGGACGCGATCTTCGCACCCCTTCCGGCCGACCAGGAGTGGTCGCCTCTGCCCAAAATCTCCAAGGAACGCCGATGACCTACGAGACCCTTCTCGTCGAGACGGCCGACGCCGTCACCCTGATCCGCCTCAACCGGCCTGGGGCCTTGAACGCCCTCAACGCCCGGCTGATGGACGAACTCACCGCCGCCCTCGACGCCGCAGAGGCCGATCCGCTCGTGCGCTGCATGGTCATCACCGGCTCGGACCGGGCCTTCGCCGCCGGCGCCGACATCAAGGAAATGGCCTCCAAGAGCTATGCCGATGTCTATGGCGAAGACTTCATCACCCGCAACTGGGAGCGCGCCTCCCGCTGCCGCAAGCCGGTGATCGCGGCGGTGGCCGGCTATGCGCTGGGCGGCGGCTGCGAACTGGCGATGATGTGCGACTTCATCATCGCCGCCGACAACGCCAAATTCGGCCAGCCAGAGATCACCCTCGGCGTCTCTCCGGGGGCCGGCGGCACCCAGCGCCTGACCCGCTTCATCGGCAAGTCCAAGGCCATGGACATGGTCCTCACCGGCAGGATGATGGACGCCGCCGAGGCTGAGCGCTGCTCCCTGGTCAGCCGGGTCGTGCCGCTCGCCGAGCTTCTGCCGACGGCGGTGGAAGCGGCCCGCAAGATCGCCGGCCTGTCGCTCAACGCGGTGATGCTGACCAAGGAGATGGTCAACGCGGCGTACGAAACACCATTGGCCCAGGGCGTGATGCTGGAGCGCCGTCTGTTCCACTCCCTGTTCGCCTTCGACGACCAGAAGGAAGGCATGGCGGCGTTCATCGATAAGCGGGCGCCGAAGTTCACGGGACGGTGAGCGTCGCCTACTGCTTGCAGCCGTAGAGCTGACCAGAGGCGTTCTTGTAGCATCCGCGCATGCGTAGATCGATGAAGTCCCGGGCGTTGGCGTGGTTCGCATTGGCGATCGCATTTCCCGGGCCATTCGGCGTCTGGTACGGGTGAAGCGTCGGCATGACGGGTTGTCGAATATAGGGTTGAACCGGTGCTCGAGCTTGCATGAACACCCGCTCTGGAACCTGTTGGCCCAATAGATAAGGTGATCCATCCCTGACCCACCGGACGCCACCGGCTTCGATCGACGATGCCGAAACGACGGTCAGATCGGCGTTGGGATTCTCGGGTGGATTATAATCCGAGCAACGCATCGGGAACCCCGGCGCCTGCGAACACAACTGATGGGGCGCCCAGTCCCGCCTGCGCACATCCAGATGAACCTGGGTCGGAGAGCGCATGGATACGCTATAGGTTCCCCAATCTTTTTCAGTTGTGCCGTTCGGCAATTGATGGGCTTCGACATAGGTTCCGTCTGGGTTGAAACCACTGGTAAAGCGTTGCATTCCTCCTTGGCCCGGCGCTTCCGCGGTCCAGGCCCCGATAATACTGAATCCGCCGGCGCCCGCGTCTTGACCAAAGCCGGGCGGCGACGAAGCGGCCAAAGCGTCCTGCTGATTGTTCGGCGCGCCAGCGCCTCGGGCGGAATCGGACGAGTATGCCGCGCCCGGAGGGTCCTGCTGATTGCCGGCCGCGCCAACGCCCTGACCGACGTAAGATGGATATGCGGCGGCCTGCCGGTTGCCGGGCGCGGCCGGTGCGTTGCAGCCCCCCAGCGGGAAAAAAAGCACGAGCACCAATGGCAGGCCGCTGAACTGGAACGTCATCGCCAATCCCCCATTACGCGGCGCCGCCGGTGACCGCCCAAACCGCAAGAACGACCCTTATCACTTCCAGTCGGCCATGAAGAGTCGTTCGTCGCCCCCTGGCGCAGGGCATGGCGCTTGAGCGCCGCCGGTTCCACTCCCTCTTCGCCTTCGATCAGAAGGAGGGCATGGCTGCGTTCATTGACAAGCGGCGGCCGAAGTTCACGGGACGGAAGCGGGACTGGACCGCCCAACGCCGCGTGCTACCATCACGCGATGAAGCCAGAACCCCCTCGGCCGCCGGCGAAGGGTCCCCGCATGCCGCGCTGGAACTCTCCATGGCGCGACGGTTCGCCAACGACCGGCGCGCCGGTAGAGCCCGCGCCGCGAGGCGGACGAGGCGGCGGCGCGGCCATCGACCCACGCAAGGAGCCGGAAAAGTCCTTTATCTAGAGCAATTCCGATCGGGTTGAGCCGGTCTTCTCCTCCCCTCTTGGGGGAGGGGGACCGCGAAGCGGTGGAGGGGGAAGCCGCGTCAACGTCAGCTCACGGCCACTTCCCCCATCCCGGCCTTCGGCCGTACTTCCCCCGGAGGGGGAAGTGAACGCTTGGTCGCGGCCGATTCAATTTGATCGGGCAGCGCTCTAACCGCCCGACCGGCCGCCCGCCCTAAGTGGGATGAATTGCCTACTGCGGCCAAAATTGCTATTTCCTGTTATCTTGCTTGCCAAGGTGTCCCATGAACATCTCCCTGACCCCAGAACTCGAACGGCGCATTTCACAGCGGGTCGAGTCCGGTCTCTACACCACGGCCAGCGAGGTCGTCCGAGAGGGTCTGCGCCTGCTCTTTGAGGCCGACCAAGCGCGCGAGGAGCGCATTGCGCGGATGGACGCGGCGATCGACATCGGCCTCGACCAACTTGATCGGGGCGAGGGGATTCCCGGCGACCAGGTGATGCGCGAATTGAGAGCGAAGATTCGATCAAAGCGCGCGGTGGGGTGACCGGCTATTCGATATCCCCCGAAGCGCGGGAGGATCTCGATGAACTCGCGGGATACATCGCGAGGGACAGTCTCTCCGCCGCCGAGCGCGTGATCGATGCGATCGACGAGGCGTTCGTCGCTTTGGCGGCTCGGCCTGGAATGGGCCATCGTCGAGGCGACCTGACAAGGCGCGCGGTCAGGTTCTGGACTGTCATGGGCCGCTACATGATCGCCTATCGCAAGCACTGCGAGGGCATCGAGATCGTCCGCGTGTTCGGCCCGGGACGCGATGTTGCCGCCGAGCTTCGGTAGCCCGCGTCCCGCCTATCGCCCGAAAAACGCCCGCAGCGCCGCCTCGGCGCGGTCCGGCTCGTCGCGGTGAACGCCGTGGCCGGCGTTCTCGAACACCTGGAGGTCGGCGAGGCCGGACGGGATCGCGGCGAGTATTTCGCGCGAACAGGAGACCGGGGTGATCGGATCGCGGGCGCCGGCGAGGATCAGGGTCGGGCAGCGCACTTTTGCGAGGTCGGCGCGGAAATCCATCGAGCGCTGCTCGCCGTGGATGAAGTGGAACATCACCTCCAGCCGCTGGATGGCGCGGCGGCGGGCGGCGGCGGATTCTTCGGGAGGCCGGGGATTATAGAGCGGCATGCAGACGCTCATGTAGTCGCCGGCGCCTTCGACCGTGGGGTCGGTCCAGAAATCGGCGGCGATCTCCCGCGCCCGGACGCCGCCAAGTTCCTCCATCATCGCGTAGGTGGCCGGAAGGTCCATCCGCGCCGCCGTCGAGGCCAGGACGAGCCTGGCCGGATGGTCCGGATGGCGCGTGGCGTAGGCCTGGGCGACCATGCCGCCGAACGACAGGCCATAGACGATCGGCTTTTCCAGGCCGAGGGCGTCGGCGACCGCCTTGACGTCGTCGCCCCACTGGTCGAGCCGCCAGGTGTCGGGCTCCCCGGTTGAGCGCCCGTTGCCGCGGTGATCGACGAAGAACACCTGATGGGTGTCGGCGAAGCGGTCGAAATAGGGCCGCAGGGTCGAATGATCGAACCCCGGACCGCCGTGCAGAACGATCAGGCCGGGGCGTTCGGCCATCCGCTCGCCGTCGATGGCCAGAGCCGATCCCACCGTATCGACGAAGATCCGCGCGCCGTTGATCTCGAGATACATCGGTTCTCCTTCTCAGGCCGCCCTCTGGGGTCGATGGGCGGATTCCTTCATCATCAGGGAGGCGGCCAGGGCGATGACCGTGGCGCCCATCACATACCAGGCCGGGACCAGTGGGTCGCCGGTGACATGGATCAGCCACTCGATGGCCGGCTGGGTGGTGCCGCCGAACACCGCCACCGAGGTGGCGTAGATCGCCCCCATGACCACCCCGCGCACTTCCTTGCGCAGCGACTCGGTGATCGCCACGATCACCGCCGCCTGGGTCATGTTGCTGACCAGGGCCAGGAATGCGGTGGCGATGAACAGCGTCGCGACATCGTGGTTGCGGACCATCAGGACATAGGCCGGCGCGCTGATCGCCAGCAGGACGACGCGCGGCCAGATCATCAGCGGCCGGCGCCCAAACCGGTCGGAGAGTGCGCCGCCGATCAGCACGCCGGCCAGGCCGAACGCGCCGTTGACCAGCGTCGCGCCCAGGGACCCGCCGGCCGACATGTGCAGATGAGCCCTGGCGTAGGTGGTCATGAAGTTGAAGGCATAGGTGGTCACCGTGCCGCCGAGGATCAGGGCGACGCCGAGCGCGATGATCCGTCCGTGGGCGAAAATCGTCGGACGCTCGGGATGGACGGCGCTCGGCGCCTCGACACGGCCCAGGGTCTCCGGCAGGTTCCGCCGCAGGACCAGGCCGAAGGGCAGGGCCAGAGCGCCGAGGAGAAAGGCGGCGCGCCAGCCCCATCCCTCTAGGCCGGCCGGCCCGGCGATCTGGGCCACGGTCACTCCGACCAGACCGCCGGCGATGGCGGCGACGTTCTGGCTGCCGCTCTGCCAGGCGCCGTATATGCCGCGGCTTCCCGGCGGCGCGGCTTCCACCAGATAGGCGGTGGTCGGCCCGACCTCACCGCCCAGGGCAAAGCCCTGCATCAGGCGCCACAGGACCACCAGCACCGGCGCCGCGACGCCGATGGAGGCATAGGACGGGGTCAGCGCCAGCCCCAGGATGGCCACGCCCATCAGGGTGAAGCTGAACAGCATGGCCGGACGCCGGCCCCGCCGGTCGGCGTAGCGGCCGATCACGATCGAACCGATCGGCCGCAGGATGAAGCCGGCCCCAAACGTCACCAGGGCCAGCATCAGGCTGATGAACGGCGAGGGGTTGGGGAAGAAGGTGTCGCCGATCTGGACGGCGAAGAAGACGTAGGTGGTGAAGTCGTAGAACTCCAGGCCGTTGCCGATCACCGCCGCGGCGACCTGGCGGATCGAGATCGGCGCCCGCGGCGCCGCTTCGTCCGGCGTCGGGGCGGAAACGGCCAGATCGGTCATGCCGTCCCTCCCCCCGGAGCCAAGCCCCGGAGGGCGACTTAGCGCGGGGCCGACGGGCTTATCAAGTCGAGCCGCGATGGCGCTTGCCCTCGGGCGCCGGAATGGGTGAGCATGGCCGCGGCGTCGGCGCCGACCTCGGCTGATCGGAGATCGCAGTGACGGACGAGCCGCCCGCCCATCGTCTTTCCCTGGCGACGATCCTGCCGTTCTCGACCCCCGCCCTGCCGGTCTATGCCCTCGGCGTCGTGGTCTTCGTCTATCTGCCGCCCTATTTCGCCGGCCACCTGAAGGTCGGCCTGACCCTGGTCGGCGCGGTGTGGATGCTGGTCCGCCTGATCGACATCCCCGTCGATGTCGGCCTGGCGGTGGTCATGGACCGCACCCGCACGCCGCTCGGCCGATACCGGGCGTGGCTGCTGCTGGGGGTACCGGTGCTGATGCTGGGACTCTACAAGCTGTTCATGGCTCCGGTGGGCTTCTCCGCCGTCTACCTGACCGTCTGGCTGCTGGTGATGTACCTGGGGAACTCGATCGTCACCCTGGCCCACCTCGCCTGGGGCGCGACCCTGGCCACCCGCTATCACGAGCGCTCGCGCCTGTTCGGGGTGATCACGGCGGTGGGCGTGACCGGGACCATGGCCGCGCTGGCGATCTTCATCGTCGGCCCGTCGCTGGGCCGCACCGACGCCCAGAGCGTGCAAGACGTGGGTTGGTTTCTGATCGCCCTGCTGCCGGTCACCATCCTCCTGGCCGTCGCCCGCACCGGCGAGCGGATCGCGCCGGAGATGGGCGCGCCGAGCTTCGCCGCCAGGGACTATTGGCGGGTGTTGCGCAATCCGGCCGTGCTGCGCCTGTTCCTGGCCCAGATGGCCCTGACCCTGGGGCCAGGCTGGATGAGCGCCACCTATCTCTATTTCTTCCGGGCCTCGCGGGGCTTTTCCACCGGCCAGGCGACCATTCTCCTGGCCGTCTACATCCTGGCCGGCATACCAGGATCGCTGCTCACCGCGGCGGTGTCCCGCCGTCTGGGCAAGCACCGGACCCTGATGGTCGCCACCACCGCCTTCTCCCTGGGGGTGATCACCATCCTGCTCGTCCCCAAGGGCGACCTCCTGGCGACGGTCCCCTCGATGGCCGGGGTCGGGGCCATGGCCGCCGGCTTCGACCTGATGATCCGCGCCATGCTGGCCGACGTCGGCGACGAGGTGCGCCTGGTCCAGGGCAAGGAGCGCATCAGCCTGCTCTACGCCACCAACCTCCTGGCCTCCAAGATCGCCGCCGCCTTCTCGATCGGCCTCACCTATCCCCTGCTGGCGGCGCTCGGCTACGACCCCGCCGAGGGGGTGGTGAACACCCACGCGGCGATCACCAACCTCGAACGGGCCTTCCTGATCGGCCCGATCATCTTCGTCACGCTGGGCGGGGCCTGCTTCTTCGGCTGGCGCCTGGACGCCCGCCGCCAGGGCGAAATCCGCGACCAGTTGGACGCCCGGGATGCGCGACTGGCGAGTGAGGCCGCCGGCTGATCGAGCGTCCTGGCCAACGCCGGTGTCCGCGATCAGAGAGACGCGCTCCGGCGTTTCGATGCCCGGCCTCCGACAGGCGCAAGGCTGCGTCGCGCACGCTTTTTCATATCTCGTAAGCCAAATCAGGTTACCATTCGTTCTTGTTTTGTTCTAGGATAGCTCCATGGCCGACGGCGCCTCCATCGAGTGGACCGACGCGACGTGGAACCCGGTGACGGGGTGCACCAAGATCAGCCCCGGCTGCGACCACTGCTACGCCGAGCGGTTCTCCGAGCGCTTCCGGGGGACGCCCGGCCATCCGTTCGAGACCGGATTCGACCTGACCCTGCGCCCGGATCGACTCGACGCGCCGCTCGCCTGGCGCGCGCCGCGCATGATCTTCGTCAACTCGATGTCCGACCTCTTCCAGAAGGAGATCCCGAGCGCGTTCATCGACCGGGTCTGCGACACCATGGAGCGCGCGGACTGGCACACCTTCCAGGTGCTCACCAAGCGCTCGTCGCTGATGCGCGACTATCTCAAGAGACGATACGGCGAGGCGCGGGGACCGGCCCACATCTGGTTCGGCGTATCGGTCGAGGATCGCGGCCGGCTCTCGCGCATCCGCCATCTTCGGGAGGCGCCGGCGGGGGTGCGTTTCCTTTCCATCGAGCCGCTGATCGGCCGCATCGGCCGGCTCGATCTCACCGGCATCGACTGGGTCATCGTCGGTGGCGAGAGCGGTCCCGGCGCCCGGCCGATGGACCCCGACTGGGTTCGCGAAATCCGCGACCAGTGCGGCGAGGAGGGCGTGGCGTTCTTCTTCAAGCAGTGGGGCGGGTTTCGGCCGAAGTCGGGTGGCCGGGAATTGGATGGTCGGGAGTGGAGTGAGTTGCCGCCTTACGCCGAATTGGCGGGAGCGCGCTGAGGCTTCACCGGCGCCTCCGACGTAGGGTGACCCTGGACAAGCCAGCGGCGCGGCGCCTAGGTTTCCCGGCGCTCTTGGCTTCTGTCCAGCGACGAAAGGGGAGGGTTGAGATGCAGATGAACGAATACACCCTCTGGATCGACGTCTTCACGCTCGATACCCTGCCGATGTCCAGGCTGGCGCAATATTTGGGGGCCTTGGCTGACCTGATCGGCTTCAAGGAAACCACGCACTTCGTGCGCGTGGAGGCGGGAAGCGCGCGGGTGGTCACCCGCGTGGAAAGCCAGGATGCGTCTTATACCAGCTCTTGCTGACGGTGACTCTGGGGCTTCCCAAGGCTGCGCGACTTCGATTCGATGTGCTGATTCGGACAGCGGAGACATCGGATGGGCACGCCCCTTGAGATTACCCGGACGCAGTACACGAGCGCGGAGCTGCGCGCGCTGAGCAACCGGTGCGCCGATGGCGCGCAGGTTCGGCGGATACTGGCCGTGGCGATGGTTCTGGAAGGGCGATCGCGCACGGAGGCGGCTGAGTTCAACGGCATGGACCGGCAAACCCTGCGCGACTGGGTGCATCGCTACAATGCTGGCGGGATCCGGGGCCTGAAGTCGCTTCGCCACCCTGGCCGGACCCCGGCTTTGACGGAGCTGCAGAGAGCTGAGTTGCTGGCATTGGTGATCCAGGGTCCCGATCCGGAGGTCAACGGCGTGGTCCGTTGGCGATGCGTGGACCTAAAGGCCGAGGTGGAGCGGCGGTTTGGGGTGAGGGTGCATGAGAGCACGATCGCCCGATGGCTGCATGAGCTTGGCCTGACGCGCCTGCAACCGCGACCGCGTCATCCGAAGAAGGATGCCGAAGCGGAGACGACTTTTAAAAAAACTTCGCCGACCTGGTCAAAGCCGCGCTCCCCGAGGCCGCCGCCGGCCGTCCCCTCGAAATCTGGTTCCAGGACGAGGCCCGAGTCGGCCAAAAAGGCGGACACGCCTACATCTGGGCTCCGGTCGGCTCCCGGCCTCTGATGGTGCGCGACAACCGGCACGTCTCCACCTACCTGTTCGGCGCCATCTGTCCCGACCGCGCCGTCGGGGCCGCCATGATCATGCCCTACGCCAACGCCGAGGCGATGAACGAGCATCTGAAGGAGATCAGCTCCGAGGTCGCGCCAGGCGCCCATGCCCTGCTGGTCTGCGATGGCGCTGGCTGGCATCAGCGGGGCAAGAAGCTCCTGGTCCCCGACAACATCACCCTGTTGTCCCTGCCACCCTATTCGCCCGAGCTGAACCCCATGGAAAACGTCTGGGCCTACCTGCGGCAAAACAAGCTCTGCGCCCTCGTCTGGCCTACCTACGACGATATCCTCGACGCCTGCCAAAGCGCCTGGCGCTTCCTCATCGACGATCCAGACCGAATCCGCTCAATCGGCGCCCGCAAGTGGACGCGTGTCATTAATTAGAAGAGCTGGTATAAGGTCCGTCAACGGCTGGTCACGGCGACCGGCGCGAATCCGCCCCCTGACGTGGCCAAGGCCTTCGGCGCGCTTGACGACCTCCTGGCCGACGATGGCGCCATCGGGGATCTGATTTCGCCCGACAATGCGATCATCGTAGCCTTCCCAGGGCGCACGCGGCCAAGGCCCCTCGTCTTTCCAGCCTTTCGCCAGGATGGCTCCATCGATGGGCAGATTGTCCGGATCGGCGGCGCGGACAAGACGGCGCACATCATACTGCAGGATGGCGCGATCACGCATTCCAACATAGAGCTTGGGCGTGACCTAGCCCGAGAACTAGCGAACCGACTCTATGGAGAAAAGGTTCGGCTATTCGGAAGCGGACGCTGGGAGCGCCATCCAAACGGCGATTGGAAGCTCCAGAGTTTCACGGTCAGCCGCTACGATATTCTCGATGGTGCGCCGCTCGCCGATGTCCTCGCCGACTTCCGTGCCTTTCCCGCGAATGCGCTCATGGAAGACTCCGCCATCTATCGGGAGCTGATCGCCCTGCGCGGCGACGAGGACGAGGTTCATTGATCCTCCTCGACGCGACGGCGTTCGCATTGCTTGTCAACCCGAATGCGGATGCTCCGCTCGACCCGGCGACCGGCAGACCGGTTTCCTTCGCGCGCGAGAGGTTCGCGCACCTGGAGGCTGAGGTTCAGCGAACGAGCAGTACGATCCTCATCCCTACGCCGGCTCTCGCTGAGGTTCTCGTCGGGCTCGGCGATGCTGGGCCGGCGGTGTTGGCGAGAATCGACAGATCGGCCCGCTTCAAAGTCGCGGACTTCGACTTAATGGCCGCGGTGGAACTGGCGGCCATGACGCGGGAGGCGCTACGCGCTGGCGACAAAAAGGGCGGCTTCGCATCGCCATGGCAAAAGGTGAAGATCGATCGCCAGATCGTCGCCATCGCGCGGGTGCGTAGTGCGGAGAGGATCTACTCGGACGACAAGGGCGTCGCCACGCTCGCGTAGAGAATCGGTATGCCCGTCGTGCGGACGTGGACCATGCCCTTGCCGCCGGTCGACGCTCAGCAGGATCTGTTGGAAGGGATCGTCCCCGGGTCCGACGAATCTCAATGAATATCGGTGCGGGAAACCGTCGGTTGGTCCCCGTCAAATCGATTCGAACAAGTTCTCGTCGAGACTCACCTCTTCAACCTTGATCTCGCGCACAATCACGCCAAGACGGAGGTCCTTGAGCAGATCGCACATCGCTTCTCCGTCGATGAGATCGATCGCCGGCGCCCCATCCCGCGTCGCCTCCTTTCGAGCTTCGGTGGTGAAGGTGCCGGTGGTGATGATGAGTCCCTTGTCCGCCCGTCCTTGCATGGCGCCTCGGAAGTCGCGGACCACTGCGGCGCCAACCGAGCCCTTCCACCGCTTGCATTGAAATAGAACCTGAAACGAGATGAGATTGACGCGCAACACGCCAACGCCGTCGATTCCTCCGTCACTTGATTTGCCCGTGACTTCCACTCGGGTAAACCCGCTCTGCCGCAACATGCGTTGAGACAGTCTCTCGAACGCGGCAGGCTCCACGGTCTGGAGCCGCAGGAGCAATCGATCCTGCCAGCCCAGTTCTTCGCCGGCGGCGTCCGCACCGTCGGCTGTCCCGCCGACTGCCGTTTGCTCGGCGCGTTTGGTCCGGCGCTCAGCTTCAGATGCGTTGTATGCGTCCGCGACAACCTTGCGTAGTTTCGCGTCAGGCCAGAGAAGGGCGCCGCGACCTTCCTCGGTGAGCACCCAGACGCCGCGTTGCGGATTGCCGACCAAGCCGGCGAGTTTCAGGTAGCTCCGCGCCCACGACATCCGATCGGGCAAGATTGGCGCGCCACTCTTCGCGTAGACCGCATCCAAAGCCGCCTGTCCGATATTGAGTTTCGATACGATCTCTTCGTCGATCTCCTCGATTGAGCCGGAGCCACCCAACGTCGTGAGAGCCTCGAGCGTTGGTTTGAAGAAGTCATCGTATCGAGGAAGGGCATCTCGTTTTGCCATCAGCCGTCTCCCAACCCCGCCGTCGAGGCCTGCGTGCTTGTCAGAGTAGCACCGTGGAATGGCGGAGCTACGGAATGCAGCCAACGCGCCGTCGCGCCGCGGAACGGGAGCGGCTGCGGACGATGAGATAGCCTCACCGCCGCTTCCCCCGCTCCCCCGGCGCGTAATCCTCCTCGATATGGCCGGCCAGCTCGTCTTCTGTGAACAACACCGGCTTGGTCTTCATGGCCGCGAAAAGGGGCGTCTGGTCGGCGTAGTGGGGGGAGGATTTGTCCAGGGTCGCCGAGCCGAACTGATGGATGCTCTGGCTGGAGAGCTTGCCGGCCCTGTCCCAGGCGACGAACATGATCAGGGTATCGCCGGCCTCGGCCTTCAGGCGGCCATCGGGCTGAGGGCGGCCATAGACGGCGCGGAAGGTGTCGGGACCGCCGTCGATGGGCAGGTCGAACTTTCCACGGATGATCCGGTTGACCTCGCCCCACCTGGGATCGATGCGGCCGAAGTGGGTTTTCAGGGTGCGTATGGCGGCCAGCAGAGGCGCGCGCACGTCGGGCAGGCGGCCGGCCTCCAGGGCGTCGGCCAGAGGAACGGCGGTGAGTACCGCCAGGGCGGCGCCGCGGCTCGCGATATTGGTCCGCCGATCCCACGCCGCCAGCAGCGTCTGGGCGGCGGCGATGTCGCGGTCGCCGCGGGGGTCGAGGGCGAGGACGGCGGCGACGACCTTGGCCATGTCCGAGCGGGGGCTGTAGGCGAGATCGAACTTGTAGGCCCGGAAGGCGGCGGCCGTGATGCAGGTGTCGGCCCCGAAGGTCTCCTCGGCCCGATAGGCGCGGTTGGTCATGTTCGTCTGCAGGCCCATGGTGGCCGGAAAGTCGGCGGGCTTGAGGGCGTCGCCGGGGCCGGTCGCCTGGAACGGCGTGTTGTTGGAATTGAACACAAAGCCGGATTTCGGATTCCAGATCTGCGGCACGCGATCGAACGGCAGATAGTGGCGCCAGATCAGGTCCGAGCGGTCTCCCGGCAGAATGCCCTTCCAGTCGAGGCGCGGATCGCGGTCGGGGAACAGGCCGTTGTAGACATAGCCGATGTTTCCGGCCTCGTCGGCGTAGATGTAGTTGATGCTGGGCAGGGCCTGGAGGGCCATGGCCGCCTTCCATTCGGCGAGGTTGGCCGCCTTGTTGAGCCGATAGTATTGCAGCGCCTGGCGGGTTTCGCCGATGCCGGCCCAGCGGAAGGCGAAGACGCCGTGGTCGGTGGCCAGCACCGGCCCCTGCGCCGCCCATAGGACAGGCTTGTGAACCGTCCAGAACAGCGGTCCCCACAGTTTCACCCGGATCGCCGCGTCGGCTCGATCGAAATTCCGCCAGTGGCCGTCGAGCCGGTACTGGTCGGCGTTGGCCGGGTTGATGGTCAGGCGGTAGATATCGACGAGCTTGGGATCGTTGACCGTGTTGGCCCAGCCGAGATGGGCGTTGTGTCCGTGGAGCATGAACGGCGTGCCGGGAAAGAAGCCGCCGGCCACGTGCCAGCCCTGGCCGCTCTGAAGCACCGCCTCGTACCAGGCGACCGGCCCGGCATAGGGCTGGTGCGAATTAACCAGCAGGCGCGTCGCCCCGTCGGCCGAGCGCGAGGGCGCGACGGCGACACCATTGGATCCGATGGGGTCCATCGGTTTGCCATGCGTCGGCGCGATCAGCGTCTTCAGGGTGTCGTCGAGGCCGTAGAAGAACGGCGTCTTGAAGACGAATCCGGCGGCGACGTCGGCGCCGGTCAACGGCAGAAGCCCCGGCGCGACCTTCGAGAGGTGGCGGGCGGCGTAGTAGTTGACGCCGTCCGCATAGGCTTCCAGCACCGCGCGCAGATCGGCCGGCAGACGGCCGTAGCCGGCCGCGACCGTCCCGTTCACCCGCATCAGGCGGACGAGGTAGTCCGTGGTCGCCCCGTCCCTGCCCTCCCAGCCGGCGAGGGTTCCCCGCGTTCCCAGGGCGGCGTCCTGGATGGTCGCGAAATCGTCCTCGCTATGTGCGTAGCCGATGCCGAAGGCGACGTCCGGGTCGGTGGCCCCGAGGATGTGGGGCACGCCGAAGTCGTCGCGGCGGATGCGCACGCGGAACGCTTTGGCCCGGGCGACCAGGGGCTGGATGTCCGGGGCCGGCGGCTGGGCGGCGAGGTCGGCCAGGATGAAGACGCCGAGGACCACGGCGAAAAGCGCGCCCACGGCCCCGACGCCGCGCGCGGCGCGCCTCGCCAGCCTCATGCCATGTCCTCGCGTTCCCGCCGCCGGGGCTCCGCATACGACATCTCGCCTCGCGCGCGAAGCGGCCGCGCGACCCTGGCTAAGACACTGGCGCCCTCATGAGATCTTCGGTGACCGACAGCCCGAGCGCCGCGAACATCTCCGCCCGTGGCGGCCCGGGCTTTTCGGCGTAGAAGCGGGCGTTGGCCTCGCGGCCTCTCGCCCAGGTCGCCAGGATCGTGGCCATCGCCGCCGGGCGGGTGAGCCAGGCGCGGGGCGGGGCGAGCATGTGGAAGCCGCGCAGGGCCGCCCGCATCAGGCCGATGTCGCGTCGCACGGCGATGGCGACGCCGTCTTCGAGAAAGCTCCGCGTCAGGCGTCCGCGCCAGGACGGCTTCCAGGCCGGATCCAGGCCATGGAGCGCGCGGCGGGCGGCGCCGCGGTCCTGCTGGGCCATGTCGTCGTGGTAGGGTCGCAGCGACCCGCGCACCCGCTCGGCGTAGAGCCGCGCCCGCGCCGCCGTGTCGGCGGTCTCATTGAGGACATCCCGCAGCAGATGGGCCTGGATGGCCGCGAAGGAACATCCCCGGCCATAGAGCGGATTGGTCTGCACCAGACTGTCGCCGACGCGGAAGAAGTCGCCGATCAGCGGCGCTCCGCCGGGCGCCATCTCCCGCCAGCGGCTGTTCAGCTCGCCCATGCCATGGACCCGGCTGACCGGCGCCGCGGTCGCAGGGTCGGTCCACGGCGCCACCCCCGGCAGGCGCGCGCAGATCGCCTCGAAGCATTCGGGACGCGGGATCGCCGTGCGCAGGGTCTCCTCGACCTCCGGCGCGGCCAGGGTGATCGAGAACGTCCCATTGTCGGCGGGGAAGACGGCGAACTTGAGGTAGCCGAGGTCACCGGTGGTCGCGAAGCGGCCGCGCGGCGGCTCCGGCGCGCCGGCGACCCGGCGATAGAAGCGGGTGTAGTAGAGGATGGCGCAACTCTCCTCTTCCTCGGGGACATCGATGCCGGTCTCGGCGAGCCAGTCGGCGACCGGCGAGGATCGTCCGCCCGCGTCGATCACCAGGTCGCCCGCGATCTCCCCTTCCCCATCGACCCGCAGACCGCGGGCGCGGACCGCGCCGTCCGCGCCCGGCTCGGTGACCAGGCCGCGGACGAAGGCGCCCGAATGCAAGGTGACGTTCGGTTGGGCCTCGACGTGGCGGCGGATGACCAGTTCCAGGGTCGTGCGGCGGCTGACGATCACCGCCAGTTCCTCGTCCTCGGGAACCGCGAGATAGCCGTCGCGCAGCGACGCGGGCAGGCCGTCGGCGAAGCGCGGTTCCCGAGCGCCGGCCTCGCGCAGGGCTTCCAGCAGGTCGGGATGCTCGGCGCCGATCAGCGTGCGCAGCCGGGCGAGGAAGGCGTGGCTGTGGCGCAGATGGCCGACGCCCCGGCGCGCCCAGGCATCGAAAGCCTCTTCCGCGCCGCCGGGCGGCGGGGGCGGGTCGCGCTCGAAGAGGGTGATTTCGCGACCGCTCGGGGCCAAGGCCAGGGCAGTGAAC
>Ga0075522_10001624_pt1 | contig 17042 bp, 14 predicted proteins | sample NGEPerA_FD_74796 | JGI IMG/M metagenome (GOLD analysis project Ga0075522, IMG submission 74796) | Arctic peat soil microbial communities from the Barrow Environmental Observatory site, Barrow, Alaska, USA - NGEE PermafrostL2-A | ecosystem: Environmental > Terrestrial > Soil > Wetlands > Peat ... | reverse complement strand
ACGTTGAAAAGATTCGCATTTTCCAGCGCGCTGAACGGCGCGCTTTGAGATGTGTGAATGCGATAGCTGGTGCGCCGGGCTTTTTGGCCACCATCGCCCGCGCGCCTTGGCGCGAACTTGACACCAGCGTCGGGGTGCCGGAACCACACGTCTTGGCCGTCCGCAGGAAAACGCCCTCGTCAGAAGCGCCTGCCAGCGTCCATCGCATCCCGTCCCGCGTTTGTGACGATCGCGAAACGCCCCTTTGGTGGGACGGGACGGGGAGCATATAGGGGTGATCTGGATTGCGGAAAAGCAGAAATAATGGAATTGGGGTGCGACATAATAACCCGACGGGCAAAATATCTGCGCTGTGTTCTCTGAATGTGAATTCAGCGAGAGGCGTTCAACCGCATCAGCGTCATTGCGAGAGAAGCGAAGCAATCCATTTCCGCCGCGCAAAGAAAGAATGGATTGCTTCGCTACGCTCGCAATGACGTGGTCTCATAGAGTTTCAACATCAGGCATGGTCGCGTGGCAGCTGGGCGTCGAGATAGCGAGGCGCGTCAGGCCGGCGGACGCGGCTTGAGCCCGCCGGGCAACGTAAGTAAGACGTCACTTCCATAGCAATACCGTTCCGGTTATGTTCCGTCAAGCCAAGGCGGAATATATACTTGACACCACACCCCCCAAAACCTAGTAATTCGCCCGCTTCGGACCTTGATTTGAGGGACGAAGCTGGCGCGCCCGATACCCCGGAATGGTTGGCTGTCCCTCTTGGGAAGGAGGGCGATCCAATATTCGTTGGCGTAGTCGGGGGCTGTCCGGGAGTTAATGTGACCTTCAGAGGTCAGGACTGCCCCTGTTCTGGAGCGACATTTTCGAAGCCTAGCGATAAATCGTAGATTACTGGCGCTTCATGCGGGTAATTCGGGAGCGAGATTGAGAGCGCCCTCGTAACATCAAGGAGGTCGGCTTTATCTACGTCTCTAAAGTGCAGTTTTATTTCTGACCTCCACTTGGCGATGGAAGTCCACACCCACGCGGGTGGGGAGAAATTCTGAACCAGGAACAGCACGTCTTCACCATTGGATTTTGGGATGCGCGCCAATACCCGAACGTCGGCAGGCACCTGGCTAGAATCTAGGTCGGCCCCCTTCATTGCAAAGAGAACTTTGAGTGTGAGAACTCTCCCAAAAAGAGCGAGCGGTAGCCAGTTTATCTCGGGGCCTGTAATCGCTTTGTTTTTAAACGGATACTTCGGGAAAAATGGATCCACAATGACGTTGATTGCGAGCAACATGCGGTCTGAATTCGGTGGCGGCCGCCGCCACCTGCATACGACTCGATTCTTCGCTGGGATCGATAGCGATTTATGCCAAGCGATGTGCCATTTCCCGGATTTGTGCAGGCTTACCTTGAGTGCCGGCAGCAACTGGACGGCGCCGAAATAAACTTCATCACCTTGAACCCACAGTCTCCAGATCGATGAACGTAGGTCGTCTGGCGACCCCACTGCGACTGTGATAGATTTATCCATAGAGGCCCCAATGAGCAAAGATCAGGACGGTGAGTACACCGGAAAAGAAGCCCAAGCGCGCTTTGAAGCTGCGCTAAAGGGTGGTCTCAATACGTCACCCAAGCCCCTGAAGGACAAGCCGAAGGTGAAGGCTCTCAAGAAAGCAAAGCGCAAGGTGAAACGATGAAGCGAGATGAATTGTCGGGGGCTGGAAAGCTCGACGCGAACCAGCCCCACAATTTGCTTATTGCGTTGCTGGATGGTGAGCAGCGCACGCCACCAGACGCCACCGTACAGGACCCTGCCGATCTGCGTGGTGCTGGTGATGATTTTGCGGCGGAAGAGGCGCGTCGGCGATAGACGCGCATTCGAAGCCGCAAGTGGTGCATCGATAAATGCCAGAGTTAGGAGTGCTCTGACCCGGCTCTAGCACCGCATCGAATGCGGTGTGATCTTTGTGCACAAGGAACGTAGGATACTTATAATAGGCCAAATTGGCCTCCTCTGTTTGAGGGGCCGACTTGACGATATGGGCGAGTCAGGAGTTATACTCCTGCTGTTACCGACCAAAGCCTGCCCTCAGCCCCATGCTGAATTTTTGGCAGGACCGGGGTCCGCTCCCGCTAAGGGCGGACCCCGATTCGGTTGTAATTTACCAGCGATTCGCCGTTGAGTCCCAAATGTTCCGGATTTGTGCCCATTACGCACAATCATCGGGTCCGCCAGTACTTGACGAATCGGGACTTGGGCTTTTTCGGAGGATATTTCTTCGCCCGCCAGCGGAGGAACCGTCTGGCGAGCCGCTTAAAGTTCGGCTCAATTAGTTTGACGATACGTCAGACGCTTGCCAGCCGCACCCTTGACGGCAAGGTCTGCCCGTTCCCCATCGTCGATGCCGAGCGCAACGCGGTTTGAGTAGCGGAAGTCAAATTCAGAAAGGTAGCGGTGCAGGTGTTTTTCCTTGCAATGCTGATAAACGCCCTTCATGCCGCGTTTGAAAATGCTGTAATAGCCCTCAACCGTATTGGTTGTGATTACATCGTCCGCGTTGTATCGCACATATTCCTTGGCGCTGTGGTTCACCGCGTCATGGCTCAAATACTCGGCACCAAGGGGACGATAGACGGACGCTTCGTCCGTCATGATGATGCTTTCTCGCTTCACGTTCTCGCGAATGATCGGGAGAACGTGAGCCATCGACGTGCTGTCGATGTGGAAGCTGCGAGCCGAACCGCCGCGCTCAACAAGCGTCAGCACAACGTTCTTATGCGCCCCACCGGTCCTCATCTTGGGCATGCCTTCAAGGCGACCGATATAGGTTTCGTCGATTTCCACGGTCTTACCAGCGCCGCCCATCGGCGGGACCAAACCGCCAGCGCGCATCGCTTCCCGGATGCGATGGGTAAGAAACCAAGCCGACTTGTAGGTAATACCAAGCGCGCGGTGAAGCTGATGGGAGCTAATACCCTTCTTGCTCGACGACATCAGGAAGAAAGCCTGCAACCATACATTCAGCTTGATATGGCTGCTTTCCATCACGCTCTTGGTCGTTACCGAAAAGTCCTTGCGGCATTCCTTGGCGCGGCAACGGTAGACGCCCGGCTTCTTGGTGCCGAAGGACTCATTGACTGTCCCACAGTGCGGGCAAATGCGCTCAGAGCCCCAGCGAAGGGCTTCCAGATACTCTCTGGCGGCTTCCACACTCTGGAAATGAGGGGCGTTAAACATTGATTTCGACATGGCGATCACCGTTTTGATGCCCTCATTCTACATATCGTCTTTGTGGTGTCAAGTATATAATCCTCAAGCCAAGCGGGGTATAAACGCCGTCACAACAGGGCGCGGAGCAAAACGATGAGGCCCAAACGCGACATTCGCATGCCTGCGCCGTACCTGCGGCGGGTCTGGCTCGATCCGGCGCGCATCGCCGACCGCGCGGCCTATCCGTTCTGCCTGCCGTTCCTGCGCGACGATTTCGAACTGAGTTTCGATAGACCCATCACCATCATCGTCGGCGAAAACGGCACCGGCAAATCGACGCTGCTCGAAGGGGTTGCCGTGCTCGCCGGCTATGACGAAGCCGGCGGCGGCAAAGGTTACATGCCGGTCGATCACTCCGGCGCGCTGGAGAAGATGGGCGGCGAGCTGTCGAACGCGCTGCGCGCGAGCTGGCTTCCCAAGATCACCAATGGCTGGTTCTTCCGGGCCGAGTCGTTCTTCACCGTTGCGCGATATCTGGACCGGGCTGCGATCGAAGGCATGGGAACGCCGCCGGATTTCCTCTCACACTCGCACGGCGAAGGCTTCCTGCGCTTCTTCCAGGAGCGCTGCCAGCGCCAGGGCATCTTCATCTTCGACGAGCCGGAATCGGCGCTGTCGCCCTCGCGCCAGATGGAATTCCTGAAACTGCTGCGGCGGATGGAGCAGTCCACGATCTGCCAGGTCGTGATGGCCACGCACTCGCCGATGCTGATGGCCTATCCCAACGCACGGCTGCTGCGGCTGACGAAATACGGGTTGGAGCAGGTCGCGGTCGAGGAGACGGATCACTACAAGCTGATGCGGGAGTTCTGCGCCGATCCGGCGGGGTTTGTTGAGGCGGTGGTGGAGGAGTGAGCGCTGGGGCTCGCTGACAGAACCGGTTTCTTGTGCTACCCTGAATTAGAGAGATCGTCATGACCTACGAACGCATCGAAATAAACCCTGACATCATGGCCGGCAAACCGGTCATCCGCGGCACGCGCTTGGTTCTGCGCAAGCTGGGCTCCGGTATGACTCCCGAGGCGATCCTGGTCGACCATCCAAGGCTGACCCACGACGATATCCGGGCCGCGCAGGCCAGCGTGCATATGATGGGTTTCGCGAAGCGCTCATCCCATCCGGACAGTTTCTAACACGCGAGACATGGATGGCCGCGCCTCTTCAAGAGGCCTTGGACGGCGGCCAGTATCTCGCTCAACTTGCTACTCCGCCGCCTCGCTCGTGCCCCCGCGGCTCTTGCGTGGCTTCCCGACCCGCGCCAGCACCGGCGCCAGAAACTTCCCCGTATAGCTCCTTGGCGCCTTGACGATATCTTCCGGCGGACCCCAGGCGACGATTTCGCCGCCGCCGTCGCCACCTTCGGGGCCGAGGTCGATGACCCAATCGGCGGTTTTTATCACCTCGAGATTGTGCTCGATCACGACCACCGTGTTGCCCTGCGAGACCAGCTCGTGCAGCACTTCCAGCAGTTTCTTGACGTCGTGGAAATGTAGCCCCGTGGTCGGCTCGTCCAGGATATAGAGCGTGCGTCCCGTCGCCCGCTTTGACAGTTCCTTGGCGAGTTTGACGCGCTGGGCTTCGCCGCCGGAGAGAGTGGTGGCCTGCTGGCCGACATGGATGTAGTCGAGGCCGACGCGGTGCAGCGTCTTGAAGGTTTCGCGGACGCGCGGGACCGCCTTGAAGAATTCGGCGGCTTCCTCGACCGTCATGTCCAGCACGTCGGCGATGCTCTTGCCCTTGAACAGGACTTCCAGCGTCTCGCGGTTGTAGCGTTTGCCCTTGCAGACGTCGCAGGTGACGTAGACGTCGGGCAGAAAGTGCATCTCGATCTTGATGACGCCGTCGCCCTGGCAGGCCTCGCAGCGGCCGCCCTTGACGTTGAAGGAAAAGCGCCCGGGCTCGTAGCCGCGCGCCTTGGCTTCGGGCAGGCCTGCGAACCATTCGCGGATCGGCGTGAAGGCGCCGGTATAGGTCGCCGGATTCGAACGCGGGGTGCGACCGATCGGCGACTGGTCGATGTCGATGATCTTGTCGATATGCTCGAGCCCCTCGATGCGGTCATGCGGCGCGGCGCCTTCGCTGGCGTTGTTGAGCTTTCGCGCGATCGCCTTGTAGAGCGTGTCGATCAGGAGCGTCGACTTGCCGCCGCCGGAGACGCCGGTCACGCAGGTGAACAAGCCGAGCGGAATCTCGGCCGAGACGTTTTTCAGATTGTTGCCGCGCGCGTTGATCACCTTGATGGTGCGGCGATGGTTCGGCGGCCGGCGCTCGGGGATTTCCACCGACCATTCGCCGGTGAGGTATTTGCCGGTCAATGATTTCGGATTGTTCATGATGTCCGCGGGCGTGCCCTGCGCCACGATATGGCCGCCATGCATGCCGGCGCCGGGGCCGATGTCGAGCACGTGGTCGGCGAGCCGGATGGCGTCCTCGTCATGTTCGACCACGATCACGGTATTGCCGAGGTCGCGCAGCCGCTTCAGCGTCTCCAACAGCCGCGCGTTGTCGCGCTGGTGCAGGCCGATCGAGGGCTCGTCCAGCACATAGAGCACGCCGGTGAGACCGGAGCCGATCTGCGAGGCGAGGCGGATGCGCTGGCTCTCGCCGCCACTCAGCGTGCCGGAAGCGCGCGCCAGCGTCAGGTAGTTGAGGCCGACATCGAGCAGGAAGGACAGCCGCTCGCGGATTTCCTTCAAGACGCGCGCGGCGATCTCGTTCTGCTGGGCGTTGAGCGCCTTCGGCACGGTCTCGAACCATTCACCGGCGCGTTTCACCGACAATTCCGAGATCTCGCCGATATGCTTGCCGCCGATCTTGACGCACAGCGCCTCCGGCTTCAGCCGGTAGCCGTTACAGCTTGCGCAGGGGATGTCGGAGAAATATTTCGCCAGCTCCTCGCGCGCCCATTCGCTTTCGGTCTCGCGGTAGCGGCGGTCGATATTGGTGATCACGCCCTCGAACGGTTTCTTGGTGTCGTAGGAGCGCACCCCGTCTTCATAGGAGAACTTGATCTCGTCGTCGCCGGAGCCATGAAGGATGGCTTGTTGCGTCTTCTTCGGCAGGTCCTTCCACTTGGCGTCGAGCGCGAACTTGTAGAATTTGCCGAGCGCAGTCAGCGTCTGGATGTAATAGGGCGAGGACGATTTCGCCCACGGCGCGATCGCGCCCTTGCGCAGGGTCAATTCCTTGTCGGGAATGACGAGGTCTTCGTCGATATGCTGCTCGACGCCGAGCCCGCCGCAGGCGGGACACGCGCCATAGGGATTGTTGAAGGAGAAGAGTCTGGGCTCGATTTCCGGAATGGTGAAGCCGGAAACCGGGCAGGCGAATTTTTCCGAAAACAAAATCCGCTCCGGCCCGCTCTTGTCGTGGATTTTTGCGACTTTCCTGGCGGCAGGTTCGGTCTGCTCCCTCCCTCCTTGTGGGGGAGGGCCGGGGAGAGGGGTAGCCGCAGACGCCGGTGCGCGGGGCTTACCCCCCTCCCGACCGGCCTTCGGCCGGTCGACCTCTCCCACAAGGGGGGAGGTAACCGAGGCAACATTGGCCGCAGCGCCCGGCGCGTCCGCATATTCGATCACCGCCAGCCCTTCCGCGAGCTTCAGCGCGGTCTCGAAGCTTTCCGCCAGCCGCTGGCCGATGTCGGTGCGCACCACGATGCGGTCGACCACGACGTCGATGTCGTGCGGGAATTTCTTGTCGAGCGTGGGCGCTTCCGCGAGTTCGTAAAACGTGCCGTCGATCTTGACGCGTTGAAATCCCTTCTTGAGGTATTCGGCGAGTTCTTTCCTGTATTCGCCCTTGCGGCCGCGCACGACCGGGGCCAGCAGATAAAGCCTTGTACCCTCCGGCAACGCCAGCGCGCGGTCGACCATCTGCGAGACGATCTGGCTCTCGATCGGCAATCCCGTCGCCGGCGAATAGGGCACGCCGACGCGGGCCCACAACAGCCGCATGTAATCGTAGATCTCGGTCACGGTGCCGACGGTGGAGCGCGGGTTCTTCGAGGTGGTCTTCTGCTCGATCGAGATCGCCGGCGACAGGCCGTCGATCTGGTCGACGTCGGGCTTCTGCATCATCTCCAGGAACTGGCGCGCATAGGCCGACAGCGACTCGACATAACGCCGCTGGCCTTCGGCATAGATGGTGTCGAAGGCGAGCGAGGATTTTCCCGAGCCGGACAGTCCCGTGAACACCACGAGGCGATCGCGCGGAATTTCGACGTCGACGTTTTTCAGATTGTGCTCGCGCGCGCCGCGAATCGTTATCGCGCGCGTGCCTGAGCCCGTCTGCTGGCGCTTCGCCCTGATCACTTCATCCATATCGGCAATTCCAGGCGCGCGCAGACGCGCCGCATTCAGGCGCGCACGCTCCGGAAAACGACCGGGGATCGGACGCCAATGGGTGAACTCGGAACATAGGAAGAACGATAGACGATTTCCAGTGTCCCGTTCAAACCATCAACGGTTTGTTGGCGCCGTGGCGGCAGGAGGCGGCAGCGCGCAGGTTTCGATAACAAAAAAGGCCGGCGCGGGGCCGGCCTTTTGCAAGCAGCAGGAGATCGCGTAGCTCAGTACCTGGCGACGACAGGACCGCCGAAGCGGTAGTTGATCCGCACCGTGCCCATGTCGACGTCCTGACGGATGTTGTCGCGTGACGGCAATCGCCGACACCGGGAACGTCACATTTGGGTTGCCCATGAACAGATGGTCGTATTCGACGCCGACCGACCAGTTCGCCGCGAAGCCGATTTCGAATCCGGTTCACCCGCGATCGAACGCGCGGACCGACGATCACAAGATGATGAGGCGACGCGCGCGGGAGCGCAACGAAAAGGCCGGCGTTACGCCGGCCTTTTCGAACTCAGATGAGTGCAAAGATCAGTATTTCGCGACCACCGGGCCGCCCCAGCGATAGTTGATGCGGGCGGTGACCAAGTCGAGGTCCTGGCGGACGCTGTCGGTGCGCGAAAGTATGCCGACGGGGATCGCGGTGACGCCGGTGGACACGAGGGTGGCGGAGCGCGTGCCCATGAAGGCGTGGTCGTACTCGACCGCGAGCGACCAGCTCTGCGCGAAGCTGAATTCGATGCCGGTGCCGACGGTGCCGCCCCAACGGGTTTCGCTGCCCTGATCGAACGCGAGATTGGTTGCCGTGATGAAGCCGTTGTACTTGTCGGCCGTTACCGCGGCGCCGCCCTTCAGGTACCACAGCACGTTGTTCCAGGCGTAACCGGCCTGGCCGGTGAACAGGCCCAAACCGTTGACGCGGGTCTGGTTGGTGCTGCCGGGTCCGAAGAACAGGCTCGGGTTCGATCCCTTCAGATCGGCCCAGTCGCCCTGCGCCTCGACGCCGAATACGAACGAACTCATCTGCCAGCGATAACCGACCTGACCGCCGGCCATGCCGCCGGTGGCGTTGTGGCAGCCCTCGGGCGCGGACGGGATGACGGCCACGCCGGCAACGTTGGTGATGTCCCAGCATTTGTGGCTCCAGCCACCGCCGCCATTGAGACCGATGTAGAAGCCGCTCCAGTCGTACATTGCGGCCATCATCGGGGGCGGCGCCTTCGTATAGGGGCGCGCGGCGAGATCGGCTGCGGACGCCGGCGTGGCGAGACCCAACGCGGCGAGACCGGCGATGCCCAACAAAAACTTCTTCATCCTAATTTCTCCGGCTGTTCTTGTTCGCTTCGTTTGGTCCCAGAAGCGTTTCATTCAAACACGAGCGACCCGAATTCAGGCGCCAGAATACCCTATTCTCGGCGCAAAATGCGTCTCCGAAATGCAACACTCGCCGTCGAAGTGTGCCGGCGGAAGTTAATGATTTGCTGGAATTTTTGGCCCTGATGAGACCCCGGCGCGCGGCGGCCCGGACCACCTCGGCCCGCCCCGTGTCGCAGGCAAACACCGGCGAGGTACTGCTGGAACAAAACTGGAACATTGTGCCCCGCAATGCTATATGTGGATAACCGGGGATCGGCGAGCTTGCGGGATCGGCGAGCGTATAGGGTCGAATTCAATCGGGTGATGTCAGCCAGTGGAGAGCGGTGATGGCGGGAAGCGTAAACAAGGTGATTTTGGTCGGAAATCTCGGCAAGGACCCCGAAATCCGGCGGACCCAGGATGGGCGGCCGATCGCCAATCTCAGCGTCGCGACCTCGGAGAGCTGGCGCGACAAGGGGACCGGCGAGCGCAAGGAAAAGACCGAATGGCACCGCGTGGTGATCTTCAACGAGGGGCTGTGCAAGATCGCCGAGCAGTATCTGAAGAAGGGCGCCAAGGTCTATCTCGAGGGCCAGCTGCAGACCCGCAAATGGACCGATGCGAGCGGCGTCGAGAAATATTCGACCGAGGTGGTGTTGCAGGGCTTCAACTCGGCGCTGACGATGCTGGATGGCCGCAGCGGTGGCGGCGGAGGCAGTTTTGGCTCGGACGACCAGGGCGGCGGGGACTTCGGCTCCGGCGGGCCGAGCAGCGCACCGCGCCGGGCGGTTGCGGCCGGGGCCGGGGCAGGCGGGCGCAACAGCGACATGGACGACGATATCCCGTTCTGAGGACGCCGATATCCGGCCCGTCCGAGGCTGGCCCGGGCGGGCTGGTCCTTAGACCGGGATGCCGCTCGCGGTCTGGCGCGCGCACCAGCATCGTGTCGCCGACCATGGCCGCATCATGATCTCGATTTTCCTCGGCGCCCTGGTTGTCGCCGAGCTGTTCACGCTGGTCCCGGGACGGATCATGCATGCGGTCCTGTTCGGCAATAACCGGCCCCGAACAGGCCGCTCGATGGCCGCCTTTTCCGCCTCCAAAAAGGCCCGCCAAACCCGCTTCCAGCCGCTCTGCTCGCCGACCCCTCGTGAGACCCGTAAGTCTCTGGAAAAACGAGGGTAAAAACCACTCGCCAAAGGCGTTTAAGGGTGGTTTGGAGGGCCTCGATACGCTATATGATTCGTAGTCGAGAACTGACCGGATTTCCCCTTTGTCTGATCCTGAAGATAAGCCCCCCGGCGAGCCGCCGGTGCCTTCCGATATTCGTCCCGTATCCATCCTCGACGAGATGAAACGCTCTTACCTCGATTACGCCATGAGCGTGATCGTGGCGCGCGCGCTGCCGGATGCCCGCGACGGCCTCAAGCCGGTGCATCGCCGCATCCTCTACGCGATGTACGAGAACGGCTTCGAATGGAACAAGTCGCACAACAAGTCGGCGCGCACCGTCGGCGACGTCATCGGTAAATACCATCCCCACGGCGACCAATCGGTCTACGACGCGCTGGTGCGCATGGCGCAGGATTTCTCGATGCGCGTGCCGCTGATCGATGGCCAGGGCAATTTCGGCTCGGTCGACGGCGATATGCCGGCCGCGATGCGCTACACCGAATCGCGCCTGACCAAGATCGCGCAGACGCTGCTCGACGACATCGACAAGGACACCGTCGATTTCCAGGCCAATTACGACGACAAGGATCGCGAACCGAGGGTCCTGCCGGCGAAATTCCCGAACCTTCTGGTCAACGGCGCCGGCGGTATCGCGGTCGGCATGGCCACCAACATCCCGCCGCACAATCTCGGCGAAGTCATCGATGCCTGCGTCGCCCTGATCGACAATCCCGCGCTGACCATCGACGAACTCATCAATATCATTCCCGGACCTGATTTCCCGACCGGCGGCATCATCCTCGGCCACCAGGGCATCCGCTCGGCCTATCATCTCGGCCGCGGCTCGATCGTGATGCGCGGCAAGGTCAAGATCGACACTATCCGCAAGGACCGTGAAGCCATCTTCATCTCGGAAATTCCCTATCAGGTGAACAAGGCCGCGATGGTCACGCGCATCTCCGAATTGATGCGCGACAAGCAGATCGAAGGCATCTCCGAAGTCCGCGACGAATCCGACCGCGACGGTTTGCGCGTCGTCGTCGAGCTCAAGCGCGATGCGGTGCCCGACGTCGTCCTGAACCAGCTCTATCGCTTCACGCCGCTGCAGACCAATTTCGGCGCCAACGTGGTGGCGCTGGACGCCGGCCGGCCGCAGCTGATGAATTTGAAGGATCTGCTGACGCTGTTCGTCGCCTTCCGCGAGCAGGTGGTGACCCGGCGCACCAAATTCCTGCTCAACAAGGCCCGCGATCGCGCCCATATCCTGGTCGGCCTCGCCATTGCCGTCGCCAATATCGACGAGATCATCCGCGTGATCCGCACCTCGCCCGATCCGAACACCGCCCGCGACATCCTGTTGTCACGTGACTGGCCGGCCAAGGACGTGGCCGCCATGATCACGCTGATCGACGACCCGCGCCATCGGCTTGCCGAGGACGGCACCGCGCGGCTGTCGATGGAACAGGCCAAGGCCATTCTCGATCTGCGGCTGGCGCGGCTCACCGCGCTTGGGCGCGAGGAGATCGGCGAGGAACTCGACAAGCTCGCGGTGGAGATTGCCGATTACCTCGACATCCTGCGCTCGCGCGCCCGCGTCCAGGCCATCATCAAGACCGAACTGGCGGACGTGAAGAAGGAATTCGCCACCGCGCGCAAGACCGTCATCATCGAGCAGGAAGGCGAGGTCGAAGACGAGGACCTGATCCAGCGCGAAGACATGGTGGTCACCGTCTCGCATGCCGGCTACGTCAAGCGGGTTCCGCTGTCGGCCTATCGCGCGCAGCGCCGCGGCGGCAAGGGCCGCGCCGGGATGCAGACCCGCGACGAGGATTTCGTCGCAAGACTGTTCGTGGCCTCGACCCATACGCCGGTGCTGTTCTTCTCCTCGCGCGGCCAGGTCTACAAGGAAAAGGTCTGGCGGCTGCCGATGGCCGCCCCCAACGCCCGCGGCAAGGCCCTGATCAACATCCTGCCGCTGGAGCAGGGTGAACGCATCACCACCATCATGCCGCTGCCGGAGGATGAATCCTCCTGGGCCAATCTCGACGTGATGTTCGCGACCACCGGCGGCAATGTCCGCCGCAACAAGCTGTCGGACTTCGTCGACGTGCGCCGCTCCGGCATCATCGCCATGAAGCTCGACGACGACGAGGCGATCGTCGACGTGCAGATCTGCACCGAGCGCGACGACGTGCTGCTGACGGCGGCCGGCGGCCAGTGCATCCGCTTCCCCGTGACCGACGTGCGGGTGTTCACGGGCCGCACCTCCATGGGCGTGCGCGGCATCGCACTGGCCAAGGACGACAAGGTAATCTCGCTGTCGATCCTGCGCCATGCCGAGGCGACGTCGGACGAGCGGTCGGCTTACCTGAAGATGCGCCGCGCGGTTGCCGGCGAGGCCGCCGCCGAGGAGGCGGTGGATACCGAGGCCGAGGAGACCTCGGGCGCGATCCAGCTTACTTCCGAGCGCTATGTGGAGATGTCCGCGCAGGAGCAGGTGGTGCTGACGGTCTCGGTCAACGGCTACGGCAAGCGCTCCTCGTCGTTCGAGTACCGCACCACCGGCCGCGGCGGCAAAGGCATCGTGGCGATGCAGGTCAACGACCGCAACGGCAAACTGGTGGCCTCATTCCCGGTCGAGGAGCACGACCAGATCATGCTGGTGACCGACAAGGGCCAGTTGATCCGCTGCCCGGTCGAGGACATCCGGGTCGCCGGCCGCTCCACCCAGGGCGTCATCGTTTTCGATACCGCCGAAGACGAACACGTTGTCTCCGTCGAGCATATCGGCGAGGAAGCCGAGAACGGCAATGGAAACGGCAACGGAGGCTAACGGGAGCTGAACTTGCGGCGGTTTTTCGGCCGCCGCGATTCAGACGGCCTTAACCGACGCCGGTGCGTTGGCTGCAAATCGCGTGGCGATGGCTTGCCGCTTCAGCTCGATCCGGCAGCAGTCATCGATATGGCCCCCGTCTCGCGATCGGCGATACCGGAAAATTAACGTGTCTCCGGCTAGAGCAATAGAAAAACGCTACCGGAGATTTCATCGTGATGAGCTATCGATTTATAGCAATCGCGGTTGCGATGCTGTTCGTCTCCTACGCGACCGTGCAGTGGCTGGTTACGCCGCGGCAGATGATGCCCAACGCGAAGCTGCCTGCGTTTCATCGTGTCGGCACCAGCGATGACCCGCGCCAGAACCAGCCCGATCCCAACGAAAGCGACGGCGACGAAGTCCGCGACGGCTTGCGGCGAGTAACGCTCGCCTCGGCCAACAACCTCCTCACAAGTCCGTGCAACGACTATTTGAGGGACCAGTATATCGCCGCCGCAAGCAAATATGCGCGTGCATGGTTGAGCATCGCTCTCTGTGGAGACCGGTGCTCCTCGCGGGCGGAGATCGCGCAGATGGATCTCGCGAAAAAAGCGTTCAAGACGCCGCTCGACGATACCGTGCGCGACGTCATGCGCAGGGTGCACCAGACCGATACGATACGCGAGGGTGATTTCTCGCCAGACGTCGTACGTCTGGTGGCCAGAATGTCGCACGACTTTCTCATCAGCCCCGCGGCGGACCCGGAAGTTCGCAAACGCGAAAGGGAATCTCGCGTCACGCTGAGTTGCCGATCCTGAGCGGGACGACAGATGGGCGCGCTCCGTATCTCGCTGATGCTTGGCGTCGTCCTGGCAATCGTTTTGTTTGCCGGCGACCACAAACGCCTCCTGGACCCCCGTGATCCGATAGCGGCAAACGGATCATTGGCGGCCGGGCGTGCGCTGACGTTTGCCGAGCTGAAACCCGCAACAGAACCGGCATCGTCCGGTCTAGACGACCCGGTCGTTTTCGAGAGACGGTTTTCCGGGAGTTCGATCGAGCGGGATCGAGAGGCGATTCTTGATTTTTCGATGTTGTCCGGTCCAGCCCTCTGTGAGGTGGATCGCCGTCAGCAAATGATCGATGCGTTCCAAAAATATTACGGCACCAGGAAATACCTGCACACCGAATTTCATTTCCGCGGTCCACGCGCCAGCCAATTCATCGATAACGCGTTGACGACGACAAAGGACAGCCAAATTGACGCGTTCGTGCGGCAGTTGCTGGAAAGTGGATATCTGCGGGCGCGCGAGATTTGGCCGCGGGACCGTTCGTTCTTCCTCGATGTCTTCGCCCAGGATCTCACTCCGAACGCTTGCTCCCGGTCATGAGCCTGCACGCCCGGAGAAATGGCGCGACCCCGGACGGCGGCTGCTATCGGTGTAGCGATCCTGATGGCGAGGGCTTTGACTAAATCTCGATCTCCGTCCCGAATTCCACCACCTGTCTTGTAGGCACGCCGAAGAAGGCGGCCGAACGCTCGGCATTGCGCTGCAGGAATGCGAACACGGTCTCCCGCCACACCGCCATGCCCGCGACCTCGTTGCTGGGGATGATGGTCTCGCGGCCGATATAATAGGTGATGTCGGTCAGATCGATCCCGCGCAACTTGCCCTGGCTGCAGGCCAGCCGCAGCCCGTCATAGATCGTCGGATACTGCATGAAGCCGTAATGCAGGATCACGCGCGTGATGCCCGGAATCACCTCGATGATCTCGGCGCGGTCTTCATCGGCGATGCGCGGCGCTTCGGCGATCAGGACGGTGACGAGGACGACGCGCTGATGCAGGACATGGTTGTGCTTGACGAATTGCGTCAGCGCGAGCGGCACGCCGTTGGCGGCGGAAGCGAGGAATACCGCGGTGCCGTCAAGCCGTCCCTGGCATTTGGTGATGGCGGTCTCGATCAGGTCTTCTTCCGGCTGACGCAACTTGCCGCGCGCCCGCTCCACCAGCTTGACGCCGCTGCGCCAGGTCAACATCAGGAAGGCAACGATGCCGGCCAGGAGCAGCGGAAACCAGCCGCCCTCGATCAGCTTGGTCGAATTCGCCGCAAAGAAAATGCAGTCGATCACGAAGAAGAAGCCGTTGACGCCGATCACCAGGACCGGCGGATAGCCCCACTGGATCGCGACCAGGGCCGCCAGCAGCGTTGTGATCGCCATCAGCAGCGAAACCGCGATCCCGTAGGCGCCGGCGAGCGCGTCCGAGGTGCCGAAGCCGATGACGGCGCCGAGTGTGGCTGCCGCCAGCAGCCAGTTCACCAACGGCACATAGATCTGGCCCATTGCGCTCGATGTGGTGTGTTTGATCTGCATGCGCGGCAGGAAGCCGAGCTGGATCGACTGTTGCGTCAGTGAAAACACACCTGAAATAATCGCCTGCGATGCGATCACGGTGGCGACGGTGGCGAAAGCCACCAGCGGATAGTGCAACCAGTCAGGCGCGAGTTGATAGAAGGGGTTGTCGAGCGCGGTCGGGTCGGTGATCAGAAGGGCTGCCTGTCCGAAATAGTTGAGGACAAGGGCCGGGAGCGCCACGGCAAACCAGGCCAGCCGGATCGGCATCCGGCCGAAATGGCCCATGTCGGCATACATCGCTTCGCCCCCGGTCACCGCGAGGAAGGCCGCGCCGAGGATGGCGAAGCTGATGTGAAAATCCTGATGCAGCAGGAAGTCGAAGGCATAAAACGGGCTCATGGCGGCGAGCACGCCGGGCGCTCGGACGATGCCGTGAATGCCAAGCAATGCAATCACCAGGAACCAGCCCAGCATCATCGGTCCAAAGATCCTGCCGATGAAGCCCGCGCCCTTTCGCTGAACGACGAATAGCCCGATCAGGATGATGATGGTCAGCGGCACCACGGCGGGCGCCAGCGACGGCGCATCGACCTTCAGGCCTTCGATGGCGCTCAGGACCGAGATCGCCGGCGTGATAGCGCCGTCGCCATAGAGCAGCGCCGCGCCGACAAGGCCAACGATCAGAAGCTGCGCACGCCAGGTTCCCGGCTCGGCATTGCGGGCGGAGAGCAGCGCCAGCAACGCCACGATGCCGCCTTCGCCGCGGTTGTCGGCACGCAGGATCAGGAGCGCGTATTTGAGCGAGATGATCAGGATCAGCGCCCACAGGATCAGCGAAACCACGCCGAGTACGGCCTCTGATACCAGCGGGCCGCCGTGGGCGGCGGCCTTGGCCGCTTCTTTCAGGGCATAGAGCGGACTGGTGCCGATGTCGCCATAGACGACGCCGAGCGCCCCGATCGTTGCCGCCAATGGAATTGCCGCGGAGCTGGCTGAATCTGCAACTGGCGTGGCGGTCACCGGCAGGCCCCCCAAAATGATCGCGCCCGCCGGCTTTGCCGGCAAAGGCGCGTTTGGATGCCAGTCTGCGGCCTCGGGCCGGAAATTACCACAGGGATTAGCTTCGTTGCGCAAGCCGCGCGGCTGATGGCGCGCGGCCGACACGATCCGAACGAGGCATCCGTCCCGCGATTCTCCGCTCGAATCGAAGAGGTCCCCGGGGGGCGTCCCGGGGACCTCGAACCAGAGCAACCTGGCAGTGATAAAGGGTTAAATCGGCAAGACCGCGCGGCCTACGGCGTGCGGTCGGCGGTGACCAGCCGGGCTTGTTGGATCCTGGTCTTGGAGCCTGCCACCCGAAGGCAGGAAGCCTCGAAATTAGGCCAGGCCTTTTGCGAGCAGCCGGGTCCGACGGAATGGATATCGAGCCGATCGCCCTTGGCGAGCACCTGCGGCACGCTGGCTTCGACCTGAGGCGCAAAACCGGGAAGAACGGTGAGCGCGGCAGCAACAAACGCAGCAATAGCGATTGCGGAAAGTGCCTTGATCATGACGGTCCCCTGTCATTGGGCCTTTTGGCCCGTCGTTTCGTTGGTTAACTGATACAAAGCACCCGTTTCCGGATGTCTTCGCGGCAGGCGAAAATGGTTTCATCACGCCTGAGTTTTGTTTCATCGCCCGAAGCGGGACGAAACATGCCGGCCTTGCCAAGCAGACGCATCGACCTCCTGATGGG
>Ga0075522_10001621_pt1 | contig 17064 bp, 15 predicted proteins | sample NGEPerA_FD_74796 | JGI IMG/M metagenome (GOLD analysis project Ga0075522, IMG submission 74796) | Arctic peat soil microbial communities from the Barrow Environmental Observatory site, Barrow, Alaska, USA - NGEE PermafrostL2-A | ecosystem: Environmental > Terrestrial > Soil > Wetlands > Peat ... | reverse complement strand
ACGCAGTCCCGTTCGTGAGATTTTCCGTCTTCGGATGCATTTCGGCCGGCTCCTTGTGAAACGGTTCATTATGAATTTTATAACAGATTTATGTTGCTTAGTGTTGAACGCGACGTCTGCCATTCTTATTTGGTGTCGTGGCGTGGGGATTTTTGGTTCGCGCACAACTTGTAAACTCGTGACCTGGGAGCCTCGTGACGCTGGTTTCTATGGCTGGGTGGGATTCTGTCTGTGATCCGCACCGGTCTACTTGGTAGCCGGTGGGACGTGGGCTCGCTTCGTCACCCTCAAAACAAAATCCGTGGCCTACTCCGATTTCACCTTCTGACGCTGAATCTTTAAACGACGGCTCCGTCAAATTTCCCACTGGGCGCTCTCCGTCGCGAGTTTTACGCTGCAGGAAACATAATTCGTCAGATCCGTTCTCCATGTCGTGCGTCGCACAAGCTGTGGGCTAGCGTCAGCGGTCACCTGGAATTAAAAATTAAGCCACGGTTGAAGAGCCGGAACGCGACGGGACGATTGCCAATCGGCACTTTGAGGTGTACCGTATGGCTCAGTCGAGTGAATCAATACAGAAATTGCAGATAAGATTATCAGGGAAAGTTTTTGGGCAACTCCATGTACACCTGCCGCGAGTGCGATAAAGAAATCAATGAGGCGACGGAAGTCTGCCCGCACTGCGGGGCAGACCTCACTGCGTTCACTGCGGAGGGACTCGCCGCGAGAAAAACGCCTGTGCTGAAGAATCTAGTGCGATGGGTTTCCTTGCTGGGTGTATTGATTGGGGCTTTAGGGATGTTCCTTTGGTATTTGATGAAACATCGAATGCCGTAAGCCCCGGGGAATAAAAATTTATGCCAGTTCTTCCATGGTAAGCCAATTGTATTTTTCCGCGAACTTTAGTCCTAAGGGCTTCACAATAGCAACTGCGCGTTTCGCGGCTTCGTCTTTGGGAGCGTGGAGAACGAGGAATCCGCAGCCTTGCTTTGCTAGCACGAGGTATTCATCGACCTTAGCGACTTCCTGACCGATCTGTACGGGGCTCTCCGATTGCTTCTCGCTTTTCTCTAGCTCTGCCATCACTTCAGCCTGGTTGTAATGGACAACGTCCTCTTCGGCGAACCCGTTACTGATTAACAATTGCCGCGCACGCGCGGCTTCGCCATCGGTCGCGAACGCCATGACGACATGTCCCGTGGGACTAAACACTCCAAACGATGTCGGAAATTCCATTTTCTTGACGCTTTTCATGTTTCACCTCCGTCGATAGTTTGCATCCAACATTTGGGCGATTATCACCTAAAATTGGGCTAAACCGAAGCCGGCGCATTCGCACCATTATTGCTTTTCAGTTCGCTCGCCTTGATCGCTTTTTCCTGGCCGAGTCCCATGGTCAGTGCTGTCAACCCGGCGAGGCCGCCCAATTGCATCGTTTCGACAGCGGAACTGGGGACGATGACGATGGTTGAGTTCGCCTTCAAACCTTCGTAAAGCATGTTCATGGCCCGCAGATGTAACGCGACCGGATCATTGGCATACGTTTTGGCAGCTTCGCCAAATTTCTCCGCCACTTGGCGTTCCGAATCTCCCAGAATCACGCGGGCCTGACGTTCTCTTTCCGCCTGGGCTTGCATCGACATCGCATTCTCCAAGGCCGGGGGAATCAACACATCCTTGACCTCGACGGAGATGACGTTGATGCCCCAGGGTTCGGTGCGCTCATCAATAATCTTTTGCAGCACACTACTAATCTTGTCCCTGCCTTCGAGCATGTCCGAAAGCATGGTCTTTCCGATGACGTCACGCAGAGCCGTCTGGGAAGCCCAGCTTATCGCGCTTTGGTAGTCAGCAACATCCAGGGCCGCTTTCTGCGGATCCACGATCTTCCAAAATAGTACGGCGTCCACATCCACAGGCACCGTATCCTTCGTTAGGGTTTTTTCTGCCTTGAAAGAACTCGTCAGGACGCGGGTGTCGATCCAGTAGGGAACGGTGTCGATGAACGGAATAATCACAAAAAGTCCCGGCCCTTTAAGCGACCTGAACTTACCAAGCCGCAAGACAACCGCCTTGCTCCATTGATCTGCAACCTGAATCGCGGAAGAGGCGAAGAAGGCAACGAAAATGGCGCCGCCCAGAATCCATAAACCTCTGAGGTCAGGTGAAGCTCTAAACATGGCGTAGGCCGATGCTACGCCGATCGCCAGAATTACGGCGAATATCAATACTGGAAAGGAGCTATTTTTCTTCATTTCAAGTGCCTCTCTTTTTCTGCGCGTGTAATTTACTCGGGGGTCCGTTTGGAGCTTTCGATAGCTGGAGACGCGAAATCTTCCGGATGGGCCGCGTTCAGGCGCACGTCAAGGCGTCCAGCATCGGAGACCTGCTAGTTGACTCGTGGCGCGGCTCTCAAACACCTCGCCATTTCTTCGAGCGCCCGCGAAAACTCAGACGGCCGAAGTGCGGTACATCCCAGGCATTCTTTTCCGCAATCGATGGCGGGTAACCAAAAGCAACTATTTTCGACTGGCAAACAAAGAAACGCAGTAACTGGAAGGCCGACCAGAGCTGCGAGGAGTCCGAAGCCAGTTCCATCGGGTAGCTGCGTATTGCTGAGCACTAAATCCACCGTGCGAGAGCTTAAAAAGTGGTTAGCCGCGCGGACATTGTTGGCAAAATAACACCGCAGTCCCCACCCGTGCAGCCGGTCCGTCAACAGCATTGCGTCATGAAAATTCTGACCAACCAAGAGTACGTCCCTCCCGGATAGTGTCATTAATCACCTCACTCATTTTGACGATTCATGGCTGGCTACACACGTTCAAGGCAGGAGATGGCGGTCCATGAAATTCTCACCATATGATCCCGCGGCCAGAAACAATTGATACGTTTCGACGATGCGTCGCGGGATTGTCGAATCCGTGTTGTACGGGTTTCCTACGGTCCGGACACATTAGCTCCTCCGACCGGAGGATGAGACAGTGCTGGGGCCTTGCTCTGACGAGGAGCTATCCAGCCCCTTCCACCGGTAAAGCAAATGTGCAAAAACCCTCCAAGCGGCTCTCGATGCCGGGACTAAACCCGGCGCGGTACTTCGTGAGACAAGGCCATCGAGAGCCCGCTGGCTAGAGCTTACTGATTAGCTTTGGCTTCATTAACATATCCGCCGATTTCGTGCAGCAGCGGTTTCGCCGATACAGGAACAGCGATTTTTCCGTCAAGAATTTGACGGCGGTTTACATCGTGGCCGTACATGGCCACGTCTCCGCTTTTGTCGGCTTGTACCACGGCACCACTGAGACTAACCCCAGCGAAAACACCTTTGGACCGCGAGTAAGACAGAATTTCCGCATTGAGTTTAAGGTCGGTGCCAGCAGCGGCATGTCTCCCCACTGGTCCGGCTGCTACAGAGGCATCGGCTCCGAGCTTGAATTTGTCACCGAGAAGGCTTTGCAATGCGTGGTCATTCATAAAGAGCATCACGATGTCGGTTGACGAGCCGCCGATCTGGTAGCCCACGCTGCCGCCCTCAATCGCCACAAACATGGGAGCGCTCCAGCCATTTGCGTTGCGACAGGTTGCCAGCCCTCTGCCGTAGTTGCCGCCGAATATGAAGGCGAACTTCACATCTCCCGGAATGATGGCGATACATTTCGCCGATTCCAGGAGTTCCTGGGGAATGCCTTGATCCGGCGTGTTCATGATCTCCTTGAACACTTGGGCCGCTTTGTGGGTGCGATTGACATCGTCATCGCGATCCGAGGCGAACGCGGAAAAACTTACGAGTAAAGCTAGAGCTGTTCCGACCAAAAGACGTTTCAACATTTGTTTCTCCCTCCAAGTTTGAACTCACGAAATGGAATTGCGCTGTTCGTTCATTGATTCCGGCACGCCGGCTAGTTCGCGTATTTGCAAATTACAAGCGGACGAAACAAGCGAAGCGGACCTTTGTTTCTTAACCTATGATTTAGTTCCCAACCCTTGACCATAATTCCTTTACGGGACGTTTTGCCCTTGCAGCCGGTGCGTCTGTACGCGCAATCGACGGCAAGTGTTGTTTCAATTGCCGTGCACTCGGTCCTCAACACTTGACCTCGAGTTCCGCGCACGAACAAGCGGGCCGTGCGCACTTCGCGCTTATCGCCGTCGCCATTTTTTGTCGCGGCTTCGAACCAGTAATGGAACATCCAAAAAGTATCTTAGCCATGGGGAAAACATGCGTCTGTCCAATAAGAGACATATTTCAACTTGAGGGGGAGCTGGCAAAAGCGAGATTTGGGCGAGTTCGTTCGATTTCGTGGCCGAGTGCCGCTCTTTTCAGAATGGCCGTGAGTGCCAAGTATCCGGGGCTTTCGACACGTGTTGAGAGCGTGCTGGCTGCGCCCAGGAGAATCGCCGCGGTTGTTGGGGAACCACGATATCTCTTGCGCCCGGAGAACACGCGAAGAGTCAAGTTCGCGGTTAGCAATCAGACGTAAATTATTTGAATTCAGTCAGCGCGCTCTGGAAGGGGATCGATCTCCGTACGATCCTCCTAAACTCAGTCTGACGCGGTTCGTGACACTTCTGCACCGCGTGTAGCAGGTCTCGCCGCCCATGCGATTGCGGCGTCGAGATCGTCGTACCCAAAGCTCTTCATTTCAGCTTGAATGAAATGCTCGGCGATCTTCGGTGCCAGGCTGGCCACCTTGGCATCCACCGCAAGCGCGATCCTCTTTACCTTTCGATGATGATCGCGGATGAATCGCATGTGCCGAAGGAAGCTCGCCAGATTTTCCCAGCCGGGAAATTCACGAGCGTGAATCACCAGACCTTGTAGTTCACCATGCGCTTCGATCCACGCGTCTGCTGTGAATGCCAGGGAATCGAAATCTTGAGCGCGCAACGCTTGGTTAACTTCGACCACGATCACGCCAGATTCGGGGAGCAGCCGGTGAGAAATGGCGGCGCCTTCGGGAAGGGCCTGCAGCCAATCAACGGCTCCGGCGAATTTAGCGTTGCTGAATACGGCCACGGGACACGGCATGAGGAAGCCCGCCAACCGCGTCAATTCCCGAATCCAATCAAAGTCAGAGACAACAGCGCAGCCATCGAAAAGCCGCAGGAAATGAAGACCCATTTTCGCATCTTCCCATGCCGCGCCCGGAGTGAAGCCCTCGAACTCCGGCCCAACCTGATATAGAAAGCGAAGGTGCCGACCCTCTCGCCGGGCCTCGTCGAGCAGCGGCACGAAGACTTGCTCATAGTCCTGCTTCGATATCTTTCCAATCACCTTGACGCCATCGATTCCACGCGGGAGATCTTTCAGTTTCTCGATCACGGGCCCCTCCTTTGCAATTGCATCATCTCGCTCTTAAATTCGTGAAACTGCGCAATGTTGGACGCTCGTGGCACAGTGGAATACGTTTATTCCACTACCCAGATCGTAAATCCTTTGCCTTGGCGGACGAACTCTTCGGCGGGGTCTCCATGAATGAGTTCGCCCAGCCAGGAGAGCGATGCTCTTCCGATAACGATCGTGTCGCACTTGCGCATTTTTGCGAAGTTCAAGATTTCCTGGGTTGCGCCGGTCCCGTCCACCAGATAACAATAGTGGGCTTCGATTGCGCCGCTTGCCAGTCCGCCTCGACGCAAAATTTCATTTGCGCGTTTCAGCGCCTTCTGCTCTGTCATCTCCTCCGCGGCAATCCAGCGGGACTTAAATGCCTGCAGGCGTTCTTTCTCCGCGCCACGTAATTCCACCAACTGTGGAGGCGGCGACAAAAGACTATGTGCCAGGCAGACTCGAATGTTCGGCCGTCCCGCGGCAATCTCCGCCACATACTGCAATGCCTTTCGGGTCGCCGGCGATTCATCTACGACGATGAGAAGTTTTCTTGTCTTCATTCAGGCTCGATGGCCTCCTCGCAATTTGATTTTTTCAGCACCTAGGACCGTTTCGGCGTTGCGTCGCGCGTGCAATCTGGAAAGGAACCCGGAGACCGCAAGCCCAAGCATTCTATTCCCATACTTGGCGAGCAACCCTCTGAACTATCGACGTTGATTCTAGTCCCGATGTTAGTCACGAGACAAAACAGTTTCTGTACCGAAAGGAACACATTTCAGTTTGGCCGCAGACTGACAATCTTGGGGGGGAATGGATTACATTGCGGGATCCTCTGAATAGTTCAAAACGAGACAGTTTCGTTGCGCGCGCGCTGTCATATTTATTGTTGGGACCTGGCTTGATTTCGTGAAAACTATGCCAGGGCCCCGAGGAGAGTAAGTAATGTCCATACAAAATTCAGTTGTTGCGGTTTATCCGACTCATACCGAAGCAGATCAAGCGGTGAAGGAGCTTCAACGTGGCGGCGTCGACATGCATAAGTTGTCGATTGTTGGCAAGGGCTACCACACCGACGAGCACGCGGTAGGTTATTACAACGCCGGCGACCGCATGATGTATTGGGGTAAAGTCGGCGCGTTCTGGGGAGGTTTTTGGGGCCTCTTGTTCGGATCTGCTTTTTTTATGATTCCGGGTCTTGGTCCAATCTTAGCGGCAGGACCGGTAGTGGCGTGGATCGTAGCAGGGTTGGAAGGGGCGGTAGAGGTAGGAGCGATGGGCGCGCTGGGAGCCGGCCTCTTCAGCATCGGAATTCCCAAGGACAGTATTGTGAAGTACGAAACCGCGCTGAAAACGGACCAGTTCGTATTGATCGTCCACGGCACGGCAGCGGAAGTAGCCAACGCAAAAGACATCATCGAAACCACGCATCCGGCACATGTATCGCTGCACTCCGGCGAATTGGCGGAAGCGGCAAAAGTATAGCTGTCCCTCGACACCCGTGGGCAGGGACGCCTCGGCGGCCTTGCCCATGGAAGTGTTTGTTATGGAACGCCAATGCGAATGGTTTTTTGCCGACCGTCATACACGAAAGTGAAAGAGCGACGAGACCGCCAAGGCAGGGCTGAATTCGGGATGAGTCGGTCGAGGAGAAAAACATGACGGGCAATTTCCAGCGTGCTACCGCTCAAGCAGTAAAAGTCGTCGAGGCCGACATACTCGACAATATGAACGAGACCAATTCCTTGATCGCACAGCGTGCCTACGAAATTTTCGAGTCCCGCGCCGGTGCTCATGGTTCGGACCCGGAAGATTGGTTCAGTGCGGAGGGAGAAGTACTGCACCCCCTCGCCATCGAACGTAGCGAGAGCGAAAGCGCACTGCGGATAACCGCGCAGGTGCCCGGATTTGAAGCGAATGATCTGGAAGTAGTTTTGGGACATAAGCGAGCCGTTATTTGTGGTACCCATTCCGCCTCAGTTAAACCGGCCAGCACGAGTCGTGAGTACAGAAAGGTTATGCGGATTTTTGAGATTCCGTTTGAAATTGATCCAGCACAGGCCAGCGCAACTCTCGAAAACGGGACATTGGAGGTTGTTTTACCGCGCTCGACGTGGGCAAATTGAATAGACAACGGGCCCGCTCTTTTCATTTGCTCACGCGGGACCGTTTACACGCAGCTGCGCCCCGTGAACCCAGGATGAAAGATGCTCGGATTTCGCTCCGCATTTTCGACCGTCCTCGCCGAGAAGGCCATAAGTCGGTTGCTTTCGGTGGCTAGCTGGCGAAAGCGCGACGATCACCAAAACATTTGAAGAGCCCGCGATGAAAATAAGCCCGCTTGCAGGAAAGCCAGCCACGCCAGAAATGCTGGTGAACGTACCCAGACTCATCACGGCCTATTATGCCGAAGAGCCGGACCCTTCCGTTCCCGCCGAACGGGTCGCGTTCGGCACGTCCGGACATCGCGGTTCCGCGTTCGACAAGGCGTTCAATGAGTGGCACATCCTCGCCATCAGTCAGGCGATTTGCCTTTACCGAAAGCAGCATCAAATTGATGGCCCGCTGTTTCTCGGTATGGATACGCACGCCCTTTCAGTGCCGGCGCTGACGAGCGCGCTGGAGGTGCTGGCAGCGAACGGCGTGGAAGTCATGCTTTCGGAAGGCGACGAATACACACCGACGCCGGTGATTTCCCACGCGATTCTCACTTACAATCGCGGCCGTAAAACAGGACCTGCCGACGGCATCGTCATCACCCCGTCGCACAATCCGCCGCATGACGGCGGGTTCAAATACAATCCTCCCAACGGAGGCCCCGCGGAGCGTCGCGTTACGGATTGGATCCAAACGAAGGCAAACGAGTTTCTTGAAGCTCGCTTGCAGGGCGTGAAAAGGATTCCTTTCGAAAAAGCTCTTCGTTCTTCCACGACTCACCGGCACGACTACCTCAACGCTTACGTCGCTGATCTCGGCAACGTTGTTGACATGGACGCCATTTGCGGCTCGAAGCTTCGGCTCGGCGTGGATCCCCTCGGCGGCGCCGGAGTCCACTATTGGGGACGAATCGCCGAGCGTTTCGGTCTGGATCTTACGGTGGTTAACAAAGAAGTTGATCCGACGTTCCGGTTTATGACCGTGGATTGGGACGGTCAAATACGAATGGACCCTTCCTCCGTGTATGCGATGCAAAGATTAATAGGAATGAAGGACCGTTTTGATCTGGCCTTCGCCTGCGACACGGATCATGACCGGCACGGTATTGTCACGAAAAGCGCAGGATTGCTTCCACCGAACAACTATCTCTCCGTCGCCATTTTCTACCTCTTCCAACACCGGCCAAAGTGGCGCAAAGAAGCGGCGGTCGGCAAGACCGTGGTGAGCAGCGAGATGATCGATCGCGTCACCGCGAAGCTCGGCCGGCAACTTTACGAAGTGCCGGTGGGCTTCAAGTGGTTCGTCGACGGTTTGCTTGACGGTTCACTGGGCTTCGGCGGCGAGGAGAGCGCTGGGGCGTCCTTTGTTCGTATGGACGGCACCGTTTGGACAACGGACAAGGATGGAATTGTCCCAGCGTTGCTGGCGGCGGAGATCACCGCCCGGATGGGCCGCGATCCAGGCGAAATTTATCAGGAGCTAACGCGCGAATTCGGTGAGCCTGTCTATGATCGCGTGGAGGCGCCAGCGACGCCGAATCAAAAGGAACTGTTGGCAAAACTCTCATCCGAGCAAGTGAAACTCACCGAATTGGCAGGCGAAAAAATCCAGACCGTCCTCACTCACGCGCCGGGCAACGGCGCGCCAATCGGTGGGTTGAAGGTAATCGCCAAAAGCGGATGGTTTGCGGCGCGCCCCTCCGGGACGGAACACATTTACAAGATTTATGCCGAGAGTTTTGGGGGAGCGGATCATCTGCGCCGAATCCTGGACGAGGCGCAGAGAATCGTCAACCATGCACTTGCAGCAGCAAAGCACGCGGCGACCGATTAAGAAAAGAAAATGAAAAAGCCGAAAAACTCGCCTGACGATAGGACGTTGTCGACATCGCTTCGTCACATGTACAGCTAAGGATGAACGCATCAATGTCAACTGCTGCAGACTCGCATCGGACAGCTCGCGCGGATGCCAAACAATATAAACCCTTCTCGCCATTCTCCGTGTTTCTCACCGGGAGCCAAGCATGAAAAGAGCAATCCCGATCACGACGCTGTTTCTGGATGTAGGCGGCGTCCTGCTCACCAACGGATGGGACCACCATGCCCGCAGACGGGCGGCGAAGAATTTCAACTTGAATTGGTCCGAGATGGAGGACCGGCACAGCCTGAACTTTGCCACCCACGAAGAAGATAGAGTTACGTTCCAGGACTATTTAAGCCGGGTGGTCTTCTACAAAAAGAGAACCTTCACCCGGGCTGAGTTTCGCCGCTTTATGTTCGCGCAATCGAAACCTTACCCCAAGATGCTCGAGTTGATCCGAGATCTGAAGGCGCGCTACGCGCTGAGAATCGCCGTGGTCAGCAACGAATCGCGTGAAGTGAATGCATATCGAATTCGCAAGTTCAAGCTCGACGAATTTGTGGATACTTTTATTTCCTCCTGCTTCGTACATGCTCGCAAGCCCGACGTCGAAATGTTTCGACTGGCGTTGGACATCGCTCAAGCGCGAGCCGGCAACGTGCTGTACATCGAAAATACATCGATGTTCGTTCAGATCGCGGAAGGAATGGGGATTCGAAGCATTCTTCACACCGATTACAGCTCGACCTGCGCAAAACTATCCGCATTCGGATTAGGGGTAGCTGAATGAATGAAACAAACGCCAACGCCATCTTGGCATGCCGATCGGATTGTCCGTGCCGCTCGTGTGAACGCACGCTGAGCAACTTACGCTGTGCACGTCATGGCAAGACGGGCTGCTGAAGATGCGTATTTTCTCGATCTTGTTGTCTCGTGGCGAACGAGTGGGTTTGCCCATACTGAGAGAGACGAAACCCGATGACGATTGAGGCCAACACGTCCTGGAAACGCTTGGTGTATCTCGCCGCTGCTATCTCGGCGCTCGGCGGCTTGCTTTTCGGTTACGACATCGGCGTCATCTCCGGAGCAATCCTGTTTATTAAGAAAGATTTCCATCTTTCCGGGGGCATGGAAGAAATTGTTGTCAGTTCGGTCTTAGTGGGATCGTTGATCGGTGCGGTGGCCGGTGGAATGCTGGCCGACCGCCTGGGGCGTCGAAGATTATTGATTATCACGGCGGCTGTTTTCGGTTTGGGTGCCATCGGGGCGGCCCTGGCGCCGGGGACGATATGGCTGATTGCCGCACGGGTGGTTGCCGGAGTCGCGATCGGCATCGCTTCGTTTGTCGCTCCGCTTTATATTTCCGAGATTGCCCCGGTTGACATCCGTGGAAAGCTCGTTTCGATCAATCAAGTCGCCCTCACCAGCGGGATTGTGATCTCCTATTTAATCGACTACGCGTTTGCCGCCTCCCAATCGTGGCGTTGGATGTTTGCGATGGCGGTGGTTCCGGCGGCCGCGTTTGGAATCGGACTAGTGTTCATCCCTGACAGCCCACGATGGCTGGCTGGTCGCGGACATGCGGACCGAGCCGAGGCCGTGCTGAAGAAGATCCGACCTCCAGAGCAAATTCAGGCGGAACTCAACGATATTCAGAAGAGCGTGGCGCAACAAAAAGGGAGCTGGTCCGAACTGCTCCGTCCAGCCTTGCGATCGGCGATGGTCGTAGGTGTTGGACTAGCCATCGCGCAGCAAATGACAGGCATCAACACGGTCATCTATTACGCCCCGACTATTTTTAAGTTCGCCGGCTTCTCGTCCTCCTCGGTGGCGATTCTGGCCAGCGTAGGAGTCGGAGTCGTCAACCTTGCATTGACGGTAGTGGCCATGCAACTGATCGACCGTGTCGGGCGGCGCCCGCTGTTGTTGGTCAGCCTGACAGGAATGACGCTGGGTCTGCTCGTCTTGGGGTTGGCGTTTTCACTTCCGCAATTGTCCGGCAGCCTGGGATGGATCGCGGTGGCCAGCCTGATGGTTTACGTGGGTTCATTCGCCGTGGGACTAGGGCCGGTTTTCTGGCTGATCCTCTCGGAGATTTACCCGCTGCGTATTCGAGGTCGCGCCATGAGCGTTGGGACGGTCACCAATTGGGGCGGCAACCTGATCGTGGCTGTGTCGTTCTTAACGCTGACGCGCGTGATGGGTAAAGCCGCGACCTTCTGGCTATACGCGGGCGTCAGCATCGCAGCGTGGCTCTTTGCGTTTTTCCTGGTGCCTGAAACCAAGGGGAAAACTCTCGAAGAAATTGAAGCATACATGCGATCGGGAAAGCATCCACGGTCGCTGTAAAAGCACCTTCATATTACGGTGGAGGAGTCACGAGAAAAAATCAATGAACCCAGCGAACCCACGCATCCTGACAATCAATGGCGGTTCGTCGAGTATCAAGTTCGCGTTGTTTGAGGCCGGAGAGTCACTCCAACGAATTCTTGCTGGAGGGATTGACCGGATTGGACAGCCGGAGCCGACCTTGCAAGTGAAAGGTGTGGATCAGGAAGCTAACTTTTCGCGAGCAGTAAAAGCGCCGAATCACACGGCGGCGGTAGGCATCCTGATGGATTGGATCGAGAAACGTACCGGGCGTGGCGCCTTGGCCGCGATCGGACATCGCTTCGTGCATGGGGGTCCGAAGTATTACAAACCGCAAAAAATCACGGCGGAAATGCTTGAAGAGCTGCGTCGCCTGAATGCATTCGATCCCGACCACATGCCGGAAGAGATTCTGCTGGCCGAGACGTTTCGACGTCAATTTCCTGACCTGTCTCAAGTGGCGTGTTTCGACACAGCTTTTCATCACGATATGCCCCGCGTTGCGCAAATGCTGCCGATACCCCGGCGCTATGAGGCGCAGGGAGTACGCCGGTACGGGTTTCACGGGTTGTCCTATGAGTTTCTGGTAGGAGAACTGACTCGACTGACTGGAACAGAAGCGGCGGACGGTAGAGTCATCCTCGCTCACCTTGGTAATGGCGCGAGTCTAGCGGCAGTGCGCGATGGAAAATCCGTGGACACCAGCATGAGTTTCACCCCAGCCTCCGGGGTGCCGATGAGCACGCGCTCAGGCGATCTCGATCCTGGACTGATTTCCTATCTGGCGCGCACAGAAAAAATGAGCGCGAAACAATTTGACGAGATGGTGAATTTTAAATCCGGGCTGCTCGGAATATCCGAGACGAGTTCCGACATGCATGACTTGCTCGACCGCGAAACGCAGGACGTGCGCGCGGCTGAAGCGGTAGCGCTATTTTGCTATCAGGTCAAAAAATGGATTGGAGCCTTCGCGGCGGCGTTGGGCGGTCTCGACACGCTAGTGTTCGCGGGTGGCATCGGAGAGAACGCGCCCGCGGTCCGTTCCCGGATTTGCCATGGACTGGAATTTCTCGGGATCGAACTCGAAGAGAAGAAAAATGCGGCGAATGAAGGCGTGATTTCGGCGGCGGCCGGCAGGGTTGCGGTCCGCGTTATTCCCGCCAACGAAGAACAGGTGATCGCCAAAACAGTTTGCGAAGTTCTAGGTTTTTCATGGCAGGCGAAAAAAGGAACTGCGGCCACGTGACGATATGTATTTCGCGGTCGATTCTGCCTACGGCCGCATCCACCATTGCCAAGCCGCCTCGGTCGACCGTATGAGAGGGTGGACATTATTGAAGATCGCTGCTGGACGATTTCTGAAATTCGTTGACAGCCGGGGATCAGCACCGAACCAGAAGAAAAATCGAACAACGAAAGGACACGTCTTATGCTAATCGAAGCCAAAAAATTACAGGGGTACAAATTAGAAAGCCTCGACGGAGAAATAGGTAAGTTCAAGGAATTCTACTTCGATGACCGGCATTGGGCGATTCGGTATCTGATCGCCGAGACAGGAAATTGGCTTACGGGCAGGCAAGTATTGATCTCTCCCTATGCTCTCGTTGCCGTGAATAAGGAAGAACACAATATCGCTGTCAATTTAACCAAAAAGCAGATTGAAGACAGTCCTGCACTGTATAGCCACAAGCCCGTGTCGCGAGAATTTGAGGAAGAGTACTACGGTTATTTTGGATTGCCGCCCTATTGGGGCGGCCCATACATGGGGGAATCCGCTTCCTACATCAAGCGTGACCGCGCGATCCGGAGCGAACCGAACCCCACGGCAAAAGCGCTGGATCCACATTTGCGCAGTACTCACGACGTGAGGGGCCATCACATCCACGCCGCCGATGGCGGGATTGGACACGTCGAGGATTTTGTCATCGATGACGAGATCTGGGCGATTCGTTATCTAGTCATCGATACAAAAAACTGGTGGCCTGGGAAAAAAGTCCTGGTCTCTCCACGATGGATCGACCGAGTGAGTTGGAGCGAGTCGAAGCTCTTCACCAGTCTTTCCCGTGAGGTCATCAAGCAGGCACCGGAATACACGGCGGACTCTCTACTCACCCGGGATTATGAATCCGGCTTGCATCGACATTACGACCGTCCAGGATACTGGCTCGATGAGCCGGTTGCTAAGGCTCATTCCCACTGAAACAAATATGAGAAAGGGCACTTCACGAGCGGCGAGAAAAGCGGATATCCAATCACACGCTAGGGCGAGTGGGACGGATTTCGCGGCATCCTGTCCAATAGGGAACAGTTTCTTTTTCAGCGAACTGTCACAGTTTAGTCCGGGACTTCGCGTGATGGTTTGGTAAGGATGACGAGTAACGGTGGATTACAACGATCGCTTGCCTGGAACCCTTTCTACCTCCCTTCCTACTCTCCGCACGAGCGGTCATAGTGGCCGCAAGGATCATGCGGGTAGAGTTGGCAGAAGAGTTTCGAGCCATGTAAACCGGCCGGCTATGAAGCTCGTGCGGGCGCCTGGCATTTCACATGTGGGTCATCAAATGCGTGACCGTATGCAAAGGCTGGTCCACGCGATCAAGGACAATTCACTCTCCATCGTCCTGTTCGTTCTTTTCGTCGTCTGCATTTCCGGGGACAGCTTTGCCGGGTGGCGACTGCAAAACGAGACGCTTGCGGCACACGGGAAGGCATTAATCGGTTTTGGGCATTTTCTGTCAACTGGGGTCTTTCTGGAAGGCCTCGCCTCGAATTGGCAAGCCGCCGTCTTGCAGCTTGGCTCCCTGGTCTTGCTCAGCAGCTTTCTCTACCAACGAGGCGCGCCGCACTCTCTTGATCCGCGCAAAGCGAAAGTTGAGGAAGGATGGCGCAACGCGGGGCACTTCACCTGGCTCTACCGGCATTCGCTAGTCATGGGGTTTTTGCTGCTTTTTCTGCTCTCGATTGCGCTGCATGTCGTCTTCGGCGCCAAAGCCTACAACGAAGGACGCTCGCTCGCGGGGCAAATGCCGCTTTCCGTTGGGGCGTTCATCCTTTCGGCTCAATTTTGGACGACAACTCTGCAAACGTGGCAAGCGGAATACCTCGCAATCGCGCTTTATGTCGTGTTCACCATCTTTCTGCGCCAGCAGGACTCACCGGAATCGAAGCCGGTTGAATCTAGCAACGAAGTGACTGGGAAGGCGAACAAGTGATCGACACGCAGTCCACGAAGGGAACTTTATGATGAATCATTCGTACGGATGGATGAATGGCTGGATGGGCGGAGGGATGTGGCTTTGGACAGTGATCGGCGTACTGGTCGTGGTTCTGCTGGTCGTCGCGATTAGCAAGATGTCCAAGTAATAATCGCGCCTTCACGACCGCATGGAAAGTGAATGCGTGCCGCGTTCTTGGCCTTCGCTGAAAAAGGAGAATTGAAACATGAAAACGAACGCACTGACAGTTCAACTTCCCGTCAGGAAATCCGACGCGGCGAATAAAAAGGAATCACACACGAAAACCAACACACTCACTCCGGAACTGCTCCGCAAAATGAATGCCTATTGGCGCGCCGCCAACTATCTATCGGTCGGCCAAATTTATCTCTTTGATAATCCGCTGCTGAAGGAGCCTCTGAAGCTGTCCCACGTGAAGCCGCTGGTGGTGGGGCACTGGGGCACGACGCCGGGCCAGAACTTTATCTATGTGCACTTGAACCGGGTCATCAAGAAGTACGACCTGAATATGTTTTACGTCGCCGGTCCTGGCCACGGCGGTCCTGCGATTGTAGGCAACGTCTATCTCGAAGGCACCTGGACAGACATTTATCCGAATGTGACCCAGGACGAAGCCGGAATGAAGAAACTGTTCAAGCAATTCTCGTTTCCCGGCGGAATTTCGAGCCACGTTGCGCCGACAACGCCGGGATCGATTCACGAAGGGGGCGAGCTGGGATATTCGCTGAGCCACGCTTTCGGGGCTGTCTTCGATAACCCCGATCTGGTCGTCGCCTGCGTCATCGGCGATGGTGAAGCGGAAACGGCCTCCTTGGCGACCGCATGGCAATCCAACAAGTTTCTCGATGCGATTAGCGACGGAGCCGTCCTGCCGATCCTGCACCTCAACGGCTACAAGATCAGCAATCCGACGGTGCTGGCTCGCATTGAGCCTGAGGAACTTGAACAATTTCTGCGAGGCTGCGGATGGTCGCCTTACTTTGTGGAAGGCGACGAACCTGAAAAGATGCATGAACTCATGGCTACCACATTGGACAAAGCCATTGAGGACATCCATCACATACAACGCAACGCACGGACCAAGAACGACACCACCCGCCCGCGCTGGCCCATGATTGTACTCAAGTCTCCCAAGGGCTGGACAGGGCCCAAGGTCGTCGATGGCCTGCAAATCGAAGGAACATTTCGTGCGCATCAAGTGCCGATCCTTGTGGATATCGAGCATCCCGATCATGTCAAACAGCTGGAAAGCTGGATGAAGAGTTACAAAGCCGAGGAGCTGTTCGATGAAAACGGGCGGCTCATTCCCGAACTTGCTGAACTGGCTCCCAGAGGCAATCGCCGGATGGGCGCCAATCCGCACGCCAACGGAGGTATTCTGCTGCGCGACCTGCGCATGCCGGACTTCCACGTCCACGCGGTGAAAGTGCTTTCACCAGGCTGCATCGATGGCCAGGACACGCTCGTACTCGGAAACTTCCTGCGTGATGTTGCCAAGTTGAATCAGGATCAAAGAAATTTCCGCATCTTCGGTCCGGATGAGACTGTCTCAAATCTTCTGGGCGCTGTGTTCGAAGTCACCAATCGCCAATGGGATGCGCGGGAAGTAAAAAACGATGAATTCCTCGCGCCCGCAGGACGCGTGCTGGATTCCATGCTCAGCGAGAACCAATGCGAAGGCTGGCTCGAAGGATATCTGCTCACAGGTCGGCACGGGCTGTTCAACAGCTATGAGGCTTTTATTCGAATCGTCGATTCAATGTTCAGCCAACACGCCAAATGGCTGAAAGTATGCCTCGAGCTGCCTTGGCGGAGGAAGATTTCGTCGCTGAACTATTTGTTGGCTTCGCACGTCTGGCAGCAGGATCACAACGGCTTCACGCACCAGGATCCAGGCTTCCTCGATCACGTCATCAACAAGAAGGCCGACATTGTCCGAGTGTACTTGCCGCCGGACGCCAACTGCCTCTTGTCGGTTTTCGACCACTGCCTGCGCAGCCGGAACTACGTCAACGTGGTGGTTGCGGGCAAGCACGCCCTGCCGCAATGGCTGACGATGGACGCAGCGGCGGTGCATTGCACCGAAGGAATCGGCATCTGGCAATGGGCCAGCAA
>Ga0075522_10001620_pt1 | contig 17066 bp, 15 predicted proteins | sample NGEPerA_FD_74796 | JGI IMG/M metagenome (GOLD analysis project Ga0075522, IMG submission 74796) | Arctic peat soil microbial communities from the Barrow Environmental Observatory site, Barrow, Alaska, USA - NGEE PermafrostL2-A | ecosystem: Environmental > Terrestrial > Soil > Wetlands > Peat ... | reverse complement strand
CGGAGCGCTTCGAACTCCGCGTCCGTGAGCTCGATCGTTAACGCCGCCACATTCTGTTTCAAGTGGCCGATCGACAACGTGCCGGGAATCGGTAGCATTGCCGGCGAGCGCTGAAGGAGCCAGGCCAGCGTGATCTGTCGCGCGGACACCCGGTGCCGCGCGGCGATGTCGGCGAGCGCAGCGCCACCCTCCGCGCGCAGGGGAAAGAACGGCACGAACACAATGCCCTCGCCCGCGCAGTAGTCGACGACCGCCTCGTACTTGCGCTCCGAGAGGTTGTAGTGGTTCTGCACTGCGGCGATCGGCACTACCCGCCGGGCACGCTCGATCTGGTCGATATCGACCTCGGAGATGCCGACGCGGATGACCTTACCCTGATCCTGGTACTCCTTGATCGTGGCGAGGCTTTCTTCGATTGGAACCGTCGGATCCACGCGGTGCAGGTAATAGAGAGGGATGCTTCCGGTCTTCAATGCACGAAGGCTCTGCTCCAGCTCGGCGCGCAGCACCTCTGGGCGGCCGCCGCTCCCAGCGCCACCGCCTTTGGTTGCCACGATGCAACCTTCGGGGAACGGCGAGAGTGCCTCGCCGATCGTCTCTTCACTTTGTCCGCCCGTGTACGAATGGGCGGTGTCGATCATCTGCACACCGGCGGCGATCGCCGCTTTGACGAGCGCGATGTTGTCCCGCGTATTCGTCAGTCGGTTGGTCCCCAAGCCGATCCGAGCCACGTCGATGTCACCAAGCTTCACGTACTTCTCCTTGTCCATTGGGTGTCCCTGACGGCTAGCCGGCTGAACGCGCCAGCGCCATCTGGGCCCGAAGGGTTCCGGTGCCCGCCACAGCCAACCCCAGCTCGATCAGCCGTCCCTTCCAACCCATGCCATGGCGCTCGACAGTAACCTCGATCGTAGTACCACCCTGCGTTGTCGGAGTGAGCTTGTAATCTCAGCGGCTGCCGTGACCCCACGTGTTGGATTCGATCGTCTCGACGCCAACGGTTCCTTTGGCGGCATCCCATGTGTACTTTTCGCGCTCCCAGACGCCGCCCGCAACTGAGCTGCCCTCGGTGACCTCAGCCCAACCAGGGCCCTGGCCATGAAGTTGGTAATGCTGGTCATCGATGTTCGGCCAGACCCTGTCCCTTCCGGGTCCGAAGTCGTGAGAACGGCCAGCACGGCCTCGGGCGCAAGTGTCGTCGCCAGCCGGAAGTGGATGAACGCCAACTACACCCGGGCCAGCTCGGCTTCCAGCTTCAAGGTCGCGCCAAGGCGCTGGCCCGCACTGACGAAACATACAAACGCGACCAGCTCGGAGATCTGCGCGTCAGTGAACTCCTCTTTCAGTACCGCGAATGTTGAGTCGTCCATAGCCAGGTGATCGCGAATGAAGAGATCGGCGAATGCCACCGCCAGCGAGATCTTCGGATCCGGGTAGACGCCCGTCGGACGCGTGCCGAAGGCCTGGCAATACACGCAGCCATTGCCGAACGCCAGGGCACTGCGGACCTGCTCCTTGAGCTCCGGCCCCAGGCTCCCTGCGCTGTATACAGTTCGCTCAAGCTCGCGCCACGCTTTTAGGATCTCTGGGTTGTGACCCAAAAGTTGACCGAAGGCGGACTCTTCGACGGTAGAGAAGCTGATTCGGGCCATGTACACGACCTCCGAGAGAATGCAAGGGAAACGAACAAGCGCTAGTTGGATCATACCGTTCCAAACGTTCGTCACGCCCATGTCCGGGGGGCGTTTCAGGGAGGTAGTTGATGCGGCAAGTCGTTTCGGCCGACGATACCAAGATCGCCTTCGATCGCACCGGTTGCGGCCCGGCGGTCATCCTGGTCATGGGAGGAAAAGCTGACCGCCATGCGCGGCGCTTCGTCACGTTCAGCTCTGCGGAGAAGGGTTACTGCCGCGAACCTCAGGCAGGCCGGCGCCCACGGACTGCCCACGCCCTGCAGGTCAGCGTGATCGATCCGTCAGTCGCGACCGGGAGTCGTTTGCGAGTAATTTCTCGCAGTCCTGTTTGACGCTCGGACGGCAGCGATGCGAGGTAGCCGGGTCCGGGGGCCTCGCCGCTCAAAAAAGGCGTCCAGTATTCGTCGAAATCGGCAAAACGGTCAGTGACCTCGATCGGTCGCGTCGCCACACCCGACAAACCTGCTGTCTCGAAGGCTGCTTTCAAGGCGCTCGGTGCGCAGAGCGGAAATCGGGCGCCCTCATCATGGCTTGCGGCCGCCGGATCCTCCTCCACAGCCGCGTCCCAGAAGTGCCGCATCATCGCCATCCCATCCGCGTAATCCCACACGTAGGCTGCGACCACACCTTCCGGCGCCGTCGTTCCGGAGGCCGCACGCAGAGCACCGACCGCGTCAGGCACGAAATTCAGGACCAGCCCTGAGACAACGGCATCAGCGACCACGCCGCGCGAGCCGACATCCTGGTCGGTGCCACGACTGAACTCGACGCGCGGATCTTTGGTGGATGCGCGGGCGCGGTCAAGGTAGCCTTCCGAAGGATCCAGCGAGACAACCCTGCGTGGTTCCGCGAAGCGAAGGATTGCGCGGGTCAGCTCGCCTGTGCCGCAGCCGACATCGATCCACGTTGCGCCTGTGGACACGCCAAGCCACGGAATGAACTCGGCAGCGACGAGACGGCTCCAGCGGCCCACATAGCCGTCGTAAGCGGTACCGGACGACCATCGGTACTTGGGGCTCACCCGCCTTGCCCTAAGTCACAGCCCAGATAGGAATTCGAAGATCCGGTCGCTGCTTCCAGGCAGGTCCTCGTGCCCGAAGTCGGGGTACAGCACCATCTCCTTATGGGACTTGATCTTGTTGTACGCCGCGAACTGCGTCGACGGCGGGCAGATCGTGTCCATGAGGGACGTCGTCATCAGAACGCGTGCAGCTATCCGGTCCGCGAGATGCTGGATATCGATATACCCAAGCCTGGTGAAGATCTCGTCCTCTCTCTCGTGCAGGGGATCGAACCGTCTGAAGAAGTACGTCAGCTCGTCGTATGCCTCGCGGGCCAGGTCCATCTCCCACACCCTCCGGTAATCCGAAAGGAACGGGAACACGGGCGCCGCGCGTGCGAGGCGCGGCTCGAGCGCAGCGCATGCAAGGGTCAATCCGCCTCCCTGTGACCCTCCCGTAGCTCCGATTCGCTTCGGGTCGACCTCAGGGAAGGCCGCCACGACTCGAGCCAGCTGGGCCGTATCGAGGAAGATTTGCCGGAACAGCAGCTGATCCTCGTGGTCGCTAAGCCCGCGCACGATCTGGCCGCGCAGGGTGGTGCCTTTGACACCACCGACGTCCTCGGAGAGGCCGCCTTGCCCGCGTGCGTCCATGGCGGCGATGGCGATGCCCTGTGCCGCCCACGGCAGCATCTCGAACCAGTCGCCGGCATTGCCCGAGTAGCCGTGGAACTGCAACACGGCCGGATGAGGACCGGCATTCGTCGGCCGGACGTACTGGGCGTGAATCCGGGCTCCGCCGACGCCCTTGAACCACAGATCGAAGCACTCCGCGAACCGGGCTGGGCTGGGATGGGGGACCAGCTCGGGGCGAGCGTCTGTGGCATCGAGCTCGTGCAGAGCCCGTTCCCAGTATTGATCGAAGTCTGCAGGCTTCGGGTTGCGCCCGGCGTACGTTCGGAGCTCGTCAAGGGGCATCTCGAAGAGTGGCATCGGTGCGCTCGCTCCTTTCTCAAAGCTGGCCGGCATGCGCTGGTCTGCCAGACATTACAGGACCACCAAGCTGTCCTGGTCTGGCGACAGGCCGGGATGGAACGCCCTCTGTTTGGGCTGCCCGTCGGCGAGAATCACCGGGTGGGACCGAGCCTCAGTCGCGGGGATTCGTATGAGCGCTCCTACGAGCTGCGGGCTGCCGCCGGCGAGGACGTCCATGGGGAGGCTAATTTCGTCACGCGTTTTTCGCCCGGCAGCGTCCTCGACGCGGGCTGCGGCACAGGCCGGGTGGGCAGGGAGCTGCACCGGCGAGGGGTCGATGTCGTCGGCGTCGATCTCGACGCCGAGATGCTGGAGACGGCCAGGGCCCGGTGTCCCTCGGTGTCATGGATCGAAGGTGACCTCAGCGCCATTCGGCTCGGCCGAACGTTCGACATCGTGTTGATGGCCGGCAACGTGATCAACTTCGTGATTCCCGACCGGCGCCAGAAGGTTGTTGACAACCTGGTGAGCCATCTGGAGCCGGGTGGCCTCCTCATCAATGGTCACTCCATCCGCTCCGACGGCTGCCCGCCGGCTCTATTCGCGACCTGGGCGGAGGCCGCTGGCCTGGAACTGCTCGAACGTTGGTCGACCTGGGATCAGGACCCGTTCGCCGAAAGCTCTATGTACGCACTTACCGTCCATCGCCTGCGCAGGTAAGAAAAACTATGGAGAAAATGGGATCGACGTGATTGAGCTTGCTGAGCCAACGCTGTCGGACGTGCTGGCCGCGGCGGTGCGAATCCGTCCCCATCTGAGTCCCACCCCGCTCCGTCAATCAACTGCGATCAGCGAGGCGGTCGGCGCAGACGTCTACTTGAAGCACGAGTTCAGCCTCCCCACGGGCGCGTTCAAGGTTCGTGGCGGCGTCAACTTGATGTCGCAGCTGACGAATCAGGAGCGCGAGGCCGGCGTGATCTCCGCCTCGACGGGAAACCATGGCCAGTCGGTCGCATACGCGGCAAGACTCTTCGGAGTGAACGTCGTCATCTGCGCGCCGGAGAACGCAAACGTGGCCAAGCTCGAGGCGATGAGAGAGCTGGGAGCGACGGTCAACCTGGTCGGAGCAGATTTTGACGACGCCCGCATGGCGTGCGAGCAGCTCGCCGCGGCCAAAGGCTATCGCTACATCCACTCAGGAAACGAACCGCTGCTGATCGCCGGTGTCGGTACGCACACGCTCGAGATACTGAGCGAGCAGCCACAGATTGACGTCATCATCGTGCCGGTCGGCGGTGGCAGCGGCGCGGCAGGCGCATGCATCGTAGCGAAGGCTGTGAACCCGAAAATCGTAGTCATCGGGGTTCAGTCGGAGAGAGCGCCCTCAGCCTACCTGTCATGGCGCGCTCACCAGCCGGTCGAGGCGACGACGAGCACGTGGGCGGAAGGCTTGGCCACGAGAACTCCGTTTGAGTTGCCGCAACGAATCCTTGGGCGGCTGCTTGACGACTTCATCCTGGTCTCAGACGAGGCGATCTCAGCCGCCGTCAGAATGCTGCTGGCGCGAAGCCGGATCCTGGTGGAAGGAGCCGGCGCGGCATCCTTGGCCGCTGCCCTGGTCCTCAAGGAGCGGCTTGCGGGCCGGCGAGTCGCGCTGATATTGAGCGGCGGCAACATTTCGATTCCTCAGCTCAAGGCAGTGCTCGACAGCGCCTAGAGGTCTGCTTTCCCGACAACCTAGCTTCTGGGCGCGACACCCGAAAGCACGGCTGAGCCACCGTCCGTGATCGGCTGACGGCTCCTGCTCAACTGGCCAACATGCCAGCGACCAAGGGCCCAAAGGAGCACGGCCGAGGCGATGAACGTGGCGACGCCGCCCAGCCCCAACCCGGTTCGGGCCCCGAAGTGCTCGGCCACCCAACCGATGATCGGGCCACCGATCGGGGTGCTGCCAAGGAACACCATGACATAGAGGGCCATGACTCGGCCTCTGAACGCGGGGTCGGAATTCAGCTGCAACAGCGAGTTGGCCGTCGCCTGGAAAGTGATCATGGCAGCCCCCATCGGCAAGAGCACGACAAGCTCGATCGGCAGCGTTGGTGCCAGGGCCGCGCCGACCAGGAGCGCTCCAAATGCGATGCCGGCAAAGGCGAGCAATCGGTGGCTCGGACGCGCACGATTGGCGGAGACGAGCGCGCCAACGAATGCACCCGCGCCCATGAAGGACATCAGAAGCCCAAAGGTGCTTGCGCCTGACTTGAACACGAAGCTGGCCATCAGCGGCATCAGAACCGAGAAGTTGAACGCGAGAGTTCCCACGACGAGCATGAGCAGAAGCGGAAATCGAAGTTCCGGCCGGTTCCACGCGTAGGTGATTCCAGCCCTGATCTGGCCTCGAGCCCGTCCCGCAGGCTGGCCCCGATGGAGCTCCGACGGTCGCATCAACATGAGTGCGAACACGACGGGGAGGTACGACAGCCCGTTGTAGAGGAAGCACCAGCCAGTACCGACAAGCGCGATGAGCACTCCGGCGATTGCCGGGCCGATCACGCGCGCCAGCGTGAATACCGCGCTGTTCAGCCCAACCGCGTTGATCAGCTGGTCCTTGCCGACCATCTCGGTTATGAAGCTCTGGCGTGCTGGGTTGTCAAAGACGTTGACCATCCCGAGGGCCAGGGCCAGCAGATAGACCATCCACAGCTGGACCACCCCACCAAGAGTCAGCCCGGCCAGCACCAGTGCGACCAGGCCCGCTGTGCTCTGAGTGACCATCAGGAGCTTTCGCTTGTCGAGCCGATCGGCGAGGAGGCCGCCCCAGGTGCCGAACAGGAGTATCGGGGTGAACTGAAGCGCGGCGGTTATACCGAGGGCCAACCCGCTTCCTGTCAGGTGCAGCACCAGCCACATCTGGGCGATCGACTGCATCCATGTCCCGGTCACAGAGACGATCTGGGCCGTGAAGAAGATCCGGAAATTCCTGTTGCGCAGCGACGCGAAAGTCTTGATGAACCCGTTCGCGAATGAGCTCACAGCTCTTTCTCGACGAGGCGCAGCAGGATCGTTGCGGCTGAGTCGAGTATCCCGAGCTCATCGCTTTCCAGGGCTCCGAGGCGCTTGGCCAGATACGCATTGCGTCGAGTCCTGCTTCCCTCCAGGACCCGCTTGCCGGCCTGGGTGATGTGAACGCGGACAAGCCGGCCGTCGCTGGGGTCCGACTCCCTGGCAACGAGGCCCTGATCGAGAAGGCTCGCAGCGAGCACCGTCATGCTGGGTCGCGAGACCCCCTCGGCCTCAGCGAGCTCACCAAGCGTCAGCGGTCCACGCGAGCTCACCGAACCCAGCGCAGCAATCACCGATACCGAGTGCTCTCCATCGGTCTCTCGCTTGAGGCGTCGAACCATTCGCATGAGAGCGACCCGAAGCTTGCCGGCCACCTCGGCAGGAGCGGCGGTGGTGGTCACCCCGAACTGGTTAGGCACACTAATTAGTTTAGATAAGGACGAGAGTTGGCGTTGACTGATTGCTCCGGGAGCGACCGATTTCGCCCTTCTCCTGAGCCTGCGAATCATGCGGATCGGGCCCTGGCCACAACGGCCGGCCAACATGTTTGATGCGAGTCGTAGTTAGATAAGCACACCGTGGCGCTTTCCCAACCGCTTGACAGGCCCTCCCCCGCAGGGCGCGAGACCGTCAAAAATCCATACAGCGCCCTGCCCAACTGGCTGTACCCGTTGTTCGTCGTGGTCGTCCTCAGCCTGTTCGGCGGCTATGCGATCTGGGTCGTCTTCTTTCAGCACAAGGGCGCCTATGCCCCATACCTGAGCCCGTTCTACTCGCCGCTGATCACGGTTGGGCCGATTCCGCCGGCCCTGTGGGTGGCCTGGGCGCCGCTCGTTTTCCGCCTGACCTGCTACTACTACCGCAAGGCGTACTTCCGGTCCTTCTTCGGGCACCCGCGCTCATGTGCGGTGCCCGAGCCCAACCGCAAGTACAGAGGCGAGACCGTTTTCCCCTGGGTCTTCAACAACTTTCACCGCTTTGCCTTCTACGCCACAGTGGTCCAGGTCGGTTTCCTCTGGTTCGACGCCATCCTGGCTTTCGACTTCGGGGGGCGGCTGGGTATCGGCCTAGGCAGCGTGCTCATGCTCGCCAACGTCCTCCTCCTCTCCGGCTACACGTTCGGCTGCCACGCCTTTCGCCATCTCGCCGGAGGAGAGCTGGACTGCTTCTCCTGCTCGCTCGCTGCCCGCGCGCGCCACAAGCTGTGGAGGGGTGTGTCGGTCCTCAACATCAAGCACGACCGCTGGGCATGGGCGAGCCTGTTCTCAGTGGCGGCGACCGACATCTACATCCGCCTCCTCATCGCGGGTGCCCTGCACGACCCTCGGTGGATCCTGTGAGCGCTGCCACCTACGAGACGGTCGAGACGGACGTGCTCGTGCTCGGGGCGGGAGGCGCCGGCCTGCGAGGCGCCATCGCCGCGGCGGAATCGGGCGCCCGCGTGCTGGTTGTCTGCAAATCGCTGCTGGGCAAGGCTCACACGGTCATGGCCGAGGGCGGCGTGGCCGCTGCGATGCACAACGTCGCCTATCAGGACACCTGGGAGGTGCACTTCGCCGACACCATGAAGGGCGGCAAGCTGATCAACGACTGGCGCATGGCCGAGCTGCATGCGAAAGAGTCGCCTGAACGGGTGCTAGAGCTCGAGCGGTGGGGGGCAGTGTTCGATCGTACCTGGCAAGGCCGCATTCACCAGCGGCCGTTTGGGGCCCACACCTATCCGCGCCTCGCCCACATTGGAGATCGAACGGGTCTCGAGATCATCAGGACTCTTCAGGACCGTGCCGTCCACACGGCCGGCGTTGACGTGCACATGGAAACGACGGTGTTTGCTCTCCTGAAGGCCGAGGAACGCGTTGTCGGTGCACTCGCCTATAGGCGCGCAGACGGGTCGCTGCTCCTGTACAGGTGCGGCGCTCTTCTGCTGGCCAGCGGCGGCGCGGGAAAGATGTACAGGGTCACGTCCAACTCCTGGGAGAGCACCGGCGACGGCACCGCGCTCGCATACGAGGCGGGCGCGCAATTGCGAGATATGGAGATGGTCCAGTTCCATCCGACGGGAATGGTCTGGCCGGCAGGCGTCCGCGGCCTTCTTGTCACCGAGGGCGTGCGCGGCGAAGGCGGCGTCCTGCGCAACAAGGACGGCGAGCGATTCATGGAGCGGTACGACAAGGAGCGCATGGAGCTCTCGTCACGGGACGTCGTCGCTCGCGCGATCAACAGCGAGGTCCTGGCCGGCCGCGGCACGCCGCACGGGGGCGTCTATCTCGACATCTCGCACCGCAAGCCCGAGTTCATCAAGAGCAAGCTCCCCTCGATGTACGAGCAGTTTTTGAAGCTGGCCAGGGTCGACATCACGAAGGAGCCGATGGAGGTCGCGCCCACCCTGCACTACATGATGGCCGGCGTCCGGGTGCAGCCCGAGACAGGCGCGACCAATGTCCCAGGCCTCTACGCCGCCGGCGAGATAGCGGCGGGACTCCATGGGGCCAACCGCCTGGGCGGCAACTCGCTCAGTGACCTGTTGGTATTCGGCAAGAGAGCCGGCGAAGCTGCAGCGGCGGATGCCAAGCGGAACCCCGAAGCGGCCAAGACTAAGATCGACGGCACACAGGCAGATGAGGCGATCGCGACGCTGATGGCGCCACTGGACCGGCCCGCCGGCGAAAACCCGTTCAGGCTGCAGGAGGAGATCCAGGATGTGCTCTCGACGCACGCCCCGATCGTCCGCGACGGCCCGGGGCTCGAAGCCGGCCTGGCGAAGATCCGTGAAATCAAAGAGAGAACGAAGCATTGCGGGACCGGGGGCTCGCCGACGCTGGCCTTCAATCCCGGCTGGCACACCGCGTACGACGTGAGATCGATGGTCGTCAACGCCGAGGCTCTGCTGCTGTCTGCACTCGAACGAAAGGAAAGCCGCGGCGCCCACGCCCGATCCGACTATCCGAAGACCGAAGAACAGCTGTCTCACGTCAACTTCGTCGTCGAGAAGACGCTCGAAGGGATGCGCGTGAAGGCTATGCCGATTCCTCCGATGCCCGAACACCTGGCGGCCGCGCTACAGAGGTCCTATGCGGTCTACACACCGGAGGAGATGGAATAGATGGAGCCGACAAGCCTTGACCTCAGGATCTGGAGGGGCGACCCCGCCGGCGGCGAGCTGGTGTCATTCCGTGTGCCTGTGCGAGAGGGTATGGTTGTGCTCGACGCTGTGCTCTGGGTACAGGCCAACATGGTGTCCGATCTGGCTGTGCGCTGGAACTGCAAAGCGGCCAAGTGTGGATCCTGTTCGGCGGAGATCCAGGGTTTTCCGCGCCTTATGTGCAAGACTCCCATCGCCGAGTACGGGGAGCAGATCACGGTGAGGCCGATGAGGGCGTTTCCGGTGATCAAGGACCTTGTCACCGACGTCAGCTGGAACTACGAGGTCAACAAGCAGATTCCGCCCTTCACCGCATCCGAGAAGGACCTTGCGACCAGCGAGCCCTGGCGGATGCAGCAGAAGGACGTGGAACGAGTGATGGAATTTCGCAAGTGCATCGAGTGCTTTCTGTGCCAGGACGTCTGCCACGTGCTGCGCAATCACGATTCGAAGAGCGCTTACTACGGGCCCCGCTTCATGGTTCGGATCGCCAGCCTGGAGATGCACCCGAAGGACATTCTTGACCGGCGGCCGCTGCTCAAGGGACAGGCTGGAATCGGCTACTGCAATGTCACGAAGTGCTGCCAGGAGGTGTGCCCGGAGCACATCAAGGTCACCGACAACGCGATCATCCCGCTCAAGGAGCGCATGGACGACGTCTACTTCGATCCCGTGCGCTCGCTCATCCGCCGGCTTGGCGGCGCCGGCCGCAAGCCCGAGGCCCGCTGAGCAGGCGAAGCAGCTAATCGGCCAACGCTGTCTGCGTGGTACCTCGTCGATCCGTCTGCTGGTTCCTGATCTGTGAAACTACCGCCACGATCGCGAGGGCGACCGCCGCGTAAAAGATTCCCCCAACGACGTCGGCGACGTAGTGCTCGCCCAGATAGACCACAGTGACCCACACGACGATCGCCCAGACCGCGAGGGCGACGCCCACCTGCTTGTTGCGCCTCCACGCTGCAACCGCCGCCAGCACCGGGAAGCCCGCATGCAACGACGGAAACGCCGCGTAGAGGTTGTAGTCGTGGTGCGAATACAGCCAGGTGAGGTCGGCCGGCAGGCCAAGGCGCTGCACCGTCTGCTGCATGAGGTGCCGCACGGATTCCGGCTCTGCGAGCCATGGCGGAGCAGTTGGAACGGCAACGTACGTCACAAACGCGAGGGCGCAGAGCACCACGAGTGAAAGTCCGAATCGCCGAAACTCGCTGCGGTCCCTGGTCCAGAGCCAGGCCCCCACTGCGATCGGCAACAGGAAATGTGCCGAATAAACGAGGCTGGCGACGTCGTCGATGAGGTCCGCATCGCCCAACTTGCTGACGGCCGCCTGCAGGATCAGGGTCGGCTCGTGGCCGGCGAAAATCGCGCGCTCGACGCCCTCAAGGCTGTGCGGTTGCCGTCCCAGCATCGAGGCAAGGCCGCGCATGACCTCATAGGCGATGAGCACCGCGGCAAATGGAGCCCAGCCCCGCACCAGCGCAACCGCGCCCGTTGCTTCCGGCGAGCCCTCTCTTGTGCCGATCACGGCAACCACCCTCGGAGCCCGAGAGCCGCAGTCAGTGCCGGGCGCGTGGGAGAAAACACTTGCTTGCGCCGGCAGCTTCGCAATCGATGCTTGGAGATCGCTAGGAAATTGATGTGAGTTTGGTCCTACGCCCGATAGTTAACGGCGCGGGTTTCATCGTTGAGGGGCTTGCGTGGGTAGACTCGTCGCGGTATGGACGTCAAGCCATCTCCTGGACTTTGGAGACCGTGAGCCTGACTCGTCTGGGCGGCGTCAAGCCAGGCCGGATGGGCATTTTCGCGGGCGCGCTGTCCGCCCAGCCGGCCGCCGTGCAGCGCGCCGTTGCCGCCGAAGCCGAAAAACTTGGCTTTGGCACCTTGTGGTACGGGGAGGCGATGGCGCGCGAGGCGTTCGTGCAGGCCTCGATCTTCCTGGACGCGACCTCGAGCCTGGTGATCGCAAGCGGCATCGCCAACATATGGGCTCGCGACCCGATGGCCATGGCGGCGGGGGGTCGGGCGCTGGCGGAAGCGTGGCCTGATCGCTTCATCCTGGGTTTGGGCGTCAGCCACTCACCGATGGTAGCCGCCCGCGGACACGACTATGCACGCCCGCTTTCAGCGATGCGTGACTACCTGGACGGGATGGCGCAAGCTCCGTGGCGGGGCCCTGAGGCGCACCCGCCTCCACTCGTCCTCGCGGCCCTCGGTCCCCGGATGGTCGCTCTGGCCGCGGAACGAACCGCCGGTGCGTACCCGTACTTCACCACCGCCGAGCACATCGCTCAGGTCCGTGAGCAGCTCGGACGCGAGCCGTTCCTCGCGGCCGATCTCCCGGTGGTACTGGCTACGGGCCGTGGCGAGGCGCGAATGATAGGGGACGTCCACACGAAGGTCTATCTCGGCATCGAGAACTACCGGAACAACCTCCTCCGTCTGGGCTGGACGGCCGCCGATCTCGAGCCGCCGGGATCGGACAAGCTGTTCGATGCGATAGTGGCCTGGGGAGACGTCGCGGCCGTTCGGGACCGTGTTCAGGGGCTGTTCGACGCGGGCGCGGACCAGGTCGTCCTCAACCTGGTCACGAGCGATCGATCGGTCCCGTATCTGCCCGAGCTGAGAATCCTCGCCTCGCTCAACTCAGCCGAAAACTAACCGGGCGCACATATGTAGATCGCGCACAGGGATCGTATCCACCTGTGTCATGCCGACGCCGAACGAGGCCCGCAGATACGATCAGCTGGACAATCAACGGATCAGCTGTAAGTGGAGGTGGACATGGGCGCCAGGCAGGACGAGATCGTAGGCGCGATTGAAGCGGCCCACCGGGACTTCATCGAGCTGGTGGCGGGGGCCACGCCGGCACAGTGGCGAGAGCCCGGCGCAAATCATCCCGAGATCAGGTTCGGCGAGGACGAGCACAGGCCTGTGGGTGTCATCGCCCACCACATTGCGAGCGCGTACGCGGCCACGATCGACCGCTGCCAGGCGTGGATCCGGGGCGAGCTCCCTGCACCGCCGACGGCCGAGACCAACGCTGAGCACGAATCCGCCAACCCCACCCCGAACCACGAGGAGACGATCCGGCTCCTTGACGACAATGCCAACAGGCTCAAAGACTTCGCGCGCGGACTCTCCGGCGAGGACCTTGAGGCTACAGGCCTGTTTGTGAGTGGCCGAAGCTCATCAGTCGGCAAGATGCTGGGCGAGACCACGCCGTATCACATCGGCTGGCATGCGGGTTCGATTCGGGCGACCTGGGCTCAAATGGCAGGCTGACCGACCTCAAGGGCCGCAGGCGGGAGGTCCGGAACGAGCTCCCAACGAGGCCAAAAGGGGCTCCGGAGCCATCCCATTGAATGGCCTTCCAGCCATCTGAGCTACTGGCGACTCTGCGCCCTGACTCCCGTAAACCATATGCATGGGGAGCGCACTGTTTGGCATGCTCAAGGGCGATCGCGGCCCGGGTGACCCACTCGCCCATCGCAACGCCGAAGCAGAAGGTCGGCCTCGGGCGTGAGCCTACAACGCCAGGCGACGGTCTTCTTGGCCGTGCTGGTCGGCGCGCTGGTAGTGATGAACGCAGGCGGCGGCCTCATCCAGAGTCGCGCTAACGACGCACAGGCGCGTGCCCAGACCGCCCAGCTCCTCGAGACCTACGAGAAGCAGTTCGCGATCGGCTTGCTCAACCAGGAGACGGGTGAGCGCGGATACGAGCTCACCGGCGAGAACCAGTACCTGCAGCCCTTCTCCCTCGGCATTTCGCAGCTAGTTCAGGCTCGGCGGTTCCTCGACGCGGCTTCGACCGATGCTTCCACGCGGGCCAGGTTGATCGCGATGGAGAGTGCTGCCTCCGATTGGCAGGTGTTCGCCGATCAACGCCTGGCTGCTGTCGCCGCGAACGGTCCGAGCACAGACCCCATCATCGACCAGGAGGGCAAGCTCCTCTTCGACGCGTTCAGGACTGCGGAATTGAACGTGAGCAGCTCCCTCGAAGCGTCGATCAAGCAGAACCTGGCTCTGGCACAGGGCCTCGCCACCGGCGGCCTGGTCGCCTCCCTTGTCGGAACCGTTGCCATTCTGGCCCTGCTCGCGTTCCTGGCCGGAATCGTGCTCCGATCAACCCTGCACCCGATGCGCCAGCTCGTCTCTGCAGCCAACGCCCTGGCCGAGGGTGCGCCCGTGACGATTCCATCCACCACCCGGTCGGATGAGATCGGGCAGCTTGCCAGGTCGCTCTCGGCCTGGGAGCAGGCAACCAGGGAGCGGCTAGAACTGGCGCAGGGCATGGTCGACGTCGGCGCCCGGACCGAGCTGAATGATCTGCTCGCGCTCGGCCTGCGACAAACGGCAGACGCGCTTGGAGCCGCGGACGTTGCGGCCTCGCTGGACAGTGACGTCGTCTTCCTCTTCCGCGGCGGCAAGCACGAGCGGATAGACAGCCCTAAAGGCGAACTTCTTCCTGAGCACTCCCCCGCCGCAGAGGTTTTGCGCACCGGCCGGCCGCTGATTGGAGACGCGCGCGATCCTGCGTGGTCGGACGCGATCCACAACTGGGCCGCCCAAGACGACATCGGCCCCTTGATCACCCTGCCGATGGTCAGCGGCGGTGTGGTCGTGGGGACCCTCACGGCGGTGCGTCAAAGCGCCGGCAAGACCTTCGGCCACGCCGACCTGGTGCGCGCACAGCTGATCGCGGCCCCGCTCGCATCGGCTGTCCGAGTCGCGCGCCTGTTCGAACGCCTTCGCAATGCCAATAGCCAATTGGTGGAGGCTAACCGCCACAAGAGCCTGTTCCTCACCAACATGAGCCACGAGCTGAGGACGCCGTTGAACGCGATCCTCGGTTTCTCTGAGCTGCTCAGGGATGACAAGACCAGTCGCTTTGATGCCAGCACGCAGCATCGCTTCCTTGATCAGATCCACACCAGCGGGCAGCATCTGCTGGGGCTCATCAACAACGTGCTCGACCTGTCAAAGGTTGAGGCGGGGCAGATGGAGCTTCATCCAGAGAAAGTCACAATCGCCGACAGCGTCCAGGTCGTCCTATCGACAGTCGAGCCGTTGGCTCGGGTCAAAGAAATCATCCTCGATGCCGACTCGGATCCGGGCCTCCAGGTCGTGGCAGACCCGGTAAAGCTCAAGCAGATGCTGCTCAATCTCGTCTCCAACGCGATCAAGTTCACGCCGAAGGCCGGCCGCGTCGCGATCCACGCTCGTCAGGTCGGCTCGTGGATCGAGATTGCGGTGACGGATACCGGAATCGGGATCGCGAAGCGAGACCTCGACCAGCTGTTCACGGAGTTCCAGCAGCTCGATCCCGAACACGGACGCCAGCAAGAGGGAACCGGCCTCGGGCTGGCGCTGACTAAGCGTTTTGCCGAGCTCCATGGGGGAGAGGTCAAGGTCCAAAGCGCGCCTGGAGAGGGCAGCACCTTCACCCTGATGCTACCCGTCGAACCCACGAGGTCCAGCGAGCAGCTGGCTCCGGCGCCACGAACGATTGCGCCTGCCGACGCAAATCGGCCGTTGATCCTGGTCGTCGAGGACAACCCCGAAGCGGCGGAAATTTTGGGACGGCACCTAGAAGTAGGTGGCTTTCGAATGAGCGTCGCCCGGACGGGAAACGAAGCGCTGGACTTGGCGCGAGACCTCCAGCCCGTGGCCATAACCCTCGACATCCTTCTGCCTGAGATCGATGGTTGGGAGGTCCTCACAAGGCTCAAAGCGACCGAGGCGACTCGAGACATCCCCGTCGTGATAGTCAGCGTGGTCGACAATCCTGAGCTTGGGCGTGCGCTGGGCGCATTGGACTATTTCGTCAAGCCAGTCGACAGAGGCGCCCTGCTGTCGAGGTTGAACCACCATGCATTCACGTCGAGGGTCCAGCTTGGAGAGATCCGAGTGCTGATCGTAGATGACGAACCGGGCAACATCAATGTGATCCAAGCCCTTCTTGAGCCGGAAGGCTTCAAGGTTCTGACGGCATCGGGCGGGAGGGAAGGAATCGACGTGGCCCGTGCCCAGCTGCCGCACCTGATTCTCCTCGACTTGATGATGCCGGAGGTGAGCGGGTTCGACGTGGTCGAAGCCCTCCGCGCTGAAGGCGCCACGAAGTCCATTCCGATCATGGTGCTGACGGCCAAAGAGCTCACCGACGACGACAAGGCAGCACTCAATGGCCAGGTGGCCGCCATCTTCCAGCGCAACTCCCTTGCGGGTTCCGACCTGGTCGAGTGGCTGCAAGGGTTCGTCGGCAGAGGACTCGCGGCATGAACCCAAAAGCTGAGCCACACGCCGTGATACTCGTGGTTGAGGACAACCCGGCGAGCCAGATGCTGGTCGAGGCGGTTCTACAGGGCCGCGGCTACCTGGTGCGTCTTGCGGCGTCTGCCCCAGAGGCGCTCGCAAGCATTGCGCTTCGGCGGCCCGATCTCATCCTGATGGACATTCAACTTCCGGGTCAGGACGGCCTTTCGCTGACAAGGCAGCTCAAAGCGGATCCGGCGCACGCATCAATACCGATCGTTGCAGTGACGGCGCACGCCATGGCCGCCCACCGTCAGCTGAGCCTCGACGCTGGGTGCATCGGGCACATCACCAAACCGTACGACACGCAAATGCTCGCCGCGCAGATAGCGGCCTTTCTCCGAGAGTCGCCGCCAGTGAGCCTTCAAACTGGGCTCGACCTCTAGGCAATCCGGCTGGAGCGAGAGGCTGGCGCTGATGAAGGGCAGATGCCTGCTGCGCGCAGGCATCTGCCTGAGAAGCGACCTGGTTAGGCGCTCGCCTTGTCTGCGGTCTCGGTCTCGACCGCCTCGATCAGCTCGCCTTCCACGTTGATGTGGATCTCGTTACTCACGATGAACTTGCCGTCCAGCATCATCTCGAACTTCATTCCGAAGTCCTTTCGATTGATCTCACCCTCGGCCGCGTAGCCGATCCGATGACCCATGTTCGGGTCGTTGAACTCCCCGTACTTGACGACCTTGAGGGTTACCGGCTTGGTGTTGCCCTTGATCGTCAGGTCGCCTGTCAGCGTGAACTTGTCGGTGCCGGCAGGCTCGATCTTCGTGCTCTTGAACGTGATGGTCGGGTACTTTTCGGCCTCCAGGAAGTTGGATGACCTGAGGTCCTTGTCCCGCTGGTCGTTGTTAGTGCGGATGCTCGCTGTCTGGATCGTTGCCTCGAACGT
>Ga0075522_10001617_pt1 | contig 17076 bp, 12 predicted proteins | sample NGEPerA_FD_74796 | JGI IMG/M metagenome (GOLD analysis project Ga0075522, IMG submission 74796) | Arctic peat soil microbial communities from the Barrow Environmental Observatory site, Barrow, Alaska, USA - NGEE PermafrostL2-A | ecosystem: Environmental > Terrestrial > Soil > Wetlands > Peat ... | reverse complement strand
ACCAGTCTCAACAATGTCGTCTTTCTCGTATTCCCTGACCCAAATGCCCCAGTGGTTGCTTCCCTTACGAAGGCCATCCACTACACGGTTCCTCAAAACGATGTTCCTGCCAGTGGCGCATCGTTTATAGCCGGAGTTCGGCGGGTTCTCTTTGTCCAAACGAAAGCGCGTATAGAGACGGTTTGTCGATGACCGCGCGCTCGATCGCTGATCGGGTGTGTTCGTGCGGTAATGCGTGTGCCGCTGTGATCCACGATCACGCGCGCCTTTCCCTCACTGCTCGAACACCGTTCGGCAGGCCTCGCTCAAATTAGCCTTCTGCCGCCGCAGGCAGGCGGTAATCGCCCGCACGTTGGGGATTTCGCCGGCACAGAGACGGTAGACGTCAGGCGTGCAGGCGCGCTTCTGCTCAGGCGTTGCGATGTCGGCCGATGCGGAGCCGATGGCGGATATAGCAAGCAACAGGCCGAGCGCGAGCGATCCTCGGGCGGGGCTTGCCAGGTTCAAAACTCCGGAAAATCTTGCCTTCATGACGGCATCTCCCTTGAGCGTGCCTGCGCCACGGCGGCGCGGGCTCCGATCGGCAAGTACCGAAAATTTTTCTGCCGAAATGTGGTTTTTCTCACCTTTGCCGCCGGGGAGCCGATCTACATCATCGCGTCGGGGGATCAATACATCGGTAACCATGGGACCGGGGATCGCCGGATCGTTACAATTTGAGCGATCCGCTCAATCCGGAAACAAAAAACTTTTGACACCTTGCGCTCAGGGAAACCCCGGAGAGCGCGATGAGCGAAGCCGAATACGACCGATTGCTGGAGGCCGTCAGAATGGCGATCGAACCCGCGCCGCAGGAAGATCTTCTGGTCCAGCCGCTATCCGTCCGGCAGCCGCTGAACGCCGCCAACGACAACGCGTCGGCCTGGCGTCTCATTCCGTTTCCCGAGGGCTGGTACGCGGCCTGCTAATGGCGCCGCAAAAGCTCTTGCGGGCTCTCCAATAATCAATGCAAGCCATTGATTATGTTGATGGAGGCCACGACCAGAATTGAACTGGTGTACACGGTTTTGCAGACCGTTGCGTAACCACTCCGCCACGTGGCCCCATGGGGCGAACTCATATACGGACCGACAAAGATAGGCAACCAAGCGCCGGTCAGGCCCGCTTGCGCCGGCGGTAATCCCGTTTGGGTTTCGGCCTCGGCGCAAGCTCCGGCATTATCAGTTGCGCCTCGCGATATCTCGCTAGCATCCGCTCAAAACTCGCATGCAGCGTCTCGGCGATATCGGGTCGCTTCTCAAGATGACCGAGCAGCATCGCCGCCGCCTCGATGGTGGAAAGACCGTCGCCGCGCGGCTCGCGGCGCAGCTTGCCGTAGCGAGATGGCTGCTTTGGGCCGAGGATCACCCGCTGGCATTTCAGCATCCAGGCGTTGCGCCACCACAGCGCCTTGGCCTGGCTCCAGGTGCCGTCGAGCAGCACGATGCCCTCGATGTCTTTGAGAACGGCGCGCTGGTTGTCCTCGACATGGCCCTTGTGGTCGATGGCGACGATATCAGCGTCGGTTTCGAGATCAGCGACCTTGGCGGAGCCGAGATAGAGCACCGCCCAGCGCGAGGGATCATGGACCGGCCGGCCCAGCGCCTTGGCAAGGCTCGGCCAGGACAGACCGATCTTCACGACCGCATTCTTGAAGTGCAGCGCGGTCAACCGCGCGGTGCCGAGCGCCCTGTCCTGCTCCTGCGGATGCTGCAGGATCAGAATCGAAATCCGGCTCTCGATCGCCGTGATGCTGTCGCAAACGCACAGCGGCTGGGGTTTGCGGCAATGCGGACATTCCGGTATCGCCTCCGCCGCGGCGGCGCCGGTGTCAGGCTCGGATGGTTTTGACATGTGCCCGCTATACGCCGCGCCGCCGCGCGCTTCAATGGCGCAATGCCGAACCTACTCCGCCGGCGCCGCGATCGCGTCCGGCTCGGGTCGCCTGCGCTTGAGCCGGTCGATCAACAGATAGATCACGGGCGTCGTGTACAGCGTCAGGATCTGGGAGACGAACAGGCCACCGATGATGGTGATGCCGAGCGGGCGGCGCAGTTCGGTGCCAGGACCGGTGGCGATCACCAGGGGAATGCCGGCGAACAAGGCCGCCATGGTCGTCATCAGGATCGGGCGGAATCTCGCGCTGCAGGCCTCGAAGATCGCATCCGCCGACGACAGGCCGCGGTGGCGCTCGGCGTCCAGCGCGAAATCCACCATCATGATGCCGTTCTTCTTGACGATGCCGATCAGGAGAATGATGCCGATGAAGGCGATCACCGTCAGCGGCGTGTTGGTCAGTTGCAGCGCCAATAGCGCGCCCAATCCCGCCGAGGGCAGCGTCGAAATGATGGTCAGGGGATGGGTGAGGCTCTCATAGAGCACGCCCAGCACGATATACATCGCCACCAGCGCGCCGAGGATCAACAGCGGCTGCCGTCCGCTGGTCTTGCTGAAATCGCGGGCATTGCCGTCGAAGCTGCCGCGAATGCCCTCGGGCATGTGCAATTCTTCCACCGCGCGCTGGATGTTGGTGGTGGCGGCCTCCAGTGGCACGTCGGGAAGGGTGTTGAAGGACACCGTGGTCGAGGGAACCGACTCCGAGTGGAAGACTGCGAGCGGCGCCAATCCGCGCTGGTAGTGCACCACGCTCGAGAGCGGCACCTGCGCGCCGCCGGCGCCTGCGACGAAGATATGCTCGAGGTTCGCCGGGTCGCTCTGGAATTTCGGGTCGATCTCCAGCACCACCATGTACTGGTTGCGCTGGGTGTAGACGATCGAGATCTGCCGCTGCGAGAACGCATTGTTCAGCGCGTTGTCGATGTCCTGCACATGGATGCCCATGATCGACGCCTTCTGCCGGTCGATCGAGAGCGTCAGTTGCAAGCCGCCGGGATCGCGGTCGGCGGAAACGTCGGTGATCCCCTCCACCGTCTCCATGCGCTTGTTGACGATCGGCGCCCATTTCTGCAGCAGATCGAGATCGGTGCTCGACAGGGTATACTGGTAGGTGCCGGAATCGGTCTGACGTCCGCCGGCCCGCACATCCTGCGCCGCGAACATGAACAATCGTATTCCCGCCACCCGGTAGAGGTCCTTGCGCAGGCGATCGATGGCCAGGGCGGTGGTCAATCGGTCGCGCTGTTCCGGCGGTTTGAGGGTGATGAACATGAGGCCGCGACTTGAGCCGAGGCCACCGTTCAGAATCGACGCAATCCCCGCCACCGCCGGGTCGGCCATCACAATGTCCGTCAGCTCCTGCTGCAGCCCGAGCATCGACTGAAACGAGATATCGGGGGAAGCCCGGGTCACGCCGATCACGAAGCCTGAGTCGTCGACCGGAAAATACCCCTTCGGGGTCTTGATATAGAGCGTCACCGTCAGCGCGATGGTCGCAAAGAACACCACAAGCGTCAGGAATGGATAGCCCAGCACGGTGCGCAGCGTACGGGCGTAGAACGCCACCATGCGCGACAGGGCGCCTTCGACGACGCGGTCGAACCAGGTGGCACTGCCGGAAGTCGTCTCCTTGACGTAATGGGCGCAAATCATCGGCGTGATCGTGAGCGACACCACCGTAGAGACCACGATGGCAAAGGTCAGGGTCAGCGAGAATTCCCGCAGCAGGCGGCCAACGATCCCGTCCATGAAGATCAGCGGCGTGAAGGCCGCGATCAGCGACAGGCTGATCGACAGCACCGTGAAGCCGATCTGTTTGGCGCCTTCGAGCGCCGCCTGGTAGGGTCGCATGCCATGTTCGAGGTTGCGGTACATGTTCTCGATCATGACGATGGCATCGTCGACCACGAAGCCAACCGAGATCGCCAGCGCCATCAGCGACAGGTTGTCGATCGAGAAACCGGCAAGCCACATCCCGGCGCAGGTGCCGGCCAGCGCCAGCGGCACGGAAACGCCGGCGGCGATCGTCGGGGTGATCCGGCGCAGGAACGCGTACACCACGACCATCACCAGGATCACGGTCGCCAGCAGCGTCAGCTGCATGTCCTCGACGCTGGCGCGGATGGTGGTGGTGCGGTCGACCAGCGTCGAAATCTCGATGCCGGCGGGAATCCACTGCTTCAACTCGGGGATCAGCGCGCGCACGCGATCGACGGTATCGATGACGTTGGCGTCGCCCTGCTTGGTAATCTGAATGACGACGGCCGGCTGCTTGTTGAACCACGCGATCGAGCGGCTGTTGCGCACGGAATCCTCGACATCGGCGACATCGGCGAGCCGGACGAAATTGCCGTTGGCGCTCTTGATCAGGATGTCGCGAAACTCGGCCGCGGTCCGCATCTGCTTGTTGATCGACAGCGTCTCGCTCTGGCGGCCGCCATTGAAGATGCCGACCGGCCCCAGCGGGTTGGCGTTGACGATTGCGAGCCGGACGTCGTCGGTGGAGATCCCGGCATGGGACAGCGCCACCGGATTGAGGGCGATGCGGACCGCGGGCTGGTCGGCGCCGCTGACGGTGACGTCGCCGACGCCCGGCACCTGCGAGATGCGCTGCGCGATCACGGTGTCGGCGACGTCGTAGATCGCAGCCGTCGGGATCGTCTTCGAGGTCAACGCCAGCACGAAGACCGGCGCGGCAGCGGTATTGGCCTTGCGGAATTTGGGCAATGCCGGCAGATCGCTCGGCAGGTCGGCAAGCGCTGCGTTGATCGCCGCCTGCACGTCGCGCGCGGCGCGATCGATATCGCGGCCGATGGCAAAAGTAAGCTGGATGTTGGTGTTGCCGAGCGTGCTCGTCGAGGTGATCTGGTCGATGCCGGCGATCTCGCCGAGCCGCCGTTCCAGCGGCGCCGCCACGGTCCCTGCCATGACGGAGGGATCGGCGCCGGGCCGGCTCGCGAACACCCGGATCGAGGGAAAGTCGACATTGGGGACCGAGGCGACGGGGAGGAATTCGTAAGCCACGAGGCCGACCAGAAACAGCCCGATCGACAATAGCGTGGTGCCGACCGGCCGGCGGATGAAAGGCTCCGAGATCGAGATGGATGCCATTACTGCATCCCCTCGGTGGCTCCCGCGACCGGCGGCGCCGGCAATTCGGGTCCGGCCGGCGGCAGCGCGCGCTCAAGCCTCCGATTGACGCGGTCGAGCGCGAGATAGATCACGGGCGTGGTGTAGAGCGTGAGCAACTGGCTCAACAGCAGTCCGCCGATGATGGAAATGCCGAGCGGAAAGCGCAGCTCCGAGCCGGTGCCGCTCTCGACCGCGAGCGGCAGCGCGCCGAACAGGGCGGCCAGCGTCGTCATCATGATCGGACGGAAGCGCAGCAGGCAGGCCTGCACGATGGCGTCGTAGGCCGACAGGCCCTGGTGCCGCTCCGCCTCCAGCGCGAAGTCGATCATCATGATGGCGTTCTTCTTGACGATGCCCATCAACAGGATGATGCCGATCAGGCCGATCACCGAGAGGTCCTGCCCGAACAGCATCAGCGCCAGGATGGCGCCGACGCCGGCCGAGGGCAGCGTCGAGAGGATCGTGATCGGGTGGATGTAACTCTCATAGAGCACGCCGAGCACGATGTAGATCGTGACGAGCGCGGCCAGGATCAGCCAGGGCTGGCCCGCCAGCGATTTCGAGAATTCGGCGGCATCGCCCGCATAGATGCCGACGATGCTGCCGGGCATGCCGATCCGCGTTTCGATCGCCTTGACGGCGTTGACGGCATCGCCAAGGGCCTCGCCGGGCGCCAGATTGAAGCTGAGCGAGACCGCGGGAAACTGCGCCTGATGCGTGATCGCCAGCGGCGCGGTGGTGCGCGTCAGCGTCGCAATCGCCGACAGCGGCACCTGCGCATCAAGCGCCCCGAACACGTAAAGCTTCGAGAGGATCGAGGGATCACGCTGGTACATCGGCATCGCTTCCAGCACCACGCGATACTGGTTGGCCTGGCCGTAGATGGTCGAAATCTGCCGCTGCGCGAAGGCGTCGTTCAGGGTGTCGGTGACCGCCTGCAGGCTGACACCGAGCTGGCCTGCGCGCTGACGGTTGATGTCGAGCGCAGCGCGCAGGCCACCTTCCTGCGCTTCAGAGGAGACATCGCGGAACAGCGGATCGCGCCGCATCTCGGCGACCAGTTTGTCGGCCCACTGCCCGACCAGCGCGGAGTCAGTACCGGTCAGCGTGTACTGATATTGCGAGCGGCTGGACTGGGTCGATATCTGCACGTCCTGCACCGGCTGGAAATAGATGGTCATGCCGGGGATCGAGGCCACGCGCCGCTTCAGGCGCTCGACCACGGCGGCGACGTCGGCGCGCCGCTCGTCGCGCGGCTTGAGCGTCATCACCAGACGGCCGACATTGGTGGTCGGGTTGACCGAGCCGGCGCCGATTACCGAAACGACACCGATCACGTCAGGATCGGCCTTGATGGCGTTCGCGGTCTGGGCCTGCCGGCTCTGCATCTCGGCAAAGGAAACGTCAGGGCCGGCCTCGGTCACCGCGGTAATCGACGCCGTATCCTGCAGCGGCAAAAACCCCTTTGGCGCCACCACATACAGCAACAAGGTGGCGGCCACGGTCGCGAACGTCACCAGGAGCGTCATGCGCTGACGCCGCAACACCCACAACAGCGTGCGGTGATAGAATTCGACCATGCGGTCGATGAAGCGGCTAGTCGCCGCCAGACCCGGCACCGTCATCTCCTCGCCGGCATGCCGGAGCAGCCGCGAGCACATCATCGGCGTCAATGTCAGCGACACCACGGCCGAGGTAACCACCGCGATTGTCAAGGTCAGCGCGAATTCGCGGAACATCCGCCCGACCAGTCCCGACATGAACAACAGCGGGATGAAAACCGCGATCAGTGATACCGTCAGCGAAATCACGGTGAAGCCGATTTCGCTGGCGCCCCGGAGCGAAGCGGCCATTGCGGTCTCGCCGTTCTCCATGTGGCGGACGATGTTCTCGATCATGACGATGGCGTCGTCGACCACGAAGCCGGTGCCGATGGTGAGCGCCATCAGCGACAGATTGTCGAGGCTGAAGCCGGAAAAATACATGATGCCGAAAGACGTGATCAGCGACAGCGGCAGCGCCACGCCCGCGATCATCGTGGCGCGCAGCGAGCGCAGGAACAACAGCACCACCAACGTGACCAGCACCACGCTCAGCACCAGCGTGAACTGCACGTCGTGCACGGAGGCACGAATGGTGACGGTGCGATCGGAGACGACGTTGAGATTGACGCCGGCCGGAATCGCGCGCTGCAGCTTTGGGATCTCGGCGCGGATCTGGCGGACCACCTCGATGACGTTGGCGCCGGGCTGCCGCTGGATGTCGATGACGACTGCCGGTATGCCCTGGTACCAGCCGCCGGTGCGGTCGTTCTCCAGCCCGTCGACGATGATCGCGACATCGCCGATGTTGACGGGCGAGCCGTTGCGGTAGGCGATGATGATGGGCTTGTAGGCTTCCGCCGCCGCGATCTGGTCGTTGGCGGCGATGGTATAGGCCTGTTGCGCGCCGTCGAGCGAGCCCTTCGGCCCGGAGACGTTGGCGCCGGCAATCGCTGCGCGCAAATCCTCCGTCGCGATGCCATAGGCGGCAAGCCGCGCCAGGTCTGCCTGCACCCGCACCGCGGGCTTGAGCCCGCCCAGCACCGAGACGCGGCCGACACCGGAAATCTGGCTAAGCCGTTGCGCCAGAATGGTATCGGCGATGTCGCTCATGGCGCGCAGCGAAATCGTGTTCGAGGTCAGCGCCAGCGTCAGCACCGGCGCGTCCGCCGGGTTGACCTTGGCGTAGGTCGGCGGATACGGCAGGGTTCGCGGCAGCACGCCGGCCGCGGCGTTGATCGCGGCCTGCACGTCCTGCGTCGCGCCGTCGATGTCGCGGTTGAGATCGAACTGCAACGAAATCTGGCTGACGCCGAAGGAACTGGTCGACTGCATCGCCGACAGCGCCGGAATCTGCCCGAGCTGGCGCTCCAGAGGAGCCGTGATCAGCGAGGCGATGACGTCCGGACTGGCGCCCGGCAACTGCGTCGTCACCTGCACCGTCGGGAAATCGACCTGCGGCAGCGCCGACACCGGCAGCGCCCAATAGGCTAGCGCGCCGCCGATCAACAGCGCGATCCCCAATAGCGAGGTCGCGATCGGCCGGTGGATGAACGGTTCAGAGACGCTCATGGCTGCGTGCTCACGCTGGCGAAATCAGAGGTGCGGATCATGTCTTCCGGTCATGGCTGCGACTTCGCCGCACTGCCCGGCGGCTCGCCTCCTTGAGCGGATGGCTCCTTCTGGTCGCCCTCGCTTTTGCCCCGTTCGCCGCTCTTGCCGCGGTGCTCGCCCTTGCCTTGCTCGGCCTTCTTGCCCTGGACGTCGCGGCTGCTTTTGCGCTTGTGAGGCGCGAGATCCGCCGTCGGCGCCTGCTCGTCCTTGCCGATGACGATCTTGGCGCCGTCGGACAGGTTGGCAAAGCCCGTCGTCACCACCCGGTCGGACGGCGACAATCCGCTCGCGATCACCGCGTCGGTTTCATTCTGCTGCGTCACCACCACCGGCTTGACCGTGACGGTGTCGTCATCGCCGATGACATAGCTGAAGGTGCCGATCGGGCCCCGCTGCACCGCCGAGCTCGGCACCACCATCGCCTGCGTCAGCGTATCGACCTTGAGCCGTACATTGACGAACTGGCCGGGCCACAGCTGGAACTGGGCGTTGGGAAATTCAGCTTTCAATTTCAATGTGCCGGTGGTCGGATCGACCTGATTATCGATACCTTTCAACGTACCGGTATCGACCACCGTCACGCCGTCATTGCCGAACACATCGACCGCCAGCGCGCCTTTGGTGGACGCCGCGTTGACGCGTACGATCTGCTGCTGCGGCAGGCTGAATTGCACCGCGATCGGCTGCAGCTGGGTGGTGATGACAAGACCGGTGGTATCGGCGGCATGAATGATATTGCCCTGGTCGACCTGGCGTAGTCCGGTTCGGCCGGACAGCGGCGCGATGATCTTGGTATAGCCGAGGGTGGCCTGCGCATTGTCGATCGCCGCCTGGTCGGAATTGACCAGCGCCTCCTGCTGCGCCACGACGGCCTTTTGCGTGTCGTATTGCTGTTTCGAGCCGGCGTTGGACGCGGACAGTTGCTGATAGCGGATCAAATCGAGGCGCTGATTGGCGAGTTGTGCTTCGTCCTGTGCCTTCTTCGCGACCGCCTGGTCGTACTGCGCCTTGTAGATTACGGGATCGATCTCGCCGAGCACGTCGCCCTTCTGGACGTCCTGGCCTTCGGTGAAATTGACCGAGATCAGCTTGCCGTCGACCTGGGAACGCACGATCACGGTGTTCAGGGCGCGCACGGCGCCGACGCCGTCGAGATAGACCGGCACGTCCATGATGCGCGGGGTCGCCGCCAGCACCGGAACCGGCAGGTCGGGGCGCGCGTTGCGGTCGCGTCCCTGCTTCTGCTCGATCGCGTGCCAGCCGATATAGCCGAGCCCGCCGAGGATCACGAGGGTGATGGTCGTGGAGACGAGCCGGCTGGCCACGCGCGCGAAAAAGCTCGGCTTGCGCACGCCGGGCGGGTCGGCGACGTCCTTCGATTCCGGCTTAAAGAGCATCGACCGCCTTCTCCACTCTCGGCTCCCAACCACCCCCCAAGGCCTGATACAGGCTGACGTAAGCAAGCAGACGCGCCAACTGGGCCTGCCACAGCGAATCTTCGGCCTGGAACAGGGTCAGCTGGGTATTTAGCACGGTTACGATGTCAGCGGTGCCGGCCCGGAGCTGCTGTTCGGACAGTTGGAAGGCCCGCCGCGAGGCCGCCACCACCTGCCGCTGCAGGCGCAGTTTCTCGGTCGTCTGCTTGATCGACATCAGCGCATTGTCGACGTCGGTGAAGGCCGAGACCACCGTCTTGCGGTAGGTCTGCAGCAATTCATCCTGTTTGGCCTTGGCCAGTTCGAAATTGCCCAGGATCGTGCCGCCGTCAAAGATCGGCTGCGTCAGGCCGCCGACGACGCTGAAGAAGGCGGCATGGGGCTGAAACAGCGATACCAGCGACGAACTCTGATAGCCGCCCTGCCCGGTCAACTGGATGCTCGGAAAGAACTGCGCCCGGGCGCTGCCGACATTGGCGGTGGCGGACGCAAGCTGCGCCTCCTGACGCCGGATATCCGGGCGCTGTGTCAACAGCTCCGACGGCAGACCGGGCGTGATGGCCGGCACCGCAATCTGGTTCATCGAACCGCCTGAGATGCGCACGCTTTCCGGCGGTCGCGAAACCAACAGCGCCAGCGCGTTGATGTTCTGGTCCAGTGTCAGCCGTAGCGGCGGCACCGCCGCGCGCTGGTTGGCCAGCACGCTTTCCTGCTGCGCGACGTCGAGATCGGTCCCGGTGCCGGCCTTGAAGCGTTGCTTGATGGCGTCGAGAACCCGGGTTGCGCTGGCGATATTGCGTTCGGCGGTTCGGATTCGGTCCTGCGAGGCCAGCACCTGGAAATAGGCGGTGGCGACCGCCGTCAGCGTGGTCAGCGCCACCACGTCGCGGTCGAAGCGGTTGGCGATGGAGGTCTCGTGGGCCGCCTGCGCCGCGTCGCGATACTGCCCCCAGAAATCGAGTTGGTAGCTGGCGTTGAGGGAGGCCGAATAATTGACCACCTCGCGTCCACCGATCGACAGGCCGCTGGCGCTCGATCCCGACGTTCTGGAATAGACCTGCTGGCCGCCGCTGCCGACTTGCGGCAGCAGCGCCGCCCCGGCGACGCGAGCCTGCGCATCGGCCTCGACGAAACGCGCCGCCGCCGCGGCGATGTCGAGATTGACCCGTTGGGCCTCCTGCATCAGGTCGGTCAATTCCGCGGAACGGAATCCGCGCCACCAATCCAGCGGCGGCGGCGAATCCGGATCGCTCAACCGCGCGGCCTTGTACCCATTGGGAATGTCGAGCGCCGGATCGGGCACGTCCTGGGTCAGCACACAGCCGGCCGAACTCAGGACAATGCAGAACGCCGCAAGCCACCCCGCCAGGCGGTCCATGCAGGTAGCGGCAGCAGGCAGCCGGGCGACGGCTGATTCGGGAAATCGCGGGCTCACATCAGCCCTCCGCCGGGCCGGGAGCCTGGCGTCCGGCGCCAAGCCGCCGGACCTCGTCGCGGACGAGGCCGATGGGAACGGGCTGTGATGCGGCCACCGCTGTGATGCTTTCGCTGGAATCCGGCTACCATATTAGCGGGGGGATCACGGCGCGGACAGTCCCGTTCCGTTTTTCGCCTGCCGCGGCGACACCGAATCCGGGGACGCCGACTGCGTGCCAACTCGTCGATTTTCCTTATTCCATGCATGTTTCCTGGCCTGAGCAAGATCCCCACGGCAGCCAGGGTTACGAAGGTTTCACGCGGTTTCCGGAGGATCGAGGATTTGCAGCCACACCTGCGCGAGCCGCCGCCGGCTGAAACCTCCCTTGCGATGTACCGTACCTTGTGCATTAGCAAATGGGGGGCCGGAATGCGGGTTGCGGTTATCGGGACGGGAATAGCCGGCAATGCCGCGGCCTGGACCCTGTCGAAGCGATATCCGACAACGGTCTATGAGCGCGATTTCAGGCCCGGCGGACACAGCCATACCGTCAGCATCGACTATGATGGGACGGAGATCGCCGTCGATATCGGCTTCATTGTCTATAACGAGATGAACTATCCCGACCTGACCGCCCTGTTTGCCCATCTCGGCGTCGAAACCGTGGAGAGCTGCATGAGCTTTGCGGTAACCGCCGACGCCGGTATGTTCGAGTGGAAGGGTGGCGGCGATAACTGGCGTCAAACCACGCTCGGGCTGTTCGCGCAGCCGCGCAACCTGTTATCGCCAAGCTATCTGCGCATGCTCCGCGATATACTGGCCTTCAACGCGGGAAGCGTCGAGGATCACGCGGCGGGCCGACTGGCCGGGCTTACGCTCGGCGAATATTTTGCCGTTCGCAAATTTTCACCAAGGCTCCTGACCGACTATCTCGCGCCGATGGGAGCCGCGATCTGGTCCGCGCCTGCCGCTGAGATGCTGGATTTTCCGGCCGAGAATTTCATCGCCTTCTTCAACAACCATCGCCTGCTGCAATATGACCGTCCGGTGTGGCGCACGGTCAAAGGCGGCAGCCGCCGCTATGTCGAGAAGATGATCGCGGGCTTCCAGGGTCAAGTCCGGCTCGGCTGCGCCGTGACATCGATTGAGCGCACGCCGCACGGGGTCGTGGTCCATGACAGTCACGGCAGGAGCGATCACTACGATCACGTGGTGATCGGCTCGCACAGCGATCAGGCTCTCGCCATGCTGGCGGACGCCGACGAAGCCGAGCGCGCCGTGCTCGGCTCCATCGGCTATGCGCCCAACACCGTTTACCTGCATCGCGACACGAGGTTGATGCCGAAACGTCGTCATGCCTGGGCATCCTGGAATTTCCTGCGCTGGCAGCGCGAAGGAACCGCCCTCAACGACGTTGCCGTGACCTACTGGATGAACCAATTGCAGGGCATCGATCACGACAAGCCGCTGTTCGTCAGCCTCAATCCGCCGTTCGAGCCGGCAGCCGAACTGACATTCGGCAAGTATCTGTGCGAACATCCCCAATATAACGCCGCTGCCTTTGCCGCGCAGAAGCATCTCGGCGACATTCAGGGCAAACGTCACACTTGGTTCTGCGGCGCCTGGACTGGCTATGGCTTCCACGAGGACGGCTTGCGCTCCGGGCTCGCGGTCGCCGAGGCGCTCGGCGCAAGCGCCCCCTGGCGCAAACCGCCGCTGGAACTGGCGCAAGCTGCGGAGTGACGAATGCTGCGTGAAGCGCCCAAACCTGACGATCCCGAAAGCGCCCCGGCCGCGCTTTATTTCGGCGACGTCATGCATGCGCGACTAAAGCCGATCGGTCATCGCTTCAGCTATCGGGTGATGAGCCTGTTGATCGATCTCGACCGGCTCGAGGCCGCCGATCGGCTGTCGCCGCTGTTCGCGGTGAACCGGGCAGCGCTCTACAGTTTCAACGAGGCCGATCATGGCGACCGCGACGGCTCGCCCTTGCGCCTTTACGCGCAGCGCCGCGCCGCGGAGCGCGGCATCGATCTCACAGGTGGGTGCGTGCTTCTATTATGCTATCCCCGGCTGCTCGGCTTCACCTTCAATCCGCTGTCGGTCTATTTCTGTCGTCGCGCCGACGGCGAGTTTGCTCTTATCATCTACGAGGTACGCAACACCTTTGGGGAAATCCATTCCTACGTGATCCCCGTGCAACCGGTCGAGATCAGCGATGCCGGCATCCGCCAGGAACAGGAGAAGCTGTTCCACGTCTCGCCGTTCATCGAGATGGCGATGCGCTATCGCTTCCGGGTCTCGCTACCGGGGAAAAGCGTCAAGTTGCGGATTCTGGAAACCGACCGCGAGGGTCCCCTGCTCGCCGCGACCTTCAGCGGCCGCCGCAAAAGCCTGACCACGGCGGTACTGTGGCGGGCCTTCTTCGCCCTGCCGCTCGTCACCTTCAAGATCGTCGCCGCCATCCATTGGGAAGCGTTGCGGCTTTGGCTCAAGGGCACAAGGCTGGTACCCCGCCAGAACGCCGCCTGCGAAACCGGCTTGGCGACTGGCAATGGCAACGACTATAGTTCGGCGACGTTGTCTACCCGTGCAAAGCGATGACGGTCCAGTTCGGGCCGATCGTTTGCGGCTCGGGCACAATGCCAATCGACGGGTTCGCCATGCCGGAATGGATTTCGGTCACCGCAGATACCATAGATTTTGTATTGCCCGACCTGCCCAAAATGGTCCGTTTGGCGCTTGGCTATGGTTCGAAGCTGCAGCATGGCACGCTTGACGTGACGCTGCCGGACGGCCGGACCGTCCGGCTGGGCGGCAATGGCCCGGGACCGCTGGCGGCCATGAAAGTCTATCACTTCGGTTTTGCCTCGCGGTTGCTGCAGGGTGGCGACATCGGCATTGCCGAGGCCTATCTGCGCGGCGAGTGGGACACGCCCGACCTGACGCAATTTCTCTATCTGTTTTGCGTCAATCAGGACTGGATGCAGACGATGCTGATCGGCAACTCCTTGATGCGCTTCGTTCAGATTGCCCGGCACTGGTTCAACCGTAATACGAGGCGGCAGGCGCGGCGCAACATCTACGCGCATTACGACATCGGCAACGCCTTCTATTCGGCATGGCTCGACCCTGGCATGACCTATTCTTCCGCCTTGTTCGAGGATGACACGGCGGATCTTGCCGCCGCGCAAAACAACAAATATCGCAGGCTCGCCGAAGCAATCGACCTGAAGCCCGGCCAGACATTGCTGGAGATCGGCTGCGGTTGGGGGGGCTTTGCGGAATATGCCGCCAAGACCTATGGAGCCAAAGTCGTCGGGCTCACGATCAGCCGAGAGCAGCGCGACTTCGCGCAGGCGCGCATCCGCAACGCCGGTCTCGCCGACCAAGTGGAAATCCGCCTGCAGGACTACCGTGACGAGCAGGACCGCTATGATCGAATCGCATCGATCGAAATGATCGAGGCCGTCGGCGAGCAATTCTGGCCGACATATTTCTCACAGTTGCGCGACCGGCTGTTGCCGGGAGGGCTGGCCGGCATCCAGGCCATCACCATCCAGGACAGCCTGTTCCAGGCCTATCGGCGCGACGTCGATTTTATCCAGCGCTACGTTTTCCCCGGCGGCATGCTGCCCTCGCCGCAGGTCCTGAAGTCGCTCGGCGAGCGGTTCGGCGTTCCCGTCATCCGCGAGCGGATCTTTGGGCAAGATTATGCCAAGACGCTCGCGATCTGGCGAAGCAATTTTCGCGCGGCCTGGCCGAACCTGATGCCATCGGGATTCGACGACCGGTTCCGCCGGCTGTGGGAATATTACCTCGCATATTGCGAGGCCGGATTCCTCTCGGGGAATATCGACGTGCGACAGGTGGTGTTCGCCAAGTCAAGCTAGCTGCGCCGCGGCGAGACATAAAACCGGCTTCCACTTTGCCTGTTCGCGCTCTAGGGTCGTTGCAGGAATTGGCAATGCATCGGCAAGTATCGCGCCCATGAAAATCAATCACGACGTCGTTGAAGCGATCGGCAATACCCCGCTCATCAAGCTGAAGCGGGCCTCGGAGGCGACCGGCTGCACCATTCTCGGCAAGGCCGAGTTCATGAATCCGGGTCAGTCGGTGAAGGACCGCGCCGGCAAATGGATGATCCTCGAAGCCGAGAAGCGCGGCGATCTCAAGCCCGGAGGGCTCGTGGTCGAATCCACCGCCGGCAATACCGGCATCGGCCTTGCGGTGGTGGCAAGCGCGCGCGGCTACCGCACTTTGATCCTGATTCCGGAAACCCAGAGCCAGGAAAAGAAGGACATGCTGCGGCTATGCGGCGCCGAACTGGTCGAAGTGCCGGCACTGCCGTTTTCCAATCCGAACAATTACCAGCATGTCGGAAGGCGGCTTGCCGACCGGCTGCGCAAGACCGAACCGAACGGCGTGCTGTTTGCCGATCAATGGAACAATCTCGATAACGCCAAAGCGCACTACGATTCGACCGGTCCGGAAATCTGGCAGCAAACGAACGGCAAGATCGACGGCTTCATCTGCTCGGTCGGCACCGGGGGCACGCTCGCCGGCACCAGCCGGGCGCTAAAGGAAAGAAACAAGGACATCGTCGTCGCCTGCGCCGATCCGCATGGCTTTGCGATGTATGAACTGTTCAAGCATGGCAGGGCCAAATCGACGCCGGGCGATTCCATCACCGAAGGCATTGGACTGGGCCGCGTCACGCCCGTGATCGAGACCGCGGTGGTCGACGACGCGTTCCTGGTTTCGGACGAGGAAGCCGTGACCGTGATCTACGAACTGCTGGAGCACGAGGGCCTGTGCCTCGGCGGTTCCACCGGCATCAATGTCGCCGGCGCGATCCGCCTCGCCAAACAGCTCGGTCCCGGCAAGACCATCGTCACCATACTCTGCGATTCCGGCAATCGCTATCAGTCAAAACTGTTCAATCCGGCTTTCATGCGCTCGAAGAATTTGCCGGTACCGGAATGGCTGGAGAAGCGCAGCAAGATCGAGTTGCCGTTCGAGAAGGTATGAACGCCCGCGTCAAGCCCGGCGGCGGAAACTGGCCAAAGCCACTTTCCTCAGTAGGTCAACGTCGTCCCCGCGATACGGAATGTCAGAAAGAACCACGCGATCATGACGCTGCTGGCGGCCAGCAGCGCGTGATGGATACGCGACCATCGACTGCCGATGCCACGCCGCCAGAATCGGACGACGGCCCATAGCGTCATCACCGCGCCGAAAACGCCGACCCATGCGAGGGCGTAGAGCGCCAGCAGCCAGGGGTCGAAAGCGTCATTGAAAATCGTGTAATCCGCACTCTTCACAAAGAGCGTTGCCACGGAGCAAATGACGGCCGCATCGACCAGCGCGAGCAGCCTGACGGCGAGAAAATTGCCCCGGTCGCGGCGGTTCTCGTTCCACCGCCGCTTGCGCCAGCAACGCCATAGCGCCGCAACCGGCCAGGCCAGCAGCGACAGGAAAACCACCACTGTACTTGCGAGAAACGCGGGCGCGATCCAACGCGCATCGAGAGACCAGGGAACACGCTGAAACCAAAAACCCGGCGTGGCCAGGTGAGACCCGGAGTGGCCGTCATCGACGAAGGCGAAGCGAATCCCGGACGCGCCCTGGTAGAGATCACGTTGAAGGCGTCGCCATGGCACGCCATCGCCGAACGGCCTGAACGCAGGAAACCCCCGCACATACCCGGCGCCGTCGACCTTGACGACAATCTGCCCAAGCAGGGCAGACAATCGCAGAAATGACGACTCGCTGCGCCTGCTCGACTGATAGATGCCGGCCACATCCGCGTCGCTGGGGAAGCGGACGGCGCCCGCACCGTCCCAGTCCGTCGCCTTGGGCAGAAACCGCCGGGCAATGACCGTCGCGGGATGGGGTAATACCAACGGCCGCGGCTTTTGACTCATTTTTGGGATTCCCAAATCAGGGAAATTCTGACTCGATGCCTGTTCACGAGCATGGAGCAGCATCGATGGGCGGG
>Ga0075522_10001615_pt1 | contig 17086 bp, 15 predicted proteins | sample NGEPerA_FD_74796 | JGI IMG/M metagenome (GOLD analysis project Ga0075522, IMG submission 74796) | Arctic peat soil microbial communities from the Barrow Environmental Observatory site, Barrow, Alaska, USA - NGEE PermafrostL2-A | ecosystem: Environmental > Terrestrial > Soil > Wetlands > Peat ... | reverse complement strand
ACACGCGCTTGTTGAAGCCCGGCCCGGTTAGGTCAACCCACACCGTGGCGTCGGTGTAAGCGCTGGCGTATTCGCGCTCGCAGGTGAACTCAAGCTCGTGCTTTTCCCAAACATGTACGTGCGCGTCAGCGGCGGTGTTCGCGCTGCCCATCGCTTTTGAAGCGGCTCCAGCAGCCGCCAGGCCCGCACTTGCCCACACAAATTCCCGACGCGTCAATCTGTTCTTGCTCACGGCAATCCCCTTATTCAAATCCAGTTCAAACTCGAAAACCAGGCCCCAATCCGGCCACAAGGATTATGCTTTACGCCGCCTGCGTTTGCACAGGATTCCGGCCACCGGCGCGCGAATCTCACATTCCGCATTTCGGCCCGCTCAGGCATACGAATGTTCACCAATCGAATTAAACTGGCACAGACAGAATTCTGCACTGCTGCACGTCGTCAAAAGCTGAAAGGACCATTCCCCTGATACTCGACAAATTCAATCTGAAAGGCAAAGTTGCGCTGGTTACCGGCTCCTCGCGAGGGCTTGGCGAAGCAATCGCGATTGCACTGGCCCAGGCCGGAGCCAACGTCGCCGTGCACGGATCATCGCAACCGCCGGCAGATACCCAGAGGCGTGTGGCCGAGACCGGAGTCGACTGCATCGCTCTGGCCGGAGACGTTGGCAATGCGGCAGTGTGCGCGCAGCTGGTGGCCGACACGATAGCCCACTTCGGCACCATCGACATTCTCGTCAACAACGCCGGCATCATCCGCCGTTCCCCGGCCGTCGATCATTCTGAAGAAGACTGGCAGGCCATCATCAATGTAAACCTCAGCAGCGTATTCAGGCTCACGCAACATGCCGGCCGGCACATGATCGCCAAAGGCCGCGGCAAAATCATCAACATCGCATCGCTGCTTACCTTTCAAGGCGGCATCACGGTGCCTTCGTACGCCGCGGCCAAAGGCGGCGTAGGCCAGTTGACCAAGGCGTTTGCCAACGAGTGGGCGTCGAAGGGCGTCAACGTCAACGCCATCGCGCCGGGCTACTTTGCAACCGACAACACTGAGGCGCTTCAAAAAAATCCCGAGCGCTCGCGTCAGATCCTCGAACGCATTCCAGCAGGTCGCTGGGGAGAACCCGAAGACCTTGCCGGCGCAGCAGTCTTTCTTGCCTCCGCAGCCAGCAACTACGTGCACGGACACATCCTCGTTGTCGATGGCGGCTGGCTCAATCGCTGATCTTTATCCAGGAGATGCATGACGAACAGTGGAGTAACTTATACCGCGACCGATGCCACGCCAAAATCCACCCCTGAACCGGGCATGATCCGCCAGGTGCTCGCATACAATCCGCACCTGATGATGGTGCGCCATACATTTACGAAAGGATGGGCAGGCGCGCGTCACAGCCATCCGCACCACCAGATGGTGTACATCACGCGCGGGCATATTGTGTTTGAGGCTGAGGGCAAGCAGTGGAATCTGCGCGCCGGCGATTGCCTGGTAGTGGATGGCGGCGTAGAGCACCATGCGTCAGCGCTCGAAGACTGCGAAGTGCTGGACGTGTTCACGCCCTACCGCGAAGACTACGCCTAAGCCAGCATCTCGGCCCTCACAATTACTAACCAGCTGCAAGATGAACGGGTGCCCTATCCATGCAGCGTATTCTGCTGCATGGGTGGGAAAGCACAAACCCAAACCGACCGTTCTCAAGAGTCGCACGGAGACACAATGAAAACACGTTGGACTTCGATCCTCTTGTTCGCAGTTTTCTGCGTTACCCAACTCCCTGCGCAAACCAGCCAGATCACCGGCATCGCCCACATCGCCTACCGCACCGCCGATCTCGACAAGGAAATCGCATTCTTCCAAAAGCTCGGTTTCGAGCAGGCATTCGCCAACACCAGTCCCGAAGGTAAAGTCACCGAGTCGTTTATCAAGGTCAACGATCATCAATTCATCGAGGTCTATCCTCCGGCTGCGGTCTCAGACCAGATGGGCTGGATGCACGTCTGCTACGAATCAGCCGACCTGAACGCGCTTTACTCAACGCTCGCGGCACACGCCTTGACGCCAAGCCCGGTGCGCAAGGCAGGCGCGGGCAATCTGCTCACAGTGCTCAAGGATCCCGAGGGCCGCGTCACCGAGTTTACGCAGTATATGCCCAGCTCGCGCCACACACTCGACCAGGGCAAGCACCTCGGCGAGCATCGCGTGTCCGAGTTGATGACAGGATTCGAGCTACCCGTTCCCGATCTCGAAACAGCGCGCAAGTTCTATGTCAGCGGCTTGGGATTTGAAGCGCGAGAGGGCCGCAACGGCCTGCGCATCGCCGCACCTGGCGTGCCCGACATGCGCATCCAGATCCGCGCGTCAGCAGCCGATGCCAAGCCGGCAACCATCTTCCGCGTCACCGATGTCGCAGCAGCTACAAAGCAGTTGCAAGCAGCAGGCCTCACCGTAACGCAGCAGCGCAACCGCATCACAGTCACCGATCCCGACGGCAACGCGTTCGCATTCGTTGCCCCACGCACACAGTAGCGATCAGAAGTGGGTGCGGTCGAGCTTGCCGATGCGTCCCTTTGGTCCAACGACAAACGGCAATGACAACGCATTCCAATTCCGATCAGCGTCTGGCGCTTCATGCAGCGCCACATCAGGACGAACAGCCCGCCAGTTTCGCCCATCATCCCTAGAAACATCCGTCCCATTCGGACCGACGGTGATTCATGCCTTCGCCTCATCGTCGTAAGCCACGGCTGAACGATACCCGTGGGGCATCGCCTGCGCTAGTTGACAGAGGAAGCCAGTCATAAACCGCGGGAGTTTATCGTCACGGGAACAAGTTGCGGCCGTACTCTCCACACTCTCCGGTGCAGAATAGTCACCTCCAACAGCAACGAGTATCGGGTCGGCCGAGTCCCCATTTCTTACGTCAAAAGAGAATACGCCCGCGGTTGGTCCGGGTTTGAACGGAACCTTACTTTGTCCCCACACCCAACAGTGTGATTTGCAGAGCAGGGGGTCCGCATTCTCAACCAGTTCGAGATGACCTAAAGAGGGAAACGATCCGCCGCTGGCATAGATGATCATTCTGTGCTGTTTGATCTCAAGTAGGGAAGAATTGCTCGCCGCAAAAATCGATTCGGTAAGTTTCCCGTCACCGTCCGAACGTGCGAAGAGGTTGTTCGTATCGAGACGAATCCATTTCTCGCCAAAGTCGGTTGTCCCATATAAAGGAAAGTGAAAATATGTCTTGATCTTGAGTCGATCCAGTTCTTTTTCAGGGATCGGGTCCCCGATCATAAGTGCAGTCTTTGCTCCGGTAATCCGCACCGCATCCCAAAATCCGTCTTTATCGGGATTCGTAAATACCAGCTTCCAGGTCCGGCACCCATCCGTAGTCTTGTAGAGCCGCGACAGATCTCCTTTGCCGCTCGACATCACAATCGCCGTATTCGCATCGAAAGCCTGAATCCCGCGAAAATCTAGCTTCTCCGCGCCCGGCGGCACGGCACACGCCTGCCAATTGTCGCCACCGTCCAGCGTCCGCAGCACCGTGCCGTTCGTCCCAGAAGCCCACGCTACTCCACCGCCGACACTATGAATCCCGCGCAAATCAGCGGTCGTATGCGAGTCCTGCACTTGCCACTGCGCGTTGGCGACCGCGCTTATCGCCAGAGCGAAACCGATGAGCCAAGATTTCTTCCGCATATCCAACATTCTAGGCCTGATTTGGATGGACGAAACTTCCTCAGGGGCTAAAGCCCGCGGCTGATTGAAGGATGTGACGTACGGGCTGAAGCCCGTACCCTTCACCGCTAAACTCCGAATCCTCTCTCTGAACTTTTTCCGCGCGAAAGCGTAAATCTCTGCATCCCAGTCATCCGCTCTCTGCGGATAAGAGAGTAGCAGCAACAAGTATGGCGCGCGATTGGCAACCGGACTTCGAACAACTCGTAGACGAACATCAGTCGATGGTGTTTTCTCTCGCCCTTCGAATGACCGGCGATCGCGGACTTGCCGAAGAGATTGCTCAAGATACTTTTCTGGCTCTGGATCAGAGCCTGCATAAGATCGAGAGCCCGCTGCACGCGCTGGCATGGTTGCGGCGCGTAACCATGAGCCGCTCGGCCGATGCCCTGCGGCGGCGAAAAGTGAGAGCCATGGACCTGTGGGTGGAGATCGACGAGAATCACGGCGCGCTGGCTGAAGAGCACAGCTCACCACTGGCAACGCGGCTGGAGCAACTGCTGGCCACGCTGCCGGAGTCGCAACGCGCCGCGCTCGTCCTTCGCTATCAGGAAGACCTCTCGCCGGAGGAAATCGCCGATACGCTCGACGCTCCGCTGGCCACCGTCAAGAGCCATTTGCAGCGCGGGCTCAAGCTGCTGCGGGCCAAGGCCACATGCCAACTCAGGGAGTACATTCGTGGAGTTTGAACCAATGGACGATTTCGAACAGGAGCTGCAGCAGGCCATGTTGCGCCGGCCCGCTCCGCCCAGCCTGAAAGGGAAAATTCTTGCCCGCCGCCAACGCCAGAACACGCAGCGCGCTCATGCGCGCATGGTCATGTGGCAACGGCTCGCCGCTACTATCGTTCTGGCAGCCGTGGCCTGCGGAGCGTATCTGTGGCACAACGCTGAAGAGCGCCGCAAGGGCGAAGAAGCCAGGCAGCAGGTTTTGACCGCGCTTCGCATTACAGGCCACGCGCTCCAGCAGATGAACCAGCAGCTTGCGGATCGAAATCGCAATGCAGAGTAAGAAAGGGAACACCATGAAGATTCGAATCCTGGCATTTCTGCTCCTCACAGCAACGGCCGCCAGTCTCACGTCGGCAGCGCAGACCATTCAGCAGCTTCTGCCCGCGTCCGTCGAAAAGGACCTTGCCGCTCGCGCATCCGATGTAACTGAAGTGACGCTCGGCAAAAACATGCTGGAGTTCGCGGCCAAATTCATGAACGGTAAAAACGATGGCGATGCGGCCACGCGCCAGCTCATCCTCGGCCTCGATGGCATCTATGTTCGCGACTATGAGTTTGAAAAGCCCGGCGAGTATTCTATGGACCACGTCGACCAGATCCGCCACGCGTTCGAAACACCCGAATGGTCGTCCATGGTGCGCGAGCGCGAACGCAAGACCGGCGAATCCACCGACATCATGATGAAGATGGTGAATGGCGAATCACGCGGCTTGTTTATTCTTTCGGCCGAGCCCAAAGAACTCTCCATAGTGCTGATCCTCGGCCCCATCCGCATGGATGACCTCAGCAAGATTCAGGGTGTTGCCGGCCTCGGCGGCATCCTTGGCCCCACAGGCGCCATGAGCGGAGTGCAGCACACGCCGCGCCCAAAAGATAAAGACAAAGACAAGCAGAAGGACAACACGAAAGACAAATCCAAAGACAAGACAGGAGGTGCGCAATGAAGCGACCGATGGCACTGAACAAATTGATCTGGACCGTTCCCTTTGCCGCCATCCTCCTTCTGGTTCCTACCGCGGCTGTGCTTGCCGCTACCGGCGACGGCGGGTTTGACGGCGTTGTTGATTCCATCGAGAGCCAGTACCATGTCCACGCCACGCGCATTCCCTTCATGGGACTGATCAACCTTGTTGCGGGTACGGCTACACGCGATGGCGTTCGCGGTTTGCATGTGGCAGAGTTCGAGCACTTTGATGCAGCTGTCGACGGGCAGGCACTCAAGCAGATGGTCGAGAACAAACTCGGCCCCGGATGGGAGCTGATGGTGCGCGAGACAAGCCGCAAAAACGGCGAGCAAACGCTCATCTACAGCCACCCGGAGGGCAAGCACATGGGGCTGTTCATTATCGACCACGACCACGGCGAACTCGACGTCGTACAAATTTCAGTCGATCCTGACCACTTGAACCAGAGCGTCGGAAAATACGAACATCAAAACGCGCATACCGCTTCAGGTCATGCCGTCGAAGACTAGCAGGCCTCCCATGCAAGCTGGGTGCCGGGTGCCGGGAAAGCGCAATCTCAGGCCAGCACGGCCGAGCTAAGAGCTGAAAGCTGACGGCTGCAAGCGCCGTACCAAACTCTCCATATCCGCAACCGGAGCAGACTGCCTAAACTTAGAGCAGTATGTCCACACCTTCCCCAGTGCCGAGCACCGGTTACCGAGGCCGTCTTGCGCCGTCGCCTACCGGCTATCTGCACATTGGTCATGCGCGCACTTTCTGGTCGGCGTGGCTGCGCGCGCGAGAGACCGGCGGCACCCTTGTCATGCGCATGGACGATTTGGACACGGAACGCAGCAAGCAGATCTACGCCGACGCCGCGCTCGAAGACCTGCACTGGCTCGGCATCCGCTGGCAGGAAGGCCCCGACAAGGGCGGCCCCTTTGCTCCGTACGAACAGAGCAAGCGCACCGCAATCTATCTCACCGTGTGGCGCAAACTGCTGCGCAACGGCTATCTGTTTCCATGCCGATGCTCGCGCAAAGACCTGGAAAGCGCATTGACTGCGCCTCATGAAAACCCATCACGTTCCGGTAGCCGCGGTAAAACGGAGCTGCTCGATGACGAGCCGATCTACCCCGGCACTTGCCGCCGCCTGCAGTGGCGCGCACCCCAGTTGCCCGGCCCCACGGCAATCGAGGTGGAGCAGCCCGATGGCATCAACTGGCGGTTCCATATCCGCGATGGCGAAGTGGTTGAGTTCAACGATCTAAATCTCGGCCCGCAGCGATTTGTAGCCGGTAAAGATTTTGGCGACTTCGTTGTGTGGCGCAAAGATGGCGGCCCAAGTTATCAGCTTGCCAGCGTGTGCGACGACATTTCGATGGAGATCACTGAGGTGGTGCGCGGTGCGGACCTGCTGAAATCGACTGCACGCCAGATTCTGCTTTTCAAAGCGCTCGGTTTCCAGCCGCCCGCGTGGTATCACTGCAATCTCGTGCTCGACCACAACGGCCGCCGCCTGGCAAAGCGCCATGACGCACTAAGCCTGCGTACGCTGCGCCAGAAGGGACTGACGCCAATGAATATCTTCGGCGCCGACGTTCCGCTGACGAGCTGATTGGGATTTACTGCTCTTTCCATCCAGGATGAACTGCGGCATACTGCGTGCGCGCGTCGTCAATCTTCGCCTTGTCGGCCAGGGTGACTTTCGCCATCACCTGCCGCGCCAGCAACACCGTCAGTTGATTCCACTGGTCGCCCATGGGCGCTTGCGCCTTGCCAATCTCAATGCACATCGGCGATCCCGGAAAGTTTTTTCCAAGCTTCAGATACGCATCAAGCACCTTATCCATCAGGTCGCTTGAGACCGTGTGCTTGAACCACACCGTGAATGCCGGCGCCAGGTCCGTATCCTGTATCTCCGTCTTGATGTCCGCCCAGTATGAGTCGGGTAAGTATGGCTGGCTGCGCGCGCGATTCTTGTCCACGCCGGCAATCCACGCCGCCTTGTAGTCCTTTACCACGTGGCTGAATTGCAAATACTCGCGAACCTGGTCGTCCGTAGCAGCGCTCTTCACCGGCGTCATAGAATGCAACAGCTCATTTAACGCTGCCGACTGATCAACTTGAGGAGCCTTCTTTTCCTTGGCGTAGCCAATAGAAGCGCCGAAAGCAAAAATCGCGCAAAGTACAATCCGCATTATCCAGGTTTGCCGCATTGGCTTGGGTTCCAATTTCCTTACGACAACTATATTGCACTCGAAGTGACTGAACCGACAACGTCGGTATTTGGCAAATCTATGCGCACACTGAAGGAGCGCGGCTTCAACCTGATTGCATCAAGGAACGTTGTCCTCAAATGGCTAGCTTTGAGAACTATGCTCCAGATGGATCCGTACCGGGATTATGCCAGCTGCCCCCCGGTGCGATCAGAGCGTTTGCCTGTTTCGGCCCCCAGGTCCCGCGCCTGTAAGGGCGCACGCGGGGGTGGTGTTTGAGTACCGGATCGACTACTGCCCATGCCGCTTCCACCGCGTCCTCGCGCGTAAACAGGCTGCCGTCGCCTTTCATGGCGTCGCCCAATAGCCGTTCGTAGGGAGTTTCTTCTCCTGCCTGCTGCTCGAGCAAATACAACTCCCGCTGCTCACCGATAAATTCTTCGCCGGCAAGTTTTACGCGTGCGGCAAGTCCGATCTCTGCATTGGGAGATAGCCGAAAGCGAAGATAGTTTCCTTGGCCGTCGGCGGCCGCCGCTGCATCGGCAAAGAGCTTTTGCGGCGGCGCTTTCAGTTCCACAAGAACCTCGGTCGCCGTCTCCGGTAGATACTTGCCCGAGCGCAGATACCACGGCACGCCGTCCCAGCGCCATGAGTCAATTGACAGTCGAAGGGCGCAATATGTCTCCACATCGGAGTTTTTCGCCACGTCCTTCTCATTGCGGTAACCCGCGTATTGGCCGCGCACAAGGTCATCGGATGTCAAAGGACGCATCGCCTTGAAGATGGTCGCCTTCTCAGTTTGCACTGCTCCGTAATGCCGGCTCGCGGGCGGCTCCATGGCCAGCAGCGCCACAATTTGAAAGAGATGATTCTGGATGACGTCTCGCAGGCAGCCGGCCGACTCATAAAACGCGCCACGCGTTCCCACGCCGAAGTCTTCTGACAAAGTGATCTGGACGTTGGAGATGTAGTTGCGGTTCCAGATTGGTTCAAGGAATGAGTTCGCAAAGCGGAAGTAAAGGATATTCATGATCGCTTCCTTCCCCAGGAAGTGATCGATGCGAAAGATAGCATCTTCAGGGAACACCGACCGCGCCACATAATTCAGCTCACGAGCGGAAGCCAGATCACGCCCAAACGGCTTCTCCACAATCACCCGCGCATTCTCAGCCAATCCTGCTGCGCCCAGCCCCTTGATTACGGTCCCAAAAAGCGAAGGTGGTATGGCAAGGTAATGTGCGGGACGGCGCGCCCTGCCGAGCGATTCCTTGATGGCCGCAAACGTTTTGCTGTCGTTATAGTCCCCGCTCACATACTTGAGCAGCGACAGAAGATGATGGAAGGCCCGCTTATTATCAATCCCGCCCGATTGCCTGATGCTCTGCGTCACCCGCCTCTGCAAACGCTCAAGAGACCATTTGGGAAATGCGACGCCAATGACGGGAACGTTGAGCACTCCGGATTTCACCATCGCATAGAGTGCGGGAAAGATCATCTTGTGGGCAAGATCGCCTGTCACGCCATAAACCACAAGAGCATCGGATTGAGATTTGTGCACCAGACACCTTCCTTGTTGCGGCCGCTGTTTCCGGGGGGACCGCCGGATTTGTCTTGCAATCCCGATAATAGCTTTTTGATGCAGAACCATCTCTGGTCGAGGGAACGCTCGGGCTTCAGCAACAGCTTGGCGCGCCATAATCAATAGCGCCTGAGTCGTACACAAAGCGTCCTCTGCAACCCACGCGCTGGACGCAGGAAACGACAGCCCCCAAGTGAACTATGCGAATTATTCCGAGTGAATGGATTCGGGAAATGATGTTCAAGATCGGAGCCTGAGCCCTCGCGGTTTTGAGTTACCACTGGATTCCCGACGATGGAAGCGCAACTCTTTTCCTGGCCCCCGAGGCACTTAGGGGGAGTCATCCACAACTGGTAGGTACCTGCGATTCCAGGTCAGCAAAGTTGAGAACTGTGCACTTATCTTTAATGTTGATTGAGGTGTCGGCCACTTGGCCACCACCCTGCTATCCTACGCAGTCCTGTCATCGCGTTCAGTCCCGCGCGCCTTAGGCGTTCGACCGCATACTTGCTTCAAGTCGGAGCCCCATGAACCGCATCGCCCTTGCAGCTCTCCTCCTTGCCGCCCCCGTCTTCTTCGCGCAGGGCGCTCCGGTTCCGCAGCAGCCTGTTCTTGGCCACCGCTCCGCCGCAGTGATCACCGTGGACGGTCTCCATTTCAAAGACCTCAATCGCAACGGCAAACTCGACCCCTACGAAGACTGGCGTCTGCCCGCAGCCGAGCGCGCCCGTGACCTCGTCTCCCTCATGACCATCGAGGAGATGGCTGGTCTCATGGTCCACGGAACCCTGCCCACCAACACCGGTGCCTCCGACTCGAACCCACCGGGCGCCGGCACTACCGGCTATGACCTCACCCGCGCCACCCCCCTTCTCACCCAGTCCATGGTCAGCTCCTTCATCACCCGCCTCTCCGGAGCACCGGCGTTCCTCTCCGCGCAGAATAACCGCATCCAGGAGTTGGCCGAATCTACCCGCCTCGGCATCCCTGTCACCATCTCTACCGATCCTCGCAACCACTTCCGCTACGTCCAGGGCGCCTCCGTCCAGCCCGGTGCCTTCTCCCGCTGGCCTGAGACCACCGGCTTTGCTGCAATCGGGGACCCCGCCCTCGTGCGCAAGTTCGCTGATATCGCGCGCCAGGAGCACATGGCTGTCGGCATCCGCGAGACCCTCTCTCCCCAGGCCGACCTGGCCACCGAGCCTCGCTGGGCCCGCATCAACGGCACATTCGGTGAGGACGCCGACCTTGCCCGCCGCCTCGTCAAGGCCTACGTCGAGGGCTTCCAAAACGGATCCGATGGCCTCAACCCCGGCTCTGTAATCGCCGTCGTCAAGCACTGGGTCGGCTACGGTGCGCAAAAAGACGGCTGGGACAGCCACAACTACTATGGCCGCTTCGCCAGCTTCCCCGGCAATAACTTCGAGTATCACGTCACGCCTTACCTAGGCGCCTTTGAGGCCCAGGTCGGCGGCGTCATGCCCGTCTACTCCATCCTTCAGGGAGTGTCCCTCGACGGCAAACCCCTCGAGCAGGTCGGCGGTGGCTTCAACGCCAAGCTTCTCAAGGACCTGCTGCGCACCAAGTACGGCTTCAAGGGCGTCGTCATCAGCGACTGGGGCATCACCAACGATTGCCTGGAGCACTGCCGTAACGGCTTCCCCGCCGGCGAAAAGCCCGACTTCCGCGAGATGCAGCAGAGGAAATATGGCATGCCTTGGGGCGTCGAAGACCTCACTCGCTCTGAGCGCTTCGTCAAGGCCGTCAATGCCGGCGTTGACCAGATCGGCGACTCCGAAGAGCCAGAGATCATCACCGCCGCCGTGCGAGCCGGCAAAATCTCCGAAGCCCGGGTGCGTGAATCCGCCCAGCGCATCCTCGAACAGAAATTCGCCATCGGCCTGTTTGAAAACCCCTATGCCGACCCCGATGCCGCCACCGCCGTCGTAGGCAACTCCAATTTCGTTGCGCAGGGCCGCGCCGCCCAGCAGCGCGCCCTTGTGCTGCTTGAGAACAAACTCAACTTGCTGCCCTTGAAGGACGCCCGGCACAAGGTCTGGGTCTTCGGCTTCGACCCCGCTGTTGTGAGCAAGTACGGCTTCACCGTCGTGGACTCACCTGAGCAAGCCGATCTCGCTCTCATTCGCGCCGATTCGCCCAATGAGAGCGAGCACCCAGGCTACATCTTCGGCCTTCGCCAGGGTGAGGGCCGCCTCGACTACCGCGACACCGACCCCGCCTACGCCGCCATCCTGAAGGCAAGCGTCCACGTGCCCGGCATATTGACCGTCGAACTCGACCGTCCCGCGATACTGACCAACGTGAAAGACAAGGCGGCCGCCCTCATTGGCAACTTCGGCATAGACGACACTGCTCTGCTCGACGTTTTCACGGGCAAAGCCCATCCCGAAGGTCACCTCCCCTTCGAACTGCCCTCATCCGCTGAAGCCGTCAAAGCGCAGAAGAGCGACGTCCCGCATGACTCAGCGAACCCGCTCTACCCTTTTGGATTTGGACTCAGCTACTGAAGAGGCGCCGCGGTTGGCTGCCAAATCTCCGCAGCCCTGGCCGCGTGTCCGATCGATACCCTGAAGTCGGCTTGTCGGAAGGTTTTGCCGAGGCGTTGGTGTAGCTCAGAGAGAATGACCGCCCACTCGGCAAAAACTGAATAGGCAAAAGTCCTGCGCGACACAATCAACGGGGCTTCAAGTGACGCATTGAATGCGCCCTGAAGCTCGACGCGAAACGAGAAGTTAATAGTATCTATCCGTAAAATGTCGACTCTTTTGCAATGACGCTGCTAGGGCAGCATCGCCATATCCCAATTCGCAACCATGGTCCTTCTCGCTTCCCATTGCATCATCCCCCTATTAATTCGACACATGGAATAAATGGGACTAGAATCTCGTGTTGTCCTGGGAACGCCTGAGAATGCTCTTCAACGAAAAGGAACGATTATGACAAATATCAGCCGACGCCATTTTATTGCTACCGCAGCCTGCGCAGCCGCGGCCGCCCGCATCAATGCCCAAAGCTCGGGAACCGCAAAGGTCTCAGTCATGCTGCCTGCCGAAGCCACGGGGCCGCACATGCCTGCGGACTTCGTCGGCCTGTCGTACGAAGTCCAGCAACTTGTCGATCCCAACTTCTTTTCGCCCCAGAACACCGGCTTGATTCGCGAGTTCAAGGCGCTTTCATCGCATGGCGTTTTGCGTCTCGGCGGCAATACGAGCGAATTTGCCTACTGGCAACCGACCTCTTCATCGCCTGAGCCCGAGCACCCCAAAACTCGCGAAGTCGTCGGCGAGCCCAAGCCGAGCTTCTATGCCGTCCGCGAAGATGCCGTTCGCAATCTGGCAGCATTCCTTAAAGCTACCGGCTGGAGCTGCCTCTACGGCATCGGCATGGGCACCAACGTACCGGAGCGCGCCGCTGCTGAAGCCGAGTTCGTCGCCAAAACGCTGGGCTCGAGCCTGCAGTACTTCCAGATCGGCAATGAAGTGGACATGTTCAATCGCCACCTGCGCGATCCGCAAACCTGGTCCGCCAAAACCTATCTTGACGAGTGGCTCACGCTGGCACGCGCCATCAGCGCACGCGTGCCGAACGCGGTGTTCGGCCTTCCCGACGTCGCCACGGACATTTCCTGGCTTCCCAAGATTGCCGATCTCTGGCCGTCGATCAAAATTCCGCCGCATGTTTCCACCCTCACGCACCACCACTACTTCGGCGGCCCGGCCACCAACCCTGAAGTAAACATTCCCAACCTCCTCAAGCCGGCCACCATGGCCAAGGTTCAAAAGACCGCCGACATCGCAACCGGCTCCGCACATAAAGTGGGCGGGCGTGTTCGCATGACTGAAGGCAACACCTGCTTTCGTGGCGGCAAGCCGGGCGTGTCTGATGTGTTTGCGGCCGCTCTGTGGGCTGCGGACTACTCGCTCCTGCTGGCCAGCAACAACTACTCCGGCATCAACCTGCACGGAGGCACCGGAAAATCCGTAGCCAACTCGGTGGGCGGCACTCTGCCCGGCGATACGCTGCTTGAGCAGCAGGGAAAGAACGCCGAGCAGATCGCTTCGCATCCGCACCCGTTCTATACCCCGGTCGCCACCTTCGGTTCGGAGTACATGCTGGAGCCGGTTGCCTACGGCCTCAAGTTCGCAGGTTCGCTCAGTGGCGGCACCTTCCTGCCCGCCGATCTCACCGCCAAGCTGCAAGAGTCCGGCGTCAATGCATCAGGCTACGCGGTCAAAATGCCCAGCGGCGAAATCTCCGTAATCATCCTCAACAAAGATGCCGACCGCGATCTCGACCTGACACTGAACTTCGGCAGCGGCAAATCCGGCGCAGTCTCCATCGAAACATTGCACGCACCTGCGCTCGACAGCCGCGAAGCACACATTTCTCCCGCGCCCACCGGCAAACTTCAAGGCGGCAACTTCAACTTGACGGTCAAGAAGGCTTCGGGCGTGCGGCTTACGGTCAAGGGCTAAATAACCACCGGGTACAAAAAAGCGCGCCGCCGAAAACGTCTCGGCAGCGCGCTTCACCTTTATCGGAATTACTTGTGCTTGATAAACCCACCGGTGTGAAGTTCGGCCATGGCCTGGCGAATCTGCTCCTGCGTATTCATCACGATCGGTCCATACCACGCCACCGGTTCTTTCAGTGGCTTGCCTGAGACCAGCAGGAACCGTATGCCCTCCGGCCCGGCCTGCACCACGATCTCATCGCCCTGGTCGAACAGCACCAGCGAGTGATTCTTCGCGTCATACACAGGCGCGGCGTTTGGATCGACAGCCGACTCCGTCAGCACCGCTTGCGGTTCGCTGGCATCTCGAAAGGTGCCCGATCCCGCGAACACATACGCGAACGCATTACGAGAAGTCTCCACCTGAATGCGCTTGCGCTTGCCCGGTGGAACCGATAGGTCGACATAACGTGCCTCTGCAGACATCGGCCCGGTGGCAACGCCTTCCACGGGTCCCTTCTTGCCCCAGAACTCGCCGCAGATAATGCGCGCCGCGGTGCCGTCGTCCTCCGTCACTTCAGGAATCGCAGCCGAGGGAATGTCCTGGTAGCGCGGGTCGGTCATTTTCAGCGCAGCCGGCAAATTGGCCCAAAGCTGGAACCCGTGCATACGCCCATTGGCATCGCCCTTCGGCATTTCCTGGTGCAGTATGCCGCTGCCCGCCGTCATCCATTGCACGTCGCCCGCAGTCATACGTCCCTTGTTGCCAAGGCTGTCGCCATGGTTCACTTCGCCGGCCAGAACATACGTAATGGTCTCAATACCCCGATGGGGATGCCATGGAAATCCGGCCAGGTAATCCGCCGGATTCTCATTACGAAAATCATCCAGCAACAGAAACGGATCGAACTCGTGGGTCTTTCCAAAACCGAAAGCGCGCTGCAACTTAACACCGGCACCTTCAATCGTTGGTTTAGTTTCAAGAATCTGCTTCACTGCCCGAAGCGACATGGTTCAACCTCCTCACAAGTGGAACTTCGCAGGCGTCAACCCTTTGCGGGGGCCATGGCCGTTCGCGTCTGCAACGGCTCTTGCCAGATTCAGATCCACTCTTCTGCGTACAGGTATTGGATGCGCGATCGCGATATTCGTTGCAACAGGTATTTTGCGGTCTGCGCCGGGGATTTCCGTGCCTGCTCCCCAATTGTCGTCGAAACTCTCGAAATCCGAGCCAACGAAACTGCTCGGATTGCTAACCTCCATCGAACATCGGCGCGTTTTTCCTCCTCATCCGTCTATTCTGTTACGGAACTAAGGCAGAAGCGCACTCGTATCGCAACACAGAAGCACTGCCCCCTCCATCCAGTGACGATTTAGCCGGCATAAATCCCGCAAGCTCCTTCGACGCTCAAACAGATTCGAGGATGTTGGAAGACTGTTGCAGCACAAACCACCTGGGGAGATCGCTATGCAGACTCTTCTTCAGAACATCCGGTTCAGCCTCCGTATGCTGGCCCGCAATCGCGGCTTGACCCTCACTGTTCTGCTCACGTTGGCCATCGGCATAGGCGCCAATACCGCCATCTTCACGGTCGATTATGCAACGCTTCTGGCTCCGCTGCCTTATCCGCAACCCGATCAGCTCGTAATGGTCTGGTCCAAAATCCAGACCTATCACAATGGCGTTGCCGCAGGCGACTTCCTCGACTGGAAGCAGCAAAACACTGTCTTCCAGGATCTTTGCGCCTGGTCCGGCACCAGCTTCAACCTGGCCACCAAAGACAATCCGGAGTACGTCAGCGGGGACCAACGGACGTACAGCATGCTCCAGATGATAGGCGAGCCGCTTCTCATGGGCCGCTACTTTCTGCCGGAAGAGGGCGTAGCCGGCCGCGATCACGTCGTTATCATTACCCACAAATTGTGGGTCAGGCTCGGCGCCAATCCAAACATCGTCGGTACCTCCCTGCGGTTGAATGGCGCCCCATACACCGTCGTCGGGGTGCAGCGCCCCGGCATCTACGATCGCCAGGAGCCGCAGCTCACCGTCCCTCTGGTTTTCAAGCCGGAACAGATCAACCACGACTTCCATTGGCTACTTGTCATGGGCCGCCTTAAACCCGGCGTGACACTCAAGCAGGCGCAGCAGAACATGGACTCCGTCACCGCCCACATCGCCGAGGTGTATCCAAAAAGCGACAAGGGCTGGGGGGCGTATGTCGAGGAACTTAAAAATAATTTTCTGCCTAAAGAGCGAATCAAGATGCTCTGGCTACTGCTCGGAGCCGTTGGGTTCGTGTTGCTGATTGCCTGCGTCAATGTGGCCAATCTGCTCTTGGCGCGCGGCATGGCGCGGCAAAAGGAATTAGCCGTTCGCAGCTCACTCGGCGCCGGCCGCACCACCATCTTCGCCCAGCTTCTTACCGAAAGCCTGATCCTGGCTCTCGCCGGCGGAGCCCTAGGAGTGGGCGTGGGTTATGCCATGCTGCAAGGCCTGGTCGCCGCCATGCCGCGCAACACGCTGCCCAGCGAGGCTGATCTGCGCCTCAACATTCCTATTCTGCTTTTTGCACTACTTGCCACTACAGTTGCCGGTCTTCTGGCCGGCTCCGCTCCAGCCTGGTATGCCTCTCGTGTCGATCCCGCAGAAGTACTCAAAGAAGGTGGACGCTCCGGCACCAGCGCCGGCAAGCATTTCCTGAGGCGAATTCTCGTCATCGGTGAGTTCGCGCTTGCACTTGCCCTGCTGGCCGGTGCGGGCCTCACCATCCACAGCTCCTGGAATCTTGCCCACGTCGATCTCGGCATCAAGACCGACCATGTCCTCACCTTCTTTCTGCCTGTGCCGGAAACGCGCTCCAAAGATCCCCAGGTAATTTCCTCTTACTACCGCGACATTCTCAATCACATCGCTGCTGTTCCCGGCGTGCAGCACACTGCTGCCATGACCGGCCAGCCGCCTTACGGACCGGGCTTTGGTATGCCATTCATGCTTGAGGGTGGGCAAACCTACGCAGATCCCTCGCAGCGCCCAGGCACACGGTTCGGCATGGTCACTCCGGATTACTTCAATGCCTACGGCATTCAGCTCATCTCAGGACGCAGCTTCAACGATCAGGACACAGCAGCCACAGTCAAAGTGGCCATGGTCAACCAGGACTTTGTGCACAAATACTTGAAGGGCAAAAACCCTATTGGTCAGCGGGTACTTGTTGAAGAATTGATTCCCGGTGTCACCAAGCTGGGCGGCTATATCCCATGGCAGATCAACGGCACCTATCACAACGTGCACACTGCAGATCAGCGCGACGAAAACCCGGAGATGCTCATCCCCTTCTACCAGATTCCCTGGCCGCAGGCGGGAGTCGCCGTGCGCACGTCTGAGAACCCGGGTACGA
>Ga0075522_10001613_pt1 | contig 17110 bp, 14 predicted proteins | sample NGEPerA_FD_74796 | JGI IMG/M metagenome (GOLD analysis project Ga0075522, IMG submission 74796) | Arctic peat soil microbial communities from the Barrow Environmental Observatory site, Barrow, Alaska, USA - NGEE PermafrostL2-A | ecosystem: Environmental > Terrestrial > Soil > Wetlands > Peat ... | reverse complement strand
GCGAGGCCAAGCCATGCAGCCCTGGATCACCGATTACAACCACACCCGACCCCACTCAGCCCTCGGCGGAAAACCACCGACCTCAAAGCTGAACAACGTGCTTGGATTCGACACCTAGGCCCCGGCTTCCGCGGGGGTGACGAGAAAGTTGGTTACGTCGCGAGATACCCGCCGTCGACATAAAGCTCGGCGCCGGTGATGTAGGAGGCTTCGTCCGAGGCGAGGAACAAGACCGCGTGCGCCACCTCCTCGACCCGTCCGTCGCGCCCCAATGGCACCTGCTCCAGCATCTTGGCGCGGGTTGCCGGGTCGGCGGTGCGGCCCGAGGTGCGCATCGGCGGCATCAGCCCGGGATGCACCGAGTTGACCCGGATGTTGTGCCGCCCGTGCTGCACCGCGCCGACCTTGGTCATCGTCCGCACCGCGCCTTTCGAGGCGTTGTAAGCGGCGTGGATGCCGCGCTGCCCGGTGACGCCGGAGATCGACGAGATGTTGACGATCGACCCGCCGCCCACCTTGCGCATCTCCGGGATCGCGTACTTCATCCCGAAGAACGCGCCGCGCGCGTTGACGTCCATGATCTTGTCCCAGGCGGCGGTGTCATAGAGGTCCTCGACCGCGCTGCCGCTTATCCCGGCATTGTTGACGAGGATGTCGAGCCTGCCGAACTCGCCGACCGCCGCGGCCACGATTTTTTTCCAGTTCGCCTCGTCGGTGACGTCGAGATGCTGGAAGCTGGCGGCGCCGTTCGCCTGAGTGATTTCGGCGACGATTTTCCGGCCCTCGTCGTCGAGCTGGTCGGCGACGACCACCTTGGCGCCCTCGCGCGCGAAGATGCGCGCCATGCTCGCCCCCATCCCGGACGCGGCGCCGGTGATCAGCGCGACCTTGCCTTCGAGCCGCATCATTTCCTCCTTGCCGTTCGTCTTCCCCGCGAAAGGGGGGACCCAGGGCGTGCGACGCAACGGTTGCCCTGGGCCTCCGCTTTCGCGGGGATGACGAGAAACTAATTCACCCCGATCGCCTCGCCCAGCGTGTCGCCGATCGGTGTGTGCAGCACCAGATCGGCGATGCGGTCGAGCGCGGTTTCCTCGCGGTTGACGATGACCAGCGACGCGCCGTTCTCCTTGGCGAGCTGCGGAAAACCTGCCGCCGGATAGACCACCAGCGACGAGCCGAGCACGATAAAGAGGTCGGCGGCCAAGGTCTCCTGCTCGGCGCGCTGCATCGCCAGAACCGGCATCGCCTGGCCGAACGACACCGTCGCGGTCTTGACGTGGCCGAGGCATTTGTCGCACGGCGGCACCGCCCCCGCGCGCTCGAAGACCGCGCGCAGCTCGGCGATCTCGTAGCGTTCGCCGCAATCGAGGCAGGTGGCATAAGTGGTGTTGCCGTGCAGCTCGACGATCCTGTCGCGCGGGATGCCCGAGGCTTCGTGCAGCCCGTCGATGTTCTGGGTGATGATCGCCGACACCTTGCCGCGGCGCACCAGCGCGTCGACCGCGCGGTGGCCGCGATTGGGCTCGGCCGCCTTGAAGATGTCCTCCATCGCGAAACGGCGCCGCCAGGTCTCGCGCCGCGCCGCATCGGAAGCGACGAACTCGTCAAAATAAATCGGCGCCATCTGCGTCCAGATGCCGCCGGGGCTGCGAAAATCGGGGATGCCGCTTTCGGTGCTGATGCCGGCGCCGGTGAAGACGACTGCGCGCTTCGCCTCGCCGAGCATCCGTTTGAGGGCAGCGACGCCGCTTTCGCTCTGCATCGCGCCACTTTGGCAAATGCGCCCGAAGCGGGCAAGCAGCAGGCATGTGCGGAAATCCTGGAAGAAGCCGGCGCGATGATCAACTCAGGGGCCGCTCCGCTTGCCGCTGTGATAGCTGCCGGTGCCGCGGGCGATCACCCGGTCGCCGTCGCGCACATCGCCCGCGTCGATCTCGGGCAGCGTCTTTGCCCGCCGGTAAAACGGCGCGAAATCGATCTCGGCAAGGCGCAGCAGATCGTCGAGCGCATCGATCACGAAATAGCTCTCCTGAAAATCGTCGATCCGGTAGCGCGTTCGCATCACCCGCGCGAGGTCGAAGCCGAGCCGGTTGGGCGACGGGCTGTCGAGCGCGAAGCGGGCCTCGGCATGCGACGAGACGATGCCCGAACCGTAGATGCGCAGGCTCTCGTCCTGCGCCAGGAGGCCGAATTCGACGGTGAACCAGTAGACCCGCGAAAGCTGGTCCAGCGCGCCGAGACGCTGGGCGCGCAGTCCGCCCTCGCCGTAGGCCTGCAGATAGTCGGCGAGCGCCGGGTGCATCAGCATCGGCACATGGCCGAACACATCGTGGAAGACATCGGGCTCCTCGATGTAGTCGAGCTGGTCGGGGCGGCGGATGAACTGTCCGGCGGGAAAGCGGCGGTTGGCGAGATGCTCGAAGAAGATTTCGGCCGGCACCAGGCCGGGCACCGCGACCACCCGCCAGCCGGTGCGCGGCATCAGCGCGTCGCTGAGCCGGTGGAAATCGGGGATGGCGTCGGCGCCGATCGCCAGGGCCTGCATGCCGGCGAGGAATTCGGCGCAGGCGCGGCCCGGCAGCAGATTGGCCTGGCGCTCGTACAGCGTTCGCCACACGCCGTGCTCCGCCGCGGTGTAAGCCTCCCAACCCTGGTCGATCGTCCAGTCGGGCCGGTGCGGCGGCGCCGCGTCGCCGGCGAGGAGGCCGTGTTTTGCCGGGGTCCCATCGGGCATCGCCGGCCTCACGCGCGCAGCACGCCGCGCTGCATCTGGTCGAGCTCGATCGATTCGAACAGCGCCTTGAAATTACCCTCGCCAAACCCGTCGTCGCCCTTGCGCTCGATGATCTCGTAAAATACCGGACCGATCGCGGTCTCGGTGAAGATCTGCAGCAGCAGCCCGTCCGCGCCGCCGTCGATCAGGATCTTGTCGCGCCGCAGGCGGCTCAAATCCTCGCGGTGGCCGGGCAGCCGCTTGTCGACCAGCTCGTAATAGGTGTCGGGCGTATCGAGAAAGCTGACGCCCTTACCGCGCAGCGCCTCGACGGTTTGGTAGATGTCGCCCGCCGCCAGCGCGATGTGCTGGATGCCTTCGCCGTGGTAGGCCTGAAGGTATTCCTCGATCTGGTCGACGCGGCCCGGCACCCCGCCCGACTCGTTGATGGGGATGCGGATCTTGCCGTCCGGGCTGGTCATCGCCCGGCTCCTGATGCCGGTCAGCTTGCCCTCGATGTCGAAATAGCGGATCTGCCGGAAGTTGAAGAGCCGCTCATAGAACCCGGCCCACGCGTCCATGCGGCCCTGGTGGACGTTGTGGGTCAAATGGTCGATCGCCGCGAGGCCGACGCCTGGCGGGTTCTGCTCGACACCCGGCAGCGGCACGAAATCGACATCGTAGATCGTGCCGCGCGGCCCGTAGCGGTCGACGAGGTAGATGAGGCTGCCGCCGATCCCCTCGATCGCCGGGATGTTCAACTCCATCGCCCCGATGCGGCCCGCGACCGGCTTGGCGCCCAATTCGGTGGCGCGGCGGTGCGCGGCGGCGGCGTCGCCGACGCGGAACGCGATCGCGCAGATGCTGGGTCCGTGCAGCCGGGCGAAGCTCTGCGCGAAGCTCTCGGGCTCCGCGTTGACGATGAAATTGACGTCGCCCTGGCGGTAGAGCGTCACCCGCTTCGAGCGATGCCGCGCCACCGGCGTGAAGCCCATGCGCTCGAACACCGCGGCGAGCGCCTGCGGATCGGGCGCGGCGTACTCGACGAACTCGAACCCGTCGGTGCCCATCGGATTGTCCCAGAAATCGCGAGCTTCCGCCGCCATCGCATACCTCCCGCAGCGCTTAACACCGCTCAACCAGGAAATCGCCGCGTCTTAGACATAGTGCGGGCGCCGCGCTTTTTCTGCAGGCCGGGCCAACGGGGCGTCCCCCTTGGTTTGGCGACACCGAAACACAGTTGATTGGGTCGCCCGGGCTCTTGTTTCGCGGACTGAAGACATTCATCCGGCAACCCTGCCCGCATACCGTTTCGGCAGCATCGCGTGGATGCCCTTGTTGCCGTCGACGAGCTGGGTCACCCGCATGTCGACCGCGAGGCTGGAGAACATATAGGCGTCGGACGCCGCGAGGCCCATGCGCTCGCCGATCAGTTTGATCATCTGCCGGAGCGCGTCCTTGGCGGCGTCGTCGAGGTCGTCGTTGAACGCCATCGTGATGTGGTGGGTCGGCGTCTCGGCGCGCGGCAGGTCGAAGTGCAAATCCTTGCGCACGGTGAACCGGAAGGTGCCGCTGAGCGCGGTTTCGAGCGCGGTGACGCAGACCTCGCCGTCGCCCTGCACCCCGTGCCCGTCGCCGCACGAGAAATTGGCCCCCGGCACGAATACCGGCAGGTACAGGGTGGTGCCGGCGGTCAGCTCCTTCAGATCCATATTGCCGCCGAACTCGCGCGGCACGATCGAGGTGCACATGCCGTAGACCGGCGGCGGCGCCACTCCCATCACCCCGAAAAACGGCGCGAGGTCGATCTCCGCGCCCCACGGCAGGGTGCAGATTCCGCGCTGGCGATCGATGCCGCTGTGCAGCACCTTGCGGATCGGGAAGTCCTCGGGCAGCGTCCCGGCATGCGGGCGGATGCGGGTGTAGCCCCAGTTCTGCCGGCAATCGACGTTGAGAATGTCGACCTGCAGCACGTCGCCGGGCATGGCGCCCTCGACCGAAACCGGCCCGGTCAAGATGTGCGCCCCCGTGCCCTTGTCGAGCCCGGCATGGATCGCCAGGTGGTCGGCGAGGATTTCCCAATTGTCGCCTTTGGGCAGGATGTCCGGCCCGCCCGAGACGCAATCGACCTGAACCGTGTCGCCGGAGGCCACCGTGACGACCGGCTTCAGCGCCGCGTCGAAAAAGCCCCAATGACAATGCTCCGGCCGACACGACACGACGTGATGCTGCGACATTGGCGATTCCCCTCTGGTGCGCGCTCGGCTCAGCAAATCCTATGCCTTGCCGGTTCAAGGAACCAGCACCGCCGCGCCTTCGAGCCTGCCCTCGCGCAGATCGGCGAGCGCCTGGTTGGCGTCGGCGAGCGTGTAGGCGCGCGTCGTCGTCGCGAGGCCGGCCTTGGGTGCCAACGCGAGAAACTCCTCGGCGTCGCGCCGGGTCAGGTTGGCGACCGAGCGGATCACCCGCTCTTCCCACAGCAGCGCATAGGGAAACGCCGGGATGTCGCTCATGTGGATGCCGCCGCAGACGACGGTGCCGCCCTTCCTGGTCGCCGCGAGCGCCGCCGGCACCAGCGCGCCGACCGGGGCGAAGATCAGCGCAGAGTCGAGTCTTTCGGGCGGCGTCTCGTCCGACCCGCCGGCCCACACCGCGCCGAGCCCGCGCGCGAAATCCTGCGCCGCCGTGTCGCCCGGCTTGGTGAAGGCGAAGACGGCGCGGCCCTGAAACCGCGCCACTTGCGCCACGATATGAGCCGCCGCGCCAAAACCGTAAATTCCGATTCGTTCCCCCTCTCCCGCGAGGCGCAGAGTCCGGTAACCAATCAGCCCGGCGCACAGCAGCGGCGCCGCCGCGACATCGTCGAACCCTTCCGGGATCGCGAAGCAATAGCGCTGATCGGCGACGGCCAACTCGGCAAAGCCGCCATCGATCTGGTAGCCGGTGAAACGGGCGTGGTTGCATAAATTCTCGCGGCCGCTCCGGCAATATTCGCACACCCCGCAGGTCCAGCCGAGCCAGGGAACGCCGACCCGGTCGCCGACCCGGAAGCGATCGACCCCGGCGCCGTTCTCGACCACGGTGCCGACGATCTGGTGGCCCGGCACCAGCGGCAGCTTGGGTTCGGTCAGTTCGCCATCGACAATATGCAAATCGGTGCGGCAGACCGCGCAGGCCTTGACCGCGATCAGCACCTCGCCCACCGCCGGCCGCGGCGCCGGCAGCTCGGTCATCGCCAGCTTCCCAGGCGCGGCGGTGAGCACTTGAGCACGCATGTCCGGCTCCGCGAATCACCGGCGGCGCAAGGCCGCCGCTCCGACAGCATACCGCCTCTCGCCGCCGCGAATCCGCCGGCGATCAACAAACCCTTGGCAAGACCGCCGGAATTCGCTTGCATCGCGGCGATGGCGAAGACCGCCGACGACGAGCGCCAGCGGCGCCTCATCCACGATTATTTCGGCGAGGATGCGCGTATCCGGCTGCTGCGTCCGGCGCCGGCCTTCGGCGCCTCGCTGTTCGTCGTCGATTTCGACCGCGGCACGCGCCACTACCGCACCCTCGGCTCGTTTGGCGCCTCGTTCGAGAAGACCGTCGCCAACTGGTTCGGCAGCAGCCAGCAGGTGACCGAGCAGTCGAGCATGGACCTGCTCTACCCGGCGCAGCTGGTGTTTCATTACGAGCGGCTGATGTCGCTCGCCTTTGGTCTCGTCGAGCGGCCGATCAATGCGCTGCTGCTCGGCGTCGGCGGCGCGGCGATGTGGCGTTTCATGCGCGCCTACCTGCCGGAATGCGCGCCGGTGCTGGTCGATTGCGACGAGACCGTCGCCGCGATCGCCAAGCGCTGGTTCTATCTCTGGCAGCCGGTCGTGCTCGATACCGCCGAGCGCTACCTCGCCGGCACGACCCAGCGTTTCGATGTGATCCTTGTCGACCTCTACAATTCGGCCGGGCCGGCGGAATTCGACCCGGCGTTCTGGACGCGCTGCCTCGATGCGCTGGCGCCGGGCGGCTGCCTGGCGACCAACTGGGCCGATTTCGCGGTCAACAAGAAGGTAAAGCCAATGGCTGAGAGCCAGGCCGAGCTGGCCCGGGCGCGCGATCTCGACTGTTTCTACGTCACCAGGCGCGGGTTTCGCGACAATCTAATCCAATACGTGCCGACCGGCGCCGACCGCCGCATCCAGACGCTGACCGCGGCGCATGAGCGCTTCGCCAAGGAACGCCGCCTGCCGAACCGCGGGCGCGGCATCCTCGATCATTGCGTCGTGACGCCGGGCTTCCCGATCGACTTTGATTAATTCTGTTCGTCTTTCCGCGATAGCGGCAACCCAGGGCGAGCGAGGGAGCGGTTGCCCCTAGGCCCCCGCTTTCGCGGGGGTGACGACGGAGGGGATATCCGCCGGCGCGCCTACTCGACCAGCGCAGGCTCCTGCGGCTCGACGTCGGGCGCATTGGGGTCGGGCGCATTGGGGTCGGGCACTTCGGGCGAAGGCCGCGCATGGAAGGTGAAGGCGAGCTTGTCCTCGCTGTCGTGCTTGCGGGCGCGGACGATGCCGCCCTTCGCCAAATGTCCGAACAGCAGCTCCTCGGCCAACGGCTTCTTGATGTGCTCCTGGATGATCCGCGCCAGCGGACGCGCGCCGAACAGCGGGTCGTAGCCCTTCTCGGCGAGCCACGCGCGCGCGCTGGCGTCGAGCTCGATCGTCACGTTGCGGTCGGCGAGCTGTTCTTCGAGCTGCAGGATGAATTTGCCGACGACGCGCCCGATGGTGTCCGCCGACAGCGGCGCGAACGAGATCGTCGCGTCGAGCCGGTTGCGGAATTCCGGGGTGAACATCCGGGTGATCGCTTCCTCGTCATGGCCGGTGCGGATGCCGCTGCCGAAGCCGATCGCCTGCTTCGCCAATTCCGCGGCGCCGGCGTTGGTGGTCATGATCAGGATGACATTGCGGAAATCGACGTTCTTGCCGTTATGGTCGGTGAGCTTCCCGTAATCCATCACCTGCAACAGGATGTTGAACAAATCGGGATGCGCCTTCTCGATCTCGTCGAGCAGCAGCACCGAATGCGGGTGCTGGTCGATGGCGTCGGTGAGGAGCCCGCCCTGATCGAAGCCGACATAGCCCGGCGGCGCGCCGATCAGGCGCGAGACGGTGTGCCGCTCCATGTATTCCGACATGTCGAAGCGGGTGATCTCGATGCCGAGGGTGCGGGCGAGCTGGCGCGCGACTTCGGTCTTGCCGACCCCGGTGGGCCCCGAGAACAGGTAGGAGCCGATCGGCTTCTCGGGATCGCGCAAGCCGGCGCGGGCGAGCTTGATGGCCGAGACCAGCGCCTCGATCGCCTTGTCCTGGCCGAACACCATGGTTTCGAGATCGCGGGTCAAATTTTTCAGCACTTCGCGGTCGTCGCGCGACACGGTCTTTGGCGGGATGCGCGCCATCGTCGCGATGCAGGCCTCGACCTCCTTGGCGGTGATCGTCTTGCGGCGCCGGCTTTCGGGCAGCAGCATCTGCGCCGCGCCCGACTCGTCGATCACGTCGATCGCCTTGTCGGGCAGCTTGCGGTCGCCGATATAGCGGTGCGACAGCTCGACCGCCGCGCGGATCGCGTCGGCCGTGTAGCGCACTTTATGGTGCCGCTCGTAATAGGGTTTGAGGCCGCGCAGGATCTTGATCGAATCCTCGATGGTCGGCTCGTTGACGTCGATCTTCTGGAAGCGGCGGACCAGCGCGCGGTCCTTCTCGAAATAGTTGCGATATTCCTTGTAGGTCGTCGAGCCGATGCAGCGGATGACGCCGCCGGCCAAGGCCGGCTTCAGGAGGTTAGAGGCGTCCATCGCCCCGCCCGAGGTCGCGCCGGCGCCGATTACGGTGTGGATTTCGTCGATGAAGAGGATCGCGCCCGGCTGGCTCTCGAGCTCGGACAAGACCGCCTTCAGCCGCTCCTCGAAATCGCCGCGATAGCGGGTGCCGGCCAAGAGCGCCCCCATATCGAGCGCGAAGATCGTCGCGTTGAGCAGCACTTCCGGCACTTCGCGGCCGACGATGCGGCGGGCCAGCCCCTCGGCGATCGCGGTCTTGCCGACGCCGGGGTCGCCGACGTAAAGCGGGTTGTTCTTCGACCGCCGGCAGAGAATTTGAATGGTCCGCTCGACCTCGGCCTCGCGGCCGATCAACGGGTCGATCTTGCCGGTCTTCGCCTTTTTGTTGAGGTTGACGCAATAGGCGTCGAGCGCGTCGTGCCCGCGCTTCTGGCTGTTGTTCTTTTCACCGCGCTCGCCCTCTTCCTCGGTGCCCTGGACGCGCCGGGCCTCGGCGCGGCCCGGCGCCTTGGCGATGCCGTGCGAGATGTAATTGACAGCATCGAAACGGGTCATGTCCTGCTCTTGCAGGAAATAGACGGCGTGGCTTTCGCGCTCGGCGAACATCGCGACCAATACGTTGGCGCCGGTCACCTCCTCGCGGCCCGACGACTGGACGTGGATCGCGGCGCGTTGCAGCACGCGCTGGAAGCTGGCGGTCGGCTTTGCGTCCTCGGTGTGGCTGGCGACCAGATTGCCGAGCTCGTTGTCGACATAGGTCAGCACATCGCGGCGCAGCCGGTCGAGGTCGACGCTGCACGCGCGCAGCACGGCGATGGCGTCCTGATCCTCCGTCAGCGCCAGCAGCAGATGCTCGAGCGTCGCGTATTCGTGACGCCGCTCATTGGCATAGGCAAGGGCCCGATGCAGTGATTTTTCCAGGTTACGTGAGAGCACCGCGCTCTCCTTTCTGCCAATGAGCTGACACGACGAGGCTGATCGTTTTTTCCAACCCTAATCTTTTTCCCCGAGCTAGTCTTTTTCCCCAACCTTAGTCTTTTTCCCCAATCTTAGTCTTTTTCCAGTGTGCACTGCAGCGGGTGCTGGTGCTGCCGGGCGAAATCCATGACCTGGGTCACCTTGGTCTCGGCGACCTCGTAGGTGTAAACGCCGCAGATGCCCACTCCGCGGCGATGGACGTGCAACATGATGCGGGTGGCTTCCTGGCGATTCTTGTTGAAAAACCGCTCGAGGGTGTGAACGACGAATTCCATCGGTGTGTAATCATCATTCAACATCAATACCTTGTACATAGCCGGCTTCTTCGTCTTCGGCTTCGCCTTGACGATGACGCCCGTACCCGGTCCTTCCTCGCCGCCGCGTTTTCCGTTGTCGCTCATCCCAGTCCGCGCCGTGACGATGCACGCTCCATCCCATGATATGGGCTTTGTCTGGCCACGGAAACGAAATTTCCAGGCGAGCCGCAGCGACAAAAATGGCAAACCGCGGGTTAATCACTCGGCGCGGCGCGGACGCGCCAGCAATCCCTCGATCGTTTGCGGGATCGCCATGCCGCGGTGCAGCACGGCATCGACCGCGGCGACGATCGGCATTTCCACCCCGAGCCGCGCGGCGAGCGCGGCGATCGAAGCGGCGCTGGCGACGCCCTCGACGACCGAGCGGTTGGCGAGCGCGGCGGCGAGGCTCTGGCCCTCTCCGAGGGCGTACCCGAGAGCGTGATTGCGCGATTGCGCGCCGCCGCAGGTCAGCACCAGATCGCCAAGCCCGGAGAGGCCGGCGAAGGTCTCGGCCCGCGCCCCCTTGGCGACGCCGAGCCGCGTCATTTCCGCCAGGCCGCGGGTGATGAGCGCGGCGCGGGCGTTGTCCCCGAGCCGCAGCCCGTCGACGATCCCACAGGCGATCGCCAGCACGTTCTTGACCGCGCCACCGATCTCGGCGCCGAGCGGGTCTTCGGACAGATAGGGCCGGAAGCGCGGGCTGCCCAATACCGCCGTGAAGCGCCGCGCAAGCGCCGGGTCGCGGCTGGCGACGACGACGGCGGTCGGCAGGTCGCGCGCCACCTCGGCGGCGAAGCTCGGCCCCGAAAGCACCGCCTGCGGGTTCGCGGGACAGAGTTCGCCGGCGATTTCCGACATGGTGTGCAACGAGCCGGTCTCGATCCCCTTGGCGCACAGCAGCAGCGGCGTCTGCGCACGGAGATGCGGCGCCAGCGAGCGCAGCACCGCGCGCAGGAACTGCGCCGGGACAGCGATCAGCGCCGCCTCGACGTCGGCGGCCACCGCGCCAAAATCCCCGGTCGCGATGATGCCCGGATCGAGCGCGACGCCCGGCAGGTAAACCGGGTTCTCGTGGCGTTGGTTGATCGCGGCGGCAATGGCGGGATCGCGGGCCCAGATCACGATGTCGCCGCCGGCGCGCCGGGAGGCGACGGCCAACGCGGTGCCCCAGGCGCCGGCGCCGATGACCGCAAGCCGCGTCACCGTGGCTTGGCCTTTGCTTGCGCCCTTGGATCGAGCGGCCAGCGCGGCCGTACCGGCGCGTCGAGCGGGTCGGCGAGGCCGAGCCGCAGGCGTTCGATCCCCGCCCAGGCGATCATCGCGCCATTGTCGGTGCAGAGCGCCGGCGCGGGCGCGACAAAGGCCAGCCCGGCATCGGTCGCGAGCGCACCCAGCCGGGTGCGCAGCCGTTCATTGGCGGCCACCCCGCCGGCGGCGACAAGCGTCGCACTCCGTGGATAGCGCGCGCGAAACCAGCGCAACGCCTTGGCGGTGCGATCGACCAGGCAATCGCAGACCGCAAGCTCGATCGCGGCGGCGAGGTCGGCGACTGTCTGGGCATCCCCCGGCGCGGTGGCGACGCGCTCGCGGATCGCGGTCTTGAGACCCGAAAACGAAAAATCGCATCCCGCGCGGCCCTGCATCGGCCGCGGCAGCGCAAAGCGGCGCGGATCGCCGCCGCGCGCGGCCCGTTCGATCGCCGGCCCGCCGGGTTGCGCCAGCCCGAGCAGCTTGGCGCTTTTGTCGAAGGCCTCGCCGGCGGCGTCGTCGAGCGTCGTGCCGAGCTGGTGGTATTTCCCCACCCCGGCGCAGACCAGAAGCTGCGAGTGGCCGCCCGAGACGAGCAGCAGGAGATAGGGAAACGCGACCGCATCGGTGAGCCGCGCGGTCAACGCATGCGCTTCGAGATGATTGACCGCGACAAAGGGTTTATCGGCCGCCCAGGCGATGCCCTTCGCCGCCATCGTGCCGACGATAAGCCCGCCGATCAGCCCCGGCCCCGCAGCGGCGGCGATGCCGTCGAGATCGTCAAAGCCAATCCCGGCGGTGTCGAGAGCTTCGCGAATCAAGGGATCGAGATGATCGAGATGCGCCCGCGCCGCGATTTCCGGCACGACCCCACCATAGGGCGCGTGCTCGGCCAGTTGCGACTGCACGAGATTGGCGCGGATTTCCGGCCAGCCGCCATCCGCCGCGACCACGGCGACCGCGGTCTCGTCGCAGCTCGTCTCGATGCCGAGGACATTCATGCCGGAAATATAGGCGTGCCGCCCGCCGCCGGGAGGGCGAAGCGGGTTTACTTCGCGTCGCCGGCTTCGTAGGTCTTCAAGATATTGTCGGTCGCCGCCTCGATTTCGAGCAGCTTGACCGCGTAGCCCCACAGCATCGCGGTGTGCTTCAGCACCGAGCGGCAGCTCTTTTCCTCGAGCAGCACGCCGTCATGGACGTAATGCGCCAGCACCAGGCAGCGGTCGCCGGTGAGGTCGACATCGACGACCTGGATGTCGGGCTCGCGCCGCGACAGATCGTATTGCTTCGACAAGGCGCTGCGGACGCGCCGGTAACCGAGATCGTCGTGGATCGCCTCGACCCGCAGCGACGATTTCGCGGCATCGTCGCTGATCTGGAACAGCCGGAACCGGCGGATGATCTCGGGGCTCATGTATTGCAGGATAAAGCTCTCGTCGCGGTAATTGGCCCAGGCGTGGCGCAGCACGCCGAAGGGATCCTGATTGCCGGCGATGTCGGCGAACCACTCGCGGTCTTCCTCGCTCGGATTGGTGCAGATGCGCTTGATGTCGTCCATCATCGAGAAGCCGAGCGCATAGGGGTTCAGCCCGCCATAGCGCGGATCGTCAAAGCCGGGCTGAAACACGACGCTCGAATGCGAATGGAGAAATTCGAGCATCGAGCCTTCGGTGATGAGGCCACGGTCGTGCAGCCGGTTCATGATCTCGTAGTGGCAGAAGGTGGCGCAGCCCTCGTTCATCACCTGGGTCTGGCGCTGCGGGTAGAAATACTGCGAGACGTGGCGGACGATGCGGATCAGCTCGCGCTGCCAGTCTTCGAGCCGCGGCGCGCGCTTTTCGATGAAATATAGCAGGTTTTCCTCGGGCAGGCCGAGCCGACGCTTCATGTCCTGGCGCTTGCCGTCGGCCTCCTCCTCGTCCTCGTCCTTGTCGGGGGTGGGGACGGTGCGCCACAAATCGTTGAACGTCGCCTCGTCATGCGCGAGGCGCTCGCTCATCCGCCGGCGCTCCTCGGCGAGGTTCGGACGCGAGCGCCGGGCGTAGCGGTTGACGCCGTGATCCTTTAGCGCGTGGCCAGCGTCGAGGATGCGCTCGACGGCCTCGTAGCCGTATTTTTCCTCGCATTTCGCCACGTAATCGCGGGCAAAGCTCAGATAGTCGAGGATGCCGTCGGCATCGGTCCATTGCCGGTAGAAATAATTGTTCTTGAAGAAATGGTTGTGGCCGAACCCGGCATGCGCGATGACCAGCGTCTGCATGGTCATGGAGTTCTCCTCCATGATGTAGCAGATCACCGGATTGGAATTGATGACGATCTCGTAGGCAAGGCCGGCGAGCCCCTTGCGATAGAGCGTCTCGTGATAGGCGAAGCGCTTGCCGAAGCTCCAGTGCCCGTACATCAGCGGCAGCCCGACCGAGGCATAGGCGTCGAGCATCTGCTCGGAGGTGATGACCTCGATCTGCAGCGGATAGGTGTCGAGGCCCAACTCGTCGACCGCGATGCGCTCGATCGCGTCATGCACCTTGCGCAGGCCGCCGAAATCCCAGTTCGGCCCGGTGAAGAGCGGTATCCCCGCCGCGGCTGGCGGCCTTGATTTGGGCTTGGTCGCGGCCCGGGTGTCAGGCACGGACGCCCCCTTTGGCGAAGAGTTCGTGGAAGACCGAGAAAATCTGCGCCGGATCGCCGACCCGCCGCATCGCAAAATGTTGGTGCGCCGGGGCCACTTCGCTATAGGCGCGCCACAGATCGCTGTCGCGCGACAGCCCTGTGAGGCTGCCGCTGGTGCCGTCGCCGACCTCGACATAGGAGAAATACTGGCAGAGCGGCAGCACCGCGCCGCCCAGGAGCGAAACGCAGCGGCTGCTGTCGGCGCCGTAATTGTCGCCGTCCGACGCCTGTGCGCCGTAGATGTTCCAGCGGTCGGTCGAATAGCGCGCGCGGGCGATCTCGAGCATCTTTTCGAGCGCGGTCGAGACCACGGTGCCGCCGGTCTCGCGGCTGTAGAAAAACGTTTCCTCATCGACCTCTTCGGCGGTCGAGGTGTGGCGGATGAACACCACGTCGACATGCCGGTAGCGCCGGATGAGGAAGACGTGCAGCAGCATGAAGAAGCGCTTGGCGAGGTCCTTCATCGCCTCGGTCATCGACCCCGACACGTCCATCAGGCAGAACATGACGGCTTCGGTGTTCGGCTTCGGCACGCGCTCGAAACGGCGGTAGCGCACGTCGAGCGGGTCGATATAGGGGATGATCTTGCTGCGGCGCTCGTTGCGTTCGAGGAGCAGGGTGAGGCGCTCGACCTCCTCGTCGGCGCCGCGCGCCTTGGCTTTTTCGATCTCCTCGCGCAGTGCCTCGAGCTCGCCCAGTTTCGGCCGCTTCAACGAGATGCGCCGCGCCATGCTCTGGCGCATCGTCCGCGGAATGCTGAGGTTGGACGGCGAGCCGGTGATGGTGTAGCCGGCGCGTTGCAGATCGACCGCGGTGGTGTCTTTCAGGGTCTTTTTCACCAGGTCGGGCAATTCGAGGTCCTCGAAAAACATGTCGAGGAATTCTTCCTTGGTCAGCGTGAACTCGAACGCGTCATCGCCCTCGCCGTCCGGGCTGCCTTCGCGGCCGCCGCCGTCGCCGCCGCCCTGCGGCCGCGGGATCTCGTCGCCGCGCACATATTCCTTGTTGCCGGGCACGACGTGGTCGGTGCGTCCGGTGCGGCGGCTGTGGTGAAACACCGGCTCGTTGATGCCGCGGGTCGGGATGGCGATCTTCTCGCCGTGCGCGACATCGGCGACCTTGCGCTTGCGCAGGGCGTCCTGCACCGCCCCCTTGACCTCGGCCCGCGCCCGCTCGATGAACCGCTGGCGGTTGCTGAGGCTCTTGCCCTTGGGGTTCTGGCGGCGATCGACGACGTTCATCAACGCACCCTTGTCCCGTCTCAAATCGCCCGAGGCGCTAACCGGCCTTGTTCACCCGCATATACCACTCGACCAGCCGGCGCACCTGACGCTCGGTGTAGCCGCGCGAGACCATCCGTTCGAGGAAGTCGGCATGCTTCTTCTCGGTCTCGGTGTCCCTCTTGCTGCCGAAGCTGATCACCGGCAAGAGGTCTTCGACCTGCGAGAACATCCGCCGTTCGATGACCTCGCGCAGCTTCTCGTAGGACTGCCACGACGGGTTGCGCCCGGTGTTGGCCCGGGCGCGCAACGCAAACTTAACGACCTCGTTGCGGAAATCCTTCGGATTGGCGATCCCGGCCGGCTTCTCGATCTTCGACAGCTCCTGGTTCAACAGCTCGCGGTTCATCAATTGGCCGGTGTCGGGGTCTTTGTAGTCCTGATCCTCGATCCACGCGTCGGCATAGGAGACGTAACGGTCGAACAGGTTCTGCCCGTAGTCGGAATACGATTCGAGGTAGGCCTTCTGGATCTCGTTGCCGATGTACTCGGCATAGCGCGGCGCCAGCTCGGCCTTGATGAAGTTGAGGTATTTCTTCTCGACCGCGTCGGGGAACTGCTCGCGCCAGATTGCCTGCTCGAGCACGTACATCATATGCACCGGGTCGGCCGCGACTTCCTGGGTGTCGAAGTTGAACGTGCCCGACAGCACCTTGAAGGCAAACCGGGTGGAGATGCCATCCATGCCTTCGTCGACCCCGGCGGCGTCGCGGTATTCCTGCACCGATTTGGCGCGCGGGTCGGTGTCCTTGAGGCTCTCGCCGTCATAGACCCGCATCTTCGAGTGCAGGTTCGAGTTCTCGTGCGGCTTGACCCGCGACAGCACGCAAAAGCGCGACAGGATGTCGAGCGTCGAGGGCGCGCAAGCCGCGTTCGCCAGTTCGCTCGACTGCAACAGCTTTTCGTAGATTTTGCGCTCCTCGGTCGAGCGCAGGCAGTAGGGCACCTTGATCACCGAGATGCGGTCGATGAAGGCTTCGTTGTTCTTGTTGTTCCTGAAGGTCTGCCACTCCGCCTCGTTGGAGTGGGCGAGGATGATGCCCTGGAAGGGGATGCCGCCGATATTCTCGGTGCCGGCGTAGTTGCCCTCCTGCGTCGCGGTCAAGAGCGGGTGCAGCATCTTGATCGGCGCCTTGAACATCTCGACGAATTCCATCAGCCCTTGCGTCGTGCGGTTGAGCCCGCCCGAGAAGGAATAGGCGTCCGGATCGTTCTGCGAATACATCTCGAGCTTGCGGATATCGACCTTGCCGACGAGGCTGGAGACGTCCTGGTTGTTTTCGTCGCCCGGCTCGGTCTTGGCGACGCAAATCTGCTTCAGCCGCGACGGCTGCATGCGGATCACGCTGAATTTCGAGATGTCGCCGCCGAATTCCTCGAGCCGCTTTACCGCCCACGGCGAGATCGTGCCGATCAGGCGCCGCGGCGGCACGCCGTAGCGTTCCTCGATCTCCTTGCCGAGCGTCGCCGGATCGAACAGGCCGAGCGGGCTCTCGAAGATCGGGCTGATCTGGTCGCCCGCCTTCAGCACGTAGATCGGCTCCTTCTCCATCAGCAGTTTCAGCCGCTCGGCGAGCGAGGATTTGCCGCCGCCGACGGGGCCCAGCAGGTAAAGCACCTGCTTGCGTTCCTCCAAGCCCTGCGCGGCGTGACGGAAGAAGCCGACGATCCGCTCGATCGTCTCCTCCATGCCGTAAAAATCTTCGAAAGCGGGGTAGACCTTCATCGTCCGGTTCATGAAGATCCGGCCCATCCGCGGATCCTGGCTGGTATCGACCATGACCGGCTCGCCAATCGCCTTCAGCAGCCGTTCGGCCGGGCCGGCGTAGAACGAGGCGTCGTCCGAGCAGGCGCGCAGGTAATCCTCTATGGAATATTCGACTTCCCGGCGGTTCTCATAGAGGCGCGAGTACAAGCCGAAGATACCGTCATCCGTCGCTCGCACTGGTCCGTCCACCGATCGCATTGCTCACCTCAATCGACGAATGTGTCGACGCTTGCGGTTGTCATCCACCCGCACGTTCCAAACGCGCCGCTGCGCAAAAAATTCGCAGCAACGGCGATGTAAAGTTTCGCCCGCCGTTGTTAACAAACCCCC
>Ga0075522_10001606_pt1 | contig 17139 bp, 16 predicted proteins | sample NGEPerA_FD_74796 | JGI IMG/M metagenome (GOLD analysis project Ga0075522, IMG submission 74796) | Arctic peat soil microbial communities from the Barrow Environmental Observatory site, Barrow, Alaska, USA - NGEE PermafrostL2-A | ecosystem: Environmental > Terrestrial > Soil > Wetlands > Peat ... | reverse complement strand
CAATAGCCCAGCGTTTTAACGCTGGGATTCGTTGTTCGCAAACATCCAAAGTCCCGTCAGGGACGAAAGGTCCTTGCGGACGGCCACCACGTTCTGCCGTCCCGCGCGGGACTCGTAAATTTGCCGGACAATTACCCAGCCATAAATGGCTGGGCTATGGTCGTCACACTTCGCCGCGCCGTCGGGCAGCGTCTTTGCCCTGATTTTTGGCGAAACCGGGCAAAAACAAGGGTTTTTGAAGATTTTAGGTGTGCCGGAATGATTCCGGCGCGTGTCTGGGCAATTCCGGCGTGTGCCGGAATAGCTCCGGCAGACCGCCGAGGAACTCCGGCGTGTGCCGGAATGGTGCAGAACGTGCCGGAGAAGCTCAGGCACGTCGCGGAATAATTCCGGCAGTTGACGGAGAATCTCCGGTTCGTGCCGGCGGAGTGCGGCGGTCTGACTGCGGAAGTTCGGCAATTGACCGGGCAAATCGGTCAGCATCATTTCCCAAACGGCAAGTCCACAATTTTCACCGGACTTTCGCCCGTCGCCGTCCGCAACGTCAGCTCGTTTCCGATTTGATTCGCTTCGCGCACCGCCGACTTCAACAATTCGGCGGCGAACGCGGTTGCGCCCGGTTCAAAACTTTCGTCACACAAACATTGCGCAAAGGGAAAAAGTTCTTATCATTTGCCCTTCAATCGCAACACAAATGAAAACCTCCAGAATTCTTCCTTTTGCCGCGCTGCTGCTGGCACAAACCGTGATGTTTGCCGCGACCGCAGATTCGCCGCGCGAACGCGTTTCGCTCGACGCCGGCTGGCGTTTCATCAAGGCCGACGCGCCGGAAGCGGGAACGAACCTGAATTATTCCGCGATCAAGCCGTGGCTTTTGCCGACGGGCAATCCGTTCACGACGAACACGCCCGCCGTGCGCCCGGACGGCGAACCGGCTGGCGATGTCTCCTTCGCGCAGGCCGGTTTTGACGACAGCCAGTGGCGGTTGCTGAACCTGCCGCACGATTGGGGCGTCGAAGGGCAGTTCGAGCGGGCATTGCCCGGCAGCACGGGCAAGCTGCCGTGGTTCGGCGTCGCGTGGTATCGCAAGCATCTGGACATTCCGGCGACCGACGCGGGCAAGAAAATCTATCTGGACGTGGACGGCGCGATGGCTTACGCGGCGGTCTGGTGCAACGGAAAATTTGTCGGCGGCTGGCCTTACGGTTATGCGTCGTGGCGCGTGGACCTGACGCCGTATTTGAAATTCGGCGGCGATAACGTCGTGGCCATCCGTCTCGACAATCCACGGGATTCCTCGCGCTGGTATCCGGGCGGCGGCATTTACCGTAATGTCTGGCTCGTGAAAAACTCTCCCGTCCACGTCACGCACTGGGGAACTTACGTCACCACGCCGCTGGTCGGCCCGGCGGCGGCGACGGTGAAAATCCAGGTCAGCGTGGACAACGACGCGGATGCTGATGCCACCGTGACGCTGAAAAATGAAATTTTTGAACTCGGCGCGGACGGCGGCAAGGGAAAATCCATCGCGTCCATTTCCGTTGACGGCGTGAAAGTCGCCGCGCACCAGTCGCAGTCAAGCACCGGCCAGATTGCCTTCAAAAATCCAAAATTGTGGAGCCTCGAAAAACCGCAGCGTTATGTTGTGGTGACTTCGGTCGAGCAGGATGGCAAAATTGTGGATTCATACGAAACTCCCTTTGGCATCCGCACCATTCAATTCACGGCGGACAACGGATTTCTCCTGAACGGCAAACGAGTCCCCATCAACGGCGTTTGCGACCACAGCGACCTCGGGCCATTGGGTTCGGCGATCAACACGCGCGGACTCGAACGGCAGGTGGAAATTTTGAAGGCGTTCGGCTGCAACGCCATTCGCACCAGCCACAATCCGCCTTCGCCGGAACTGCTCGACCTCTGCGACAAGATGGGAATGCTGGTGATGGACGAATCCTTCGACTGCTGGGAATCCGGCAAGACGCGGAACGATTATCATCTGCTCTTCGACGACTGGCACGAACGCGACTGGCGCGCGGAACTGCGCCGCGACCGCAATCATCCTTCGGTCATTTTGTGGAGCATCGGCAACGAGGTCGGCGAGCAGGGCAACCGGTCGAAGTTCTGGATTGCGGCGCAGTTGACCGCCATCGCGCACGAGGAAGACCCGACGCGCCCGACCACTTCAGCGAACAGCGACGTGAACGCCGGCTTCAACGGCTTTAACACCAACGAGGACGTGTTCGGCTACAACTACAAGCCGACGCAATACGGCCGGTTCCGCGCGGCCAACCCCAACGACCCGCTGTTCGGCAGCGAGACCGCCTCGTGCGTCAGCTCGCGCGGCGAATATTTCTTCCCAACAAACATGAACACGCCCGCCGGCCTGGCGAATTTCAACAACAGAAACGGCGGCAAGGCGAGGAACCAGATGAGTTCCTACGACCTTTACGCGCCGTCATGGGCCACGCCGCCGGACTGGGAATTTACCGGACAGGAAAAATATCCCTTCACGGCGGGCGAATTTGTCTGGACGGGATTTGATTATCTTGGCGAACCGACGCCTTACGACCGCACATCGCGCAGTTCGTATTTCGGCATCGTTGACCTCGACGGTTTTCCGAAGGACCGGTTTTATCTTTACCAGTCAGTCTGGCGTCCTGATTTTCCGATGGCGCACATTCTGCCGCATTGGAACTGGCCGGAACGCACCAATCAAGTCACGCCGGTTCACGTTTATACCTCCGGCGACGCGGCGGAACTTTTCCTGAACGGAAAATCGCTTGGCCTCAAGAAAAAAGGCCAATACGAATACCGGTTGCACTGGGACGAAGTGGTTTACCAGCCCGGCACGCTCAAAGTGGTCGCCTACAAAAACGGGAAAAAATGGGCGACCGACGAAGTGAAGACCACCGGCCCGGCGACGAAGCTCACCTTGCAGGCCGACCGCAATAAAATCGCCGACGACGGCCAGGACCTTTCGTTTGTGACCGTGACCGTCGCGGACAAAAACGGATTGATGGTTCCGCGCTCGATGAACCACATCAAATTTTCCATCGCCGGCCCCGGCGAAATCGTGGCCGTGGATGACGGCGACCCGACGAACCTCGAACCAATGCAGGCAAAGGAGCATGACGCCTTCAACGGACTGGCCCTCGTGATCGTGCGCACGAAAGCCGGCCAGCCGGGAACGATTGTGCTCAAGGCAGAAACCGACGGCCTCAAGCCGGCCACCATCAACCTCAAGGCCGATTAAAATTACGGAACGCAGAGGCGGTTCGTGGCGGGCGGTTGATTTCCGAAAAACGAATTCAACTCTTTATTCCTTGTGAATTGAACATGGTCGTCAGCGAGGCAACGCGGGCAAATTTCAGCATTGCAGGGACGAATCCTTTTGCTATGCTGGCCGTCCGTTTTCAACGAACATTCAACTGAAATAATTTATGTCACAGCATCGCAGCCTGCGCGCGGCGTCCACCCTCGGTGGCAAGCGCAATGTCCTCAAGCGTTTTGAGCGCACCGAACTCCTCAAGAAACGCGGCCAGTGGAAGGACGGCGACCGCATCACCGGACTGCGCAAGACCAAGCCGGGAGCGTAAAAGTGATGAGTGGCGAGTGATGAGTGATGGGTTTTTTGTTGCTCGTCACTTGTCACACATCACTCGCCACTTTTCATGGTTCGCCTGCAAAAATTTCTGGCCGACGCCGGCGTGGCTTCCCGCCGGGCGGGCGAGCAGTTTATTTTGGACGGGCGGGTTTCGGTCAATGGCAGGATTGTCCGGCTGCTCGGAACGAAAGCGGACCCGGTTCACGATGAAGTTTCCGTGGACGGCAAGCCGGTGCGCGCAAAACGGAAACTTTACATTGCGCTGCACAAGCCGGTTAAATGTGTCTGTTCGCATCAGGACGAGCTGGGCCGCCCGACGATTTACGCGCTGCTGCCGAAGGAATGGGGGACGGTCAGTTCCGTCGGGCGTCTGGATTACAGCAGCGAGGGGTTGATTTTTCTGACGAATGATGGACAATTCGCCTTGCGCCTCACTCATCCGCGCTACGGCGTCCGCAAAAAATATGTGGCGACCGTGGAAGGCGAGGTGACGGGCGCGATGCTACGGCGGTTCACGCAGGGGATTTTTGACGGCGGTGAAAAGTTGAAGGCGCTGTCGGCCCGGCTGGTTTCCGGCGGCCGCGCGCGGAGCGTGGTGGAACTGGAACTGGGCGAGGGCAAAAACCGCGAGGTGCGGCGGCTGTTTGAATCGCAGAATTTGACGGTGAAAAAATTGCAGCGGACGCAGATCGGGAAAATAAAACTCGGCGAGTTGAAGCCGGGAAAATGGCGGACGTTGTCGGAAACGGAAATTAAAACTTTGATCTCGGACTTATGAAAACGAATTGCTGGCTGATGTTGGGCGTGATGGTCGCCGTGAGCGCGACCGCGCAAAACTCCACAAACGCGCTGCCGGAAATTCCGGCGCCCGTCGTCGGCGCGCCGGCGGCCGGGCCTGCGCCCGCGCCGGAACAGATGACGCCGCCGGAGACGACAAAATCGAACGCGCCGGCAAAAAAAACGCCGGTCAAAGCCAGGAAGAAAGCCATGGCCAAAGCCGCGCCGAAGAAGAATGCGTTGACCGAGCCGACGATCACTTTGGTTCCCGGCCCGGCGGAAGTCTGCGTGAGCAACTTGAACGTCCGCGGCCAGGCCGGACTCAAGGGCGAAGTCGTCGCGCACGTCAAGAAGGGCGACAGCGTGACCATCTTGAGCGAAATCACGCTCGACAAGCACAAGGCCGACGAGCCGGCGCAATGGGCAAAAATCGCCCTGCCAGCCAGCGTGGATGTCTGGGTCAATTCGTCGTTCATTGACGAGACGGCCAAAACGGTCAAACCGAAAAAACTCAATTTGCGCGCCGGGCCGGGAGAAAATTACAGCGTCATCGGCGTCGTTGAGCGCGGCACGGCCGTCACCGAATCCGGCACCAAGGGCAACTGGGCGAAGATTGATGCGCCGACGAACGCCTACGCTTTCATCGCCGCAATGTATTTGAAACAGGAGGCGTCCGGCAACGTGCCGGTGAATCCCGCGCCTTCGACGGAGACCCAGCCGGTGCCGCTGATGACGATGACCGTGACCGAAGGGCAGCCGATTGTGGCAAATCAGCCTCCCGTGACGGAAATGAATTCCGTGCCCGCGCCGGAATTAAATCCGACCGTCATCATCCAGACCAACATCATTGTCGTGACCGACACCAACCCGCCGCCGCCGCCGCCGCGCGTCGTGACGCATGAAGGCGTGGTGCGATCGTCCGTGAGCGTGGTCGCGCCGACGTATTTCGAGTTGTATGACCCGGCGACCGGCAACGCCATCAACTACCTTTACAGCACGACGACGAACCTGAATCTGTCGAACTACAACGGATTGCGCATTGATGTCACGGGCGAGGAAGGTCTGGACGCGCGCTGGAAAGACACGCCGGTTCTGACCGTCAAAAAAATCTACGTCCTCCCGTCGAACGCGCCGGCGCCGGCGAAGAAATCGAAGCCGTGGTATCATCTGTGGTGAACAACCTCATTGACGGGCGCGCGATCGCGGCGCAAATCCTGGGCGAACTGGCCGCGCGCGTGGGCGAATTGAAAAAGCGCGGCGTGCAGCCCGGCCTCGCCTTCGTGCGCGTGGGCGAAGACCCGGCGTCGAAAGTTTATGTCGGCCGCAAGGAAAAAGCCTGCGCCGAACTCGGCATTTTTTCTGAAACGCACGTTCTGCCCGAAGCTGCGAGCGAAAAAGAATTGCTCGCGCTCCTCGCCAAATTAAATTCCGATCCGCGCCTGCATGGAATTTTGGTTCAAGCGCCGCTGCCGAGGCATATTTCCGAATCCAAAATTTATTCCGCCGTTTCACCGCAAAAAGACGTGGACGGTTTTCATCCGGTCAACGTCGGCAAGCTCATGCTCGGCGATGCGACCGGTTTCAAACCCTGCACGCCCGCCGGCGTCGTGGAATTGCTTGTCCGTTCCGGCGTGAAAACTGAAGGCGCGGAAGTCGTCGTGCTTGGCCGCGGCAACATCGTCGGCAAACCGATGGCCGCGATGCTCTGCCAAAAGGGCAAAAGCGCGAACAGCACCGTGACGATCTGCCATTCCGCCACGCGCGACATCACGGCGCATTGCCTGCGCGCGGACATCATCGTCGCCGCGATGGGCGTCGCGGAATTTGTGAAGGCCGGCATGGTCAGGCCGGGCGCGGTCGTCATTGACGTGGGCGTCAACCGCGTGAACGGAAAACTTGCCGGCGACGTGGATTTCAAAAATGTCCAGCCCGTCGCCGGAAAAATCACGCCCAATCCCGGCGGCGTCGGCCCGATGACCATTGCGATGCTGATGCAAAACACCGTGCGCGCGGCGGAACAATTTTCAAGCTGAAACAAATAAGGAAAGCAGGAAAGCACGAACAAAAAAAACAATGCCGGTTTTTTCAAGTTGTTTCCTGACTTCCTGCTTTCTTGATTCAAAACTAAAAACTTAAAATTAAAAATTCATCATGCAAGCCACCCGAATTCTCCCCGACCTCCAATGCTCGCTCGTCTGCGAGGAAGTGCGCCAGGAAGCCAACGGAAATCTTTTCATCATCGGCGTCGTCAACGCCCTCCGCGTGCCGCAACTGCCCGCCGTCGCCGGGCGCATCTGCATCCTGAACCGCTGGACGGCGGGCATCGGCCAGTTTAACGAAAGCGTCCGCCTCATCGCGCCCGACCAGGCCACGGTCGTCAACAAGTCCGAGCTGAAATTCGAGCTGCGCGATCCGTCGCATTCGGCAACCGGCGTGATGGTTTTTGGCAACGTGAAATTTGAGGCCGCCGGCGTGTATTTCATCGAGGTGCTGGTGGACGACGTGATGAAACTGCGTTATCCGCTCGTCGTCATCCATGCGCCGCCACCAAACCAGCAGCCGGCGGAAAAACCGGCGGCCTGACTGGTTTGATTTAATCTGACCCTCACTCGCAAGCGGGTGGGGGTTTTTTAATCTGTGTTTCCTCCGTTTCCGTCTGCGGCTAGACTTTTTTCGTGAGCGCGTTCACCGAACCGAAATTCGCCTGGGAGCCGGTCACGCCGCGCGGCGTGGCGGCGTTTGCCCGCGCGCCGTTCGAGCGGCTCTTCGTGGTGCAGTCCGTCTTCGCGCTGCTCGCCGCCGTGTCCATCGTGTGGCTGCTCGCGAACAAATTTTTTCCGACCGTGAACGCCGCCATCGGACAACTGCCCGCCGCCGGAGACATCAGCAATGGAAAATTAAACTGGACTGACGATTCGCCGAAACTTCTCGCCGAGGGAGATTTTCTGGCGTTCAGCGTTGACCTGAAACATTCCGGCCAGCTCCGCTCGCCCGCGCAGTTCCAATTCGAGTTCGGCGAAAATTCCATCTGCATTTACTCGCTGTTCGGCACGGCGGAAATTTTTTATCCGCCCGGCCAGCCGTTTTATTTCGACCGCCCCGACCTGCAACCGCTCTGGGGCGCGTGGTCGCCGGAAATCCTCGGACTCACCGCCCTCGCCGTTTTTTTCGGGCTGCTGCTGGCGTGGGCGCTGTTGGCGACCGTTTATTTCCTGCCCGTCTGGCTTGTTTCATTTTACGCGAACCGCGACCTCAATTTCCGCCAGAGCTGGCGTCTGGCGGGCGCGGCGCTCATGCCCGGCGCGCTGCTCCTGTCGCTGGCCGTCGTGCTTTACGGCTTCGGCGCGTTCGATGTCGTGCAGCTCTGCTTCGCCTTCGCGATGCACTTCGTCATCGGCTGGATTTACCTGTTCGTGAGCGTGCTGTTTTTGAACCGCGCGCTGCCGGCGGAGAAAAAAAATCCGTTTCAATCGCCGGGCAATTGAAACGGTTGTCCAAAAAATCCGAATCTGTCGCGCTCAAACCACCTGGAGCGGCGGGAATTGTTTGCCGAGGATCGGCGCGCTCTTGGTCTTGAGCCAGTTTTCCAGCACGCCGGCATAGACGCTGCGGAAGTCCACGTTGTATTTCACGTCGCCTTCAAACAAATCCTGCGGCGCGAGGCTGGGATAATGGCCGAGCAATCCGGCCTTCACCTTGTCGCCGACGATGAACAGGGGAGCCGCCGCGCCGTGGTCGGTTCCTCCGTTGGCGTTTTCCGCGACGCGGCGGCCAAATTCGCTGAAGGTCATCACGAGCACGCGCTGCATATTGCCCTGCGCCTTCATGTCTTCGACGAAGGCTTTCATGGAATCGCCGAGGTCGCCGAGCAAACGCTGCTGCGTGGCAACCTGGTTGGTGTGCGTGTCGTAGCCGCCCTGCGAAACATAATAAACGCGCGTGGGCAGTCCGCCGCCGATGAGTTTGGCGACCATCTTGAGCGAGTTGGCGAGCGGCGAATTGGGATAGACCGCCTGGTTTTGCACGCGCGCGGCGATGCCCCGAATCTCGTCGGAACTGTGCTGCGCGTCGAGCGCGGTGCGCGTGATGAAATCAATCGCGCGGCCGCCGGTCATCGGCATTCCCGCCGGCAACATTCCGATGCTGCCGCCGGAATTGGCGTTGTCATCCGGCGTCATGCCGGGACCGGACGTTTCAAGTTCGTTTAACTTTTCATACGATTCTTCCGCGTCCTTGTTGTTGGTCATGAAACGGTAGTTCGCCGGATTGCTGAAGCAGATGCCTTTCGGATTTTTGGCGAAGAACGATTCCGGCAACTGGCTGCCGATGGTCACGCCGACGGCGGGATCGGCACCGGCGCAGGCGTTGTCAAAATAGCGCCCGAGCCAGCCGTATTTTTCCACGCGTTCGGAATCGCTTGCCGTCTGCCAGATTTCCGTCGAGCGGAAATGCGAGCGGTTCGGGTTCGGATAACCGACGCCTTGAATGACGGAAAGTTCGCCGCCGTCGTAAAGTTCCTTGAAACCTTTCATCGCACCGTGAAAGCCGATGTCGTCGTTCAATTTCAAAATGTCCTCCGCCTTCAAACCAATTTTTGGCCGGGCATTGTGATAGAAATCGCTTGAATAAGGCACGACCGTGTTGAGGCCGTCGTTGCCGCCGGCCATTTGCAGGACGACAAGAATGGTCGCGTCCTTGCCGGTGGCAATCTGCGTGGCGGAATCGGCGGCCTGCGCCTGCAACGCGGAAAAAGTGTCCGCGAGAAACGCCGGCACAGTCCACGTCAGCGCGCTGCCGAGGACGGTGCGGCGCAAAAATTCGCGCCGCGTGTGGAGAATGATTTCATTTTTCATAACTGCCTCATGTGATTTGGTAGTCCGGCGTGGACATCATCAGCCGGATGGCGGTGGCGATGTCCGCGTCGGACATTTTAGTTTTTGAATCGAGAAATTCCTGCAACGCCTCCTGCTGGTCGCGATGGAGCGTGGTCTGAAACAGCCGTTGCTGGAGCGAGGCGATGATGGCGTGGTTGTCGTCGCGCTGCTCCGGCGTCAAAATTTTTTCCACGTCCACGCCGCCCATGCGCACGCGCTGCAAGGCGCGCTCCAGTTTCATGCCGCCGGCGCCGCCGGGGTTTTTCGCCAGATCGGCGGCGCTCAACGGCGGGATCGCGCCGTCAATGAGCGACTGCGCGTCGTTGTAGCGCGTCAGCAAAGTATTGGTCGTGATCCAGGTGATGCCGCCATCCCAGCCCTTGACGTTCGGCGGCGCAAACAAATCCTGGCCCAACTGCCGCAACATTCCATAGCTCACGAGCGTCGGCGGCAGGTCGCACTCCAGCATCCGCACGCTGCCGACGAGCCATTGCACGGGGCTTTTCACTGCGTTGCGGACGATGTTGCCGCCGTAAAATTCCTCGCTGCGGAACATCGCGCGCAGCATCGGCTTGAAATCATTGTTGTTCTCGCGCAACACGGCGGCCAGCGCGTTGTTCATGGATTCGTCCGGCTCCTGGTCCGCGAAATAATTCCACAGCTTCGCCGTGATGAATTTCGCCGCCTGCGGCTGGGCCACGACGATTTGAATCACGTCGTTGCCGTCGAAATTTCCCACGCGGCCCAGAATGGTTTTCATGCCGTTGTCGTGGAACATCGGGCGGTAGATGAATTTTTGCTCGTCGGGCATCAGCGACCAGCCGGTCAGCGCCCGCGCGCATTCCGTGACATCTTTTTCGGTGTAGTGGCCTTCGCCCAGCGTGAACAGCTCCATGTTCTCGCGCGCGTAATTTTCATTCGGATGCTCCTTGCGGCTTTGCGCCTGGTCGAGCCAGACGAGCATCGCCGGGTCCTGTCCCGCCTCGGTCAGCAGCAACTGCCAGTTGCCCGTGGCGAGCCGGCGGAACAGCTCGTTCTGCCGCCACATATAATAGGGGTTGCGGACTTTCTCGTAGCTTGTGGCGAAATGCCCGTGCCAGAACAAAACCATTTTCTCCTGAAACGGACGTGGCCCGCGCACCATGCGCTGCAGCCACCAGCCGCGCAGTTCCAGCATCCGCTGCTGGATCATCTGCTGCTGCGCCTGCTGCAATTGTTTTTTCGACTCCGGCGTGGCGGCGTTCTTGATGCCTTCACGGAACTGGCGGATTTCATCCGGATCCGGATGCGCCCAGTCAGGATTCGGCGTCGGGTCGGGGATGAGTTCGTAATCAAGCAGGAAGGAAACGGCCTTGTCCGGGCCGAGGTCGGCCAGCTTTTGAATGTCCTGCGGCGGGCCGCCGAAACCGGCGCGGTTCAGCAAATGCGCCGCCATCGCGTAATTCCAGCGATCATTTGTAAGCGGTTTCAGCATATGTCATGCAACTTGTTAAAACTGCTGCTGCGGTTGCTTATCCAGACGTAAAACATCTCGCAGAAGTTTCAGTGTGATTTGACATCATAGCACACAAACGCGAATTGGAAAATGCCGTTTCGGGCTGTGGCGCAAGCCGCGTTCAGTTGATTCGTGTTCAACGGCGGTTTATTCTCCACCGCGTGAAACTGATTTCCTGGAACGTCAACGGCCTGCGCGCCGTGCTGAAGAAAAATTTTCTGGAATTTCTCGACGCCGAGCAGCCGGACGTTTTGTGCCTGCAAGAAATCAAATGCGGCGCGAACGACGTGGAACAGCTCTGGCCGCGCCATTACACGACGTTTTGGAACAGCGCGGAAAAAAAGGGCTACTCCGGCACGGCGATTTTTGTCAAAGACCGTCCGCTCAACGTCGCGCCGCACATTGGTATTGTCGAACACGACAAGGAAGGCCGGGTGCTGACCGCCGAATTGGATGATTTTTTTCTGGTGAACGTCTATGTCCCGAATTCCAAGCGCGATTTGTCGCGGCTGGCTTACCGCCAAAAATGGGACCGCGATTTTCTCGCCTACCTGAAAAATCTGGAAAAGACCAAGCCCGTGATTTGTTGCGGCGACCTGAACGTGGCGCACACGGAGATTGATCTGGCAAATCCGAAGGCGAATGTCCGCAATCACGGTTTCACCATCGAGGAGCGCAACGGCTTCACCGCATTTGTGGACGCCGGTTTTCTCGACACGTTCCGCGAATTTGAAAAAGGCGGCGGCCATTACACCTGGTGGAGCGTTTTCAGCGGCGCGCGTTCGCGCAACGTCGGCTGGCGCATTGATTATTTTTTGATTTCAAAATCGCTGCGCCCGCGATTGAAAAAAGCTTTTATTCTGCCGAAGGTTTTGGGCAGCGATCATTGCCCGGTGGAGATTGTAATCGCCTGAATCACTTGGTCGGCAGTTCGCGCCGGCGCAGCCACGTTTCGCCCAGTTCGCTCAACGTCTTTGCCTTGAGGATGCGTTCCGCCAGGGGAAACACGATGCGTTCTTCCTTGTCGAAATGTTTGCGCGAGGCCGTGAGCGCGCCGAGCAGAAATCGTTTCGCCGTTTTCAAATCGCGCGCCCGGAGAACTTTTGCGGTCATCTCCTCGATCATTTCGTGCTCATCATGAAACGTCTCCTTCTGGCCGATCTGGTCGAAACAATGTTCCAGCGGATCAATGAACAGTTCGTCCTCCGTCCGCGAGTGCGGCCCGGTGAGTTTTTCCATGATGGTGGCCAGCGACTTGACCTCCGCGAGCGTCCGCGTGCGCGGCAGCACGGCTTCGATGTGGTCGAACAGGTTGTGGAACACCGCGTGTTCCGCGCGCAGGACGTCTGTGATTTTCATGGCCAGTGATAAATTGTCGCCGCCAGCCTCGCCCGTCAACGCCAACTTTGCTCAACCAATCTTGCCAATCGCTGCGCAGAAAATGATTAGCCACCATGCCGCGTTGCCTCAGTGGCTGAAATATGGCCGCTTGCAACCGGATGACGCCAGCGGTAAAACAAACCCCGTGAGCGCGCCGAAAGAAGATTTGCTCCGCGCAGTGGAACTGGCTCTGGCCGGTGAATGGAACGTCGCGCATGAAACCGTCCAGCAATACGAAGACGACGCCACCGCCGCGTGGATTCACGCCGTGCTGCACAAGCTGGAGGGCGACCTTGGCAACGCCCGCTATTGGTATCGCCGCGCCGACCGGATGGACTACGTCGCCGACGAACCGCGCGCGGAATTGGCTGCGATTCGGAATGAATTTATTTAACTTTAGATTATCCGCCGTTCAACCAATGGATTCGCACGAATACGCTGTCTCCAATGTCTTACCATTGCGCAATGAGATTTGAAAGACACCAGCGCCTGCGCGCCAATTGAACGCGCGGACGGCACGCCCATCTTCAAACAAAAGGGCGGCAAAATCGTCAATGGCAACAGATGACGGAATCGCTCCCGCTTCGATTGCCGTGAAAAGACGAGTTCGCCTTTCACCATCACTATGATAATGAACGCCGCAGCCGCCGGTGAGAATGCCTAGACACTGCAACGGCTGGTATCCTGCGCCCCAAAATGAATCGGTCAATCCCGCCTCAAACCAACACATTGCGCCGGCGCTCATGCCGGTCAATAAAACTCCAGCCTCATGCGCGCGCAAAAATACTTTGTCGAGTCCCCATTCCCGCCAGACGCCCAGCGCAGATTTCGTATTCCCGCCGCTCACAAAAATCGCATCTTGATTGAGTAGATGAGTGACAAATTCAGAAAGCTTAACCGAACCTGGCGCGGGCTTGCGAAAAAATGCCAAATGCGACGGCTCACATTGTTTGTTATCAAAAGCGGCGTAGAACTTATCAATATGTTCAGGCATGTCCCCGCTGGGCGTTGCAACAAGGCAAATGCGCGGTCGTTGCTTTCCCGTCAACCGAAGAATGAACGCGTCAATGGGCGACGGAGAATCTTCCATCAGAAAACCGCCGCCACCAATTGCCAGTATTCGCTTCATGAGCCGTATGATTATCTGTGGCTAAATATAATTCTCCATCCCCACGCACGAGCAGACCGGATTGCGATCACCGAAGACGTTGTCCACGCGGCTGACGTGCGGCCAGAATTTGTATTCGTGCAAATCCTTCGCCGGAAACGCCGCCGCTTCACGCGTGTAAGGACGATTCCAATTGTCGCTGGCAATCTGGTCGGCGGTGTGCGGCGCGTTCTTGAGCAGATTATTTTTGGCGTCGGCGGAACCATTTTCCACGGCGGTCATTTCCGCGTGGATGAAAATCATCGCGTCGCAGAAACGATCCAGTTCGTATTTCGATTCGCTTTCGGTCGGCTCAACCATGAGCGTGCCGGCGACCGGAAACGAAAGCGTCGGCGCGTGAAAGCCGTAATCCATCAGGCGTTTCGCGACATCTTCGGCGGTCGTTTTGTGAAATGCGCGCAGGTCCAGAATGCACTCGTGCGCGACGAGGCCGTTGCTGCGGTAGAGCGTCGGGAAATATTTTTCCAAACGCGCGGCGATGTAATTCGCGTTGAGGATGGCGAACTTCGTCGCCTCGGTCAGTCCGTCCGGCCCCATCATCGCGATATACATCCACGAAATCGTGCAGATGCTCGCGCTGCCCCACGGCGCGGCGGCGACCGCGCCGATCGGATTTTCGCCGCCGAGATTGATGACGTTATGGCCGGGCAGAAATTCCACGAGATGTTCCGCGACACCAATCGGCCCGACGCCCGGTCCGCCGCCGCCGTGCGGGATGCAAAACGTCTTGTGCAGATTCAAATGGCAGACATCCGCGCCGATGAAACCCGGCGAAGTCAAACCGACTTGCGCGTTCATGTTCGCGCCGTCCATGTAAACCTGTCCGCCGTTCGCGTGGATGATTTCGCAAATCTCGCGGATGGTTTCCTCGAACACGCCGTGCGTGCTGGGATAAGTAATCATCAGGCACGACAAATCATTTTTATGCGCCTCGGCTTTGGATTTCAGGTCGGCGACGTCAATGTTGCCGTTCGTGTCGCACGCGACGGCGACGACTTTCATTCCAGCCATGACCGCGCTCGCCGGATTTGTGCCATGCGCGGAAGTCGGAATCAAACACACCTTCCGGTGAGGCTCATTGCGCGATTCGTGATACGCGCGGATGACGAGCAAGCCGGCGTATTCGCCCTGCGAACCGGCATTGGGCTGGAGCGAAATGCCGGCGAACCCGGTGATTTCCGCGAGCCAGTCTTCAAGTTGCTGAAATAAAATCTGGTAGCCGCGCGTCTGCTTGACCGGTGCGAACGGATGAATCTTGCCGAACTCCGGCCACGAGATCGGAAACATCTCGGCGGCGGCGTTGAGCTTCATGGTGCATGAGCCGAGCGGGATCATCGAGGCCGTGAGCGAGAGGTCGCGCGATTCGAGGCGCTTGATGTAACGCAACATCTCGGTTTCGCTGTGATACGAGTTGAAAACTTTATGCGTGAGGAATGACGAAGTTCGCCGAAATTTTTCTGGTATTTCAACATCAACTTCCTTCGCCAATTCTTCAATCGAAGGAACGACGCCAAGTTGCGGATACGCGTCCACAACACATTGCAAAACTTCTATAATGTCCTTTTCGGTTGTTGTTTCGTCCAAAGAAATGTTCAGCCATTCGTGGCTGCGCGGTCCCAAATTTATTCCGCGCTTTTGCGCAGCATTCGCAACCGCATGACCATCGCCGAAAGCATGAACTGAAATTGTGTCGAAAAATTCTGCATCAACCAGCGGATGCCCAAGTTTTTTCAGTCCAGCAGCAAGCAACTTCGTCATATAATGAACTCGCTGCGCAATTTTCTTCAAACCTTCCGGCCCGTGATAGCACGCGTAGAGCGACGCCATGTTCGCGAGCAACGCCTGCGCCGTGCAGATGTTGCTCGTGGCTTTCTCGCGGCGGATGTGCTGCTCGCGCGTGCCGAGCGCGAGGCGCAGCGCGGGTTTGCCGCGCGAATCTTTGGACACGCCGACGATGCGACCTGGCATCTGGCGTTTGAATTCGTCGCGCGTGGCGAAGAACGCCGCGTGCGGTCCGCCGTAACCGAGCGGCACGCCGAAGCGTTGCGCGCTGCCGACGGCGATGTCCGCGCCGAATTCGCCCGGCGGCTTGATGAGCGTGAGCGCGAGCAAATCGGTGGCGACGGTGACCATCGCTCCAGCGGCATGGGCCTTTTCGGTGAAGCCGGAGTAATCGTGAATCGCGCCGAACGTGTCGGGATATTGCACGAGCGCGCCAAAAACTTTTTCGTTGAACGAAAAACCTTCGTGGCTGCCGATGACGATTTCAATATCGAGCGCATGAGCGCGGGCGCGGACGACTTCAATGGTTTGCGGATGACACGTTTCGGAGATGAAGAAAGTATTGCGACCATCGCGCAATCGCAGCGACATGGTCATCGCTTCGGCAGCGGCGGTGGCTTCGTCGAGCATCGAGGCATTGGCGATGTCGAGCGCGGTGAGTTCGCTCACCATCGTCTGGAAATTCAAAAGCGCTTCGAGCCGGCCCTGGGAGATCTCGGCCTGATATGGCGTATATTGCGTATACCAGCCGGGATTTTCGAGGACGTTGCGCTGGATGACCGGCGGCGTGATGCAATCGTAATAGCCCTGCCCGATGAACGAGCGGAGAACTTTATTTTCACCGGCAATTTTTTTTAGTTCTGCAAGCGCGTCAAATTCACTGCGCGCGGCTGGAAGATTTAATTTCCTTCCGAGACGGATTTGTTTTGGAACGGCAGCGTCAATAACCTCGTCCAGATTTTTATGGCCGAGGAACGCGAGCATCTCGCCCGCTTCTTTTACATTTGGGCCGATGTGACGGCGGACAAATGTGTCAGGGTGTTTCAAAAAACTTTCAGTCAAATCCATCGGAAGAAAATAAAGTTCGCGGGCGGAAAAAGCGAGTTGGATTTAGTATGCGTCAAGTTCAGCAAATCAATCATCGGCGAAAATCTGGCGCGGGCTGGTCAGCAGATGCAGGGCGATTTCTGCCAGAAAAACTTCGCCGAACTCGCGCAATTTCTTTTCGCCCACGCCGCTGATGCGTGCAAAGCCGGACTCGCTTTCAGGATAATCCCGCGCCATTTGCCGCAGCGCGACGTCGGAGAAAATTATGTCGGGCGACAGGGCGCGTTCGTCGGCGAGGCGTTTGCGGAGTTCGCGCAGGCGGTCGAACAGGATTTCGTCGCACGCGATTTCTCCGATGCGATGAATAACCGGTTCGGGAGCCGTCACAGGTTTAATGAGTGTCACTGACTTGCGTTGTTTGAGAACGGCAAGTCCTTCATCTGTTAGTTCCAAAGCGTTGAATGTCTCCGCGTGTTCCTTGATCAAGCCAAGACGAATTAGCTCGCGCCCGATGGCTTTCCATTCTGCGAGGCTGTGTTCCAAACCCTTCCCATAAGTAGAAACGGTTTCATGCCGCCATTTGCGAACATTTTCCGTGTTCGCGCCGGTCAAGACTTCAGCAATTTGATTGCCGCCAAAATTAAAACCACTTTTCTGCCGGACGCGATAAACACAGGAGAGAAATTTCTGCGCGTCAATTGTGCCATCGTAAGTTTTACGCGGCGAAAGGCAGTTGTCGCACGCGCCGCAACCATCGGCGGAAAATTCTTCGCCAAAATACGCAAGTAATTCACCACGCCGGCAGCTCGCGCACTCCGCATAGTGAACTATCTGTTGTAATTGTTCGCGGGCGATTTGCTGTTCCTGCCGATTCGGCATTTGGTTAATAAAAAAGGGTCTTTCCTAGTTGAGCGGGTGTGAACGGGTAGCTTTCAAGAGCAACGAGTAGAGGTTATCACGGCGATGATTCCAGCGCCACTCGGATTCTTTGAGGTGGCGCGGAAACTTGTCT
>Ga0075522_10001603_pt1 | contig 17159 bp, 18 predicted proteins | sample NGEPerA_FD_74796 | JGI IMG/M metagenome (GOLD analysis project Ga0075522, IMG submission 74796) | Arctic peat soil microbial communities from the Barrow Environmental Observatory site, Barrow, Alaska, USA - NGEE PermafrostL2-A | ecosystem: Environmental > Terrestrial > Soil > Wetlands > Peat ... | reverse complement strand
CCGGCGACGCCGCCGCGCTTCCGCACCTGGATTGGCTTGCGCTGCTGCTCGACCGCGAGATGACCTATCGGCACGACAGAAAGCTGACGGCCAGGCTTCGATATGCGAGGCTTCGCCACCCAGCGGCTGTCGAGGACGTCGATTATACTTTCAAGGCCGTCATCACGATCATCGTGACTGGTTTTGTCGGCGCAGTATGGCTTGGCATCAAAGTGATGCTCGGAAAATGATCTCCATCTTCGTGTTGACGGTTGCGTTGTTGCAACCGGCCACCGCAAAACCCTTTCCCTGCTGGATGGTCAGAAAGGCGGTCGCCCAATACGGCGAGGCGGCTGTTGAATCCTGGGCCCGGGCAAAAGGTATTTCCGAAAAAGAAATCGAGAAAGCCAAACGTTGCCTTAATTAACAGGCTGCCGAATGAATCGTTGAGGAGCTGTCCAGATGTACAGGATTCGTGAGGTCGACGGGCAAGACGACGAGACCGCCGATATTCTCGCCGACCTCCATCGGCTGACGTTCTTCGATAGGGCTTCCATCCCGCAATTCGATCACGGGCACTGGTGGTTTGCATATCATGAATTCGAGCCGATCGCATTTGCCGGCCTGGTTCAGTCGACGCGTCTCCATAACTCGGGATACTTCTGCCGCGTGGGTGTGTTGAAGAAGCACCGTGGTCATGCCCTTCAGCTGCGTTTAATGCGGGCTCTAGAGGGGCGAGCACGCCGCAATGGATGGAGTTGCATTGTGTCGGATACCACCGATAACGTTGCTTCCGCGAACAATTTCGTTAACGCGGGCTATCAGTTGTACGAGCCGGCATACCCATGGGCTTGGCCGAATACGCTATACTGGCGAAAGTTGATCGGGCGAGGCGACCGCTGCTCTGCACTTCGCGCATACGCTTAAGCGGTCGTCAACGTTGCCCTTCTGGAAAAAGACCTTAAAGTCGGTCCGCGCCGTCAGGACTGGCGCCAATGGATAGCATTGGGGAAAAGACGGATCATGACCGCCAGACCGCAATTGCCGGATCGCGAACCGCGAACGAAGGGCGCACCGACGGCGCTCGACGGTCTGTTGGTCGTGGATTTTACGCGGGTCGTCGCCGGCCCCGTCTGCACGCAGACGCTGGCGGATTTCGGCGCCGAAGTGATCAAGATCGAGAATCCGGAAGGCGGCGACGATACCCGGCATTATGAGCATGCCGATCTTGCCGGAGAAAGTGCGGCATATGTCAGTTTGAATCGAAACAAGCGTGGTATCGTTCTCGATCTCACCAAGCCGGAGGCGCGCGAGGTAGCGCTGGAATTGATCGCGCGAGCGGACGTCGTCGTGGAGAATTTCTCCGCTGGCATCATGAAAAAATATGGTCTTGACTACGCCACGGTCGGGCCTGCCAATCCCCGCCTGGTCTATTGCTCGATCTCGGCCTACGGCCGGCAGGGACCATTTGCATCTCGTCCGGGTTTCGATCCGATTACTCAGGCCGAAAGCGGCTTCATGTCGCTCAATGGCTTTCCAGACGGGCCGCCAGTGCGGACGGGGCCTCCCGCGGTTGATCTGCTTACCGGCACGACAGCCTGCAACGCCATTCTGCTGGCGCTACTGGCTCGCGATCGCCTTGGCCGCGGCCAGCACGTAGAGGTGGCGCTCTTCGATGTCGCAGTGGCGATGACCCAGTTTTACGGAATGGCTTATTTGATGACAGGCAAGAATCCGAGCCGTCAGGGCAATTCGCCGAATGGGTCACCTTCGGTCGGCGTCTACGAGGCCTCGGACGGCCCATTTTATATCGCCTGCGCCAACGATCGTTTGTATCGCCGCCTCGTCGTTGAAGTGCTAGGCCGGCCTGATCTCGCCAGCGGAGAGTTCGGTGATCGGCGGTCACGGTCGACCAACAAGGATAAGTTGCGCGCAATCCTCGTCGGGATCTTTGTGCAAGATCTTCGTGAGAACTGGATAGCGAAGATGAAGTCGGCGAACATCCCCGTTGGCTATCTTCGGACGGTGGAGGAGGCTTTCAATTCGCCGGAAGTGCGCCGGCGCGACCGTGTCAGCCAGATTCCGCATCCGGCTGCGGGAACCGTCCCCAACATCGAATCTCCTTTGCGCCTTGAGCAGACGCCGATCATCGACCCCGTGGCTGCGCCGCTGCTTGGCCAGGATACCAGCGAAGTTTTGCGCAAGAAGCTAGGTTATGACAACGCGCGCATCGCGGCGCTAGCTGAGGCTGGAGTTTTTGGAAGGATAGCGACTGTTGAAGCCGGTTGACGTTTGAGGATGGCGCTGTAGGCACCTCCGGAAGATTTTGGAAGATCGTTGATACCGCCCGGTGGCCGTTACGGCCACCGGGCTTTTTTTTCGTTTTTGGGACGCCGTCAACAGTCTTATTTCGGTGCCGAGAGCGGATCCGGTCCATAGGCGTTCGAGCCCGCGGTGCCGCGGCGACAACCGATTTCGGCGAACCCCCAAATTGTCAGGGCAAAGCCCGCCAAGGCCAGGATGTAATGCAGGAACGTGCCGATGCCTCCTGCCAACCATGCAATGTTGGCGAGTTGTCCGAGTACGGCCGGTACGAGGTAGAACACAAGGAGCCACCAGGCGCTCTTGTTACGGTCGTGCAGCCGCTCGTTGGTGACGGAAGCTCCCCAAAGCAGCCATGGAATCAAGACGACGACAATCATTAGGATAAAAAGCGGCGCAGCAATGCCGGCGGCGGTAAAAAGGACCACAGCCGTCATCAGCCCGGCAACAATAAAGATGAGAACCGAGCGCCAATATCTGGCTCGATTGATGCGCCCGCTGGCGCCGAACAAAAATTCAAAAAGGTCTTCCATGCGATCTCTGCACGTAAACACTCCGGCTGAGCCGGCATTTAGGAGGTATGTCGTCCGAAAGAAGAAGCGGGTTCAAAGGCGGGCAAGCATCGACGAATGTCCAAGGGATAGCTATGACTTTGGTACGGTTTCAATTTGTGCCCTGGTCTGATGCAATAGGCCGGAACGTCTGACGGGAGAGGGCTTGTGGATCGCCGAGGTTTCCTAGCCGGCTGCGCTGGTCTGCCATTGCTTGCGGCAGCGGGAGAGGCTTTCGCAGAGTCTGGGCCAATCACCAAGTTGATCTTTCCTTTCTCGGCTGGCGCCGGTGGCGACGCGCTTTGCCGGTTGGTCGCACAAAATGCGGGCCAATTGCTCGGTCGTACATTTATCGTGGAAAACCGCACTGGCGGCGACGGACTGATCGGCATCAAATGGGTCAAAAATGCAAGCCCGGACGGAGCCACCGTTCTGGTGACCACCGGCCCGACCATGTATCTGCTGCCGATGGTGGAGAAGGAGCCAAGCTTCGATCTTGACAAGGATTTTGTCCCGGTCTCGCTGCTTGCCCGTTTCGAATTCGGCCTCGTCATTGGTCCTGCTGTCGATGCGAAGGATTTCAAGCAGTTTGTGGCTTGGCTAAAGGCCAACCCAAGCAAGGCGACGTTTGGCGTTCCCAGCAACGGCACCATTCCGCATTTCATGGGATCGAAACTCGAGCAGGTGCTCGGTGTTCCGTTGACGCGTGTGGCCTATCGCGGAAGCGCTCCGGCGGTCACCGATCTGATTGGCGGTCATCTGCCGTTTGCAATCGTTACGATCGCTGACGCGATCCCTCAACATCGCGCTGGTACGGTTAAAATTCTCGCCGTGAGCAGTGCCGAACGTTCGCCATTCCTGACGGATGTGCCTACTCTCAAGGAAAGCGGCGTCGATCTGGTCGCCGATGGCTGGTACGGGATGTGGCTGCCGGCCGGTAGCTCGCCGCAATTTGCGAGCCAGCTGAGCGCAGCAGTTGTTGCCTCGCTCGCCAAGCCGGAAGTGCGTGAAAAGCTGTTGGCAATAGGTCTGATTCCTGTCGGGACCACTCCGGAAGAGCTAAGCCAGGAACTGAAGGCCGATACCGCGCTTTGGCAGCCGATCGTCAAGGCCACGGGTTACAAGATCACGTATTGAGTTCGCTCATGCCGATCTTGCGGCGGATCGCCGCGAGCTCGGTCTCATCCCAGATGCCGATCAGGATTCCGCCTTTGACCTGGAGTTGTTGGCTCGCATAGGCCTCGATCCTCTCCAGGCTTGTCGTAATGTGACCTTTGGGGTGAAGGGCCCAATCGAAGAGCGCCGACTGCAGTCGGGCGATGACGTCGGCGCATGAAGGATCTTCGCCGCGGTCGGCGAGTTCTTTCGGATCTTCGGACAGGTCGTAAAGCATCGGCCGAAAGCCGGAGGCATGAATGTATTTCCAGCGTCCATCGAAGACCATGAACAGACGGCATTGTTCGAGCGGCTGGCCGAGTTTGAGCCGCACGTCCTGCATGCAATAATCGTATTCCGAGAACACCACTTTGCGCCAATCTGCGGGTCGCTCGCCATGCAGGAGCGGCATCAGCGAACGTCCTTCGAGAATATGATCGGGCGGCTTGTTGCCAAAATATTCAATGAATGTGGGCGCCAGATCGATGGCTTCGACCAGCGCATCGCAAACTGCACCTCTCGTTCCATCGGCAGCGGCGGAAGGGTCGATGACGATCAGTGGGATTTTTGCGGATTGATCGTGAAATAAGTCCTTTTCGCCCATCCAGTGATCGCCAAGGTAATCGCCGTGATCGGAGGTGAATACGATCATGGTGGTGTCGAGTAGACCGCGTTCTTCGAGGAACCGCATCAGTACGCCCATCTGGTCGTCGATCTGCTTGATCAGCCCCATATAGGTGGGAATGACTTTCTCGCGGGCCTCTTCGCGTGCCATGTTTCGGGAATAGCGCATATCCATGTAGGCCGCGAATACCGGATGCGCGCTCTGCTTCTCCTGCTCGGAGCGAACCGCCGGCAGAATGTCGTCGGGACCGTACATGCTGGCGTACGGCTCGGGGGCGATATAGGGCCAGTGCGGCTTGATGTAGGACAAATGGAGACACCAGGGGCGGTCATCCTGCTCGGCCTCCGTGATAAAATCCATGGCACGCCGCGTCATGTAGGGTGTCTCGGAATCTTCCTCGGCGACGCGGGCGGCCTTGTCGGCGTGGACCAGCAGCCAGCCGTTCTGCAGAGCGCCATCCACGGCTGCGGCGGAGTTTGCCCAATGTTCCCAGGGGTTGGAGGTGTCGTACCCGCGTTCACGCAAGTAGGCGTCGTATTTGGGACGGGGCTTGCCGGTCGGATGCAAGCCGTCATCGCGCTCATAGGGTTCGAAGCCACATTCCGCAACATGTACGCCGATGACTGAATCCGGCGTGATCCCCAACATTTTCAGCCCTTCAAGGTCCGGCGCCATGTGCGTCTTGCCGACCAGGATGTTGCGAACGCCGATCTTCTTGAGATGATCGCCCAGGGTTGGCTCGCCCACGCGAAGCGGCCAGCCGTTCCAGTGCGAGCCGTGCGATCGCATATAGCGTCCGGTATAGAACGACATCCGCGAAGGGCCGCAGATCGGGGATTGCACATAGGCATTTGTGAAGCGCACCCCGCGTCCGGCCATCGCGTCGATATTCGGGGTCTTCAGGGTCGGATGTCCTGTACAGCCCAGATAATCGTAGCGAAGCTGGTCGCACATGATCCAGAGAATGTTCTTCGCACGGGGCATGTTTTGCTCGACGGTGTCAGGAGCTTGATGGTGCGATATTGCATCGAAAATGACAATTGGCCTCGTGGTGTCCGATTTGGCTGCCATTCGGCCCAGGCCCCTAGTCGAATGGCGGTCTGCTGTGCTTTGATACGGCGAGGCTGAGGCCCGATCCAAGCCGTACCAAACGGTCAGCGGCCGAAGCTGACGGCCAGAGAAGCCCAGGGAAGGAGATGTCATTGGACAAGCTCGGCCGTACATTGTTCGCCAAAATCTGGGACCAGCATGTTATCTCCCAGATGGGAGATGACACAGATCTGCTCCATGTCGACCGCCATTTGCTGCATGATCTCGGCGGGTCGCGTGGCCTGCTCGACCTCAAAAGCCGCAACCTTTCGGTCCATAATCCGGAACTGACCTTCGCGACACCGGATCACGCCATTTCCACGGCACGCGGCCGCGCCGGCACCATCAAGATCGGACAGGAGCTGTTGGCGGCCCTGAGGGTCGAAACTTCCGCCAGCGGAATTGCAATGTTCGATATCGATGAACCTGGTCAAGGCATCGTCCATGTCATCGGACCCGAACTGGGCTTGAGCCTTCCCGGATGCCTGATCGTCTGTGGCGACAGCCATACCTGCACGCATGGCGGGCTGGGTGCATTGGCTTTCGGAATCGGATCGAGCGAACTGACGCATGTACTTGCGACGCAGGCCCTGATCCAGCGCAGGCCAAAAACGATGCGCGTCAAGTTCGAAGGACGATTGCCGCTCGGGGTGACCGCAAAGGATATGATCATGGCGTTGATCGGTCATGTCGGCGCAGCGGGTGGCACGGGCTATGTGGTCGAATACGCAGGCAGCGCAGTCCGCGATCTGCCGGTCGAAGGAAGGCTCACCATTTGTAATCTTTCGATCGAACTCGGCGCCAAGATGGGTCTAATCGCGCCGGACGAGAAAACCTACGATTATATCCGCGGTCGTACTTACGCGCCGCAGGGCGCGATGTGGGAGCGCGCGGTGGCGGCATGGCGTCAGCTTCCCAGCGATCCCGATGCAATTTTCGACAGGGAGGTCGTGATCGATGTGGAAAAGATTATTCCACAGGTGACCTGGGGCATCAGTCCAGAACACGTCATCGGCGTCGACGGGCGTGTTCCCAACCCCAGCGAAATTTCCGATCCCGCGCGCCGTGCGGCCATCGAAACCGCGCTCGACTATATGGGTCTCAAGGGCGGAACGCCGATCGCCGGTACACCCGTCGACTGGGTCTTCATCGGATCATGCACCAATAGCCGATTGAGCGACCTGCGCGCCGCGGCTGCGGTCGCACGCGGCCGCAAGGTTGCGTCCGGCGTGCGCGCCTGGGTGGTCCCGGGCTCGGAGACAGTCAAGCGGGAGGCCGTGGCCGAAGGGCTCGACAAGGTCTTCATCGAAGCCGGATTCGAATGGCGCGAGCCGGGGTGTTCGATGTGCCTGGCGGCCAACGGCGAGACCGTTGCTCCAGGCCAGCGCTCGGTCTCCACCTCCAACCGCAATTTTATCGGCCGCCAGGGACCGCGGGCTCGGACTCATCTGGCAAGCCCGGCCACGGCGGTTGCGGCGGCGATATCCGGCGCCATCGCCGACGTGCGGGCCATGGAGCGCTAGCGTGCCTAAACCATTCACCAAATTGAATGCGATTGCCGCTCCGATCATGCGGGGCAACATCGATACCGATGTCATCATCCGCATCGAGCGTCTCGTTGGAAATTCCATTCGTGGCACGCTCGGCAAATGGGCCTTCGGCTCGTTGCGCTATCTGCCCGATGGTTCAGAAAATCCCGAGTTCATTCTGAATCGCGAACCTTATCGGCAAGCAGAAATCCTTGTTACCGGTCCAAATTTCGGCTGCGGTTCTTCCCGAGAAGGGGCGGTATGGTCGCTGCAGGAAATGGGAATCCGCGCGATTATCGGCTCCGGCTTCGGCGATATCTTCCACGCCAACTGTTTTCAGAACGGAATCCTCCCGATTGTCGTCGACGAGGAGATTGTCGACGGGCTTGCCGCGGAGATCGGACTTACCCAGGGCGCAGGACGCATCAGCGTCGATCTCGAGGAACAGACGATCACCTCGCCGACGGGACAGCGGCATCGTTTCGAGATTGATCCGCGCCGTCGGGCGGGGTTGCTTGAGGGCCTTGATGAAGTCGCGTTGACATTGCAGCGCGACAACGAAATCCGCGCCTTTCAGGCCGCGGACCGAACCGAGCGACCGTGGATTCATTTTGCAGGGAAACCGGCATGAGCACTCTCTCCAATATGCTCAAAGTGGCAGTCGTTGGTGGCGAAGGCATTGGTCCCGAGGTAACAGCGCAGTCACACCGCGTGCTTAATTGGTTCGCGACACGGCGAAATGTTCCCATGATCTTGCGCGAGGCGCAGTACGGTCTCATTCCCTATCTTGCGACCGGAAAGGTATTGCCGCAGGACACCGCTGAGGCGATGGACGAAGCCGATGCCATATTATGGGGTGCAACCGGCGGTCCGGAAACCAAGGAGGTGCCAGCTGAGGCGCGTAAGGCGGGCAGCCTGCTATCGTTGCGCAGCAAATACGATCTTTACGCAAACCTCCGGCCCATCGTGGCAAACCCGGCCCTGTCGGATTCGGCCCCTCTCAAGGCCAATGTGCTTAGGGGCGTCGATTTCGTCATCATCCGCGAGCTCACCAGCGGCATCTATTTTGGCGAGCCGCGCGGCATCGAAATGCTCGCCGACGGACAGCGTCGCGGCTTCAACACCGAGCAATATACCACCAATCAGGTCCGTCGCGTGGCACGGGCCGCGTTCGAGCTGGCTCGTGCCCGCAAGGGTAGAGTTTGCTCAGTCGACAAGGCGAACGTGCTGGAAACCAGCGTGTTATGGCGGGAGGAAGTCGCCGCGCTGCATGCCGCGGAATTCACCGATGTCGAGCTTAGCCATATGTATGTCGACAATGCCGCCATGCAGATCGTCCGCCAGCCCGCGCAGTTCGACGTCATGGTGACCAGCAATATCTTCGGCGACATTCTTTCCGATTGCGCGGCGATGGCATCGGGATCGCTCGGAATGTTGCCGTCGGCCTCGCTGGGTCCGGTCGACAAGTTCGGCCGCCGCAAGGCGCTTTACGAGCCGGTTCATGGCAGTGCGCCAGACATCGCGGGCAAGGGTATCGCTAATCCGCTGGGTTCAATATTAAGCGTCGCGATGATGTTGCGCTTGACGCTCAACCGGCCCGATGACGCAACGTTGCTCGAGAAAGCCGTCGATGTCGCGCTGGCGGCCGGTGCGCGAACGGCCGACATTGCTGAAGTAGGCGCCGCAAAGCTTTCGACCGCGGGGATGGGCGATGCGGTGCTGAACGCACTTGAGCAGGTCTCTGGCAAGGAGAGGGAGCGGGCGTGATGGCAAAGCATTTCACGAGGCGTTCGGCGCTGACGATCATCGCCTGCGGCGGCGCCTCGATGGCCGCCGGCCGGGCCCGTGCCGACGACAAGACCGGCCGGGTAATCTATCCAGTCGCGGTACCCGTCTATCAGACGCAGTTCGTCGCGGATCGCGTCGGCTACTTCAGGGAGGCCGGCCTCGATTGCAAGCTGATTCAAGGCGGCAATGGCGTCAAGACCCGGGAAATCATCGCCTCGTCGCAGGGCGATATCGGTATCGGCGATATCACCCATCCGATGCAGCTCAGCAATCACGGCCGCGCCGGGCGGGTTCTGATGCCGGTCGATACCCGTAGCAGCTCGGTGATGTTTATTATCCGCAAGGATCTAAAGGACCAGGGCATCACGACGCTGGAACAGCTGACGGCCTGGAAGAGGCCTGACGGGCGCAAGCCGATCGTGTCGGTGTCGTCGCTGGGTGGGACTAACCATGTTTGGGCATCCTACTACATGGAAGTCATGAAACTCGACGACAAAGTAACCTGGATCGGCACCGGCAACGTCGACACGATGCTGGGTTCGTTGAAGACCAAACAGGTCGACGTGCTCGTCAGTTCGTTGTCGCTGTTGAATGATTCGATGGATCAGGGCTGGGGTGCGCTCTTGTTCGACGGCACCGATGAGGCGATCTGGAATAAATACATTGGTGGCAAGGTGCCAGTAACGTCTCATTTTACCCTGCAAGCGACGATCGACAAGGATCCGGCCAAGATGCAGGCTTTTGTCACGGCGTTATGGCGCGCCACCCAATGGATCAAGGCGCATTCGCCGCAGGAAATCTACGAGACAATCGAGCCTTATGTCGGCAGCACCTCGCGTAACGCAAACATCCTGGAAATCACGGCGCTGAAGAAAGTGGCTGACTACGACGCCACCATTGATGCAGCGGGCTGGGCGCGCGGCGAAAAGGTCTGGTTCCGGGAAATGACCGGCATCAAGCCCCTTACAATCGCCGATCTCATGAGCCCGACCTTTATCGAGGCGGCGCGCAAAGCCTATCCGGCCTGAGAATCGTAAATTCATGCTCGCGATGTCGCTGCCTCAGTCCTCCGATACGCGGCGTATCGACGTCAGGGGCTTGAGCAAATCGTTCCAGCTGGCGGGCACGACTATCGAGGCGGTGCGCGATGTGACGTTCGGCGTTCGGCGCGGTGAATTTGTTGCCCTGCTGGGGCCATCCGGCTCGGGCAAGAGCACCATCCTCAACATGATCGCGACCTTGATCAAGCCTTCGGACGGCCAGATTCTGATCGATGGATCGCCGGTCGTGCCTGGCAAGGCAACGCCTGGCGTCGGCTATATATTTCAGCGCGACACGTTGTTCCCGTGGCGTACGGTCGCCGACAACATAGGCTACGGCTTGCAGTTGGCTGGCGTCCCCGACGCCGAGCGCAAGAGGCGCGTTGCCGCCTGCGTGGCGCAGGCTGGCCTGCAGGGTTTTGAACAGGCTTACCCGTCGGCACTATCGGGCGGGATGCGCCAGCGCGCAGCCTTGATGCGAACGCTCGTCGTCGAGCCGCAGATATTGCTGATGGACGAGCCGTTCGGCGCTCTCGATACCCATACGAAGATCGATATGCATGACGTTCTGTTGCGAATCTGGGAGCGCGAACAGCAGACGGTGCTGTTCGTAACCCATGATCTTGGCGAAGCCTTGACGCTGGCCGACCGCATCATCCTGTTTTCGGCACGACCCGGCCGGATCAAGGACATGTTCGAGGTGGACTTCGCGCGGCCGCGCGACGCGGTCAAGGTGCGCGAGACCCCGCGCTACGCCGAGTTGTTCCAGCACATCTGGCATTCCCTCGGTGAGGAATTCGTCAAGGGCCGCCACCCATGAGCATGCGTCGGCCGGTCAGCACACGGGTCTGGCAGGCGCTGATTTGCGCTCTTGTACTTTCGGTCTGGCAATGGGGATATGATCTGCACGCCAGCCTCCCCTGGCTGGTGCCGGATTTGCTGGATCCCTATTTCGTTTCAAAGCCTTCCGAGATCTTTGAGCATTTTCTGATTCTGAGCTGTATCAAATCGAAACTCGGCGTGCTCAACGGTTGGTCGAATGGAGATTTCGGCCGCTGCATGAACCATTTCGAAAACAACCTCTGGGTCGCGACCGCGGTAACTCTGAAAAATACCTTCTTCGGCTTTGTGACGGGCGTTTCAACTGGCTTTGTGGCCGGCCTGGTGCTCGGCCGATCAGATCGGCTCAGCGGCATTTTCCAGCCTTTCATCACCGCCGTGAATTCGATTCCCAGGATCGCCCTGGCGCCGATCATCGTGCTGGCATTCGGGATCGGCGATATGTCGAAGATCGTCACGTCGTGGATCGTGGTCGTATTCCTGGTGTTCTTCAATACGTTTGAAGGCGCGCGGTCCATCGACGAAGGCTTCATCAATGTTGCGCGCCTGCTTGGCGCCAGCGAATGGCAGATCACCCGAACGGTCGTGATCCCCTCGACCATGGCCTGGGTTTTCGCGTCACTCTCGCCGGCGACCTCCTTTGCGCTGATCGGAGTCATCGTCGGCGAATTCATCGGCGCGGAACGCGGAATTGGCCGCTTGATCATCGAATCGGAGGCGCGAGCGGAAGCATCGGGAATGATGGTCGCGGTGATGGTATTGATGCTGGTGGGAGTTGCACTGTCGACCATGATTTGGCGGTTGCAGGCGGATTTGTTGCGCTGGCAACAGCACAATATGATGGAATAAACCAATCGAAACCCCGACCTAGCAGAGGTCTCTCGATGAGCATAAGGATTTATGGATTCTGGCGGTCGATTGCGTCGTTTCGCGTTCGGGTCGCCTTACGACTCAAGGGCCTGTCATTTGAAGAAATCCCGGTCGACATTCTTTCGGGAGAACAATTCAAGCCAGAATATGAAAAGGTTAACGCCGAACGCGTGGTTCCGACGTTCATTCACGACGGGTATTCCATATTCCAGTCACTGGCGATCATGGAATATCTTGACGATATCGAACCTAATCCGCGGCTGTTGCCGCTAAGCGCCCGGGAACGGGCCTATGCGCGCTCGCTGGCGCTGATCACCGTTGCGGACTCGCATCCACTGGTGGTGCCGCGCGTTCGCAATCATCTCGCCAAGGCCTTTGGCGCCGACGCCGGGGCTATCGTGGAATGGGGCAAGCATTGGACCACCGAGGGGCTTGCGACGTACGAGCGGTTACTCGCGCACCGCGCACCGGCGCCCTTTGCGTTGGGCGCCGAACCCGGGTTGGCCGACATTTGCATCGCCGGCCAGGTCGTCGGGGCGCATTTTCTCAAACTGGAACTGAGCGCCTTTCCGCTGGTGGCGCGATTGGCCGACCGCTGCTTTGCGCTGCCGGCTTTTGCGACGTCGCATCCATTCGAACAGCCGGGGTTCAAGACAGCGCCCGCGCATTGATGCGCGGTGGTTAGACATCGAGCCCAAGCACGCGCGCGGCGTTGCCGCCGGCGATCTGCGCCAGTGTCGTCTCGTCGATGCCCTGTACCCCCGCTATATGTCCGATTGGATTATATTCGGCCATGTCGAACGGATAATCGGTTCCCATCACGATGCGGTCGGGACCGAAAACGTCGATCAGATAGGCCAGCTGATGATAGGAGAATACCACCGTGTCGAGATATACCTGTCGCAGATAGGTTGTTGGCGGCAATGGCAGCTCGCCATGGCAATCCTGCCGAGCGCCCCAGGCGTGATCGATCCGGCCGGAATAGCCGGGAAGATAGCCGCCGCCGTGCACGGCCATCAGCTTCAAATCGGGAAAGCGCGCTAGCGTGCCGGAAAAGATCAGGTTGTGGAGCGCGAGCGTCGTTTCCAGTGGATTGCCAAGCACGTTATTGAGATAGAAATGCGTCAGCCGTTCGCCTTGGGTGAAGCCGTTCGGGTGCATCATGATGAATGCTCCGAGTTCCTCGGCCTTGGCGAAGAAGGGACGGAATTTTGGATCAGAAAGTTCCTGGCCATCGACATTGGTCAGGATTTCGACGCCCTTCAGCTTCGGGTCGGCCATGACGTAGTCGAGCTCGCGGACGGCGATTTCAGGCTCCTGCAGCGTAACGACACCGAGCCCGACGAAGCGATCGGGTTTCCGCGAGCAGTATTCGGCGACCCCGTCATTGGCGAGGCGGTGGGCGGCCTCGGCGATCTTCGAATCGATCGAATAGTAATTCTGCCCCGGCGCAGGCGCCACGACCTGAATATCGATGCCCATTTTGTCCAGATCGAACAGACGGCGGTCGATCGCGGTCATGACCTGGCTGACATCCTTTTCCTGCTGCGCATTGACTTCCTTGGTCGCCGCATCTGCGAAATAAGCAAGTGGGATCCGGCTGATGTCGACATGAGGTTGGGCGAGCTTGGCGGCTTGGGGAACCACGATGTGGGCATGAATGTCGATCGTGGTGGTGGGTGGGCGCCGGGCGAGCCCGTCGGCGTCGTGAATACGTGCGGCGGTGTTGCCATAACGGTTCTTGCGATCAAGCATTTGAACTGACTCTGCTGTTTGAGTTGAATTGGACGCGCGTGATTAGGATCGGGCAAGCTACGACTTGGCCTTGCGCTGGATCCAGCGCGTCGAGATCGCGGTCGCATCGGCATCGCCAAGGTCCGCCGCTTCCGCTTCTTCGTAGCAGGCCAGCGCACTGGCGGTAACGGGAAGTTCGACACGAAGCGACGTTGCGAATTGAACCGCACAGGCAAGATCTTTCTTGGCGGCATCGAGGCCGAATGCGGTTTCACCGAGCGGTGCGCCGCCCAGGACCTTGGCGATAATCGGGCCACGTCCCTTCATGGCGGTCGGCGCGCCTGATGTATCGGTCAGGATATCGATCAGCCGATCGGCCGGAAGATTGAGCGGCCTGCAAATCGTCAAGGCTTCGCCAAGCGCCTGCCAATACACCAAAAGGGGCAGATTGACGGCGAGTTTCATCATTGAACCCGCACCGACATCGCCGACATGTTCAATGCGGCGGCACATTTGTTCCATGACCGGCATTGCCCGGGCCACGTCCGCTTTTGATCCTCCGACTAGGCCAAGCAGCTTGCCTTCCTTGGCCGGGGCAATGCTTCCGCCGACCGGGCACTCGACAAAGGCGGCGCCCTGTTGCAGCGCTGCAGTCCCATGCGACTTCATGGTTTGGGGCCGGATCGTGCTCATATCGATCACAAGCTTGCCTCGGAGCCGGGCCTTGAGGATGCCGTCGGGCGCCTGGTAAACGGCCTCCGTTGCGGCATCGTTCAGCAACATAACGATGGTTACCTCACAGCCCTCAACCAGCTCGGCTGGAGAGCCGAACAGTGAGGCTCCAGCGTCGACAAGTGGCCTTGTCTTCCTCGAGTTACGATTCCAGACTCCGACCTCGTGTCCGACCGACTTCAATCGTTGTGCAATCGCCGATCCCATACGTCCAGTCCCGCATACACCGATTTTCATGGCTTGGCCTCGATCCTGAGTGAATGGTTGGATTGGTAAACGGTTGTGCTAGTGAGCATGATAGACACCCAGGTTTTGCACGATCAGCTCCTCGTTACTTACGACATCGGCGGCCGGCCCGGCAAATACGCAGCGTCCGGTGTTGAGGATGACCGCCTGATCGGCAACATCGAGTGCCAGTTGACGGTTTTGTTCGACCAGAACGATTGATTGACCTTGCTCCTTCAGGCGCCTGATAGTGCGGCCAACCTCGGCAACGACCAACGGTGCGAGCCCTTCCGATGGTTCATCGAGCAGCAGAACCCTGGGATTGCCCATCAGTGCCCGGCCGATGGCCAGCATCTGCTGTTCGCCGCCGGAGAGCGTGCCGGCAAATTGCCCATGTCGTTCGCGCAATCGCGGAAACATCTCGTAAATCCGCTCGACATTCCATGGCTTTTCGGCCGAGTGTTCGCGCTGTCGGGCCACCACGAGATTTTCTTGAACCGTGAGCGATGGAAAAATGCGCCGTCCTTGCGGCACGAGCCCGATGCCAAGGCGCGAAATGCGTTCGGGACTGAGACATTCGATCGGCTCCCCGAACAGCCTGATATCACCATCCCGCGGCTTCAGAAAGCCGACGATGGTAGAGATGCACGTCGTCTTCCCCGCCCCATTGCGTCCCAATAGCGCCAACACACCGCCCGGCTGAAGGGAAAAGCTGACGCCGTGCAGAATATGGCTGTCGCCATAAAATGTATGCACATTCGTCAGGCTGAGTGCGTCAGACGCCAAGATAGACCTCACGTGTTCGTTCGTCCGCGATCACCGTGTCCCGCTCGCCATCGACGATCACGCGGCCATAGTTCAGCAGCGTGACGGTCTCGGCGAGGTCAAGCGCAGTGTCCATGTCATGTTCGATCATGATCACGGTGGTCTGCCGCGAGATCGACGCGATCAGCGACTTCACCTGGGATCGCTCGGTATTGGAGAGACCTGCCAGCGGTTCATCCAGCAAAAGAACGCGGGGCTTTTGCGCAAGCGCCATAGCGAGCTCAACGCGACGTTTCTCTCCATAGGCGATGTCAGACACCGGATGTTCAGCCAGATGCAGAAGTCCGACGGCGTCGAGCGTCCTGCGGGCCTCGGTTACAAGATCGGCGTAGCGGGACAATGGCCGCCACATCTGCCAGCGCGAGGGCCGCAAACCTAGCAGGCCCAGCGTGACATTATGCTCGAGCGTGTCGCCGGTGAACAGGGTGATGATCTGGTAGGTTCGGGAAAGGCCGGCGTGGGCACGTCTATAGGGCGCGAGCCGCGTGATATTCTTGCCGAAAAGTCTGATTTCACCCGAGTTCGGCCGCATGTCGCCGCTGATCTGGTTGAACAGCGTGGTCTTGCCCGCGCCGTTCGGCCCGATAATGAGGCGGCGTTCGCCCGGCCTTATCGCAAGGGATACATTTTGGGTGACCGAAAGGCCGCCGAAGGCCTTCTTGAGATCGACCACCTCGAGTGCGTAATCGGATATCATCGGGGTCTCCCGCGCAAGGCGGCCACCAGCCTGCTCAGGCCCGGCACGATGCCGGTCGGCATGACCAGAACGATGAACAGGAACACCAGGCCCAACAGCATGTTCCAGCGTTCGATATAGGCCGAGGCGTAGTTCTTCAACAGCAGCACCAGTGCGGCCCCCACCGCGGGACCGCCAAGCGTTCCCGAGCCCCCGGCGATGACACCGAGCAGCGCCTCGGCCGAACTCGTGGTGGAGAGCGACGTCGGGTGGATGTACTTGTTGTAGTAAACGTAGAGCAGCCCGGATATTGCACCCCAGAAGCCGGCATAGATGAAGGTGATCCAGCGAACCATCCATGGATTGAAGCCGAGTGCCGCCATCCGGCGCGGTTGATCGCGCACCCCCTTCAACGATGATCCGAATGAGGACGACACGAAAATCGCCATCAAGAGATAGGCAAACGAGGCCACGACCAGCGCGAACCAATAGAACGACGCGGCGCTCTCGAGTGAAATGCCGAACGGCATCGGTCGGGTCAGGCCGGCGATGCCATTGTCGCCATTGGTCACGCCGGACATCCGATAGGCGAGTCCCCACAGCACCTGCGACAAAGCCAGCGTGATCATGAGAAATCCCAGGCCCGTGGCGCGTAGCGCGATGATGCCGAAGAAGGCCGCCATCGCGGTGGTGCCGGCAATCGAGATGAGCGCGGCCCACCCGTGTCCGAACCCGTACCGGCTTGTTAGCAACGCGGACATATAAGCGGCTACCCCGAGATACGACGCGTGTCCCAGCGACGTCATGCCGCCATAGCCGACCAGCAAGTTCAGGCTGAGTGCGAAGATTGCCGCGATCACGACCTGGCTCGCGAGATTGACATAGAACTCGCCCGCGAAGTACGGCAGCAGAGCCAGCAATGCGGCCAGCGAGACGGCGGCAATCCATTTCATGCGCTGACGCGTCCAAACAGGCCTTGCGGCCGAAACGCAATCACGACGATCATCGGCAAAAACAAGATGATGTAGGCTAGTTCGGGAAACAGCGCGGTGCCGAAGGTATAGATAAACCCGATGACGAAACTGCCGACAAACGCGCCCAGCAGACTTCCGATACCTCCGAGAATGACGACGATGAGCGCCAGCGGCAGCATGTCCGCATCCAGCCCCGGATAGGCTG
>Ga0075522_10001602_pt1 | contig 17160 bp, 11 predicted proteins | sample NGEPerA_FD_74796 | JGI IMG/M metagenome (GOLD analysis project Ga0075522, IMG submission 74796) | Arctic peat soil microbial communities from the Barrow Environmental Observatory site, Barrow, Alaska, USA - NGEE PermafrostL2-A | ecosystem: Environmental > Terrestrial > Soil > Wetlands > Peat ... | reverse complement strand
CTTGATGGTGCGGACCCGGGTAACAAGAAGGGTCTTTTCGACGATGTCTCCCGTGGTGTCACCGATCTTGACCCGGTCCCCCAACTGAAACGCTCGCGTGTAGGTCAGCACACTCCCCGCGACCACGTTCGCAATTGCGGAGGATGACCCAAGCGAAAGCAATATCCCGAAGAAGATCGAAATCCCTTGGAACGCGGGCGATTTGGAGCCGGGAAGATAGGGGAACGCCACAACCAGGGTGAACGCGAGAATGAGGACCCGCACGATCTTATAGGTTGGCATGGCCCATTCCGGATAAAAATTGGGAATCGAAACGGTGCCCTTGCTAACTTCCTGGAACAGAAATCTTACGAATTTCGTCCCGTAAAATGAGAAGGCGAAAATGACCGCGATAAAGAATAAATTCGGCAAATAATTCGTGCAGGCGTTCCAAACAATTCGCAACGGAGCTAAAAAATAATCCAATAGAATTGCGGAGTATCCTTGCGTCCATGGGAAGAAACTCGTCACCGCGGCCACATAGGCGTAGAGCAAAGAGAGAGAAAAGATCAGCCTCACGGTTCGCGCCGCAACAAACAGGAAACTGCTGATGCGCTCCGCAGGCAACAACTCAAGCTTCTGGATACGAATCGAGCGTATGTAAACACCATGCCAGGACTCGAATTTGGCATAGAGTTTCGAGAAACCGAAACCGATGAGCTTGAGAATTGCCAGGAGGAGCACCGTGGCGATTACGGAGTAGAGAGCGCCTAATCCAATCGTCCGTAAACTATGCTGCTCGCGCAACGCAATGGCATTGTTCCGGATCGCCAACGCGAACTCTTGCGCGAGTTCTTGGCGCGTCTTACCGGCAGCGCGCGCGTCCGCGTCGATCACTGTTGCGATCACGACTTCACCAGACACGATTGCCGTCGTCGTCTCGGCTTCCTCCGTGTGCACGGCGCGAATTTCTGCCGGGGACTGCCGCGACAGCCATTGCACACGCTCAGCGATGGCTTTCGCTCGATCCTCGGCCGAAAATGTGAACATCCGTGCGGAAATATAAAATAAAGTTTTGCCGCCTACAATTACAGGGGATCCAGCTGGCTTCGCGCTTTGTTGCTCGTTTGGTTGTGCTGTGGCCTGGGGATCCGCCTGTGCCGGAAGGGCTAGCGAGAAGGTGAAGGCCTGAAGAACCAAAAAAAACAAACAGGTCAAGCATCGCGAACGCATGACACCTCCTGAAAATCCGTTAGCCCTGCTGAGAAAATATTACATGGAAGCCAGTTGTCTGGATACGTGACTATAGAATGCGAACTGCGAAGACGGGCGATCGAATGAAATAGTCCACGGCAGAATTTCCTCCGTACTTGTGATTGAGCGAGCCAGCGCCTCATGCCGAGGCTTTCCCGCTGTCCATCATAATGGAAAGCGATAGCTTGCGCCCGGATGTCCAATTAAATCCAGCGCTCAAATTCACTTCGACGGCAGCGCTCGAACGCAACGGTTGCAAAATGCCCCATGTAATCACGCCTTGCGAGCGCGAGAAAAAACACCGTCAGCTGGCGTTCGCTTTATAGGTGAGTGTCACGCTCTTGGACTCTTTTGGCTGGATGGTCACACTTTGCTCGATGACGCCGTACCGCTCGTGCCACGCCGTGACGGTATAGGTTCCAGGTGGCACGTTCTTGATGGCGAACGAACCGTCCTTGCCTGTTACTTCGAAATAAGGATTGGCAAATACGGCGATATACATTTTCATCCAGGGATGAATATTGCACTTTACGGGGATGGCGATTTCCTGGCGTGCGAAATCTTGTTCGAACGGAGGAGCGCCCGGCGGCTGCGATTGATTCCACTCGCGATTATCCTTCGGATTGGGATGGATGTTGTGCGTGACTGGATCCGAGTTGATAACCTGGAGCGGTTGGTCCGTCATCAGCGCGAGGACGTGAGGATGATACTGGCAACCCTTCTGGTCAATTGTGACGGGTGTCGTAGGCGCGGTGAACGCGTACTGGCTGAAATCGCCTTTGAGGTAGACGACGACATTCTGTAACGTGCCATCCTCGCCGGGGACAACATCCTCCGTCATTGCCGGCTGGCCCGCGCGTTCCTTGGCGCAACCCGGTTCTGCAGCCATGTTGATGATTTTCATCTTGGGTGGAGTGCCATCGATTTTGATCGTTCCGGTGATTGAACCGGATGTGGTTGCGTCCACGGGTTTTCCGGTGGGGGCATTGGTGGCGGGCGTTTCGTTCGTCGCTTGCTTGTTTCCACACCCTGCTAAACCCAGGGAGAGCGCCACGGCGCTAACAACTAATAACTGCAATGAGTTTCTCATCGCAATCCTTCCTTCCGGGCGGCTATCTCAAGACTGTTCTCGTGCGCGGCTCGGAGTTCTTCCCACTCACAAATCGATTCTACAAAACAGCCATTTCACTGTATATCTGTCCGGCCGCCGTTGCCATCGAATCCTACGGGATGCCAGAAGCCTCCCGCAGCAGCGTTCGGCTTCTTCATAATGGCAAAAGGGAAGTTCGCGGGGATTCACACCCGACTCTTCGTGGTAAACTCCGGCGGGCAATGCACCAGAGGACAAAACTTGAGTTTCACCGACACATGACGTTCCCGCCCCACGGCACCCGGAGGACATTTTGGTAAAGGAGAGCGAACCACGGCTTCTCGCCGAGGCGGCGGTTCTGGGGGTTGTCGGAGCCCTTGCGGCACAGCTTTTCACGTGGGCGCTGCGGATCTGCGAACACCTCTTCCTCACCTTGCTCGCTGGCTATCATCCGCCTGGATTGCCAGAAGAGGGTGGCGTCCTGAAGCAAGTCATCGGCGCTCACGGACTGTGGCTGATTCCGGTTGCGACTACGTTGGGGGGATTAATTTCGGGATTGTTGGTCTATAACATTGCTCCCGAGGCGGAAGGCCACGGAACGGACACTGTTGTAAAAGCGTATCATCGCACCGGAGGATTTATCCGGGCGCGTGTAGCCCCGCTAAAACTCGTGGCGTCGGCGATCACGATTGGGTCAGGCGGTTCGGCAGGTCGAGAGGGGCCTACGGCGCTGATCGGCGCAGGTGTGGGGTCAATCTATGCGACCGCGCTGGGCCATCGTCGGGATGAAGAGCGAAGTCTACTGGTTTTGATGGGAATGGCTGCGGGTCTTTCAGCAATATTCCGATCGCCCATTGGTGCTGGCTTCTTTGCGGTCGAGGTCCTGTACGGGAGCATGGAGTTTGAGGCCGGGGCGCTGCTTTACACGATGCTGGCTTCCATTGTCGCCTATGGCGTGAATGGTTTTTTCGTTGGTTGGCAACCCTTGTTCTATTTCCCAGCCGAACACTCCACACTTCACCCGTGGAATTTCCTTTGGTTTGGCATTCTGGGAATTGCCGGGGGCCTGATTGCGACTCTACTTCCAGTGGTGTTTTATCGACTCCGCGACGCATTTCGTGCGCTCCCATTTCCTGCTGCGCTCAATCCCGCAATCGGGGGGCTCGGAGTGGGCTTGATCGCACTAAAATTTCCGCAGATCCTGGGCGGAGGTTACGGGTGGATTCAAGAGGCGATCGACGGTCACCTTGCCCTGAAGGTATTAGGAATTCTGATTTTCTTGAAAATTCTAGCGTTTGCCTTGACGGTATCGTCCGGCGGTTCGGGAGGTGTCTTCGCACCCACACTGTTTGTCGGAGCCATGCTGGGCGGATTCCTGTCTTCGCTGGTTCATCTTCCAGCAGCGACGTTTGTCATCGTGGGAATGGTAGCCGTGTTTGGAGCGGCGGCTCGCGTCCCTATCGCATCCTTGGTAATGGTCACGGAGATGACGGGCGGCTACCAATTGCTGCCGGCCGCAGGTTTTGTAGTGTTACTTAGTTATCTTATACAAACTCAGTTATCGTCTCATCTGAAATACAATAGCTTGTACGAAGCCCAAGTCATGGGTCGGTCTCAATCCCCGGCCCGCTACGAAGAAAACGTCCGGCTGGCGCTCAGTGTTCTTGGCGCCGGCAAGCTGCCGAAAGCCGCAAAAGTCGGACACCTCGATTTGGTCTCACTCCTGGACTCCGGCCTGCCTGTCAATCTTCCTGGTCGCAGACAACTCAATGTAGGCGTTCTGCACCCGCTCAGCACTCTCGTGGGAAAGACGATTCAGGACTGCTATGAAGTGGCCGGAGACGCTGCCTTGGAAATTGTGGCCATCTTGCGGGGAGGGAACGTCGTGCTTCCCAGCCGAGACGAAGTCCTGCAAGAGAGTGATCGCTTGCTTATATTCGGATCAACCGATGCAGGAAGCCGCCTTACGGACCATCTTGCCCCGGTGCCGCCCGCGCCCCCAAAATCGACAGGGAACTCCGAGGCCTCGGCTAGAGGCTGAGGGACTTCACTTTTCTGCAGTCCAATACGGAGGGGAGTCGTAGTATTTGTGGAGGCGAAGCTCGTACTTGCGGCTAACCGGCTGACTCGGATCCCATTGTGGGCTCTTCTTGATGTTTTCACGGGACATGTTCAGATAAATTTTCCTGTTTCGCCAACTCACTCGTTTAATCCACTGAGGTCGGACCAGAACTCTTTTACCAGGCCACCAATTCCGTGTGTCAACAATCGCATAACGAATCTGCCAGCTTTCATCATCGAAGAGGAAGTCCTCGACATGTCCGATTTGGCCGTCTAGCGCCATCACATGGTAGCCATCTACTTCTCTGGTGCTTCGGAGATTTGTGTCATCGGAGTTTTTCTTTTTGCGGGTCGCCGGGATCGCCGGCGTTGCTCGTGCTAAATCGTGCGGGTGAGACAATGAACCCCATACGCCATCGTTCTCCCAGTAATAGGGCCATCCGTAATGGTCGTGATAATTAATCTCGTGTTGCCGCGAAACCGGCTTGTGCAAATCGAAGCTGGGACTGTCAGCAACCTGTTTCCAGGTCAAATTCACCCAAATGTGAAGCGCGCGCAAGGCGGGCCGGCGCAAAGCGAGCGGCGAAATAAGGACCTTGGGGCCGGAAAGAATGGCGCCGGTTTCAACGACGATGTAGCGGATCGTCCAAGTTTCATCGTCGAAATAGCAATCGTAAACGGACCCGATGTCCGCGTCGGTTGCGGCGATTGTGAAAGCTTTAAGGTCTTTGGTTCTTCGCAAACTCATCGCGATGCCTTCCACTTCTACGTGCTTGCCGTTCCTGTCTTCTAATTTATCACCGTCGGCCGCAAACAGCATCACGCCACATCACTTTTGCGCTTCGATCGGACATTATGGTTCGTATGCTATCAGGTGCTGGTAACCGCAACCGGAACTGAAATTGATTTCAAGTGCAAATCGCGTTGCGGGAATGGAATCTCAATTTTGTTTTCCCCGAAACACCGAAAAATTGCGAAGTAGAGGTCACTGGACAGCATTCTTGGCGTTTGCACTTGCCGAATGGTCCACACACGCAGTTCAAAGTTGAGCGTGCTATCTCCGAATCCAGTGAAGAGAACATCTGGAGCCGGATCGTGAAGCACATCGGGATGTTGGTGCGCCGTCGCCCGCAGTAGATCGCGGACTTGCTCCGGATTGCTCTGATAGGAGACTCCGATTGGCAGCGAAAAGCGAACACGCCGGTCATTGGCCGTCCAATTGGTTACCCGGCCAGAGATAAATTCTGAGTTGGGAACTATGATCACGACGTTCTCATTGGTGCAGACCCAGGTGCTGCGACCGGCCATGCGAACGACGTCCCCGAATACACCTCCGACCTCGATGCGGTCTCCGAGTTTTATCGGCCTTTCAAAAAGCAAAACCAGCCCTGAAACAAAATTATTCGCCAACGCCTGGAGCCCGAGGCCAATTCCGATCCCAACCGCCCCGCCCACGACCAAAAGACTATTCAGGTTAACGCCCGCGGATTCTATTCCTATCACCAAACCGATTAGAAAAACCATGTAACCGGTAATACGCGAATAGGCATACTGCTGGCCCGTGTCGAGCAAAGTGTGATTCAGGAGCCGGTTTTGGAGCAGGCGCCGCACCGTCCCTGCCGCAATCCCCAGCAAGCTCACAAACATCAAGGATTTCAGGAGAAATGCCAGCGTCACCGGCATGGTACCCAAGTGAAAGATCGGGGTAGTCAGGGTCCGCAGGACACGAATGTCAATCCATCGCGGGTGAATCCATTCGCCTTCCGATGACGAACGCACGCCTGCGGCAATGAGTCCGAACAAGAAAACAATGCCGACTGAGGCCCAAAACGACTTAGACATTTTCATGGCAAGATACTCCTCCTTTTCGAACCTGTTAGAGCCATCGAAGCCTTTCCGATGAATCGAATCGAGCTATCTTCCGGAACAATGGCGAAAAAAGGAACCCTCATCACGGCGTTGATTGAGCTCAAGACCGGTTGATGCATTTCTCGAATGCCTAAGTTTACAGGATGTAGCCCTACAACCGGCGCGCGAGGAAAATCCCGAGATTTCCACAGAGTGTCAGAAAAAGTGACATTATCTGCTTGCGGATGCCATTTGTGTACTATTATCCTGACATTAGGAAGGTTTTTTCGCATCACGGATCGCGGGGAGCGTGAATGGTGCCTCGTGCAAGTCCCACCCCGTTTGACTTTTCAAGTCGGTATGCGCAATGAAATACGGCAGACATCGAAATTCTCCGCCGCACCGTCTTCGGATTCTTGAGCGTGTTAGTAAAGTGCACTTAGGAAATTTATTTCGTCTTCAAAGTGTGAAACCTCAACCTGGGAATTGCGTCACGCACTGACGGAGCGTAAGATTATGGATACTTCTCCAAGCGCGAAACCAAGCAGCTCGATCTCTCCCGTATGGTACAAGGTCGGCGCCGTACTTATTTTGGTGGTAGTGATCGTGCTTTTCTTCGTGTTCTCCGGCGTCGCAGAGCGGCGCCGAATGAACAACGACGCGCCGCCCGGCGGGCCGGTGCCGGGTCGACCGAATCCAGTTTTGCCTCAATAATCTTTGCTGCGATCACGCCACCCGGGAGAGGCGCGAATGCAAGTGGACACTTGTGCGAGAGGCATATAGTGCACCGGAATTTCTAAACCGATGAACTCATAGAATCGGGGAGAATGTAGATGAGCAAACTAACGAATGCGACGTTCCCGACCTCCTTTGGCGTGTTTAGCCCGACGGGGCATATTGTCATGGCATTCTCAACCGATGACAACGCAAAGAAAGCACGCCAAGCCCTTCTTGATGGCGGGTTCGGGGAAAATGATGTGGCGCACTATAACAAGGACGAGGTCATGTCGGAGTTCGAGGAGAGCGAGAAGCAGGCCATCAATCCGATACAAATTGGACAAGATGTAGCAAAGGTGCAGGAATATCTTGATCTCGCAAAAGAAGGATGCGGATTTCTCGTCGTGCATGCTCCCAAGAAGGAACGGGCAAAGCTGGCCATTTCGATCGTAAGCCCCTATCAATTGAAGTTTGCCGAAAAATATAATTGGTTGACGGTAGAAGAATTAGCTTAGACGCGTTCAGGACAAGTCAGCGGGGTCGGTTAAAAAAGGCGGGGCAAAGTCATGATGGTGATGGTCATTCTTCCGCTATTTGTCATCTTAGCTCTTATAGGGAGTCTGCCGATTTGGCCGCACAGCAGGAGCTGGGGCTTTTATCCCATCGGCGGCGTCAGCGTAATTATCCTGATTCTCTTGTTTTTGTTTTGGACCGGTCGTTTAGGGCATTGGTAGGGCATTGGTAGCCGGAGTGGCTTTAGAAAGGCGGGACGTCATACCAGGAGATTCGATGCCTGGAAATGAAAGGACTGCGCAATGTTCCGCCACGCGATTCCCATCGGACGAATCTTTGGTATTTCTATTGATCTCGATTATTCCTGGTTTCTTGTATTTGGATTGATGACGTGGATCTTAGCCACCAGCTATTATCCGGCTGAGTTTAAGAACTGGAGCGTTGCCGAGTATTGGTTCATGGGCGCGTTCACGGCCGTCATGCTCTTCGTGAGCGTATTACTCCATGAACTTGGGCATTCCATCGTAGCCAAACGGTACGGAATACCCGTGCCGCGAATAACCCTCTTCGTATTCGGCGGTGTCTCCCAAATAGCCACGGAGCCGACCAGTGCCGGCGCGGAATTTTGGATTGCCGCCGCAGGGCCTGCCGTAAGCTTTGTCCTGGCGCTCATCTTCTGGGAACTGCGACCGCTTCTGGTCAGTTCCGGACCGCTACTCGCAGTCGTTAAGTACTTGGCCCTGCTGAACCTTGTGCTGGGCATTTTCAACCTTGTGCCCGGATTTCCATTGGACGGTGGCCGCGTTTTCCGGTCGATCCTTTGGGGCATCACGAAGGACTTTCGGCGTGCCACCGCCATTGCCACCGTCACCGGGCGAATTTTCGGATACCTCTTCATTTTTTATGGTGTGGGGCAAGCGATCAGTGGAAATGTGTTCAATGGCTTGTGGATCGCCTTCATTGGTTGGTATTTGGAAAGCGCCGCATCGAGTCAGAGCCAGACGCAGATTGTCAAGGACCTGCTTGGAGACCATAAGGTATCCGAAGTGATGAACCAGGATTTTGCGCGAATCTCCAGCGACGTCACCTTGCAGGAACTCGTAGACAAGAATGTACTGACGCAAGGACGCCGAAGTTTTGTGGTGGGCAACGGCCAAGGGCCGGCGGGGCTGGTGACTCTCTCCACCATTAAGGAAGTGCCTCGCTCTGCGTGGCCAACAACCAGCGCAGGGAACGTGATGATTCCGATCGAGAAGGCTATTTCAATTGATCAATCCGCCCAACTGTGGACGGCCCTGGAAAAGATGGGACGCGACGGCGTCAATCAACTGCCGGTTTTGAACAGCGAAGGCAATGGAGTTGTAGGAATGCTGTCCCGCGACGATGTCGTCCACTATCTGGGCGCCCTGCAAGCTTTGAGCAAATGAAATGTTTTTCCACCAAAGTAATATTCGCGGTGTGGTTACGCGCCTTGCGAGTGAGTTTGTTGCTGGGATGAATTTTCCGTCACTTCTTCTGTGACGACGGTGAATTTGGATAGCTGAGCCGATCCGAACGAGGTTGTGATGGCTACGTCGGCGGCATCCCGGCCGGTCGCCATCAGGATGCGGCCGATTCGGGGCTCATTGTGTCGCGCATCGAAGGCCCACCATCTTCCTTCCAGATACACTTCGAACCACGCGCTGAAGTCCATGGGAACGGGGGATAACGGAACGCCGATATCGCCAAGGTACCCGGTAGCATAGCGAGCGGGGATGTGCATGCATCGGCAAAAAGCAATGGCTAAATGCTGGAAGTCGCGGCATACGCCGACACCCTCGTTGTATACCTCCAACGCTGTGCGGGTCGGGCGTGCGTATTGATATCCGAATTGCACCCGGTTGTGGACCCAATCCACGATGGCCTGGACGAGGCCCCATCCCGGCGCGATATGTCCAAACAACTGCGATGCGATGTTCGAAAGGTGATCGACCTCGCAGTATCTGCTGTTCATCAGATATATTAAATTTTCCGTTGGCAGATTGATGACGGGATCCTGCTGGGCATTAAAATGGACCGGGTCTTTTTCCCCTGAATCCTGAATGAGCGTGGAACTCCAAATACGAATCATTCCCTGGGGAGCGAGAAACCTTGTGCAGCGGTTGCCAAAACGGTCGAAATAACTTTCGGTGTCAACGCGGGGCTCGATATTCAATTCGTCCGGTTCCAGAAGGTCTCGCGCGCGAGACGGGTGAACATTCAGAAGAGCCACCACCGCAACCGACTGCGGAATATAGAATTCGATGTCATAGCCCAGGCGTATCAGCATAAGTAGCCCACTTCCACTTCAGGTCGTTCCATAACTAAAAATAAAGCGACCTCTAAAATTTTACACCGAATTTATCGATCTCTAAGGGACGTTAAAATCCATTTTTTGAATACTGGTCATATTCGAACGACCGTAGAATCATGGTCATAGAGAGCTGAAATTTCGTATCCACGACACACCTGAGGTCCGCTTCAAAGCTCCTTTAGATCGTCTCCTGTGACCTTTTCCGCCTCCTAAGGAACTTTACTGACCAGCTGTCCGGGGGAGGGAAGTTGTGTCGCGTCCCACCCGCCGCCGAGCGCCTCGATCAACCCGCCGCTGGCCGTCATCTGCGCAATGCGCAGATTTACCGCGGTTTCCTGGTTTGACAGCAGCGCGGTTTCCGCGGTGATCACATTGAGGTAGGGATCAATGCCCAGCTGATAGCGATCCGTGGCAAGGGCCAGCGTTCTTTGCGCGGCATCGACCGCTTTATCCTGATCCTGAATCTCCGCGGACAAGATGCGCAATGTGGAAAGATTGTCTTCCACCTGCTGAAACGCAACCAGAACGGCCTGGCGGTAGTTGGCTACGGTCTCATTATATTGAGCCTGAAATTGCTCGACCGTGGCGCGGCGAAGGCCTGCGTCGAACAGAGATTCCACTCCGGCGGCGCCAATGGAGAAAAAGCGGCTCTGCCAGTTGAATAGAGTCGTGATCGAAGAGCTTTCCAGTCCCGCAGCGCCGGTCAGCGTTATCGTAGGGAAGTAGGCAGCGCGCGCAATCCCAATTTGTGCATTGGCTTGCGCAATTAAACGCTCCGCCGACGCAATGTCAGGCCGCCTTTCGAGCAGTTGCGAGGGAAGACCAATGGGAATCGCGGGCGGATTTGGAATGAGCGGTTTTACTGGAATTGAGAATGTGGAAGCGGGCTGCCCGGTCAACATGGCGATCGCGTGTTCAAATTGCGCGCGCTGAATTCCGATAGCGGTGTCCTGGGCTTTCGTCGCTTCGAGCTGAGTTTCTGCCTGCGCCACGGCTTCTTCCGCGCCGATACCTGTCTGATAGAGAGCCGTCGTCAGGTCGAGAGATTTTTGATAGGCATCGATCGTGGAATCGAGCAACCGCTTGAGCGAGTCCTGCCCACGAAGATCGAAGTAATCGACCGCGACTTCGGTTTGAAGCGTGAGGCGCGTGTTTTCCAAATCCGCGGCGGTGGCTTGCGCGCCGTACGCGGCGGCGCGAACCGTGTTGCGAATCCTGCCGAACAAATCAGGCTGCCATGAGGCGTCGAACGGTAACGAGTAGTCTGCAAAAGTGCGACTGGAGGAAGTTGTGGTTGTGCTCCCTGAAGCACTCGTGACGGGCGATCGTTGCAAACCAACGCTGGGACCGACGGAAACCGTGGGGAAAAGTTGCGCGCGCGCTTCTTTGACCAAGCTGCGCGACGCAAAAAAATTCGCGGCGGCTGCCGCAATGGTCTGGTTGGAAACATTTACTTTTTCTTCCAAATCATTCAACTCCGGATCGTTGAAAATTTCCCACCATTTTCCTCGCAGCGCGTCATCTTTCGGCTGCGCCACTTTCCATCCATCCGTATTTTTATAATCGGCTGGCGCGAGTTCCTTGTAGACGGGAGCTGTAGCCGCAGTCGGGGTGTGATACTTCGGGCCGACCATGCAGCCAGTCAAACTCGATGCAGCGAGCAGAAATAATGCAGCTCGATAACGAAAAGGAGTCATAAGTTTCGTCGACTTCGTAGGCACGATGGCTCCATTCAATCCGCGGGACTTGGGGAGGGCCCGGGTTCTGAACTAAAGACTGTTCTTCTTTTTCCCTGCAAGCGCAGGCGCATCCGGTCGAATGTGAGATACACAACCGGTGTGGTGTACAGCGTCAACATCTGGCTCAGGATCAGGCCGCCGACAATCGTGATGCCCAATGGACGGCGAAGTTCGTAACCCGTGCCAGTGCCCATCGCCAGCGGCAAAGCGCCCAGGAGCGCGGCCATGGTCGTCATGAGAATGGGGCGAAAGCGCAGCATACAAGCCTCAAAAATGGAATCGCGCGGCGATTTGCCTTCCAGCCGCTCTGCCTGCAGCGCGAAATCGATCATCATGATGGCGTTCTTTTTTACGATTCCGATCAGCAGCACAATTCCAATAATCGAAATGACATTCAAATCTTCCTTGAAGAGCATCAGCGCCAGCATTGCGCCTACGCTCGCGGAAGGCAGAGTGGAAATGATCGTCAATGGATGGACGAGGCTTTCATACAAAATACCTAGAACGATATAAACGGCCAGCAACGCCGTTAACACTAATACAGGCTCGGTACCCAGAGACTGCTGATAGGCGAGCAGCGTTCCGGCAAAAAAACCTTGCATCGTGGATGGCGTGCCGAGACGCCTTTGCATTTGGTTGATACTCAAAGCGGCCTGGCTCAAGGAAACATTTGGCCCGAGGTTAAAAGAAAGAGTGACCGACGGAAATAATCCCGTGTGGTTGATCGCCAGCGGGGTTGTGTTCGCCTGCGCTTTGGCCACTGTGAGCAATGGTATGCTGCTGTTGCTCAGCGGCGTGTGCAGGTAAATATATTTCAATCCTTCCGGACTTTGCCAATATTGCGGCGACACTTCCAGCACCACGTAGTACTGATTCAACTGCGTATAGATGATGGAAACTTCCGACTGCCCAAATGCGCCGTACAGGGCTGAATCCAGCGATTGCGCGGTGATGCCCAGCTTCGCGCCGGTTATGCGATCGAAATGGAGCAACTCATCGAGCCCGCCGTTTTGCTGGTCGGCGCTCACGTCCTGAAAACCGGGCAGTTTTTTCATTTCAGCCAGCATAATCGGACCCCACTTGGTGAGATCCTGTTCGTTGTCCGTCTGAATCGTGTATTGATACATCGCGTTGGCGGAGCGTCCGCCGATCCGTAAATCCTGGACGGCCTGCAAAAAGGCGGAAGCCACAGGCAAGCGGTTGAGCTGCGGTCGCAGCCGGGCGATGACCTGCGAAGCACTCGCCGTTCGTGCCGAGAGAGGTTTGAGAGTTGTGTAAATGAAGCCCGTGTTTGTCGCTCCATTGCCGCCGGCAAATGCAATCACGTTGTCCACGGCCGGATCTTTTTTGATCACCGCGCCGATTTTTTGAATGGAGTCATTCATGGACGGGAATGAAGCGTCCTGCGGCCCACGGACCGCGCCCAAAATTGCTCCCGTATCTTCCTCTGGAAAAAAGCCCTTCGGGATTTTGATAATCAAAACCACATTGAGCACGATGGTGAGTAACAACACGAGCAGCGTGGGAACCGGATGCGCCAGAACCCATTCCAGGCTGCTGCGATAGACGGACAGCACCCAATCAAAAAAATGTTCGCTGGCCATGTACAGCCGTCCATGTTTTTCCTTCCGCTCGTCCTTCAATAAATAAGCGCACATCATGGGCGTGGTGGTCAGCGAAATGAGCATGGAAACGACGATGGAAGTGGAAAGCGTGATGGCAAATTCGCGGAAGAGACGGCCCACGATTCCGCCCATCAGAAGCAGCGGAATAAATACGGCGATCAGCGAAACGCTGATCGTGAAAACCGTGAAGCCGATTTCCTGCGCGCCCTTCAGCGCCGCAGCAAACGGCTTCATGCCGTTTTCCAGATGGCGTGAAATATTTTCCATCACCACGATGGCGTCATCCACCACAAATCCGGTGGAAATTGTCATGGCCATCAGCGATAAATTGTCGATGCTGTAGCCGAAGAGATACATCACGGCGAAAGTGCCAACGAGCGAAACAGGCACCGCGATGGCCGGAATCAGCGTGGCTCGGCCGTTGCGCAGAAAAACAAAAACGACCATGATCACCAGCACGATGGAAATCATGAGCGTACGTTCGACATCGCTCACCGAGGCGCGAATGGTGGTGGTGCGATCGAGGACGATCGTGGTGTCGATGCCCAGCGGGATGGTTGCCTCGATGGACGGCAACTGAGCTCGGATTCGATCGACCGTGTCAATAATGTTGGCGCCAGGCTGGCGGAAAATAATGATCGTCACCGCCCGCTTGCCGTTCAAGTATCCGCCCGTCCGAACGTTCTGCACCGAGTCCGTAACTTCCGCCACATCGGACAATCGAATTGCAGCGCCATTTTTATAACCGACGACGAGCGGCTTGTAATCTTCCGCATGAGAAATCTGGTCATTGGCCAGAATATCGGCCGTCACATTGCCGTCGGTAAGCTGTCCCTTGGCCAAATCGGAATTTTGCTGGCTGAGAATGGCCTGCAAATTCGCCAGTGTCAGTCCGTAATTCGCGAGTTGCGTGGGATTCGCATCCACGCGCACGGACGGCAGCGCTCCGCCGCCCACGGTCACTTGACCGACGCCCTGAATTTGCGAAAGCTTCTGCTCAACAACCGTAGAAGCTTCGTCATACATTTTATCGGGGCCGAATTTATCCGAGGTGAGGCCGAGGATCATGATCGGCGCGTCGGCGGGATTCACTTTTCGATAGGTGGGATTGCCGGGCAGGTTCGCGGGAAGATACGTTCTCGCCGCGTTAATTGCTGCTTCCACGTCGCGCGCGGCGCCATCAATGTTGCGGCTCAAGTCAAACTGTATGGTGATGCCCGTGGTTCCCAGCGAACTGGACGACGTCATTTCCGTTACGCCGGCGATGTGCCCAAACTGGCGCTCCAGGGGAGTGGCCACGGACGACGCCATAATGTCGGCGCTCGCGCCCGGCAGGCTCGCACCAACGGTGATCGTGGGGAAGTCAACCTCGGGGAGAGGCGCGACAGGCAGCACGCCATAGGCCACGGCTCCCGCGAGAGCGATCGCGATCGTCAGCAGCGTGGTCGCGACCGGCCTGCGGATGAATGGTTCGGAAATATTCACGCCGGCTCCGGTCGCTGCGCATCGCCGGCCTGCGCATTTTGCGGCTTGTGCGAAAATCTGTGCCCGAGGTTGTCGAAGAAAATATAAATGACCGGTGTGGTGTACAGCGTAAGCACCTGGCTCAGAAGCAAGCCGCCGACCATCGCGATTCCCAACGGCCTGCGCAGTTCAGAGCCGAAGCCTTTGCCAAGCGCCAACGGCAATCCTGCCAGCAGCGCCGCCATTGTCGTCATCATGATGGGGCGGAAACGCAGCAGGCAGGCTTCGTAGATCGCATCGGTCGCGCTTTTTCCGCGGTTTCGTTCCGCCTCCAGCGCGAAGTCCACCATCATGATTCCGTTTTTCTTCACAATACCGATCAGCAGCACGATGCCGATGATGGCCACCACGTTTAAATCCTGGTGAAACAGAATCAGCGCGAGAAAGGCGCCAACGCCCGCGGAAGGCAGCGTGGAAAGAATCGTGATGGGGTGAACAAAGCTTTCGTACAGCACGCCGAGCACGATGTAGACGGTGACGAGCGCGGCGAGAATCAAAAGCGGCTCGTTGGAAAGGGAATTCGTGAACGAGGCGGCCGTGCCCTGAAAACTGGCCTGCAGGCTCACCGGCATGTGCATCTTCGCCTGTACTTTGTCGACGGCCGCAATCGCGCTGCCCAGCGATGCGTTCGGCGCAAGGTTGAACGACACGGTGATGGCCGGAAATTGTCCCTGGTGATTGATGGAAAGCGGCTCGGTCGTGTTTTCAAAATGGGTGAAGGTGCTCAGAGGCACGGCGTTACTCATGCTTGAACTTGTGGTCAGCGTCGTGCTGTTTGACTTGTTGGAAGGCGTGGAGGAGTTGGCGGTTAGCGCATTCTGTGGAGGTACAAGCGACGCCGCCGACGGCGTGTAGAGCGCAGACGTGGTCAGCGCATTCGATCCCGCGGAGGATGATCCCGATGAAGCAAAGGAGGTCGAAGCTCCTGCGCCCGAGGTTCCGGCGGACGCGTTTGCTTGGATGAAGAGATGATTCAATTTATTTGGATCGAGCTGGAATTGCGGTTGCGCCTCGAGAATCACGTGATATTGATTGACCTGCGTGTACATCGTGTTGATTTGCCGTTGGCCGAATGCGTCGTACATCGTGTTATCGATCGTCGAGGGTGCAATGCCCAGTCTCGACGCGGTGACGCGATCAATCACCAGGTACACGGCCAGCCCGCCCGGTTGTTGGTCCGTGGCAACGTCTTCCAGATCAGGCAATTTTTTCAGCTCGGTGACGAAGCGGTCGGTCCAGTCATTCAGCTCGGTGGCATCGGGATCTTCCAGCGTGTACTGGTATTGCGTGCGGCTCACGCGATCGTCCACCGTGATGTTCTGCACCGGCTCCATGAATAATTGAATTCCTTGAACCAGGCCCACCCTGGTTTTGAGCCTGCGTATTAAATCCGACGCGCTGATGTTCCGAGTCTCGATGGGTTTTAAATTAATCGACATTCTGCCGCTGTTCGTCGTGGTATTCGTGCCATCCGCCCCGATGAACGAGGACACGCTTTCCACCGCGGGATCCGCCAGCACCGCCTTCGTAAGCTCCTGCTGTTTTTGCGCCATGTCCTTCGAGCCGATTGTTTGCGCAGCCTGCGAGATTCCCTGAATCACGCCCGTATCCTGCACGGGGAAGAAGCCCTTGGGGATAATGATGTACAGAAAAATAGTAAGTAGCAGCGTGGCGACAGCAACGAGCAGCGTGATCGTCTGATAGCCAAGAACAAATTTCAGTGTGCGGCCGTAAAATGCGATCGCGGCCTCGAACGCGCGCTCCGTTGCTTTATAGACGCGCCCTTGTTTTTCTTTCGGCTCGTGGCGCAGAATGCGCGCGCTCATCATCGGCGTGAGCGTCAGGGAGACCACGGCCGATAGGACAATCGTCACGGCAAGTGTGACCGCGAATTCGCGGAACAACCGGCCCACCACATCGCCCATGAACAACAATGGAATCAAAACCGCAATCAGCGAAACCGTCAGCGAAAGAATCGTGAATCCGATTTGCTCCGCGCCCTTCAGAGCCGCTTCCATCGGCGGATCGCCCATTTCGATGTACCGTGAAATGTTTTCGATCATGACGATGGCGTCATCCACCACGAATCCCGTGGAGATGGTGAGCGCCATCAGCGATAAATTGTCCAGGCTGTAGCCCAGGATATACATCGCTCCAAAAGTGCCGACGAGAGAAAGAGGCACCGCCACGCTGGGAATGATCGTGGCGTACAGACTGCGCAGGAAAAGAAATATGACCAGCACCACGAGGCCGATGGTCAGCATCAATTCAAATTCGACGTCCGCAACCGACGCTTTGATCGAAGTCGTCAGGTCCGTCAGCGTGGTGACCTGGATTCCGGTGGGCAGGTTCGCTTTCAATTGCGGCAAAAGATTTTTAATGCTTTCCACCACGCTGATCGTATTCGCGCCGGGCTGGCGCTGCACGTTTAAAACTACGGCGGGCGTTTGATTCATCCACGCGGCCTGATTATTGTTT